>Ga0268299_1000353_pt1 | contig 154148 bp, 137 predicted proteins | sample NOBtaG_FD_193484 | JGI IMG/M metagenome (GOLD analysis project Ga0268299, IMG submission 193484) | Activated sludge microbial communities from bioreactor in Nijmegen, Gelderland, Netherland - NOB reactor | ecosystem: Engineered > Bioreactor > Aerobic > Activated sludge | place: Netherlands...
GCACCAGCGCGGCTTGCGGTCGTTGGGATCGATGCTCGGATCGACAAAGCGCAAATCGGCGATCGTGCGGTGGGTGATGAATCCGCGCTCCATCTCGCCGCCGCCGCGCTTCTTGAGGGTCTGGAGCATCTCTTTGACCGTCGCCGTGATCTTGCGCATGCGCGCGAGCTGCGCCGCGCGGTAGGCACGGATGAAATCGGCCGGATAGGGCGGCTGGTTCGGGTTCTTGGGGTTGTAGACGTCGAGCTCCAGGATGCGGTCGTCGGGATCGAGCTCGTTCTTCACGGACGGGTCGATGCATTCCACCAGCATCTCGGCGCGCGAGATGTGGGCGGCCTGGAAGGTCATGGCGTCGGCCGGAATGAGCTTCGCCGCCTTGATGTCCACCGCGTCGCCGCCGGGCGTCTCGGTGACGGTCGGGTTCTGGGCCTGCGACTGGTAATAAAGCGCCAGCGAGCCGCCGCCGCTCCAGCCGCCGAGCACGATCTTCTCGTAGCCCCACTTTTCCTTGGCGTGACGGATATAGGCGCCGAGATCGAGCAGCACCTTCTCCATGATGAGCGGCGTATCGTTCTTGACGTAGCGGCTGGCGGCGCAAAGCACGTGCACGCCCGCGGCCGCGATGGCACCCGGCATCGGCAGCAGCTGCAGTGTCGTGGCCGGGTGCATGAAGACCAGCAGCGTCTTCGAGGGCTTCCCCTTGGGCATGAGGCGCAGCCCTTCGAGGTTGATCATCCCCTGCGAACCGGAGAAACCGTAGGTCTCGACGAAAGCCGAGGTCTCGGGAAATTGCACGTGGACGTATTCGCGGACGACGTCGAATTTGGCCGCGGCCATGCCGGGTCCTCCCCTTTTGTTGAGGCGATTACACGGGGAGGCGGGCGCGGCTGTAAAGAAGATTTAGCGCATGGCGGTCACGGCGCGGCGTGGGTGCGCCGCGTTGCCGCGCGCCCGGCCTATTGGACGAACTGGTTGGTGTAGAGCTGATCCACCGGCGTCTTGGACTGGATCAGCTTCTGCTCGAAGAAGAAATCCTGCAGCGCGCTCACGCGGGCCGGATCGATCTCGCCGAATTTCTTCTGGCCGGTATAGATCGAGGTCGCGATGATGCGGATCGTGCCTTGCACCACGGCCTCGCGGCCTTTCCATTCCGGCACTGCCTCCAGGTATGCGGCGGCGGCGGCGGCCGGGTCGCGGCGCATGTCCTCCGCACCCTTGATGACGGCCCGCACGATGCCGCCGACCAGCTTCGGATTCGCGGCGATGAGCTTGTCCGACGCGCCGACCCCTTGCGACAGGGCGGGGTAGTATTGGTCGTGGCGGATCAGCTTCACCTTCACGCCGGCCGCCTCGATGAAGGCGGCGAAATCGGCCGGGCACGAGCAGGCGTGGACCTTGCCGGTCACGACGTTCTGCCACATCAGCTGCGGCCCGAGGGCTTGGATGCTGAGGTCGGACGGCGCCAGCTTGGCGCTGGCGAGCGTTCCCACCAGCGCGTAGTAGGTGGCGGTGTCCTGGTAGGTCATCACGCTCACGGTCTTGCCTTTGAGGTCCGCCGGCACCGCGATGCCGGCATCCTCGCGCGCGACGATGAAGCTGAATCCGCCGCCGCCGAGCATCGCCACCAGCTTGATCGGCACGCCCGTGGGCCGGAGCAGGATCGGCGCGTCGCCGAGCAGCAAGCCCGCCTCGGCGTTGCCGGCGCCGATCTGCTTGCCGACGTCGGCGCCGCCCCGGCCGGCGACGAATTCCACGGTGATGCCTTCGGCGGCGAAATAGCCCTTGGCCTTGGCGATTTGCGCGGCCGCGAAGCTCGGCAGGTTGGTGGGCGCAGGCGTCAGGAACGTGATCTTTTCCTGCGCCAGCGCGGGTGCCGCGGCGAACAAGGCGGCGAGCACGGCGATTCGGCGTACGAACAGACCATCAGCGAGCATTGTATTCCCCCTCGTTGAGCGTGCCTTCGTCGGATATTCCGCGGGCCGGCGCGCCGTTCAGAAGGGAACGACGAGGCCTTCGAGCTCCGATTCGCAATTGACGAGGTTCACGCGCTTGGCCGCGATCTTGAGATCGCCGCCCGCGCGCACGAGACGGTGGACATAGGTGCCGGCGAAAATCCGCTGTGCGTTGCGCCGGTACTCGACCATGGTGAACTTCGAGCGGACGGTGAGGCCCGCGGCATCGCGATCGAGCACGACCGCGTTCGTCACCTGCCGGGTCGCGACCGCGCGCGGCGTGGCCGCGTGCGCGATCGCGGCGGTGAGGCGGCGGACACGCGTTTCCAGCAGGCGCCGGTCGTCGTACATCAGCGAGATGTGGCCGTGGGGATCGGCCTGGTCGATTTTCGCCGGCACCCAATAGGTGGCGTCGGCCGTGAAGAGTCCGAGCCACTCCTCCCAGCGCGCCGAATCGAGGAGATGCGCCTCGTGCGTGAGAAACGCGTCTGCGGCGCGGAGCTCGTCGGCGGTCATGACCGAGTCCACCGCCCGCTACTCCGCCGCGGCGGCGAGGCGGGGGCCGCCGGTCATCAAACCGAGCCACGCGTCGAGCATGTTGCGGAGATAGATCTCGCTGGTCGAATTCTTGCCGCGCACGCCGCCATCGGGCTCGGTCACGTCGGTGCCGATGCCGCGGCTGACTTCCAGCCACTCGGCGCCGCCGCTCTCGAAGCCCATGCCGATGCGGTCGTAGGTCTCGAGGTCGTCGGTCAGCACCAGCGAGCCGGTTCCGTTGACGACATTCGAAAAGGCCACCGCGTTGCGGAACATCTGCTCCGGCGCGCCCTTCAGGCGGAAGACGTAGGTGTAGACCACCGTCTTGTCCGGCGCGATCGGATGGACCACGCGGAATTGCTGGAACTGGCTCATGAAGGAGACGGTGGGATAGACGTTGGTGTTCCAGCGCTTCACTTCCATGATGCGCTTGGCTTCCGCTGCGCCCTTCTTGGCCTCGAGCGCCTCGCGGTATTCGCGGAACACCGGATCGTTCATGGCGGCGACGAGCTTGGCATCGTCGTGATAGTCGCCCATGAAGGCGTGGCCGTTGGGGTAGGCCCAGATGCCCACGTTGCTTTCGAAGAAGCCGTAGGAGGCGCCGTTCTGGCGCATCTGGCGCACGGCGATCTCGCCGAAGCCGTCGCTCGCCACCGTGTCGTCCTGCACCTTCGCCGCCTCGGTCGAGGATTGGTGGACGAACATCGGATGCGCCACGTCGAGCAGGTTCTCGAGGTAGAGCTTCCAGTTCCCGTGATAGAGGTGCTTGAAGACGCCACCGGCCACTTCGAGCTCGCCGTCGGGCGCGCGGTCCACCAGGTCGTCGAACGAGGTTTTGATCGGTCCCAGGAATTCGTCGAGCGACGGGCCTTCGGCCGCGAGGCTGGCGAAGACGAAGCCGCGATAGGCGTCAACCCGGGGCACCGGCAGCATCGCGGCCTCGGGGTTGTTGGGATCGAAGCTCTTGGGATAGGCGTAGATGAGCGGCACCTGTTTCAGGCGCCCGTTCGTGTGGTAGCTCCAGCCGTGATAGCAGCAGCGGAATTCGCGCGCATTGCCGCATTCGGCGGCCACCACTTGCGCGCCGCGATGGGCGCATTGATTGCGGATCACGTGGATCTTGCCGTCGCTGTGCCGCGACATGACGACCGGCTTGGCGCCGAGCCGGGTGGTGATGAAATCGCCCGGGTTCTTCACCTGGCTCTCGTGGCCGACATAGATCCACGTGCGGCCGAAGATCCGGTCCATCTCCATCTCGAAGATGGCGGGGTCGGTGTAGAGGCTGCGGTGTACCTTGCCGGGCTGCACGAGCCGGCGGATGGCTTCGACCGTATGCTGTGTCATGATCGGGGCAACCTTGTCGAAACATCGCGCCCGTCGCGCGGTCTATTCACAAACGATACTGTATAGTATCGTTTTGGTCAATCGCAAGCGGGGAGCGGCGAGCCGCCCATGACGACGAATGCCAGCGGCCGCGCCCGCGCCATGCGTGCCCGCACCATGCGCGGCGCCATCCTCGCGGGTGCGCGGCAGCTCTTCCTCGCCGAGGGCTTCGAACGCACCAGCATGGACGCGGTCGCCGCCGCCACCGGCGTCTCGAAGATGACGCTCTATCGCCATTTCCGCAGCAAGGAGGCGCTGTTCGCGGGCGTCGTGGGCGAGATGGTCGAGACCATCGCCGATCCCGAGCTGGCCCGCACCATGGCGCGCCTGCCGTTGCGCGCGGCGCTCGAAACCTTCGGCCGGCGCTCGCTGGAGTGGATCTTCGCCCCGGAAGCGCTCGGCCTCCACCGGGTGGTGGTCGCCGAAAGCCGGCGGTTCCCCGAGCTCGGACGGATGTTCTACGATCGCGGCCCCGCGGCCAACGTCGCCACGCTCGCCGCCTATCTGGCGCGCAACACGAACGGCGCGCTGCGCCCGGCGGATGCCGAGCGGCTCGCGGCCGAGTTCATGTCGCTCCTGCGCGGCTACGAGCACATGCAGGCGCTGCTCGGGCTCGTGGGGCCGCCGTCGCCCCGGCAGCGCGACCGCCAAGTGGCGCGCGCGGTCGAACACGTGCTGCAGAAAGCGAAGTAGGGGAGGGACGATGTACAAGCCGTTCGATCTCGCCGGCAAGGTGGCGCTGGTCACCGGCGGCAATGGCGGCATCGGGCTCGGCATGGCCGAGGCGCTCGCCGAGGCCGGCGCCGATATCGCCATCTGGGGCACCAACGCGGCGAAGAACACGGCCGCGCAAAAGCGCCTGGTCAAGACCGGGCGCCGGATCGAATGCTGGACGGTCGATGTCGGCGCCGACGGCGCGGCCGAAGCGGCGATGGCGGAAACGGTCAAGCGGCTGGGGCGCATCGATGCGTGCTTCGCCAATGCCGGCGTCTCCGGCTACGCCGAGAGCGTGTTCGACATCGACGGCAAGGAATGGCGCCGAGTGATGGCCGTCAATCTCGATGGCGCGTTCCTGACGTTGCGCGCCGCCGCCAAGCACATGATCGCGCGGGCGGAAAAGGGCGAGTCCGGCGGCCGCCTGGTCGGCATGGCGAGCCTCGCCGCGCGCTCGGGCGCCGCGCGCAACGAGCACTACGCCGCCACCAAGGGCGGGCTGGTGGCGATGGTGAAGGCCATGGCGGTGGAATTCGCGCGCTACGGCATCACCGCCAACGCCATCCTGCCGGGCTGGATCGAGACCGAGATGACGGCGCCCACTTTCGCCAACGAGAAATTCGCGGCCAACGTGCTGCCGCGCATCCCGATGCGCCGCTGGGGCAAGCCGGCGGATTTCGGCGGCATCGCCGTCTATCTCGCCAGCGCCGCCAGCGCCTTCCACACCGGCGACGAGATCATGATCGACGGCGGGTATTGGGTGTTCTGAGCCGAGCGCCGTGCCCTCACTTCCCAGCCGCCGCAAATGCGGCGCCTGGGCCCCTTCTCTCCCACTTCGTGGGAGAGAAAAGTGCAAGGCGGCTCTTTCTTTTCTCTCCCGCGCAACGGGAGAGAAGGGGCTCAAGCAATCCCGATGGGATTGCTTGGGAAGTGAGGGGCTTACTCCGCCGCCGTCCGTACCCTGCCGGCGCCTTCGCCGAGGCCGCGCACTTTCGGCAGCACTTCCTTGGCGAACAGCTCCAAGCTCTTCTTCACGTTCTGATCGGGCAGCGTGCCGAACTGGATCATCGGCACCATCACCTTCAACCCGCTCTTGGCGTGCGCCTGCTCGATGCGCTCGCGCACCGTGGCCGGACTGCCGACGACGAACGTTCCCTTTTCGAGGATGTCCTTCATCGTCTGCTTGGCGGTCGTCATGCCCTTCTTCGTGGCGAGGATCGCCTTCATCGACTTGATCGAGGTGTAGCCGGGCGGCAGCACCATCTCGAGCGGCATGTGGAGGAAATTGTTGAAGAGGGCCTCGATGTGCGGCGTTGCCTCGCGGATCGCGATCTCGTCGGTTTCCGCGACGTAGACCGGCACCGCCCAGCCGAGCTGCTCGCCCGAGGCCTCGTAGCCCTGCTGGCGGGCCGCCTGCTTGTAGAGATCGTGGAAGCGCAGCACCGAGTCCATCGGGCTGAAGGTGATGATGAAGGGATATTTCCGCTCGGGCGCCGAGGCCCAATCGATCGTCTCGGCCGAGCCCTGCGAGGGGATCCACACCGGCGGGTGCGGGCGCTGCACGGTGCGCGGCCAAGTGTTCACGTAGCGGAAATTGTAATGCTCGCCCTCGTATTCGAACGGGCCCGGCTCGGTCCAGGCGCGGATGATGAGGTCGTGCGCCTCGTGGAAGCGCTCGTGCGAATAGATCGGATTGACGCCCGAGGAATGATACTCGACGCCGATGCCGCGCACGAAGCCGGCCACGATGCGGCCGTGCGAGAGATTGTCGAGCATCGCGTATTCTTCGGCGACGACGAGGGGGTTGTTGAGGAGGGGCAGGGCGCGGCCGATGATCGGGATCTTGGTCTTCATCCCGCGCGTGCGGTCGATGAGGATGCTGGCGATGAGATTCGGCGCCGGCATCAGCCCGTAGGCGGTCTGGTGGTGCTCGTTGACGCACACGCCGTCGAAGCCGAGCGTCGCCGCCATCATGAGCTGGTCGATATATTCCTGGTAGAGCTCGGCGCCGACCGCGGGGTCGTAGAGCCGGTTGGGCAGCACCGACCAATAGGAGCGGTATTTCGCCGCCTCCGCCATGTCGAGATGGCGGTAGGGCATCAGGTGGAACGCATAGAATTTCATGGCGCAGCCTCGCGCGCGAAGGATTTGACGGCGTTCGCCACCTCGTCGGGGCGCTCGACGTGCGGAAGGTGCCCGCAATTCGCGATCGGCAGCAGCCGGGCTTTCGGCAATTGCTTCAGCCACGCCTGGGCATAGGCGACGGGAATGAGCTTGTCGTCGTTGCCCCACACGATCTGCACCGGCACCTTGATGCGGTGCAGCCAGCGCTCGAGGTCGGGATTGTAGAGCCGCGGCTGCCAGGCGAGCCGGGCGAAGGCATAGCGGTTCTTGATCTGGATGTCGGCGAGCTCCGGCGAAACCGGTGCCGCGAGCGCGCGCTCGGCGAAACCCTGATCGTGATAGAGCGCGCGCGTGTGCTCCTCGTGCGACCAGATGAAGGGATCGCCCGCCGGCACGCCGGCCACGCGCAATCCGGCCGGCGCCACGAGCGTCATCCGCCCGAACGGCGCGCAGTCGCGCACCGCCGCCTCGGCCGCGATCCAGCCGCCGAGCGAGGTGCCGACGACGTGCGGCTTGGCGAGCTTCAGCGCCGCGATCAGCTCGAGATAGTAGAACGCCGCGTCGCCGATGTTGCGCAGCCACGCCGGCGTGTCGGATTGCCCGAAGCCCGGGTGATCCGGCACGATCAGCTCGAAGCTCTCGGCCAGCTTCTCGTAGAACGGAAACCAGACGTTCACGCCCCCGGCGCCGTGCAGGAAAAGCAGCGGCGGGCCCTTGCCGGCGCGGCGTAGATGGATGTTCGCGCCGAGGATGGTGAGGTTTTCGGATTTGAAAGAAGCCACGGCGTTGCCTTTCGCTCGGTGGTCAGATGCGCATGTTGGCCGGGCATTTCTCGGCGTAGGAATCGGGCTGCTCGATGATCTTCTCGATGCCCTTGAAATAGGGCTTGCCGTCGGCGCCCTTCGTCACCTCGAGCTTCCACATCGGCTGGATTGGGAAGCCGTTGACGTTGAACTTCAAGTCGCCGCGGACCGATTCGAACGGGCCCTTGCGGATCGTGCGGGCGAGGGCGGCGAGGTCGTCGAGCTTGCCGCCGACCGCCGCGAGCCCGCGTGCCAGCGGCGCCACCGCGTCATAGGCCGTCACGGTGAAATGCGAGGGGTGCTCGCCCCACTTGGCGATGTGGTCCTTGATGAAACGCTGGTTGCGCGGATTGGGAAGCTCCGAATTCCAATGGTCGGCCATCACGGCGCCGAGCGCCGCGTCGCCGATCGCCGGCAGCGTCACGTGGCTGATGGTCCACATGGCGTAGAGCTTCACGTCCTTGTTGAGGCCCGATGCCACCCATTGCTTGACGAACGCGATGCCCATGGCGCCGGGCGCGAAGATGAAGACGGCGTCGGGCTTCGCCGAGCGGATCTTCGAGATGTCGGCCTGGAAATCGCTCTCGCCCAGCTTGAACAGCGAGCGGTCCGCGATCTTGCCGCCGGTGTAGGTGCGCTCGAAACCGGCGACGACGTCCTTGCCGGCCTGATAGTTGGGCGCCATCGTGAACACGTTCTTGAGGCCGTCGCGCGTGGCGAGCATGCCCATCGCCTCGGCCACCTGGTCGTTGACGAAGGACGAGGCGATGAACAGCGGGCTGCAGAGTTCGCCGGCCATGGGTGTGGCGCCCGCATTGGCGCTTAGCATGATGAGCTTGGCGTCGAGCACGGGCTTCTGCACCGCCATCAGCACGTTGGACCAGATCACGCCCGAGACGATGTGGACCTTGTCCTGCTTGATGAATTTCTCGACTTCTTTCACCGCGACGTCGGTCTTGGTCTGGTCGTCGGCATAGAAGATGCGCGTCGGCACGCCGCCGAGCTTGTCGCCGTCTTTCCGCCAGCCCTGATGCTCGAGGCCGAGCTGCCAGCCGCGCTCGAGGTGGCGGCCGATGATGGCGCCGCTGCCCGAGGTGGTGTTGAGGAAGCCGATCCGCAACTCCGTTGCGGCGCGGAGCTCCTGCGCGTGGGCCGGCACGGCGGCGATCAACGCCACGGCGGCACCGATGGATACGGCGAGCTTCATGGTCTCCTCCCAAGGTTTGCGGCGGGTGGGCCGCGGCACATTTCTTTTTTTCGACGGGAAACGGCAGAGCCGGCTTCCCCAGCCTTGTTTCCGAAAATAGACAGTATACTGTCGAATTTGTCAATCTCGCATCGTAGCGCGGATTGTGCACATTGGGCGAGGCGGGGGATCGAGACCCTGCCGCGCGGCAGGTCGGGGTTTGAGGAAATGGCGTTGAAGAACAATGGCGGCGGGGGCGAAGCGGATCGCGGGCGGCAGCGCCGGCGCCGCGAAGCGCCGCCCGCCGCGGCGGCGCGCGAGGGAATCGACCAGGCGCAGCCCTTCGATCTCTACGAGACGCCGGGCTATCTCGTCCGGCGCCTGCATCAGATCGTCGTCTCGCTGTGCTACGAGCAATGGGGCGATCTCGCGATTTCGCCGCTGCAATACGCGGTGCTGATGGCGGTACGCGCCTATCCCGGCATCGATCAGCGCGGCCTCTCGCGCGCCGTCGCCATCGACCGCTCGAGCATCGGCGCTGTGTCCGAGCAGCTCGATCGCCGCGGGTTTGTCGAGCGCCGCGTCGGGAAGCGCGACAAGCGCAACAAGGAGCTGTTCCTCTCCGAGGCGGGCGCCGCCCTGCTGCGCCGCGCGCATCCCATCGCCTGGGAGATCCAGACGCGCCTTCTGCAGGCGCTGGACAAGAAGGAGCGCGGCGAATTCGTGCGCCTGCTCACCAAGGTGGTCGAGCGCAACAACGCGCTTTCGCGCGCGCCGCTCGACCGCACCGGGTTCGAGTAACGAAGGTCATATTATTCGTCATTCCGACCGAGGCCTTCGCGTCTTGCGCGAAGGCCGACCGAGGAATCTGACATCCACAGCCGACATCGCCTCCGGCCCGGCGCGATGCCGACGCCCGGTCTTTCGCTTCTGATGACCATGGCGCTCCGGCTAGATTCCTCCGTCGGCCCTCGCGAAAGGCGAGGGCCTCGGTCGGAATGACGGATGGAAGAGTGGCGCCGCTTACGCCTGCTTCTTCGCCTTGCCCTTCCTCGCCGCCTCGATCGCCATCGAGGAATGCGCGTAGGAGAGCATGCGCACCGGATAGGGTGCTTCGGCCGGAATCACCATCATGTCGCCTTCGGGCATCATGGCCCGCACGGGCTGAATGGTCGGATGCGGCCCGAGCCGTGCGGCGTCCAGAGCGGCGGCCACGCTCTCGCAGAGTGCCAAGCGCATCAGGTTCATGCGCGTGACGAAGACGAGATAAAGCTCCTCGCGGTCCGCGGCGGCGAGGAGATCGGCCGGCCGCGCCCAGCGATACTCGTCGGCCTCGCGGCCGCCGATCGGTTCCTGGCCCGCTGGCGCCGCCGCCACAAAAAGCGTCGAATCGAACCGGCGGGGCGCGATCGCCGGCGTCACCCAGCGCGCCCAAGGCACCAGCGCATCGCCCGCCAGGCGCAGGCCGCGCTCGCGCAACACGGCCGGCCAGTGATGCGGCTCGTGGTCGAGGCGCTCGCGCTCGCCGAGCAGCGTGTCGCGCGCCGCGGCGGCGTCGCCGGCGCGCGCGAAGAGGATGGCGCATTCCTCGAACAATTCGCGCAGCGCCGCCAATTGGCGCGCATGGGGAAAGGGCTCGGGCGCGCCGAGATCGGCATGCGCGGCGAAGGCCGGGTCGGTGTCGATGGGCGCCACCTTGCCGCCGGGAAAGGCGACGACGCCGGCGAAAGCCGAGGCTCCCTCGCGCCGCTGCTGCATCAGCACTTCGAGCCCGCCGGCGCCGTCGCGCAGCAGGATCACGGCCGCGGCGGGAATGGGTTCGGCCGGCGGGGCGGGGGCGGTCATGCATTGTTTGTTGCAGGCGCGGCCAAGCCCGGTCAAGCTCCAGCCCATGCGCATCGGCATCGTCGGCTTCGGTTTCATCGGCCGCCACCTCTACCAGCGCCTCATGCAAGGCGGGGAGCCCGGCCTTTCGGTCGCGTTCGTGTGGAACCGCTCGCCGGGCAAGATCGCGGGCGTGCCGCTCGGCCTCATCCTGCGCGATCTCACCGAGGCGACCGAGAAACGCGCCGATCTCATCGTGGAACTCGCGCACCCCGACGTCACCCGCGAGCACGGCACCAAATTCGTGGCCGCCGCCGACTATCTCATCACCTCGGTCACGGCCTTGGCCGACGACAATGTGCGCGGCGTTCTCCTCGAAACCGCGATGGCGCACAAGCGCCGGATCTTCGTCCCGCACGGCGCGCTGGTCGGCCTCGACACGCTCTGGGAACAGCGCCATCGCCTGGCCGAGGTCACCATCACCTTCCGGAAGCACCCCAAGAATCTGGATTTCGCCGAGAGCGGCGTCGACCCCGCCATCGTGCAGGGCCCGACCGTGCTCTACGACGGGCCGGCGCGCGGCATCGCACCGCTGTTCCCGCGCAACATCAACACGATGATCACCTGCGCCCTGGCGACGGTCGGGCTCGACCGCTGCCGCGCGGTGCTGATCGCCGATCCCGCGCTCGACAAGGCCTATGCCCAGGTGGAAGCCATCGGCCACGACGGCTCGCGCATCGCCACCTGGAACGAGCAGCCCGCCACCGGCGTCTCGGGCAACGACATGCTCGCCTCGATCATCGGGTCGGTCCGCGCGGCGGCCGGACGCGCGCCCGGGCTGGCATTCGTCTAAGCCGAGCAAGGTCCTTTTAGCGTCATTCCGACCGAGGCAGTCGCATCTTCGCGACTGCCGACCGAGGAATCTGGCGCAATGCAAGCATGGAACTCGGCGCGGATGCTCAATCGCTCCGCGGGACGGCTACCAGCCGCTGGCCGTCTGCCAGATTCCTCGGTCGGCCCGCGCAGGGCGCGGGCCTCGGTCGGAATGACGGTTAGCGTGGGGGGCTAGTCGAACGCCCGGAACTTGATCGTCGGGTCGCGCTTGATCTGTTCGACCAAGGCCACTTCCCAATCGAGATAAGCCTGCATGTGCTTTTCGACGTCGGTCTCGTGGTCGTAGGGCTTGTACCAGACGTCGTCGTTGGCGGTGGTGGCGCGCGCGAGGCCGCTCTCGGCGGGAAGGCCGGCCGCGAACCAGGCGGCGTTGCCGCCCTCGAGCACGCGGATGTCGGCGCCGGGCCATCGCGCCGCCGCATCGGATGCGGCGAGACGCGCCAGCATTCCGTCTTCCGAGGTGAGCAGCAAGGTGCTCGGGCGGCCGATCTTCGCCGCGGATTCGCCGAGGCGCGCGCGCACGGTCCACCACGCGCCCGGAATGTGCTTCGCGCGATAGTGCAGGCTCGTGGAAAAATCGAGCACGGCGCTTGATCCGCCCGCGCCGTTTGCGTTCCATGCGGCGGGCGAGATGCTCGCCGGAGCGCCGATGCCGCCCATCATCTTCGGGCGCCACTCGCCCGAAGCCGGAGGCCAGCCGGCGAAGCCGTCGCTGCCCTCCGGCGTCAGCACGAACACGTCGCGCCAGCCGAGCTGGAGCAGCCACGAGGCCGTCATCACCGCGCGCACGCGTTTGGGATCGACGAGCACGATACGGGAATTGCGCACCGCGCAATATTCGTCGGCGCCCTGAACGAGCTGACCGCCGGGCGCGGGGCGCGCGCCGTCGATGTGGCCGGCGGCGTATTCCTCGGGCGAGCGCACGTCGAGGAGATAGGTGGTGCGCGCGGCATCGGCGAGCCAGGCCTGGGCTTCGGCGCGCGTCGCCGCCTTCACGCCGAAGCGTTTCGCCACGCGCTCGGCCGCCGCCAGCGCCAGGGCTTCGCCCTCGGGCGAAGGCGCTGGCGCCTTCCGCGCGGCGCCGGTCTCGCAGCGCATGCCGGCGAGGTCCCAGCCCATGGTGCCGTCCTTCAACGCCACCACCTTGTTGGGAATGCCGGCATTGATCAGCGATTGCGCGCCGATGATGCTGCGCGTGCGGCCCGCGCAATTGACGACCACGAGCGTGTCCGGGTCGGGGGCGAGATCGTGCACGCGGAACGCCAGTTCGGCGCCCGGCGTGTCGATGCCGCCGGGAATGTTCATGCGCCGGTATTCCTCGAACGGCCGCGAATCGAGGATCACGTGCTTGGCGCCCTGATATTTGAGCCGCCCCAGATCGGCGGCGGAAATACGCGGCGTTTCGTAGTGGTGCTCGACGAATTCGCCGAACGCCTTCGAGGGCACGTTGACGCCGCCGAACACTTCGTAGCCGGCCGCGCGCCAGCCGGCGAGGCCGCGCTCGAGGATGGCGATGTCGGTGTAGCGCCAGCCGGCGAGTCGCTGCGCCGCGGTCTCGGCGAGCGCGCCGTCATCGTCGTCGAACACGACGATCGGCGCCGCGCGGCGGGGCACCAGGTCGCCGATCATCAGCTCGAGCCGCGAGAGCGGCGCCGAGGAAGCAAAGAAAGGATGGCCCTTGTAGTGCACGCCCTGCTCGCGCACGTCGAGGAGTGCGATCTCCGCTGTGCCGCCGAGCGCGGCCATCAGCGCCTGTGCCGAAATTCGCTTCATCGCAAAGGCTGCGAGGCGCCGCGCGCGTCGCGGATGTCGCTATGGGCGGGGAACACTTTCCAGCGCTTCTCCTCGGCCTTGTAGTATTCGCGCTGGTGGAGCTGCTCGAGCCCCTTGCCGTACATGTGGAGGTTCAGCGCCGGCGCCTCGATGTGGATCGAGTGGAGCTCGTCCGGCAGGAATGCGACGCCGGTGCCCTGCCGCACCACGGCGCTGCCCGTTTGCACCACGCCCTCTTCCGCCTTCGCGTAGAAGCGGTTGAGCTCGTCGCCCTCGACGCCGACGATGACGGCCCAGACCGTGTGATTGTGCGCGGGTGAATGAACGCCGCCTTTCGCCGCATTGGCGTAGAGCGCAAAGCGATGATCCTCGTCCTCCGAGAGGCGGTAGAGGGTCGAGTTGCGCTCGCTGCCACCCGGCGGCGCCGGAAAATCGGCTGCGGTGAAGAGATCGCGCCGCGCGGCGAGCGCGAGCAGCCGCGCCTTGATGCGCTCCAGCGCCGCGCGCGTCACACCTTGCTCGGCCTCGATGGCGCGGATATCGGCCACCGCCGCCGCGATGGCGCTCGCCCGCTCGGTTGCGCGGTCCATGGCGTTCCTCCTCTGGTGCGCGGCGGAGTCTAGATCAGGATGTCGGCTGGTGGAACCGTCGCGGCAGGCCGCGGCGGCCTCGAAGGATGGACGCGCGCACGGTGTTGTGCCGGCTTCGACGCATCGCTCTACCAGCCGAAACTGTTGCGCACGCCGTCGAACAGCAGCTTGGCGCCGGTGATGAGCACGAAGGCGTAGCAGAAGAGATAGAACAGGCGGTCCGACACGCGCTTGTGCAGCCACACGCCGGCGAAGGTGCCGAGGATCGCGGCCGGCATCAGCACCAGCGACGTCGTGAGGTTCACGACCGGGAACATGTCGAGCAGCGCGTAGGGGACGAGCTTGACGTAGTTGACGGCCGCGAAGAAGACGACGGTCGTCGCCTGGAACACGGTCTTGTCGAGCTTCTGTGGCAGCAGGTAGACCGAGAGCGGCGGCCCGCCGGCATGGGCGATGAAGCTGGTGTAGCCGGAGAGGATTCCCCAGAAGGTGCCCCTGACGACGTTCGTCGGCGCCGCGGCGACGGCCGTGCCGCGGCGGCGCGCGGCGTAGGTTTGATAGAACCAGCGGAGCGTGAAGCCGATGGCGATGACGCCCAAGATGATGCGCAGCGCATCGGCCGAGAGGAAGCGGAACGTGAAAGCGCCGACGACGATGCCGATTACCGCCGCCACCAGCAGCAGCTTCAGATTCTTGCGGTCGCCCTGGCCCCAATAGGCCCAGAGGCCGACGATGTCGATGGCGCAGAGGATCGGCAGCATGATCGCCGCCGCCTGGGCGGGCGAGACCATCAGTGCCAGCAGCGGCACGGTCATGATGCCGAGCCCGCCGCCGAAGCCGCCCTTGGAGACACCCGACATGATCACCGCCGGAACGGCAATGGCGTAGAACAGGGGATCGTCGAGGATCATGCGCGTCGGACCAAAGAACGACTGGCTCGCCGTCCGTCGCATCGGTCGAAAGGGTGGACAGCGGGCCCCGTGTTCGCGTCCATCCTTCGAGGCACGACGGCACTCGCTGTGCGATTGCCATCGTGCACCTCAGGATGAGGCTGATTTTGCTGTAACAAATAGAACCTCATCCTGAGGTGGCCGCCGTCCTGAGCCCTTGTCGAAGGATCGGCGGCCCTCGAAGGATGGACGCGCGCGAGGCTTGGCCACGGCAGGACCGCTTGCACGGGAAACGGTCTGGCTCTAGCCCGCCGCAGGTGCGTGCGCAACAGCAAGTCTGCCGTGCGAAGCCGCGTGTGGCGGCAAGAACGGCGAACCGGTACAAGCGCCACGGATGAATGCCCAACCTTCCGCCGCAGGCTTGCACGGGCGCTGGCCCGTGCTCTGGATGCTGGTCGCCGTGCGCGTGGCGATGGGCTACCAGTTCCAGGCCGCGGCCGGCGCCGAGCCGTGGCTGATCGCCGATTTCGGCATCGATTACGCCACCGTCGGCAGCCTCATCGGCTTCTACACGCTGCCGGGCATCGTCGTCGCCTTGCCGGGTGGCTACATCGCGCGCCGCGTCGGCGAGAAGAACCTGCTGGTGTTCGGCATGACGCTGATGGCCGCGGGTGGCGCCATCTCCGGGCTCGCGGAAAGTTTCGGCTGGGTGTTCGCGGGCCGCATTGTGTCGGCCTTCGGCGTGGTCTTCCTGTTCGTGGTGATGACCAAGGCCGTGGGCGACTGGTTCGGCGGCGGCGAGCGCTTCCTGGCGATGGCGCTGTTCCTCAACGGTTGGCCGGTGGGCATCGGCCTCGGCCTGGTCTTGCAGCCGATGATCGGCACAGGACTCGGCTGGCATTGGATCTTCCTCACCAGCGCGGCGCTCACGGGTTTCGCGCTCCTCACCATGCTGGCGTGGTTCCGCCATCCGCCCGGCTACCACGAAGAATTGGCCGCGGGCGGCCCGACCGGGCTCTCGCGGCGCGCGATCGTCCTGGTCACGGTGGCGGGGCTCGCCTGGAGCGTCGTCAACGCCGGCCACATCAGCATCGTGAGCTTCGCCCCCAGCTTTCTCGTCGCGCACGGCTTCGGCGCCATCGAGGCGGGCACGCTCGCCAGCTTCAACATGTGGGCGATGGTGACCGGCGTGCTGCTCGGCGGCTGGATCACGGGGCGCTATCCGCGGCCGATCGCGTTCGCTTGCGTCACCTCGCTGATTGGCGCGGCCGCCGGATTGATGTTCGCGTTCGGCAGCCACTACACGCTCTGGATCATCTGCTCCGGGCTCTTCGTGGTGATGGGCGCGGGCGTGCAAGCGGCCCTGCCGCTGGAAGCACTCGGCACCGGCAACCGGGCGCTCGGCCTCGGCCTGTTTTACGCGTGGTGGTTCTTCGGCTTTGCGTTGCTGCCCTGGGGGGCCGGGTGGAGCCGCGATCTCACCGGCGATCCGGCGGCACCGATCCTGTTCGGCGCCGGCCTGATCGCGCTGACGGCGCCGTTGCTGCTGCTGTTCCGCTTCCTGCAGCGGCGGTGGCCGGTGGCATGACCGGCCCGGCAAATGCGCGCTTGCTTGCGGCCGGGCGGCGATTTATTGGGCTTGCCCGAGAATTTCCCGAGCCGGTGGCGAGATGAGCGAAAAAGATCGGATTCTGATCGTCGGCGCCGGACCGGTGGGGCAGGTCGCGGCCGGGCTGCTGCAGCTCGAGGGCATTCCGGTCACGATCCTCGAGAAAGAGCCGCGCCTCCCGGAAGACCTGCGCGCCGGAACGTTCCATCCGCCGTCGCTCGAGCTGATGGAGCCGCTCGGTTTCACCGACTACCTGCTGCGCGAAGGCATCAAGGTGCCGAACTGGCAGTTCCGCGACCTGCATGACGGGCTGGTGGCGCAATTCGATCTCGGCGTGCTCAAGAACGACACGCCCTATCCCTTCCGCCTCCATTGCGAGCAATGGAAGCTCACCTTCGAGGCCTATCGGCTGCTGATGGACCGGCCGGGCATCGATTTCCGCCTCGCGCATGAGGCCATCGGAGTCTCACAAGACGCCGACTCGGTCACCGTCAGGTGCCGGACCCCCGAGGGGGAGCGCGATTTCACCGGGCGCTGGCTGATCGGCGCGGATGGCGGTCGCTCGATCGTCCGCAAGCTGCTCGGCTTCCGCTTCGAGGGCTTCACCTGGGACGAGATGTTCGTGGTGGTCAGCACCACCCACGACTTCAAGCGGCACGGCTTCACCGAGAACGCCTATATCGCCGACCCCGATCTCTGGTGCGCGGTGTTCAAGATGCCGGGCTTCGTGCGCGGCCAGCCGCTGTGGCGCTTCGCCTACGGCGCCGACCCCAAGCTCACCGACGAGGCGGTGCTGACGCCGGCCGAATCCGAGCGCGTGATGCAGGCTTTCCTGCCCAAGCCCACGCCCTACGAATTCGCCTACAAATCCACCTATCGCGTGCACCAGCGCGTGGTCGATACGTTCCGCAAGGGCCGCGTGCTGCTGGCCGGCGACGCCGCGCACATCAACAACCCGATGGGCGCCCTCGGCATGAACAGCGGCATCCAGGACGCCGGCAACCTCGCCGGGAAGCTCATCAAGGTGTGGAAGGGCGAGGGCGACGAATCGTTGCTCGACCGCTACGACCGCCAGCGCCGTACCATCGCGGACGAGATCGTGCAGGCCATGTCGACCGCGAACTTGAAGCGCCTGCTGGAACGCGACCCCGCCGCGCGCAAGGCCAACCGCGCCGAGATGAAACGCATCTGTGACGATCCCCAGCGGCACTACGAGTACATGCTGCAAACCAGCATGATCAACAGCGTCCGGCGCGCCGCGGCGATCGCGTAGGATCGTCAGCGTGGCCGGGTCTTGTGCCCGGTGCCGCCAGGTCGCGGCGCGGCCGTCACGCACCCTTCACAGCCGCCCTCTAATGTCGGATGCTGTTGCCGGGCCCGGGACCGCGAAAAACGCGGGCACGGCCGGGAGCGAACGCGTAGCGATAAAAAGAGGTCGATCATGAGGGCGAAGTGGCTGGTTGCCGCGGCTGCGGCCGCATTGTTCGCGGCCGCGCCGGCTTGGGCGCAAACCGAAATCCAATTCTGGCACGCCATGGGCGGGCAATTGGGCGAGGCGCTCAACGCGCTGGCCGAAGGATTCAACAAGCGCCAAAAAGATTACGCCGTGAAGCCCGTCTACAAGGGCACCTACACCGAGACCATGACCGGCGCCATCGCCGCCTTCCGCGCGCGCCAGCATCCGCACATCGTGCAGGTGTTCGAGGTCGGCACGGCCAACATGATGGCCGCCAAAGGCGCCATCAAGCCGGTCCACGAGATCATGGCCGAGGCCAACGAGCCGTTCGATCCCAAGGCCTATCTCGGTCCGGTCTACGGCTATTACTCGACCACCGACGGCAAGCTGCTCTCGATGCCGTTCAATTCGTCCACCTCGGTGCTCTACTGGAACAAGGCAGCGTTCAAGAAAGCCGGGCTCGATCCCGAGAAGCCGCCCAAGACCTGGCCCGAGATGGGCGAGGCGAGCAAGAAGCTGCTCGCCTCCGGCATGAAGTGCGGCTTCTCGAGCGGCTGGCCGTCGTGGATCCAGATCGAGAATTTCGGCGCCTGGCACAACGTGCCCTTCGCCACCAAGCAGAACGGCTTCGGCGGCCTCGACATCGAGCTCACGATCAACGATCCGGTGCGCGTCAAGCACATCGCCCAGCTCGGCGCGTGGCACAAGGAAGGCATTTTCGTCTATGGCGGCCGCGAGAATAAGCCCAACGCCAAGTTCAGCAGCGGCGAGTGCGGCATGTTCATGGGCTCGGCCGGCCTTTCCGGCGGCTTCGAGCGCGCGATGAAGGACACGCCCTTCGGCATCGCGGTGCTGCCTTATTGGCCGGACGTGCCGGGCGCCCCGCAGAATGGCGTCATCGGCGGCGCCACGCTCTGGGTGCTCAGCGGCAAATCGGCCGCCGACTACAAGGGCGTCGCCAAGTTCTTCTCCTATCTCGCCGACACCGAAGTCCAGGCGGGCTGGCATCAGAAGACCGGCTACGTGCCGATCACTTTCGCGGCCTACGAGCTGACCAAGAAGCAAGGCTTCTACGAGAAGAACCCCGGCCGCGATATCGCCGTGCTTCAGCTCACGAACAAGCCGCCGACCGAGCACACCAAGGGCCTCCGGATCGGCAATTTCGTCCAGATCCGCGACATCATCGACGAGGAGCTGGAGCAGGTCTGGGCCGGCAAGAAAACCGCGAAGGAAGCCCTCGACGCCGCGGTGAAGCGCGGCAACGAGCAGCTCCGCGCGTTCGAAAGGGCGAACAAGTAGCGTGACGCCCCACGTAGCGTGTTTTCACCCGCTTCCCGCCGCGCTCTCGCGCGGTGGGAAATGAGGGCACGGCGTTGATCAAGCGCGCGACGTTCGGCGGGCTCGCGCTGCCCTATGCGCTACTGCTGCCGCAGGTCGTCGTCACGCTGGTCTTCTTCTTCTGGCCGGCGGGTCAGGCGCTCCTCCAGTCGGTGTTGATCGAAGACGCGTTCGGGCTGAAGTCCAGCTTCGCGGGCCTCGCGAATTTCGAGAGCATCTTCTCCGACGCCAACTATCTCAATTCGCTGCGCGTCACGTTCGTCTTCACGGCGGCGAGTTGCTCGCTGTCGATGACGGTGGCGCTGCTGCTGGCGGCGATGGCGGACCGCATCATCCGCGGCGCCGGCGCCTACAAAACCTTGTTGATCTGGCCCTATGCCGTGGCCCCGGCGCTCGCCGGAGTCCTCTGGGGCTTCATGTTCAACCCTACCATCGGCGTCGTCGCCTATGTGCTGCAGGCGCTGGGCATCAAGTGGAATTTCTACGTCGACGGCGACCAGGCCCTGTTCCTGGTCACCCTCGCCGCGGCGTGGAAGCAGGTGAGCTACAATTTCATCTTCTTCCTCGCCGGGCTCGCGGCCATCCCGCGCTCGGTGATCGAGGCGGCGGCCATCGACGGCGCCGGCCCCTTCAAGCGGTTCTGGACGATCGTGTTCCCGCTGCTCTCGCCGACCACGTTCTTCCTCCTCGTCCTCAACGTCGTGCACCTTTTCTTCGACAGCTTCGGCATCGTTCATGCCCTCACCGGCGGCGGCCCGGGCGGCGACACCGAGATATTGGTGTTCAAGGTCTGGTCCGACGGCTCGCGCGGCACGAATCTCGGCAGCTCCGCGGCGCAATCCGTGGTGCTGATGGCGATCGTCATCGCGCTCACGGTGATGCAGTTCCGCTACATCGAGCGGCGGGTGCATTACTGATGGTCGAGAACCGCCCGTGGCTGGCATTCGCGCGGCACGCCATCCTCGCGGCCGGGATTCTCTTCATCTGCCTCCCGCTCTGGATCACCTTCGTCGCCTCGACGCACGACGAATCGCGCATGGTCAAGGGGACGGCGCCGCTCTGGATCGGCGATCACCTGGTCGAGAATTACCGCGCGGTGCTGCTGAAGGGCCTGGGCGAGGGCGCCAATGCGCCGCCGGTGTGGCCGATGATGGTCAACAGCCTGATCGTGGCCGTGGTCATCGCCGTCGGCAAGATCGCGGTCTCGATCCTCTCGGCTTTCGCCATCGTCTATTTCCGCTTTCCGTTCCGCATGGGCTTCTTCTGGATGATCTTCGTCACGCTCATGCTGCCGGTGGAAGTGCGCATCTTCCCCACCTTCAAGGTGGTGGCCGATCTCGACATGCTCAATTCCTACGGCGGGCTCACGATTCCGTTGATCGCCTCGGCCACGGCCACGTTCCTCTTCCGCCAGTTCTTCCTGACCGTGCCCGACGAACTTGGTGAGGCCGCGCGTATGGACGGCGCCGGGCCGATGCGCTTCTTCAAGGACATCCTGCTGCCGCTCTCGCGCACCAACATCGCGGCGCTGTTCGTGATCCAGTTCATCTACGGCTGGAACCAGTATCTCTGGCCGCTCATCGTCGGCACGGACGAAAAATACTACACCGTCGTCATGGGCATCTCGCGCATGGTCAACGCCGTCGATACCGCGCCGCAATGGAATCTGGTGATGGCGACGGCGATGCTGGCGCTTGTTCCGCCGGTCCTGGTCGTGCTGGTGATGCAGCAGCTGTTCGTCAAAGGACTGGTCGAGGCCGAGAAATAGAGCATGGCGACCATCGAACTCCGGGACGTGCGCAAGACCTACCCCAACGGCGTCGAGGCCGTGAAGGGCATCGATCTCGCCGTGGCCGACGGCGAACTGATCGTTCTGCTGGGGCCCTCGGGCTGCGGCAAGTCCACCTTGCTGCGCATGGTGGCGGGGCTCGAGACGATCAGCGGCGGCGAGGTCCGCCTCGCCGGCGAGCGCATCAACGACAAGGAACCGGCCCAGCGCGACATCGCCATGGTGTTCCAGAACTACGCCCTTTATCCGCACATGAGCGTGTTCGACAACATGGCCTATGGCCTGCGCAACCGGCGCACGCCCGCCGTCGAGATCGAGCGCCGCGTCAAGGAGGCGGCCGAAACGCTGGGCCTCGCCGAGCTCTTGAAGCGCAAGCCGCGCCAGCTCTCCGGCGGGCAGCGCCAGCGCGTCGCCATGGGCCGTGCCATCGTGCGCGAGCCCAAGGCGTTCCTGTTCGACGAGCCGCTCTCCAACCTCGACGCCAAGCTGCGCGGCCAGGTGCGGGTCGAGATCAAGCGCCTGCAGCGCCGGCTCGCCACCACCAGCCTCTATGTCACCCACGACCAAGTGGAGGCGATGACGCTCGCCGACCGGCTCGTGGTGATGAACTCCGGCGCCGCCGAGCAGGTGGGAACGCCGGAAGAGGTCTACGGCAGGCCCGCGAGTCTGTTCGTCGCCGGCTTCATCGGCTCGCCGGCGATGAACATCGTCGAGGGCACGATCGGCGACGGCGGCGACACCGTGCGCCTCGCCAAGGGCTCGGGCAGCGATGGCGCCACGAGCGCCACCTTTGCTTTCGAACACACGGGTCCCTTGGCCGCGAAGCGCAAGGTGAAGGTGGGATTGCGCCCCGAGCATCTCGTGCCCGATCCCGCCGGCCTCCTCGCGCTCACGATCGATCTCGTCGAGAATCTCGGCGCCGATCGTCTATTGCACGGGCACTATGCTCACGCGGCGCGCGGCGATGCCGCCGCCGATCCCGTCATCGTCGTGCGCGTGGACGGCACGGCGCGCTACCGCGCCGGCGAGACGCTGCGCTTCACCGCGGCGCGCCCGCATGTCCATCTTTTCGATGCGGAAGGCGGGCGGCGGATCGAAGGCGCCTGAAATACGAGCGTCGGACGCGACGTCTTTCAACGCGTCGCCGACCGCGCGTCCGGCACGGCGCCCGGTATCGAAATCGAGTGCACAAGGCGCCACAGGCCGCCGAGGAACAACGCGCCCAACGCCGTCGCGGCCAATTGCACTTCCAGCCGCGGCACGATCGTCGCCACGCCGCAAGCGACGAGGGCGAGGCGCAACAGGATCGGGATTCGCCGCACGCCCAGCCAGCCCTGCAGCGCGAACGAGGCGAAGGTGATCAGCGCCGCGCCGAAGAAGAGGGCCTGCGCGATCGCGACGACGCCCCCTTGCATGTTGAGGCCGGGATTGAACAGAAAGAAGAACGGCAGCACGAAGCCGCCGACAGCGAGCTTAACGGCATAGGGCCCGAGCGCCATCGGGTTCGCGCCGGCAATGGCGCCGGCGGCGAAGTTCGCGACGGCGACGGGCGGCGTGATTGCCGAAAGGCAGGCGAAGTAGAGCATGAAGAGATGCGCCTGCATCTCGGGCAAGTTGAATTTCGAGGTCAGCGTCGGCGCGAGCAGCGCGGCGCCCGTCACGTAGACCGCCGGAGTCGGCATGCCCATGCCGAGCAGCACGAGGAATATGGCGGCGAGGATGAGGGTGAGGACGAGATTGCCGCCCGAGAGGTAGGTGATGAGCAGCGTGAACTTGCCGGCAAGGCCGCTGATCTCGACCGCGCCGATGACGACGCCGGCCGCTGCCACGGCGCCCACCAAGGGCACGAGCTGCGTGATGGTGCTGGTGCAGCACTCGACGAAGCGGCGCGGCCCGATGGCGCTCTTGGGCGAAAGCCAGGAGAGCGCGATCACGGCCGCCGTCGAGCCGGCGGCGACATAGACCGGCGTGAAGCCTTCGATCAGCAGGATGACGAGCGCGCCAAGCGGCAGAAGGTGCCGCCAGCCGCGCCGGAGCGCCAGGCCGAGCGGCGCGATATCGGCCTCCGCCATCCGGCCTTCGTTGTTCTTGACCGCTTCGTTGTGCACCAGCAGGTAGATGGCGGCGTAGTAGAGAAGCGCCGGCAGCAGCGAGGCCCAGGCGATCTTCGCGTAGGTGATGTTGGTGAGGTCCGACATGATGAACGCCACCGCGCCCATCACCGGCGGCAGCATCGCGCCGCCGCTCGAGGCCGTCGCCTCGATGGCGCCGGCGCGCGCCGCGGGTATGCCCATGCGCTTCATGATCGGAATGGTCAGCGGCCCGGTCGTGGCCACGTCCGCGGTCGGGCTGCCGGAGACCGAGCCGTAGAGTCCGCTCGCGGTCACGCAGGCCTTGGCCGCGCCGCCGCGCATCCGGCCGACGACGGCGCCGGCGAGATCGAAGAAGAGCTGACCGCCGCCCGCCTTCTCGTAGAACGTGCCGAACAAGACGAACAGGAAGGCGTAGGTCGCCGCCACCTCCAGCGGCGCGCCGAACACGCCGTTCTCCATGATCGTCATCATCTCGATGAAGTAGGGAACGTTGAAATTCTCGTGCCGGAGCGCGCCGCCGAGCAGGTGCCCGAAGAATGTGAACAGCAGCAGGAAGACGACGAGGCTGGTCAGCCCCCAGCCGGTGCAGCGGCGGCACAGTTCCACCACCAGCGCCACCAGTACGAACCCGACCGCGATATCGGCCGCGGAGGGCTGGTCCATGCCGCGGTTCCAGTTCAGGAATTTCTGGTTGAGCGCGATGTAGTAGAGCGCCACGGCGAACGAGAGCGCGGCCAGCGCCACGTCGGTCCAGTGCAGGCGCTTGCGGTCGGGGTTCGACGTCGTCGTCAAGAAGGCGATCGGAAACGTGATCGCGATGAAGATCGAGATGTCGATGTGGTAGCGGGAGGAAAACGCGCGCGACCATGTCGCCAGCGATTCGAGCCAAAGGTGGGGAAGGCCGGCGTCTTTCAACGCGCCGGCGATCCAGATCATCCCGTCGCCGGTGATGGTCGCGAGCGCGCCGACCCAGATGACATAGAGCGCGGCGACGACGGAGCCCGCGGCGATCAATACCGACCAGCCGCCGGGGGGCCGGTGCCGCGCGCCTTCGCGGAACATGAGCCGCGTCCACCGCCGGGGCGCAGCCGGCCCCGGCGCCAATTCCGTCACGCCCGTCATTGAGTCCCGCGAGCCCGCCGCCGCAGCCGCGCCGGCGCTACTTCACCAAGCCCTTTTCCTTGTAGTACCGCAGCGCGCCCGGGTGATAGGGCAGGTTGGCGGGATTGGTCGCCATCTTGGCCGCGGTGAACGAGGTGCGGAGCGATCCGCCGATCTTCTGCACGTTGCCTTCGGCCTCGGCGACCGCCTTGACGTATTTGTAGACCGTCTCCTCGGAGACGTGCGCGCCCGCCAGCAGCGACACCCACATGCGGATCGCGGGTCCATCCGCGTCCATGAACGGATAGGTGCCCTTGGCCACCATGTCGACCTTGTTGTTGAAGACGTCCGCGGCCTTCTGCAGCGTGGCCGGGTTGGCGCCGATCCATAAGAGGTCCCGCTTGCCGGCGATGTCCTTGATCAGCGCATCGCCGAGATTGCGCGCATTCATGAACACGTCCGCCTTGCCGTCCTTGATCGCGTCGAGGCCGATCGCGCTGTTGCCGAGCACGTAGCTGCCGCCCCACTTCTCGATGTCCTGGATCGTGAAGCCGTGCGCCTTCATCGCCTCGTACGGTCCGCCGATGGTGGTTTGCGGATTGTCGGGCCGGTTGATGGCGAGGCGCATCTTCGGCTTCTTCTTGGCGATGTCGTCCCAAGTCTTGATGCCGTTCTCGTCGGCCCAGGCCTTGGTCATGATGAAGTGGATGAACTGGTTGTCGTAGAGCTGCATCACGTAGAGGAACTTGCCTTTGAGCACCTCGCGATAGGGCGGCTGGCCTTCGTTGGCGAGCTTGATCTCCGTGCCCGTTGCGGTCGCCGTGAAATCGGCTTCCTTGTTCGCGATGGCGAGCACGCCGCCGCCAGGCGAGTTGGGCTTGAACGAAATCGACGACCCCGGATACGCGTCGCGGACGACCTGGTTTAGGCCTTCCACCATGGTGCGCGGATAGCCCGATGGCGTGGCGCCGGTGACGGTGGCGGTGATGGGGTTCTTGTCACCGAAATCGGCGAGGGCGGGAGCGGCGCCTGCTGCGACGAGGGCGGCCGCAATCAGCATGCGGGATTTCAGCATTCCATCCTCCCTAAAGTCCGGTGATGTTGTTCTGTATACGGACGACGCGGAGTATCGCAGAGAGCCGCGCGGCTGGGCAAGCCGCAACTTCGCGGCGGGCGCGGCTTTATCGCGTGCGCACGCTGTGAACCGGGTCACAGCGCGCCGCCGGGCTGCGGAATAACCTGCTTGGAAATCAGGCGCAGCCGCGCCTCGGTATATTCCCGGAGCAAGTACGATGAATCGTCGCCAAATCCTCGCGATGTTCGGCGCGGCCATGGCCGCGCCCGCCGCCCTCGCCACGGCGGCGCGTGCCTGCGGGCCCTCGCCGGCTTTCACCAAAGCCTTGCCGATCCCGCCGGGCCGCAAGGAAGCGAAGATCCAGAACACCATCAAGGGCGACGTCACCCATGAATGGATCCTGCACGGCCAGCCGGGCCAGCGCGTCGAGATCACGCTCGACGCCAAGAAGAGCGGCGTGACGCTCATGCCCGACGAAGCCGCGGCCGCCAAGAAACCGAGCTGGGGCGCCGCGCCCAAGGACGGCTCCTTCGTCAAGAAATGGGCGGGCACGCTGCCGAAATCCGGCCGGCTCCTGATCGAAGTCTCGACCGAAGCCAGCCGCGAGGCCTACACGCTGGTCGTGAAACTCGCCTGAGCTGCGCGGCGCTATTTCACGAGCCCCTTCTCGCGGTAGTAGCGCAGCGCGCCCGGGTGATAAGGCAGTTTTGCGTCGTTGGTCGCCATCTTGGCGGTGGCGAAACCGTCGGACATCACGCCGCCCAGCCGTTTGACGGCCGTCTCGGCCTCGGCGATGGCCTTGGTGTATTTGTAAACGGTCTCGTCCGCGACATGGGACCCGGCGAGCATGGCCACCCACATGCGGATGGTCGGATATTCCTTGTCCATGAACGCGTAAGTGCCTTTCGGCACCATGGCGGCCTTGAAGCTGAACGCGGCCGCCGCCGTCTCGATCTTGGCGAAATCGCCGTCGAGCCAGAGCAGCTCGCGCGTGCCCGCGGCATTCTTGACGAGCGAATTGCCGAGGATGCCGCCGCCCATCATCACGTCGGCCTTGCCGTCCTTGATGGCGTCGATGCTGACCGAGCTGTTGCCGAGCACGAAGCTGCCGCCCCATTTCGGGATGTCGTCGATCGAGAAGCCGTGCACCTTCATCAGCTCGTAGGGCCCGCCGATCGTGCCCTGCGGATTGTCGGGCCGGTTGATGGTCAGGCGCATTCTCGGTTTCTTCTGCGCGATGTCGTCCCAGGTCTTGATGCCGTGCTCGGCCGACCACGCCTTTGTCATCAACAGATGCAGATAGGCATTGTCGTAGAGCTGCATCACGAACTTGAACTTGCCCTCGAGCGGTTCGCGGAACGGATATTTGCCTTCATTGGCGAGCCGGATCTCGGCGCCGGTCGCGGTCGCGGTGAAATCGGCCTCGCCCTTGGCGACCGCGAGCACGCCGCCGCCGGGCGAGTTCGGCTTGAACGAGATCGCCGAGCCCGGATAGGCGTCGCGCACGAAGCCGTTGAGCCCTTCCACCAGGGTGCGGGGATAGCCCGTCGGCGTGGCGCCGGTAACGGTCGCGGTCATGGGTGTCTTGTCGCCGAAATCGGCGAACGCGCGGCCGCCAAAGGCGGCGGTCGTGGCACCGGCGGCGGCATACCGTGCGAAGTCGCGTCGGGAAAGGATCATGGCGTTTTCCCTTGTTTGCGGCTCATGCGTGGATGATGTTCACTCTGCCCTCACGCGGCAACGCCACGAAGTTCAGACGTTCACCGCCGTCTTGAAGCCCGCGCGGCGCGCCCAGTATTCCCAGGCGCGGTTCTGCGAACGCTCCTTGAAGTTCATCTGCTCGGTGAGCTTGACCTCTGCGTCGCTGAGATACTGCACCTGGCCGAGCTCGCGCGCCTCCTTGAGCAGCGCCGCGTTCGCCATCAGGTAGATGGCGACGAACACGGTCGATTTGAGATCGTGCGAGGCGACGACGGCGCCGTGGCCGCGCATCAGGCAGGTGCGATTCTTCGCGACCGTCTTCGCGAGCGAATCGCCCATCGCGTTGTTCGTGACGAGCAGGTCGGTCTCGCCGAAATCCGCGCGGATGTCCCACACCGGCACGTCGTGGCCGATGCAGCCGGCCACGTGCCAGATCGGTTTGATGCCGCCGCCGGTCACGCCGAACGGGATCAGCGAGTGGGCGTGGTTGTGGCAGACGGAATTCACGTCCGCGCGCGACTTGTAGAGCCGGCCGTGGATCGGCCGCTCGGAATACATGGTGCGGCCGTCGGCGTTGATCGGGTTGCTGTCGAGATCGAACTCCATGATGTCGCCGCGCTCCACCAGCTCGGGGCTGCGCGAACGGGCGAGGAAATAGCGGCCCGGATTCTCCGGATGGCGGATGCTGCAATGGCCGAAGGCGTCGATGACGCCCTCGTTGGCGAGAATGCGGTTGGCGATGACGAGGTCGGCGAGCGCCTGCTCGATTTTCTTGCTATAGGCGGGCTTTTTCGCCGCCGCTTTCTTCTTGGCCATGACGTTCTCCCTCTCGAAGTTTATTCGGCCGCCTGGGCGGCGAGCGTGGGCATGATCTGGTCGGTGAACAGCATCAGCGAGTGCCTCGCCTCGTCGAAGGTGAGATCGCCGAACGCGAAGCGGCAGACGAAGTAGTTGGCGCCGCTCTCGGACAATTGGCGCAGCAGCGTGTCGCGCACCTCGGCCGGCGAGCCGGCGATGCCCACGCCCATCTCGCGCAGCGTGTCGAAATTCTCGGGATAGGAGGCGGAGACGGGTTTCGAGCTGTGCTTTTTCCAGAGCACGGTGAAGCTGTGATACCAGCGCGCATAGGCCCGCCGCGCCAGTGCCAGCGCCTCGCTGGTACTGTCGGCGATGACGATGTGGCGGCCGAGCCCCAATTTCGGCAGCGCCGCGTCGCGCCCATGCGCGGCGCGAAACTCGGAAACGTAGCGCGCGGTGATGGTGCCCATGAGCGGCGCCGGCGTGTGGCTCACGATGTTGATGCGCTGCTTCGCGAGCCACGGCGTCGCATCCGGATTGATCACGCCGTACCAGAGCGGCGGGTGCGGCTTCTGCACCGGCGCCAGCTCCATCGGCACGTCCTTGAAGCGGTAGAACTTGCCCTCGAAGTCGAGCGTCGGCGAGCGGAGGGCCGAGAGGATGAGCTCCAGCGCTTCCACGTAGCGCGCCTGGGTCTCGGCGGGATCGACGCCGTAATACGCGACCTCGTAGGGCGAGATGCCGCGGCCGACGCCGAGCATGAGGCGCCCGCCCGACATCTGGTCGAGCATGCAGATCTCCTCGACGAGGCGTAGCGGGTGATAGAGCGGCAGGATGTAGATCAGCGGTCCGAAGCGCAGGCGCCGCGTGCGCTGGGCGACCGCCGAAAGAAAGACGCTGGGCGAGGGCGCCATGCCGAGCGGCGTCGAATGATGTTCGGCCAGGTGATAGCCGTGGAAGCCCATCCGGTCGTAGAGCTCGATGAGCTTCAGGCGCTCCTCGTAGAACGCGGTCAGCGGCCGGTCGTTGCGGTCGAGATGGTCGAAAATGCCGAATTCCATGGCGCGGCCGCGGCGGGCCTCCCCCAAGTTCCGTGTCTGATTATCGTTCGGGCGCGATCTTTGGCCCAAGCTTCGCCTTCACGCAACTCCGGCGCGGCGCGGGGCGGTCATGCACGGCGCTTCGGCTTCTAACTATTTCCCGCTTTGCCACTCGGCGGCGCCCCACATGCGCTCGGAGCGCAGCACGCCGGCGAAGGCGGCGGCTTCGCGCTTGAAGCGTTCGCGGATGGGGTTGGCGAAATAGGCGTCGAGCGCGGTCTTCGATTCGAGGGTGTAGATCGTGCAGAACGCGCGCCAGCCCAGCGAATCGGTTTCCTCGAGCCGCAGGCGGCGCGCCGAGAGGAAGCCGGGCAACGCCGCCATCTCGGCCGTGTGCCCACCGTCGAGCCAGGCAAGTACGCGCACCTCCGCCTCGGGCGCGATCCAATAGCGGACGAGGTAGTGATAGGGGCCGGTCAGCGGACTTCCTTTCGTCGTGACTGCGGACCGTGCCGAATACCATATCGTCTTGGTAATCGGGTCTTTCGGAAACCGTTGCCGCAACGGCCTCAATACTTCCGCTTGCCCCAAGGCTCGAGATCGGGCTTGCGCGGTTGGTTCCAGGGATCGGTGCCGCGCGGGCGATCCCACTGATGCTCGACCGTGGGCCGGCGCGGCTGGTTCCACGCGTCGCTGCCGCTGTTCGGTTGCGACGGATAATAGTTCGAGCCGGTGCCGCTGCGCGGCCCGTAGATGCTGCCGCTGTGGCCGGGATAGTGGTCGGCGAAGGCGGGTCCTGCCGCGGCGGCGATCGCGGCGGCAGCGAGAATGGCGTGCAGGCGCATGGCGCACCTCTTGATTGCAACACGCCCGGCACTATGCCGCCGGTTGATTGCGGCCGCAAGCTTGACGGCTACTTCAGTTCGAGCGCCGCGTACACGACCTTCGCGACCTCGAGTAGCTTCTCGCGCTGCACGGTGCCGATCACGGCATAGGCGAGCTTGTCGTCGATCCAATAGAACGCGTTGACGCCGTCGAGTTCGCGGTATTGAAAGGCGGTGGCGGCACCGCCGGGCTCGGGAATGCAGTGGATCGTGATGCGGTGGCCGTAATTGTTCTCGTACATGAAGAGGGCGGCCGGCCGGCTGCCTTCGGAGAGCAGCCGCCCGCCCACCAGCCGGAAGCCGTTGGCGGTGAGATCCGGCGCCTTCAGCGGATGACCGAGTCGTTTCGAGAGCCATTGGACGAGATGCGCCTCTTCGGCGGCGGCGACCTCGACCGGGTGCCGTACTTCGGGCACGAACACGCGATGCGCGCCAATCGCGTCGCGCACCACGTCGCGGCGCTCCGGCGCCGGGGGCGGCTGCAGAAGGTATCCGCCTGTGATGCCGGCGGCGGCGCCGACCGCAAAGATCAGAGCGGCGGCGGCGCTGCGCCGCCACGGTTGCGGCGGGCGGCGGCCGAATTCCGCGACGAGGCGCGCGGGAACCGGCTCCGCGGCGATGGGGCCGAAGGCGGCCTTGAGCGCTTCCCGGTCTTGGCGCAGCGCCGCGACGCGCTGAGCCTCTTCCGGGCGTTCGGCGAGCCAAGCCTCGACCGCGGCGGCGCGCGCCGGCGCCAGGCGGCCGTCGATGTAGGCTTGAAGGTCGTTGTCGCCGACCGGCCCGCCGCTCATTTCACCCTCCGGATGCGGGGGCGTCCGTCACCGTCGAGCAGGCGGCGCAATTGCTCGCGGCCGCGCGAGAGCCGCGACATGAGCGTGCCGATCGGGATGCCGAGCACGCGCGCCGCGTCCTCGTAGCTCATCTCCTCCACGCCGACGAGCAGGATGGCGGCGCGCTGGTCGTCCGCCAGCTGCCCGAGCGCGCGGTCGAGGTCGTCCATCACCGCGCGGCTGTCGGCGCGATCGAGCGCGGGCTCGGCCGGCTCGCCCACCAGCGGCGTGGTGCGCGACGACCGCCGGCGCTCGTTGAGGAAAAGATTATGCATGATCGTAAACAGCCAGGGGCGAATGCTTGCAGCGGGGCGCCAAAGATGCAGTCGGCTCAATGCGCGGGCGAGCGTGTCTTGAACGAGATCGTCGGCCCGCTCGCGGTCTCCGGTCAGAGCGCGGGCGTAGCGCCGGAGCGCCGGCACCTGCTCCAAAATGAGCGCGCTGACGCCGGTCATGCGAAACGCCGCGAAGCGCGAGGCGCCGGTCGGTCTCTCATAGGCAACAACACCCCATTTTGGGCCTTATTCCGCGGCGCGAGAGCGGCATCCGGCCGCAGGCGATGCATGGTCCTCTTGCGCCCCGCGCCGGGGAGGCGGGTGGCCAGGGCGCCGCCGCTATCCTATTGTCCCGGCCGCCGCCGCGCGAGAGCGGAAGGCGCCACGTCTGCCCGGAGTTTGTGACCGAGCCATGAGCGAATCCAGCCCCCCGGGGCGCCAGGAGGGGACGGTCATCGCCCTCGTTTCGGGCGCGCACGGCTTCAGCCACTTCTACATCTTCGCCCTGCCCACGATCCTGGCCTTCATGGTCAAGGATCCGGCGCTCGCCCATCTCGAGCTCAATTTCGCCAAGGCCGGGCTGGTGGTGAGCGCCTTCAGCGTGTCGTCCGGCATCTTCCAATACTTCATGGGCACGCTCGCCGACCGTATCGGCGCCAAGCCGGTGCTGTTCGGCGGCCTGATCCTGATCGCCGGCGCCTTCGGCCTGATCGGCTTCGCCGATTCGTACGGCATGATGCTCGCGCTGGCGTTCGTCGCCGGCATCGGCAACAGCGTCTTCCATCCGGTCGATTTCACCATCCTCAATGCCAATATCGGCGGGCCGCGGCTGGCGCGCGCCTATGCGATCCACACTTTCGCGGGCTATGCGGGCTTCGCCGCCGGGCCGTTCGTCGCCGCCCTGCTGGCCAGCCATTTCAACTGGCAGATCGCGTTCTGGGCCTGCGGCGCCGCCGGCGTGCTGATGACCGGCCTGCTCTGGAACCAGCGCGCGCGCATGGCGGGCGAGGCGCCGCCGAAGCCGGCGCCGCACGCGGCACCGGCCGCCAAGATGGGCTTCTCCGTCGTTCTCGCCCCGCCGCTGCTGATGATGTTCGTTTTCTACATGCTCTCGGGCGGCCTCTCGATCGGGCTCAACAGCGCGGTCGCCGCGGCGCTCAACAAGCTCTGGGCGATACCGCTCGAGGAAGCGGCGCGCGCGGTCAGCGCCTTCATGGTCGGCGGCGCCGCCGGCACGCTGGTCGGCGGCACGGTGGCCATGCGCGTGAAGCGGCTGGATTACGTGGCGCTGGCCGGCTACGTCGTCTCGGGCGCCATGCTGTGGCTCGTGGCCAGCGTCGCGATGCCGTATGCCGTGATCCTGGCGGCGTTCTGCCTCGGCGGATTCATGTTCGGCATGATCACGCCGTCGCGCGACCTGATGGTCAAATCGCTGACGCCGGCGGGACACAGCGGCAAGGTGTTCGGCTTCGTCTCCTCGGGCTTCGAGGTCGGCGGCATCGCCCTGGCGCCGGCGTTCGGCTGGCTGATCGATCACAACGCGCCGGCCTGGGTGTTCTACGCCGCCGTCGTGATCATGTTCCTCGCCTTCGCGTCGGCGGTCTTGGCGACCCGGCTCCGGCGTCCGGCGCTGCAGGCCGCCGCCGCCGAATAGCGCCCGCGCGTCAACCCGGCGCGCCGGCCGGCGGCGAATTCGGCGGCGGCGCGGCCGGTCCGCCGAAAGCGATCTCCACCATCGCTTCGGCGATTTCACGTTCGCCCATGATGATGACGTCCGCGCCGAGGCTGCGGAGATGGTCCACCTCGGCATCGAGATGTGCCCGCGCGACGATCTGCAGCGACGGTTTCAAGAGACGCGCCCGCTGCACGATTTGGCCGGCCTCGAACGCGTTCGGAATGGCGACGAACAGGAGGCGTGCCCCGGAAATATTGGCGGCATGAATCAGATCGGCATGGGCCGCGTTGCCGTTGAGGGCCTCGATACCGGCGGCGCGTGCCTTGCGCACGGCCTCGATATTGTCCTCGACCACCAGGAAACGCTGGTTCCGGCTCTGGAGGCGCTCGCTCAACACGCGCCCGACCCGGCCATAACCCACCACGACGGCGTGATCGTCGAGGCGCGTCGGCCGAAGCACGTCGAGGTCGGCCGCCGCCGCGGCGGCATCGCCGTCGGCGCCGGGCGCCGCCACCGGCCGCGGAACCATGCGGTCGAGCACGACGAACACCAGGGGATTGGCGAGAATCGACAGGATGGCCCCGGCCAGGATGAGATCGCGCGCCGCCTCCGGCAGCACTTTCAAGGCGACGCCGAGGCCCGCGAGGATGAATGAGAACTCGCCGATCTGGGCGAGGCTCGCGGAAATGGTGAGCGCCGTGCCCATCGGCCGCTTGAAGGCGAGCACGATGGCGAAGGCGGCGATCGACTTTCCGACCATGATGATCAGGAGCGTGGCCAGAACCGGCAGCGGCTGGCGGATCAGCACGCCCGGATCGAACAGCATCCCGACCGAGACGAAGAACAGCACCGCGAACGCGTCGCGCAGCGGCAGCGTCTCCTCCGCCGCCTGCTGGCTGAGCTCGGACTCTGCCAGGATCATGCCGGCGAAGAACGCGCCGAGCGCGAACGAAACGTCGAACAGCAGCGCGCAGCCATAGGCGACGCCGAGCGAAACGGCGAGCACCGCGAGCCGGAACAGCTCGCGCGAGCCCGAATGCGCCACATGGTGCAGCACCCAGGGGATGAGCCGCCGGCCCACGATCAGCATCAGTGCCACGAAGGCGATCACCTTGCCGATGGTGATGCCGAGCGTGGTGACGATCTCCGGCACGCCCGCGATGGTTTGCGTTTGGCCGGCCGTCGCGGGCTGGCCGGTCAAGAGCCCGCTCAAGGCCGGCAGCAGAACCAGCGCCAGCACCATGGCGAGGTCCTCGACGATGAGCCAGCCGACGGCGATTCGCCCGCGCTCGCTGTCGAGCAGATGCCGGTCCTGCATCGCGCGCAGCAGCACGACCGTGCTCGCGACCGACAGCGCCAGGCCGAAGACGATGCCGGCGGCGACCGTCCAGCCGAGCAGCAGGCCGAGTCCCAGGCCGAGCACGGTCGCGAACGCCATCTGCACCACCGCGCCCGGCACGGCGATGGCCTTCACCGAGAGCAGATCCTTCAACGAGAAGTGGAGGCCGACGCCGAACATCAGCAGGATCACGCCGATCTCGGCGAGTTCGGCGGCCAGCGCCTGGTCGGCGACGAACCCCGGCGTATAGGGGCCGACCGCGACACCCGCCAGCAGATAGCCGACGATCGGCGAAAGCCGCACGCGATTGGCAATCGCGCCAAACGCGAACGCCAGCACGAGGCCGACGACGATGGTCGCGATCAGGGGCGTATGATGCGGCATTCCGGGCGCGTTTCTCCAATCAACGGGTGCGGTTGGCGTCAGGGTTTCTTATGGAGCCTCGCGGGGCCTTTCAATGCGCGAATCCCGCAAGGCACCGCATTTCCGCATTCGGCGGCAGTTCGGCGATTAGTGAACGTCCGCGAGCGCCCGGGCCCCTGGCGGCGCGTGCCCGCACATCCTATCTTTGCGGCATTCGGGGGCGTTTCAGCGGAGATTTCGCCATGTGGCTCAAGCCCAAGCACAAGACCGTCATGCCGCCCAAGGAAAGCGCGCTGCCCGGCCGCGCGGAAGCCCTGCGGATCGGCGACAAGCACACCGTGAACGGCAACAAGCTGAAGCCGCCGTTTCCCGAGGGCCTCGAACTCGCGCTGTTCGGCCTCGGCTGCTTCTGGGGCGCCGAAAAGGCGTTCTGGCGGGAGCCTGGGGTCTATTCCACCTCGGTCGGCTACGCCGCCGGCCACACGCCCAATCCCACTTACGAGGAAGTGTGCTCGGGCTTGACCGGACACAACGAGGTGGTGCGCGTGGTGTTCGACCCGAAGAAAGTCGCTTACACGCGGCTGCTGCAGCTTTTCTGGGAGAGCCACGATCCCACCCAGGGCATGCGCCAGGGCAACGACGTTGGCACGCAATACCGCTCCGGCATCTACACCCATTCGCCGGCCCAGCGCGCCGCGGCAGAAGCCTCGCGCGAGGCCTATCAGGCGATGCTCAAGGAGCACCGCTACGGCCCGATCACGACCGAGATCGTCGACGCGCCCGAGTTCTACTACGCCGAGGATTATCACCAGCAATATCTGGCGAAGAATCCGATGGGCTATTGCGGGCTCGGCGGCACCGGCGTTTCGTGCCCGATCGGCCTGGTGAGAGCGGCGGAGTAGCGCGCGTTCGCGATCGTTGCGGCCCGGCTATAACAGTCCCCGGGCGCCCAGGATGGCGCTCGCGATCGCGGCCAGGCTGAGCGTCAGCAGAACCCAATGAAGGCGGCCGGCCAAAGCGAGCGTCGCGCGCGGCGCTGCCCGGGCCCGCCGCGCGAACCACCGGTTCAGGAATAGCGGCTCGGCCACGAACAAGACGAACGTGTAGATCAGCCAGATCAGCACCATTGCGTGCATCCACCAATCGCCGAGGTTGGCGAAGCGGTGCCAAGCGTCCAGGCGGTGGGTCATGTAGAGGCCCGACAGGGCGGCGATCACGGTCAGGATGCGCGCCTGCCGCGCGAAGCGGTGCTCGATCGCCTCGAAGCGTTTGACCGCGTCGGCGGCGTCGTCCATCCGGCGCAGCACCGGGACGACGATGGTGGTCACGAAGGCCACGCCGCCGATCCACAGCACGATGGCAAGCACGTGCACGATGCGGGCGATGCCGACGTCGTCCATGGCGATTCAGGGTTCGCTAGCCGGGCCGGCCGTCGGGACGGGCGCGGGTGAGGATGGGCGCGTAGACGGCCGCGAACGCGCCGAAGGCGAGAATCCACAAAATTCCCGCTGCCGAAATCAATTCGAGCGCCAGACCCGGCAACACCGCCGGCCCGAAAACGCGCAGCATCGCGGCAGCCTGCAACGCCACGTAGGCGCCGACGATGGGGCGCGGCGCCACCAAGGCGCGCCCCGTGTGGCCGAGCGCCACGCGGCTCATGACCGCCAAAATCATCGTCGCAATGCCACCCAGCGTCAGCGCGTGCATCCAGTTGACGGCCCATGACGATCCCGCGATCAGCCACGCGGCCTTGAGCGCGAGGCCTATCGGTATCCACGCATAGGCGAGATGGAGAATCCACAGGATCGGCTCGCGGCCGGTCTTCAATCCCTGCCAGCGGGCGAGCCGGAGCGCGTGCAGCAGCGCCGCCGCCAGGGCCGCGGCGCCCGCCCAAGGCGTGTCGGGCAGGACCAGGTCGACGGCGACGACGGCAGCCAGGGATGCGAGCGCGAGCCGGTCGAGCGCGGGCCACGCCGCGACCGCGGCCGCGCCGCCCTGGCGCTTCAGGGCATTGGCGGTGAAGGACGGAATGATCCGGCCGCCGACGACGGCGACCATCATGAGCAGCATGTCGAGGCAGAGACGGGTCCCGATCGCCCAAGTTTCGCGGGCGAGTCCGGCCGCGTCGAGGTGGTGAAGGAGGCTGGCGCCCGTGAAGACCATGAGCACGCCGATGAAGACAAAGTTGCGCCGATTTTTCGATTGCACCAGCGACGGCAGGATCACGGCGATCAGCGCGGGAAAGAACGCCAGGTCGAGCAGCGCGGCGAGCCATGCCGGCGCCGCGAGGGCGGGATTGACGGCGAGGCGGCCGGCCACCCAGAGCGCGGCCAGCAGCACGAGCGGCGCCCCGCGGTAGCCGCGCCGGCCGGTCCAATTGGGAACGGCGGTCAGGAGAAAGCCGGCGATCGCCGCGGACGTGAATCCGAACAGCAGCTCGTGGGCATGCCAGCGGAGCGCCGGCCATGCGCCGTTTTCCGGCAGCGCGCCGTGGAGAAAGGCGAGCCACAGGACGAGCACCAACGCGGCATAGAGCGGCGCGAGGAGGAAGAACGGGCGAAATCCGTAGTCGAACAGCGCGAGGCGAAATCGCGCGCGATGCCCGGTCGCCGGCGCCTTGTCCGCCGCCTTCGCCATGGTCTGCGTCCGCCTCTCCTTGCCGTGCGCTCAACAATGGTACGGAACGAATGAACTTGGCACCGGCCGGCGGGTCGCAGAGACTGGGCACATTGCCGCGCCCGCCTTCCACGAGCCCGCCGCATGAACCCGAAGCCGCCGTCACCGCCCGTCCTCGGCACGTTCGACTACATCATCGTCGGCGCGGGCACGGCCGGCTGCCTGCTCGCGAACCGGCTGTCCGCCGATCCCGCCGTCCGTGTGCTCCTGCTCGAGGCCGGCGGCAACGACGACTATTTCTGGATCCGCGTGCCGATCGGTTATCTGAAGACCAAGAACAACCCGCGCACCGATTGGTGCTTCAAGACCGAGCCGGAAGCGGGCCTCAACGGCCGCACGGTCGATTACACGCGCGGGCGCGTCCTCGGCGGGTGCTCCTCGATCAACGGCATGATCTACATGCGCGGCCAGGCGCGCGACTACGATCAATGGCGCCAGATGGGCAATGCCGGGTGGGGCTGGGACGACATCCTGCCCTACTTCAAGCAGCACGAGGATTTCCACCGCGGCGCCGACGACGCTCATGGCGCCGGTGGCGAATGGCGCGTGGAGCCGCAGCGGCTCTCGTGGGAGATTCTCGACGCGTTTCGCGCGGCCTGCGCCGAAGTCGGCATCCGCCCGACCGAGGATTTCAACCGCGGCGACAACGAGGGCTGCGGCTATTTCGAGGTGAACCAGCGGCGCGGCGTGCGCTGGAGCGCCGCCAACGGCTTCCTGCATCCGGTGAAGCGCCGGCCCAATCTCCTGGTGCTGACCGGTGCCGCCGCCGATCGTCTGCTGTTCGAAGGCAATCGCTGCACGGGCATCGAATTCCGCCGCAACGGCGCCGTCGAGCGCGCGCCGGCCGCGGGCGAAGTCCTGCTCGCCGCCGGCGCCATCGGCTCGCCGCAGCTGCTGCAGCTTTCGGGCATCGGTCCCGCGGCGCATCTCGGCGAGCACGGCATCGCGGTTCGCCACGCGCTCGAGGGCGTCGGCGGAAATCTCCAGGATCACCTGCAGATCCGGTGCGCGTTCAAGGTCTCGAACGTGCGCACGCTCAACGAGCGCGCCAATCGCATCGCCGGGCGCGTCGGCATGGGCCTCGAATATTTTCTGTTGAAGCGGGGCCCGCTCACCATGGCGCCCTCGCAGCTCGGCGCCTTCGCCAAGAGCGATCCGGCGCGGGAAACGCCGAACCTCCAATATCACATCCAGCCCTTGAGCCTCGACGCCTTCGACAAACCGCCGCATCCCTTCCCGGCATTCACCGCTTCCGTCTGCAATCTTCGGCCCGAGAGCCGGGGCACAGTGCGCTTGAAGAGCGCTGATCCGAGCGCCGCACCCGCGATCCGGCCCAATTATCTATCGACCGAGGGCGACCGGCTCGTGGCCGCGGCCGCGATCCGGCTGACGCGCCGCATCGCGGCGGCGCCGGCGCTCCGGAAATACGCGCCTCTGGAATTCCTCCCGGGCCCGGCGATCGACGGCGATGCCGAACTGGCGCGTGCGGCCGGGAATATCGGCACAACGATCTTCCACCCCGTCGGCACCTGCAAGATGGGCGCCGATCCGCTGGCCGTGGTGGACGAGCGTCTCCGCGTACGCGGCGTCGATGCGTTGCGCGTGGTCGACGCCTCGATCATGCCCACGATCACCTCGGGCAACACCAATTCGCCGACCCTGATGATCGCCGAGAAGGGCGCGGCGATGATCGCTGCCGATCGGCGCGCCAGCTAGGCCGCGCGCTTGCCGCTGGCCGCGGCCAGCGACTTCTTCATGTGCACGAAATCGAGCTGCGTGCCGTCGGCCAGCGGCATGCGCACGCGGCGCAGGCTTTCGTAGCCGATGCGCTCGCAGAGGCGCACGCCGGTGAGCGTCGCCAGCACCTCGGCCGTGCCGAAGCCGGCGGCGTGCGCCGCGGCCTCGGCCTGGGCCATGATGGCGCGGCCGATGCCGTGGCGGGTGAATTTCGGGCTGACGAAGAAGGCGCGCATCTTGGCGCTCGGCGCCGCGACCGGCGTGGGACCGTTCGCATTGGCGGGCCGCATCACGGGGTGAACATGCGGATCGTCCGACCAGCCGCCCGAGCCCGCGATCTCGCCCGCGACAAGGGCGACGTAGTAGCGCCCGCTCGACAGCAGTTCGGGATCGAGCGTCTGCACGTGCCGCACGATGCTTTCGATCTCCGCCAGGCTGTAATCGAAGACCCCGAGCCCCCAAAGCGAGGCGCGATGGAGGAGGCGCAGCACGGGCGCATCGGCGGGTTCGGCAGGACGGATGACGATCGGAGGCGAAACGGACATGGGGCGAGCCTCGGCAAGTCAAGTAAAGCGCCGCGTGGGCCGGCAAGGCGGCCGCGCGGCGTTGTGGGAGCGGAAACTGCCGGAGCGCGTCCGGGCCGTCCAACGCGTTTCGCTAATGCGCCCCATTAGGCGCGCTAAGCGCTCGGCCGCGCCGCCGCCGCCGCCCGCGTGCCTAAAGCGGCGGCAGTTTCGTTGCGAATTCAATGGTCTGCGGGCGGCTTGGGGAATTCCGCGCATTGACTCCCCATTTGGCCGCTCATAGAAGGAACATGATGATGGCGTCATGTTGCAGGACGCCGAAATAGACCGCGGTTTGCGCGGCAACCGGGAGGACGCTGGGTGAGTGCGGATATCGTCCTTCGCACCGAAGGGCTGACCAAGGAATTCAAGGGCTTCATCGCCGTCAAGAACGTCGCCTTGGCGGTGCGGCGCGGTACGATTCACGCGCTGATCGGGCCGAACGGTGCCGGCAAGACGACGTGTTTCAACCTTCTGACCAAGTTCCTGCGCCCCTCCGCGGGCAAGATCGAATATTCCGGCCGCGACATCACCGACGCGACCCCGGCCGACATCGCCCGCATGGGCCTGGTGCGCTCGTTCCAGATCTCCGCCGTGTTCCCGCACCTCACCGCGCTCGAGAACGTGCGCGTGGCGCTTCAGCGCAAGATGGGCAACTCGTTCCATTTCTGGCGCTCCGAGCGGGTGCTGCAGGGGCTCGACGACCGCGCGGCGGCGCTGCTCGAGGCGGTCGGGCTCGCCGAGTTCCGCAACGTGCCGGCGGTGGAAATGGCCTATGGCCGCAAACGCGCGCTCGAGATCGCGACCACGCTGGCGCTCGAGCCCGACATGATGCTGCTCGACGAGCCGATGGCCGGCATGGGCCAAGAGGACATCGACCGCACCTCGGCGCTGATCCGCCGGGTGGCGCAGAACCGCACGGTTCTGATGGTCGAGCACAACATGAAGGTGGTGGCGAATCTTTCGGACAAGATCACCGTGCTGGCGCGCGGTGAGGTGCTGGCGGAAGGCACCTATGCCGAAGTCTCGCGCAATCCGGCGGTGGTGCAGGCCTATATGGGATCGGGGCACGCATGATGGCCGAGGCGGCGCGCAAGATCGAATCGCCCGAATCCGCGCCCGCGCCGGCCGGCAAGGCGCTGCTGTCGGTGCGCGACCTCCACGCCTGGTACGGCGAATCGCACATCCTCCACGGCGTCAATTTCGACGTGAACAAGGGCGAGCTGGTCACGCTCATCGGCCGCAACGGCGCCGGCAAGACCACGACGATGAAATCGATCATGGGCATCGTCGGCCAGCGCAAGGGATCGGTCGCTTTCAGGGGGCAGGAGCTGATCGGCCTCGCCTCGCACAAGATCGCGCGCCTCGGCATCGCTTTCTGCCCGGAAGAGCGCGGTATCTTCGCCAGCCTCAACGTCAACGAAAACCTCGTGCTGCCGCCGGTCATCCGCGAGGGCGGCATGAGCATCGCCGAGATCCACGCGCTGTTCCCGAATTTGAAGGAACGCGAGCGGAGCCAGGGCACCAAGCTTTCGGGCGGCGAGCAGCAGATGCTGGCCATCGGCCGCATCCTGCGCACCGGCGCGGAAATGCTGCTGCTCGACGAGCCCACCGAGGGCCTCGCCCCGGTCATCATCGAGCAGATCGGCAAGGCGATCCGCCACATGAAGGAGAAGGGCTTCACCATCATCCTGGTGGAGCAGAATTTCCGCTTCGCCGCGACCGTGGCGGATCGGTTCTACGTCGTCGAGCACGGACAGGTGATCGACATGATCCCGCGCGACAAGCTCGAGGCGCGCATGGGCGACGTGGAAAACTACCTCGGCGTTTGAACTGCACACAAAAACGGGAAGGAGCGACACGATGACCATGAGGAAATTCCTGGCCGCCGCCGCAGCGGTGGCCCTCTCCGCGGGCGGGGCCCAGGCCCAGCAGTGGACCGACGGCACGATCAAGCTCGGCGTGCTCAACGACATGTCTGGCCTCTATGCCGACTTGACCGGCATCGGCTCGGTGATCGCCGCGCGCATGGCGGTCGAGGATTTCGAAGCGGCCAAGAAGGGCATGAAGGTCGAGATCGTCGGCGCCGACCACCAGAACAAGCCCGACGTGGGCTCGAGCATCGTCAAGAAGTGGCTCGACGAGGACAAGGTCGACGTCATCGTCGACGTGCCGACCTCGTCGGTGGCGCTCGCCGTCAACGAGATCGTGCGCGAGAAGAACAAGGTGTTCCTGGTCTCCGGCGCCGCGGCGTCGGACCTGACCGGCCCCAAATGCTCGCCCAACACCGTGCACTGGACCTACGACACCTGGGCGCTCGCCAACGGCACCGGCAAGGCGATCGTCAAGACGGGCGGCGACACCTGGTTCTTCCTCACCGCCGACTATGCCTTCGGTCACGCGCTCGAGCGCGATACCGCCGCGGTCGTCGAGAAGAACGGCGGGAAGGTGTTGGGTAAGGTGCGCCATCCCTTCCCGGGCACGGATTTCTCCTCGTTCCTGCTCCAGGCGCAAACCTCCAAGGCCAAGATCATCGGCCTCGCCAACGCCGGCGGCGACACGATCAACTCGATCAAGCAGGCGTCGGAATTCGGCATCGTCAAGGGCGGCCAGCAATTGGCCGGTCTCTTGGTGTTCCTGACCGACGTGAAGGCGCTCGGCCTGCCGATCGCGCAGGGCCTGGTGCTCACCGAGGCCTGGTATTGGGATCAGAACGACACGAACCGGAAATGGGCGGCCCGCTACGCGGCGGCGCATCCCAAGAAGATCTACCCCACGATGATCCATGCCGGCGTCTATGCCGCCGTCACGCATTATCTCAAAGCGCTCGAGGCGGTGAAGAGCGATGCCGACGGCAAGGCGGTCGTGGCCAAGATGAAGGAAATGCCGACCGACGATCCGCTGTTCGGCAAGGGCACCGTCCGCGCCGACGGCCGTAAGGTCCACGACATGTTTCTCTTCGAGGTGAAGAAGCCGGCCGAATCGAAGGGCCCGTGGGATCTCTACAAGCAGCGCGCCGTCATTCCGGCGGCCGAAGCCTTCCGCCCGCTCGCCGAAGGCAACTGCCCGCTGGTGAAGTAGCCGCCGGCACTTCGTACGCGGCCTGACCCCCATCCCAGCCTTCCCCCGAATGCGGGGGAGGGTTGGATGGGGGCCTCTCCGCCGGTTCAATCTTCGCAGCCATCCCATGTTCGAACTGCTCGGCGTCCCGCCCCAGGCGCTCTTCGGCCAGCTTTTGCTCGGCCTCATCAACGGCGCGTTCTACGCGATGCTGAGCCTCGGCCTCGCCGTCATTTTCGGCATGCTGAACGTCGTCAATTTCGCCCATGGCGCGCTCTACATGGCTGGCGCATTCGCGGCGTGGCTGCTGCTGGAAAAGCTCGGGCCGGGCTTGGGCTGGCTCGTGACGCAAATCGGGGCCACGCCGCCGGAATGGCTGACGCAATTCCAGATCGGTTATTGGGGCGCCCTTTTGGTGGCCCCCTTCCTGGTTGCGCTGCTCGGCATCGTCATCGAGCGCACCATGCTGCGCTGGCTCTACCAGCTCGACCACCTCTATGGCCTGCTGCTGACGTTCGGCCTCGCGCTCGTCATCCAGGGCCTGTTTCGCAACGAATACGGCTCCTCCGGCCAGCCCTACCAGATCCCGGAAATCCTGCAGGGCACGCGCAATCTCGGCTTCATGTTCCTGCCGAACTACCGCGCCTGGGTCGTCGTCGCTTCGCTTGCGGTGTGCATCGGCACCTGGTTCGTGATCGAGCGCACGCGGCTCGGCGCCTATCTCCGCGCCGCCACGGAGAATCCCGCGCTGGTCCAGGCCTTCGGCATCAACGTGCCGCGCATGCTCACGCTCACCTATGCGGGCGGCGTCGCCCTCGCGGCCTTGGCGGGCGTGATGGCGGCGCCGATCTACAACGTCAGCCCGCAAATGGGCGGCGACCTCATCATCATCGTCTTCGCCGTCGTGGTGATCGGCGGCATGGGATCGATCCTGGGCTCGGTCATCACCGGCTTCGCGCTCGGCATCGTCGAGGGCCTCACCAAGGTGTTCTTTCCCGAGGCGTCGAACACGGTGATCTTCGTCATCATGGCCATCGTGCTGCTGATCAAGCCGGCCGGCCTATTCGGACGGACGGCATAGGATGAAGGCCGACGCCCAGGCCATCGCCACGGTCGGAACGCCCTGGCACCACTACGCCGCCTTCGCGGTGATGGCGGCGCTGCTCGCCGCGGCGCCGTTCCATATCTATCCGGTGTTCCTCGCCAAGCTGCTGTGCTTCGCGCTGTTCGCCTGCGCCTTCAACCTCCTGATCGGATTCGTCGGGCTGCTGTCGTTCGGCCACGCGGCGTTCTGGGGCTCGGCGGCCTATGCCAGCGCCCATGCCGCGGCCAAATGGGGCCTGCCGCCGGAGCTCTGCATCCTGTTCGCCGTCGCCGTCGCCGCGATCCTGGGCGGCGTCATCGGCGGCCTCGCCATTCGCCGCCAAGGCATCTATTTCGCGATGATCACGCTGGCCTTCGCCCAGATGATCTTCTTCTTCGCCCTCCAGGCCAAATTCACCGGCGGCGAGGACGGGCTGCAGATCCCCAACAGCTACAAGAGCATCGCATTGGGCACGCTCAACTTGCGCGACAACATCACGCTCTATTGGTTCGTGTTCGGCATCTTCCTGATCGGATTCCTGTTCATCTACCGCGTGGTGCATTCGCCTTTCGGCCAGGTGCTGAAGGCGATTCGCGAGAACGAGCCGCGCGCCATCTCGCTCGGCTATCACGTGGACCGCTACAAGCTGGTGGCATTCGTGCTCTCGGCGGCGCTGGCGGGCATGGCCGGCGGCACGAAGGTGTTCGTGGCGGGCAGCGCAGCACTCACCGACGTGAACTGGCCGATGTCGGGCGAGGTCGTGTTGATGGCGCTCCTGGGCGGCATGGGCACCATCTTCGGGCCGGTGATGGGCGCTGTAGTGCTGATCACGATCGAGGAGTTCCTGGCCGAGCGCGCGGGCGCCTGGGTCACCGTCATCCAGGGCGGCATCTTCGTGCTGTGCGTGCTCGCTTTCCGCCGCGGCATCGTCGGCGAGATCGCGCGTGCCATCAAGAAGCCTCTCTGAGCGGAGGCGGGCGGCGATCGCCGTCCGCGTTGCCCGCCGCGCCGACGCCGCGTCCTTGGCGAGGCTGGCGCGGGCGCTCAACGCGCATCAGCGGGATCCCACGCGCTACTTCACCAAGGCGGCGATCCTCCGCGACGGATTCGGGCGAAGACCGAAATTCGGGGTGCTGATCGCCGAGATCGGGGGCCGGACGGTCGGCTACGCACTCATGGTGCCCTCCTATGAAACCGGCTGGGCCGAGCAGGGCCTCTACCTCCAAGACCTGTTCGTCGACGCCACGGCGCGCGGCCACGGTGCCGGCCGGGCGCTCATCGCCGCCGCGGCGCACGAAGCGCGCCGGCGCGGCGGCGACTACCTCTGGACCTCGGCCAAAGGGTGGAATCGCCCGGCACAGCGCTTCTATCGGCGCACCGGCGCCATCGAGGAGCCGATCAAGGCCTATGCGTGGATTCGGCGTGACTTCGCGCGGCTCGCGCGGGAGGGTGGCGCGGCTTTGGCATCGGGGCGCGGGCGCAAGGGAAAATCATGATCGTCAACATCCGCGATCTCCGCCGCGCGGCGGAGCGGCGGCTGCCGCGCTTCCTGTTCGACTACGTCGACGGGGCCGCCTACGACGAGAAAACGATGCGCTGGAACGAGGCGGCGTTCGACCGCTGGCGCTTCCGGCACCGGGCGCTCGTCGATGTTTCCCGCCGAAATCTCGGCACGACGATGCTGGGCGCCGCGCAGGCCTTGCCGCTGGCGCTGGCGCCGACCGGTTTCGCCGGGCTGCTGTGGCCGCGGGGCGAGATCGCCGCGGCGCGCGCGGCCGAGGCGGCCGGCATCCCTTATTGCCTCAGCACCGCTTCCATCTGTTCGATCGAGGAAGTGCGCGCGGCGACCACGGCGCCGTTCTGGTTCCAGCTCTACGTCACCAAGGATCGCGGCGTGATGGAGAGCCTGATCGCCCGCGCCGACGCCGCCGGCTGCTCGGCGCTGGTGCTCACGGTCGACATCGCCGCGCGCAGCAACCGCGAGCGCGACACGCGCAACCGCTTCGTGACCCGGAGCGCCATTGGCCTCACGAGCTGGATCAACATGGTGCTCCACCCCGCCTGGAGCCTCGCCATGCTGCGGGCGCCAAAGGCGCGCTTCGGCAATTTCGCCGACCTCGCCGGCGCCGGCACGGGCATCATGAGCCAGGGCGCCTTCGTCGCCGGCAACATGGATTTCTCGCTGAACTGGAAGGACCTCGACGCGATTCGCGCCCGCTGGAAGCGGAAGCTGATCGTCAAGGGCATCGTCGCCGCCGAGGATGCCGCGCGCGCCGCCGATGCCGGCGCCGACGCCATCGTGGTCTCCAATCACGGCGGCCGCCAGCTCGACGGCGACGTGCCCACGATCGCGGCGCTGCCGGCGGTGGTCGAAGCGGTCGGTGCGCGGCACGGCGACAAGGTCGACGTGCTGTTCGACAGCGGCATCCGCCGCGGCATGGACGCGGTGAAGGCCCTCGCCCTCGGCGCCAAGGGCTGCCTCGTCGGCCGCGCCTTCCTCTACGGCCTCGCCGCCGCCGGCGAGAAGGGCGTGAGCAAGGCGATCGCAATTCTGCGCGAGGAAATCGACAACACCCTCGCGCATATCGGCATCGCCGACGTGCGCGAGCTGGCGAAACGGCGCGGGGAGTTCCTACTGCCGGTCTGACGCATACGAGGCGTTGCGACAGCCGACGCGATTCTAGCAGGATAAGTCGCGCTCTAACGCACCACCTTGGCACCGCTGCCGAAGCGCGCGGCGGCGGCGAGGGCGAGGGCGGCGAGAGCAATCTGGAGGACGGAGACCGCGGCCACCGTGGGCTCGATCTCGAGCTGGATGTTGTCGAACATCTTCTTGGGCAGGGTCACGTTGGTGCCGCCCAGGAACATGGCGATGACGAGTTCGTCGAACGAGGTGATGAAGGCGAGGAACGCGGCCGAGATAAGCGCTGGCCGGAGCTGCGGCAAGGTCACCCGCACGACCGCGCCGAGGCGCGAGGCCCCCAAGCCCATCGCCGCCTGCTCCTGCACCGGGTCGACCGTGCGCAGCGCGGCGCCCACGATGATGACGACGAAGGGAAGTGCGTGAACGGCATGCGCCAAGGCGATGCCGTGCCATTGCCCGATCAGCTTCATCGCGGAAAAAAGACTGTAGACGGCGATGGAATAGACGATGGTCGGGATGATCAGCGGCGCGGTGGCGATGTGGGCGACGATGGCGCGCCCGGGGTAGCGCCCGCGCACGATCGAGAAGGCCAGCATGGTCCCAAGCACCGTCGCCAGCAATGTCGCGGCGGCGGCGATGGCGAAGCTCCGCAGCGTGGCGCCGATCCACACCGCATTGTCGAGATAGGCGGCATACCAGCGCAGCGAGAATCCGGGCGGCGGGAAAACGAGCTGATCCGCCGAACTGAACGAGACCGGCACGATCACGGCCAGCGGCAGCAGCAGGAAGGCGAACACCGCCACAGCCGCGGCATAGGCGGCGCGCCGGTGCCAGGTGGCGGCGCGCCTCAACGCCATGCCGAATCCCCGCGCAGGGCCCGGTGGAACGCGCTTTGGATCAGGAGCGCCGCCGCCAGCAGCAGCGCCGAGAGTGCCGCCGCGAAGGGCCAGTCGAGGAATTGGCGCACCTGCTGTTCGATCAAGAGGCCGATGGTCATCACCCGCCCGCCGCCCAAGAGCGCCGGCGTAATGAAGAAGCCGAGCGCTACGACGAACACGAGCACTGCCCCGGCATAGGCGCCGGGCAGCGTCAGCGGAAAATAGATGCGCGTGAACACGCGCCAGGGCGAGGCGCCGAGCCCCGATGCGGCGGCGGGCAGGTCGCGGTCGATGCGCAGCATCACGGCGTAGATCGGGAACACCATGTAGGGCAGCAGAACATGCACCATGCCGATGACGACGCCGGTCTCGTTGTAGAGCAGCGGCAGCGGCTCGGTGATGAACCCCAGGTCGAGCAACGTTCGGTTCACGATGCCGTTGCGCCCGAGCAGGATCATCCACGCATAGGTGCGGACCAGGACGCTGGTCCAGAACGGCAGCAACAGGCAGCCGAAGCCGATGGCGGCCCAGAGCCGCGACGCGTTCGACAGCAAATAGGCGACCGGATAGGCGAGCACGAAACAAATCGCGGTCACGACCAGCGCCAAGCGGACCGTGTCGAGCAGCACGCCGGCATAGAGCGAATCGGTCAGCGCCCGCTCGTATCCCGAGAGATCGCCGCCGTGGAAGCTGGTGATGAAGAGGCGCAGCAGCGGATAGAGGAAGAACGAGAAGACGAACAGGAGCGGCAGCGTGCCCAGCACGAGCGGCGCGGCCTCGGCGCGCAGACGGCGTGTGAGGACGCTCATCCCCAGAGCACCGCGTTCATGTCCACCACGCCCCAGCCAAGCGTCACCCGCATGCCGGGCGCGAGCGTCGCGCCATCGGCCGGCCAGCGGAGGAAGAAATCGCTGCCGCCGTCGAGCGTCACGCGATAGCGGATGGTCTCGCCGAGGTAGGTGGCCTCGGCGACGATGCCCGAGACGCCGTTCTCCGCAGTTTCGCCGGGCGCGAGGCGCCGCGGGCGCTCGGGCCGTACCACGAGCGCCAGGTCCGCGCCGTAGTGCACCGTGCGGTCGCCCGGCGCCAGGCTCGCGCGCATCGCGGCGCCGCTTTCGAGCCGCACCTCGACCTTGTCGCCGCTCACCACGCCCGCGCGGCCCCGGAAGATGTTGGCCTCGCCGATGAACTCGGCGACGAAGCGCGTCGCCGGCCGGCGGTAGAGATCCTCGGGAGTCCCGATCTGGGCGATGCGGCCCTCGTTCATCACCGCGATGCGGTCCGAAAGCGCCAGCGCCTCTTCCTGGTCGTGGGTGACGAACAGCGTCGTGATGCCGAGCCGCCGTTGCAGCGATTTGATCTCGCTTTGCATCTGCCCCCTGAGCTTGCGGTCGAGGGCGCCCAAGGGCTCGTCGAGCAGCAGCAGCGCGGGGCCGAAGACCAGCGCGCGGGCGAGCGCCACGCGCTGCTGCTGGCCACCCGAAAGCTGGCGCGGCAGACGGTCGTCGTAGCCGCTCAAGCCCACGAGTGCCAGCGCCGCCGCCACTTTCTCGCGCATCGCGGTCCGCGATTGCCCGCGCATCGCCAGCGGAAAGCCGATATTGGCGGCGGCGCTCATGTGCGGGAACAAGGCATAGTGCTGGAACACCATGCCGATATCGCGCTTGGCGGGCGCCAGGGCCGTGATATCGCGCCCGGCCAAGGCGATGCGGCCGCGGTCCGGCGGCTCGAAACCGGCCACCACTTTCAGCAAGGTCGTCTTGCCCGAGCCGCTCGGGCCGAGGAGCGTCAGGAATTCGCCCGGCCGGGCGGCGAGATCGACACCGGCGAGAGCCGCCACGGCGCCGAAACGGCGCTCGATACCCGCGAGGGCGAGATGCGGCGCGGGCGCCTCGGCGGCCGGTCTCGGCCCCGCCGCGCCCGCCGGCCCCGATGCCGCCGGCGCTACCTCGCGATCACCCACTTGGCCCAGCGTTCTTCCATCGCGGCGCCGTTGTCGGCCCACCAGCGCGCATCCTGCCAGAACTGGCGCGGCAGATTGGCGGGGTGGGTGGGCAAATGCGGCGCGATCTTGGGATCGGTGAACTGCACCGAGTCGAGATTGAGGCCCGGATACGTCGCGATATTGGCGTACACCGCTTGGAGCTTCGCCTCGGTCATCACCGCCAGCAGGCGCTGTGCCCAATAGGCGTCCTTGGCGCCCTTCGGAATCACGAAAGCGCTTTCCTTGATGCTGCCCTGGTTCCACTCCACGTGGATCGGCGAGCCTTTCGTCACGGCGGCGTGGTAGCGCCCGTTCCAGGCCGTGCCGAGCACCACCTCCTTGTCGATCAGGAGCTGGGCCGATTGCGCGCCGGTTTTCCACCACACCGTCACGTGCTTCTTGATCTGGTCGAGCTTGCGGTAGGCGCGGTCGACGTCGATGGGATAAAGCCGCTCGGGCGCCACGCCGTCGGCCAGAAGCGCGAATTCGAGGTTGTCGACCGGCCGGTTCTGCATCGTGCGCGGGCCGGGGAATTTCGCGGTGTCCCAGAAATCCTTCCAGTCCTTGGGCCCCTGGCCGGCCGGCCAGGCGTCGGTGCGATAGCCCATCACGGTCGAATAGACCGCGCGCGAGAAAATGAATTTGCGGGAACGCGCCTCGGGCGGAAACTTCGCCCGGTCCACGACCTTCTCGTCGATCGGCTCGAGCAGGCCCATTTGCTCGGCGCGGATCGCCTCTTCGATGTCGAGTTCGGTGATCGTCCACTCGATATTGCCCGAGCGCACCATGGCCACGAGCTTGGCGAAATTCGGCGGGCTGCTCGCCACCACCTTGATGCCGGTGCGCTTCTCGAATTCCTCGTAGAAGGCTTTTCTCGAGCCGGCCTCCTGCGCCCCGCCCGAGGCGTTGACGACGATCTGCGCCGGTTTGGGCGGCTCGGTCTGCGCCACGGCTGGCGCGACGGCGCCGAGCGCAACGGCGGCCGCCAGCGCGATAAGTTGCGAACGGCTCATCCCGTTCCTCCGAAGTGACACCCCGCACGCAAGCTATGCCGGTTCGGCGCCGGGCTCAACATGTTGCTGGACGCCGACGCTCCAACAAAGCCGGCTTAGTGCAAAACGATGGTCCAAATGATAGAAGGCAGCCATGGCAGAGATACCTTCCAGCGCCGGCCCCGAAGACCACCCCGACATCCGCGACGGCGTCAGGGCGCTGTGCGCGCGCTTCCCCGGCGAGTATTGGCGCAAGCTCGACCGCGAGCGCGCCTATCCCACCGAATTCGTGCAGGCGTTGACCGGGGCGGGCTATTTGGGTGCCCTCATTCCCGAGGCGTTCGGCGGCAGCGGCCTCGGGCTCGGCGCGGCCGCGGCGATCCTCGAGGAGGTCCACGCCAGCGGCGGCAACGGCGCCGCCTGCCACGCCCAGATGTACATCATGGGCACGATTCTCCGGCACGGCAGCCCGGCGCAGAAGGCGAAATGGCTGCCGGAGATCGCGGCCGGCCGGCTCCGGCTCCAGGCCTTCGGCGTCACCGAGCCCACGGCAGGCACCGACACGACGGCGATCCGCACATCGGCCATCCGCCGCGGCGACAGCTACATCGTCAACGGCCAGAAGGTGTGGACCAGCCGCGCCGAACATTCCGACCTCATGCTGCTGCTGGCGCGCACGGCGCCGCGCGGCGGGCGCAAGACCGACGGGCTCTCCGTGTTCCTGGTCGACATGCGGAAGGCGGTGGGCAAGGGCCTGACCATCCGCCCGATCCGCACCATGATCAACCATGCCACCACCGAGGTGTTCTTCGACAATCTCGAGGTGCCGGCGGAGAATCTGATTGGGCAAGAGGGCGCGGGCTTCCGCTACATCCTCGACGGCATGAACGCCGAGCGCATCCTGATCGCGGCCGAATGCATCGGCGACGCGCGCTGGTTCGTCGAGAAGGCGCGCGACTACGCCAAGGCGCGCGTCGTATTCGGCCGCCCCATCGGCCAGAACCAGGGCATCCAGTTCCCGATCGCGCGCGCCTACGCGCAATACCAGGCGGCCGCCCTCATGGTGAAGCGCGCGGCGGACATGTACGAGGCCGGCAAGCCCGCCGGCCCCGAGGCCAACATGGCGAAAATGCTCGCCTCGGAAGCGTCGTGGTTCGCGGCCGACACGTGCCTCCAAACGCATGGCGGCTTCGGCTTCGCCGAAGACTACGACATCGAGCGGAAATTCCGCGAGACGCGGCTCTACCTAGTGGCGCCGATCTCGACCAATCTCATCCTCGCCTATATCGCCGAGCACGTGCTGGGGATGCCGCGGTCGTATTAGGGCGCTTTGCGCTCCCACGCCGCGGCGCGGTCGAAGGCTTCCATGATCCGCGCGTGGCGGCGCTCGATCCATGCGCGCGGCGCGGAATGCGTGAATACGAAGAACTCGCCGGCGCGGATCGCGTCGAGGAGGCGCGCGCCGACGCGGTCGGGCGGCCAGCCCTCGGCGAGGAGTTCCTTCATGAACATTTCCTGCGGCCGCGACGCGGCGCCGCCGAAGCGTTCCGGCCGGTTGCGCGCCGAGCGGTAGATCGCGGTGTCCACGGCGGCGGGACAAAGGACCGAAACGCCGATGCGCGTGCCCCCGAGTTCGTTCTCGAGCGCCTCCGACAGGGCCACGACCGCGTATTTCGTCATGGAATAGGCCGAGGTGTACCAGTTCGGATTCACCTGCAGGCCGCCGATGGAGGCCGTGTTGACGATATGCGCCTCGCCGCCGTGCTTTTTGAGCAGCGGCAGGAAGGCCTGGATGCCGTGGACGACGCCCATGACGTTGACGCCCACGATCCAATCCCAGTTGCGGGGCTCGATCGCTTCCGCCGGCTCGCCGTGCATGGAGACGCCGGCGTTGTTGATGGCGATGTGGAGGGCGCCGAATTCCTGCTCAACCGCCGTTGCCAGGCGTTGGACCTGCGCGCGGTCGGAAACGTCGGTGACGAGTGCCAACGCCTTGGCGCCGAGCGCCTCGATCTCGCGCCGCACCTCGTCCAGGGGAGCCGCCTCGATGTCGGCCAGCGCTAGATTCATGCCGGCCCGCGCCAGCGTGCGCGCGATGCCGCGCCCGATGCCCGATGCGGCGCCGGTGACGACTGCGGTCTTTCCTTTGAAATCCTTCATGGCGTGCCCAGGCAGCGGCTCGCGCGATGCTAAACCGTCATCCTGAGCGAAGCGAAGGCTCTTGTTCGAGCAAGCAAGATGCGCGGCTCGCTCCCCCGTTGAGGGGGAGCTGTCCAAGCGAACGAATTCGTTCGCTTGGACTGAGGGGGAACAGCGCCGTGGCGCTGGAGAGGAGAACCCCCACCCGTCGCCGCATCCGCGCAAACGCGCGGATACGGCGCCGACCGCCCCCTCAAGGGGGACGGTAAGGAATCCACCTAAACCGTCAGATACCGTCGCACCTTGGTCTCGTCCATGTCGGCGCGCTTGCCGGCGAGGACGATCTCGCCGCGGTCCATGACCGCGTAATTGTTGGCGAGGTCGCGGGCGAATTCGTAGTACTGCTCGACCAGCAGGATCGCCATGTCGCCCTTGCCGGCGAGGTAGCGGATCACCTTCTCGATGTCCTTGATGATCGAGGGTTGGATGCCCTCGGTCGGCTCGTCGAGGATGAGGAGGCGCGGGCGGGTCACCAGCGCGCGGGCGATGGAGAGCTGCTGCTGCTGGCCGCCGGAAAGATCGCCGCCGCGGCGCTTCAGCATGGATTTCAGCACAGGGAAGAGATCGTAGATCTCGCCGGGAATCGAGCGCTCGCCGCGCGGCAGCGCCGCGTAGCCGGTCTTGAGATTCTCTTCGACCGTGAGCAGCGGAAAGATCTCGCGGCCCTGCGGCACGAAGCCCAGGCCGCGGCGCGCGCGGTCGGCGGGCGACACGCCGTCGAGCGACTTGTCCTCCCACATGATCCGGCCCGAGCGCGGCGCCCGCTGGCCCATGATGGTGCGGAGGAGACTCGTCTTGCCGACGCCGTTGCGGCCGAGCAGGCACGTGATCTGGCCCTTGACCGCCTGGAGCGAGACCCCGCGCAAGCAGTGACTGGCGCCGTAATAGAGGTGGAGGTTTTCGACCGCGAGCACAGATTCAGCGTCCCAGATACACTTCGATGACTTTGGAATCGTTCTGCACGTGGTCGACCGTGCCCTCGGAAAGCACCGAGCCTTCGTGCAGCACCGTCACCTTGGTCGCGAGCGCGCGGACGAATTCCATGTCGTGCTCGACGACGACGACCGATCGCGTACCGGCGATCTGCTTCAGCAGCACCGCGGTCTGCTCGGTCTCGTGGTCGGTCATGCCGGCCACCGGCTCGTCGACGAGCAAGAGCTCGGGGTCCTGCATCAGCAGCATGCCGATCTCGAGCCATTGCCGTTGGCCGTGAGAAAGCGCGCCGGCAAGGTCGCGCGACCGCGGGGCGAGCCCGATCTGCTCCATCACCGCCTCGATGCGCTCGCGCTGCCCGGGCCCGAGCCGCGCGAACAGCGTCTGGAACGCGCGCCGGTCGGCCTTCAAGGCGAGTTCGAGATTTTCGAACACGGTGTGGTGGTCGAACACGGTCGGGCGCTGGAATTTCCGCCCGATGCCGAGATTGGCGATGCTTTCCTCGGAGAGCGTGGTGAGATCGTAGATACCCTTGAAGAAGGCGGTGCCCCTGTCCGGCCGGGTCTTGCCGGTGATGACGTCCATCATCGTCGTCTTGCCGGCGCCGTTGGGGCCGATGATCGTGCGGAGCTCGCCGGCCTCGACGACGAACGAAAGGCTGTTGAGCGCCCGGAATCCGTCGAAGCTCACCGTGATGTCGTCGAGATAGAGGACGGGCTTGGGCTGCGTCACGGCCGCTGCTCCTTGGGCTCGGGCGGCGGCGCGGTGCCGAGCATCGCCGAGAGATTGGCGAGCGTGGGCTTGGAAACCTTGGGCTTGCCGTTGGCGCGGCCGAAGAGACCGATGAGGCCGCGGGGCAGGAACAGCGTCACCACCACAAACAGGCCGCCCAGGATGAACAGCCAGTATTCGGGCGCGGTCGAGGTGAGCCAGCTCTTGGCGCCGTTCACGACGAAGGCGCCGAGCACGGCGCCCACGAGCGAGCCGCGCCCGCCGACCGCGACCCAGATCACAGCCTCGATCGACGAGCCCGGCGAAAATTCTGAAGGGTTGATGATGCCGACCTGCGGCACGTAGAGGGCGCCGGCGACACCCGCGATCATGGCCGAGAGCACGAAGGCGAAGAGCTTGTAGTTGGTGACCGAGTAGCCGAGAAAACGAACACGTGATTCGGCATCACGCACCGCGGTCAGCACGCGCCCGAGCTTGCTGCGGATGACGAACCGGCACAACAGGAAGGTGAGGATCAGCATGATCAGCGAGGCCCAATAGAGCCCGGCGCGGGTGCCGTCCTTGTTCAGCGCGAAGCCGAGGATGTCCTTGAAATCGGTGAGGCCGTTATTGCCGCCGAAGCCCATGTCGTTGCGGAAGAAGGCGAGCATCAGGGCGAAGGTCATCGCCTGGGTGATGATCGAGAGGTAGACGCCGGTGATGCGCGAGCGGAAGGCGAGCCAGCCGAACACGAAGGCGAGCAGGCCCGGCACCAGCAGCACCATCAGCAGCGCGAAGGCGAAATTGTCGAAGCCCCACCAATACCAGGGCAGTTCCTTCCAGTTGAGGAACACCATGAAATCGGGCAGCACCGGATTTTTGTAGACGCCGCGGTCGCCGATCTCGCGCATCAGGTGCATGCCCATGGCGTAGCCGCCGAGCGCGAAGAAGGCGCCGTGGCCGAGCGAGAGGATGCCGACATAGCCCCAGACGAGGTCGATCGCGAGCGCGAGGATCGCGAAGCACAGCCACTTGCCGATCAGCTTGATGGCGAAATCGGGGAGATAGAAGCTCGAGCCCGGCGGCACGGCCAGATTCAGCAGCGGCAGCGCCGCCAAGAGCGCGATGGCGACGAGGAGGTAGGGCCGCGCGCCCGAGGCGAGCGAGGCGGCGAAGGAGCGGTTGAGCGGTCCCGACATCGGCGTCAGGCCTCCGCCGCCCGGCCTTTGAGGGCGAACAGACCCCGCGGCCGGAATTGGATGAACACGATGATGGCCACGAGAACGAGGATCTTGCCGAGCACCGCGCCGTCGGTCTGCAGCCAGAACTCGAGGAACTTGTTGACGACGCCCAAGATCGAGGAGCCGAACAGCAGGCCCAGAAGATTGCCGACGCCGCCGAACACCACGACCATGAACGAATCGACGATGTAGCGCTCGCCGAGATTGGGGCTGACATTGTCGATCTGGGCGAGCGCCACGCCGGCGATGCCGGCGATGCCCGAGCCGAGGCCGAAGGTGAGCGCGTCGATGCGCCCGGTGCGGATGCCCATCGAGGCCGCCATGGCGCGGTTCTGGGTCACCGCCCGCATCTGGAGGCCGAACCAGGTCCGTTGGGTTATCAGCACCACCAGGCAGAAAACCGCCAGGCCGAACACGATGATGACGACGCGATTCTGGGTGACGGCGACGCCGCCGATGTCGAGCACGCCGCTCATCCAGGCCGGGCTGCTGACCTCGCGGTTACTGGCGCCGAAGATGACGCGTACGGCCTGCTGCAGGATCATGCTGACACCCCAGGTCATCAGCAAGGTCTCGATCGGCCGGCCGTAAAGGTGGCGGATGATGCCGCGCTCGAGGCCGACGCCGACCGCGCCCGAAACCAGGAACGCCATCGGCACGGCGAACAGCAGCGAGACTTCCATGAGTTCCGGCGCCCAGCCGCGAATGATCTGCTGCACGACGAAGGTGGTATAGGCGCCGAGCATCACCATCTCGCCATGGGCCATGTTGATGACGCCCATCACGCCGAAGGTGATGGCGAGGCCGATGGAGGCGAGCAGCAGGACCGACCCGAGCGAAAGACCCTGGAACAGCGTTTCGGCGCCGCGCAGCAAAGCGAGGCGCGAATCCATCGAGGCGATGGCCTCGGTCGCCGCCGTATGGACCGGGCTGCCCTTGGGCGCCTGGTTCGCGACCCGCAGCAAGAGGTCCTTGGCTTCGGGATCGCCGGCGCTCTTGAGCACCGCGATCCCCGCCAGCCGGTCTTCGTCCTTGTCGCTCATCATGCGCGAGGCGGCGAGCGCCAGTTCCTTCACGGCGCGGGCGGCCGGGTCGGCCTCCTTATCGAGCGATTTCAGGAGCAGGGGAATGTTCTTGGCGTCCGGGCTCTTGAAGAGCGACCGCGCCGCCTGGATGCGCTTGGCGAGATCGGGATGCACGAGATCGAACGTGCCGAGCGCCGCCTGCACCAAGCCGCGCACGCGGTTGTTGAGCCGCACGGCGTCGTAGGCGTCGGCCTTGAACGCGCCGAGCTCCTTGCCGGTGGCGGCTTCGGTGGCGAGCGTCTTGCCGGCCTCCTCGCGCGTGTAAACCACGGCTTGGTCGGATTTGCGGACGTGGAGATTGCCTTCGCCGAGGGCCCTCAGCACCGAAGCGGCGCGCGGATCGCCCGAAACCATGAGCGCCTCCACGGCGGCGATGGTGTCGGCGAAGCTGTCCTTGGTGAAGCCGGCGAGCGCGTCGGTGAAGGCGTCGGCGCGGGCGTGGCCCGGCGCGGCCAGCGCGGCGAATATCGCGATCACGAGCGCCGCGACGGGGCGCAAACATCCAAGACGCATCGAGTTCTCGCTCGGCGTGCGATACGGGAGAAGCAACCGGCCCGCCCAGTCTCCCAAGCGGGCCGGTCCTCCATTCTAGCGTCGGCTTAGTACTTCGGCGCCGTGCAATTGCCGCAGACCCACGGATAGGTCCAATCCGCGATCTTGCCCTTGTTCTCGGCGATGTGCGGGCTCCAAGCCTCGGCCACGATCGGGCCCTTAGTCTGCCACACGATCGAGAACTGGCCGTCGGCCTTGATCTCGCCGATCATCACCGGCTTCGAGAGGTGGTGGTTGGGATGCATCACCACGTCGTAGCCCGAGGGCGACTTCACCTTCTGGCCGTACATCGCCTGCCGCACCGCGTCCACGTTGGTGCTGCCGGCCTGCTTCACGGCCTGCGCCCACATGTGGAAGCCGATGTAGTGCGCTTCCATCGGGTCGTTGGTCACGCGCTTCGGGTTCTTGATGAAGGCGTGCCACTGCTTGATGAAAGCCTCGTTGGTCGGGTTCTTGACCGACTGGAAGTAGTTCCAGGCGGCGAGATGGCCGAGCAGCGGCTTGGTGTCGATGCCGGCGAGTTCTTCTTCACCGACCGAGAACGCGACAACGGGGATATCGGTCGCCTTGATGCCCTGGTTGCCGAGCTCCTTGTAGAACGGCACGTTGGCGTCGCCGTTGATGGTCGAGACCACGGCGGTCTTCTTGCCCTGCGAGGCGAAGGCCTTCACCTGGCGCACGATCGTCTGCCAGTCCGAATGGCCGAACGGCGTGTACTGCTCCATGATGTCGGCTTCGGCGACGCCCTTCGACTTCAGGAAGGCGCGCAGGATCTTGTTGGTCGTGCGCGGATAGACGTAGTCGGTGCCGAGCAGAACCCAGCGTTTGGCTTCGCCACCGTCCTTGCTCATCAGGTATTCGACCGCCGGGATCGCCTGCTGGTTCGGCGCGGCGCCGGTGTAGAACACGTTGCGCGAGGACTCTTCGCCCTCGTATTGCACCGGGTAGAAGAGGAGGCCGTTCAGCTCCTCGAACACCGGCAGCACGGATTTCCGCGACACCGACGTCCAGTTGCCGAACACGACCACGACCTTGTGGACCTGGATCAGCTCGCGGGCCTTTTCCGCGAACAGCGGCCAGTTCGAGGCCGGATCGACGACGACCGCCTCGACCTTCTTGCCGAGCAGACCGCCTTTCTTGTTGATATCGTCGACCAGCATCAGGATCGTGTCCTTGAGCGTGGTCTCGCTGATCGCCATCGTGCCCGACAACGAGTGCAGGACGCCGATCTTGATCGAATCCTGGGCCCACGCGGGCGTTCCGGCGAGAACGCTACCCGCCAGAAGTCCCACCAGCGCAGCCCTGCGCGTTAAGTGCAGCATGTTCCTTGTCCCCTTTTCGATGTGCCTCGGCACGCACGAGCGCGTGCTCGCGGCTCATAGACTCAAGGAGCGTGCCAAACCGATCGGGAGGTCCCTAATACATTGGTAATCCGTGAAATATCGTCCGTGAACGAGGGCAGGTTTTAGGCGAACGGGCCGGTAGCGCCCAGGCCGGACCGCCATGTCGCCGCCGCCGCATAGGTATTCCCGTTCGACTGCCTAATTATTCGGCAATGCCGCATTCGGGGCGATTGCCGAACCATTGGACAGTGAGGCCGACTCGCGGCCTCGGGGTACCAAGCCCCTTGCCGGCGGCGGCTTTCCGCCGCGTATTGAACCGGAAAATTCCGCCTACCCGGATCGCCGATGCCGTTCGAAGCGCCCGAAACGACCGCGCCCCGCCTGCAGCGCTGCAACGGCGCGCTGGAACTCGGGCTCGCCCGCGGCGAGGACGGCATCACGCGCGTGGCCGATCTCTATCAGCGTGATCCGTGCCGCGCGCTGTTTCCGCTTCCGGAATTCGACGACGTCTTCCAGGCCGTGATGCTCACCACCTCGGGTGGGCTCGCGGGCGGCGACCGGATCGCGGCGCGACTCGCGGCCGGGCCCGGCGCGCGCGCGCTGGTCACGACCCAGGCGGCGGAGAAGATCTATCGCGCGCGCGACGAAGCCACGGTTTTAACCGTCAAACTGGAGGTCGGCGGGGATGCGTGGCTCGAATGGCTGCCGCAGGAAACGATCCTGTTCGACGGCGCGCGCTTCCGCCGCGAGACTCAAATCGAACTTGCCGACGACGCGCGGCTCCTCGCCGCCGAGATCGTGGTGTTCGGCCGCGCGGCGCGCGGCGAGCGCATCGCGCACGGCCACTATTTCGACCGCTGGCGGATCGCGCGAGGCGGGCGCCTGGTCTGGGCGGACGCGCTGACCTGGACCGACTCGCCCGCGGCCGCGCTCGATCACCCCGCAGGCTTCGCGGGCGCCGTCGCCGCCGCCACGGTCGTCTATGCCGGTCCGGACGCTGCGCGCCATCTCGATGCGGCGCGCGCGTCGCTGACTGCGGCGTCTTCGCGCGCCGGCGTCACCCTCGTCAACGGCTTGCTGGTTGCCCGATTATTAGGCATCGACGCACAGCCTTTGCGCAGCGATCTTGCCCAGCTTTGGTGCAGCTTACGGCAGGCGGCGGGAAACCTGCCGCCGCGATTGCCTAGAACCTGGTACACTTAGTGCATTAACGTTTGGCCTGGACGACGGGGGCGGGGGGGCGGGCGGATGCATCTGACACCACGGGAAAAAGACAAGCTTCTCATCGCCATGGCGGCGGAAGTGGCGCGCAAGCGCCTGATGCGCGGGGTCAAGCTCAACCACCCCGAGGCGATCGCGCTGATCAGCGATTTCGTCGTCGAAGGGGCCCGCGACGGCCGCTCGGTCGCCGACCTCATGCGCGACGGCGCCAAAGTGGTGCGGCGCGCCCAGGTGATGGAGGGCGTGGCCGAGATGATCCACGAAGTTCAGGTCGAAGCCACCTTTCCCGACGGCACGAAGCTCGTGACCGTCCACCAGCCAATCCGCTGAGCCGCGCCATGGCAACCAAAAAGAAGGCTCCGGCCAAAGCGAAGCCGGCGGTGAAAGCCCCGAAGCGCTTCGTTCCCGGCGAGATCCTGACGGCACCGGGCGAGATCGAGATAAACCGCGGCCGCGCCTCGGTGAAGATCGACGTTGCGAATGCCGGAGACCGGCCGATCCAGGTCGGCAGCCACTATCATTTCTTCGAGACCAACGCGGCGCTGAAATTCGACCGCGCCAAGGCGCGCGGCTGCCGGCTCGATATTCCCGCCGGCACGGCCGTGCGCTTCGAGCCGGGCCAGACCCGCACCGTCTCGCTCGTCGCCTATCAAGGGAAGCGCGTCGTCCACGGCTTCCAAGGCAAGATCGAAGGGGCGCTCTGATGCCGACCAAACTTTCGCGCGCCGCCTATGCAGCCATGTATGGGCCCACGGTCGGCGACAAGGTGCGCCTGGCCGATACCGAGCTTTTCATCGAGGTGGAACAAGACCGCACGCGCTACGGCGAAGAGGTGAAGTTCGGCGGCGGCAAGGTGATCCGCGACGGCATGGGCCAGTCGCAGATGACGCGCGCCCAAGGTGCGGTCGATACGGTGATTACGAACGCGCTGATCCTCGATCATTGGGGCATCGTCAAAGCCGACATCGCGATCAAGGACGGGCGCATCGCCGGCATCGGCAAGGCCGGCAATCCCGACATACAGCCCGGCGTCGACATCGCCATCGGCCCCGGCACCGAGATCATCGCCGGCGAGGGCCGCATCGTCACCGCGGGCGGACTCGACGTGCACATCCACATGATCTGCCCGCAACAGGTGGAAGACGCGCTGATGTCCGGCGTCACCACCTTGATGGGCGGCGGCACGGGCCCGGCCGCCGGCACCAGCGCCACCACCTGCACGCCCGGGCCATGGCACATCGAGCGCATGCTGCAAGCTGCCGAAGGCCTGCCGATTAATCTCGGCCTGTTCGGCAAGGGCAATGCCGCGCTGCCGGCGGCGCTCGAAGAGCAGATCGCGGCCGGCGCTTGCGCCCTGAAGCTCCACGAAGACTGGGGCACCACGCCGCAAGCCATCGACAATTGCCTCGCCGTCGCCGAACGCTTCGACATCCAGGTGGCGATCCACACCGACACGCTCAACGAATCCGGCTTCGTCGAGAACTCCGTGGCCGCCTTCAAGGGCCGCACGATCCACGCGTTCCACACCGAGGGTGCGGGCGGCGGCCACGCGCCCGACATCATCAAGGTGTGTGGCGAGCCCAACGTGCTGCCATCGTCCACGAACCCGACGCGGCCCTACACGGTCAACACGGTCGACGAGCATCTCGACATGCTCATGGTGTGCCACCATCTCGATCCGCGCATTCCCGAAGACGTCGCCTTCGCCGAAAGCCGTATCCGGCGCGAGACCATCGCGGCGGAAGACATCCTCCACGATCTCGGCGCCTTCTCGATGATGTCGTCCGACAGCCAGGCGATGGGGCGCATCGGCGAGGTCGTGATCCGCACCTGGCAGACCGCGCACAAGATGAAAGTGCAGCGCGGCCGCCTCAAGGAAGAAAAGGGCGACAACGACAATTTCCGGGCGAAACGCTACATCGCCAAATACACGATCAATCCCGCGCTGGCGCAGGGTGTCGCCCAGCACGTGGGCTCGATCGAGGTCGGCAAGCTCGCCGACATCGTGCTCTGGCAGCCGGCCTTCTTCGGCGTGAAGCCCGAGATGGTGCTGAAATGCGGCAGCATCGCCGCCGCACCCATGGGCGATCCCAACGCCTCGATCCCGACGCCCCAGCCCGTGCACTACCGCACCATGTTCGCCGGATACGGACGCAATATGCTGCTGAGCTCGGTGCTGTTCATGAGCCAAGCCTCGCTCGAGGCCGGCATGCCGCGGAAATTCGGCCTCCAGCGTCCCTGTCTCGCGGTCAAAGGCACGCGCACCGTCAAGAAGAAAGACATGATCCACAACGGCGCCATGCCGAAGATGGAAGTCGACACCGAAACCTACGAGGTGCGCGCCGACGGCGAACTTCTCACCTGCGAACCCGCCAAGGTGCTGCCGATGGCGCAGCGGTATTTCTTGTTCTAGGCAGCACCATGAACACCACATTGGTGCTGAACCTGTGCATCGATCCCGAGCGTCCTATCGGTTCCCCTCTCCCTGGGGGAAAGGGGCCTGCAGTGACGATTTGCTTGCCATGATTCGTGCCACCAGCATCGTCGGAGCCGGCACCTGGCTCGAACGCGAGGCGCGCGACCGCATCGTGCTCGATTACGACGACCGTTTCCGCCGGCGGAAGCGCTTCGTAGCGGAAGGCGGGCTGGAATTCCTGCTCGATCTCGCCGAGGCGGTGCCGTTGCGCGACGGCGACGGCCTCGCGCTCGAAGGCGGCGGCTTCGTGCGCGTGGTGGCGGCGCGCGAGAATCTCATCGAGGTGCGCGGCGGCGATGCGGGGGCGCTGGCGCGGCTCGCGTGGCATCTCGGCAACCGCCATTTGCCGGTCGCGATCCAGAAAGAGCGGCTGCTGATCCGCGACGATCACGTCATCGTCGACATGCTGAAGGGCCTGGGCGCCCAGGTGCGCGCGGTCAGCGAGCCGTTCGATCCCGAAGGCGGCGCCTACGGCCAGCACAATCACGATCACCGACACCCGCACGGCGGCGTGCACGGTCATTCGCACGATCATGGGCACGAACACGACCATGATCAAGACCATGGCCACCATCATCCCCACGGCCATCGGCATGACTGACGCGCTGGCGCTTCCGCAGCTCCTGCGCCTCCTCACCTGGGCGTCGCCTTCGTTCCCGACGGGTGCCTTCAGCTACAGCCACGGTCTCGAATTCGCAGTCGAGGAAGGGCACGTCAGGAACGCCGCGCAATTGCAGGATTGGGTCGGCTGGATCGTTCGCCACGGCGCGCTCCATGCCGATGCCGTGTTCTTCGCCCACGCGCATCGCGCCGCGGGTGCCGGCGACGACGCGGCGCTCGACGCGGTCGCCGAGCTCGCCGCCGCGATGCGCGGAACGGCCGAGACGGCGCTCGAAAGCGCGCAGCAAGGCGCTTCGTTCTTCGCGACGGCACAGGCCGTGTGGCCGCATCCGCGGCTCGCGGCGTTCGCGGCCGCGCTTGCGCGCCGAAACGGCGCCAAGCCAGCTTTGCCGATCGCGGTGGCGCTGCTCTGCGCCGGCTCGATTCCGCTCGAAGCGGCGCTCGGCGCCTATCTCCACGCCGCCGCGGCGAATTTGATCTCGGCCGGGGTGCGCCTCATCCCGCTCGGCCAGACCGACGGCCAGCGCAGCATCGCGGCGCTCGAAGGCGCCGTCACCGACGCGGCGGTGCGCGCCGCGGAAACCGCGCTCGACGATCTCGCCACCGCCGCCCCCATGGTCGATTGGACCAGCATGCGCCACGAAACCCAATACACGCGATTGTTCCGCTCATGAGCGCCGCGCATACGCAAGGCCCGCTCCGCGTCGGGGTCGGCGGCCCGGTCGGCTCGGGCAAGACCGCGCTGATCGACCGCCTGTGCAAGCACATGCGCGATGCCTACGAGATCGCCGTCATCACCAACGACATCTATACCAAGGAAGACGCGGAATTTCTCACGCGCTCGGGCGCGCTGCCGCCGGAGCGCATCATGGGCGTCGAGACCGGCGGCTGCCCGCACACCGCGATCCGCGAAGACGCCTCGATCAACCTCGCCGCGCTGGCCGACATGCGCGCCCGCTTCCTCGGACTCGACGTGATCTTCGTCGAGTCCGGCGGCGACAATCTCGCCGCCACGTTCAGTCCGGAGCTCGCCGATCTCACGATCTACGTCATCGACGTGGCGGCGGGCGACAAGATCCCGCGGAAGGGCGGGCCCGGCATCACGCGCTCCGATCTCCTGGTCATCAACAAGATCGACTTGGCGCCGATGGTGGGTGCCAGCCTCGAAGTCATGGACCGCGACGCCAAGAAAATGCGCGGCGTGCGGCCTTTCCTCTTCACCAATCTCAAAGAGAACAAGGGCGTCGCGGAAATCGCCCGCTTCATCGCCGAAACCGGCGGCCTGTTGCCGAAGAAGAACGGAGCCTGACTTCATGCGTGCGCTGCTGCTTGCTTTCGCCATTCTTGCCGCTGCCAGCCCGGCGCTGGCGCACACCGGCCACGATCACACTCTGCTCGAAGGATTCGGCGCGGGCTTCGCGCATCCCTTCGGCGGCTTCGATCATTTGCTCGCCATGATCGCGGTCGGTGTCTGGGCCGCGCAGCAGGGCGGTCGCGCCGTGTGGCTCGTGCCGCTGGCCTTCGTCGGCACCATGGCCGCTGGCGGGGCTCTCGGATTTGCCGGCGTTGGGATCGGCAGCACCGAAACGGTCATCGTCGCGTCCGTCCTGGTCCTCGGCGCGGTCGTGGCGGCCGCTCTGAAGCCGCCGCTCTGGATCGCCGTGCCGCTGGTCGGCGCCTTCGCGTTGTTCCACGGATTGGCCCACGGCGCCGAGCTGCCGGAAGCCGTTGACAAATTGGGATACGCCGCGGGCTTCGTTGCGGCGACCGCGATCCTGCACGCCGCCGGCATCGCGCTGAGAAAGGGTGTGCCCAATCTCGCGCTCCGCGCCGCCGGCGTGGCCCAGGTCGGCGCCGGCGTGCTGCTGGCGGCCGGCGTGATCTAGGCATCGCTTTTCCCTCGGCCCGTCATCCTGAGCGAAACATCGGCTCGCCTTGCGAGCCGATGTTTCGCTCAGGGTGACGGTTTGGGTAGAGTGGCGAGGTGGAAAAAGCGCACCCATCGGATCAAGGAAACGCCATGCTCGACCCCGCCATCGTCGCCCAGCTCAAGGCCTGCAGCGCCGCCACGCTCACCACCCAGCTTTTCAAGCGCGGCCTCCGCAACACGTTCATGCAGGGCGTGCGGCCGCTCACGAACGTCAAGTCGCCGATGGTCGGCGAGGCCTTCACGCTCCGCTACATTCCGGCGCGCGAGGATCTCGATCATGTCGGCGTGTTCGCGGATCCCGAGCATCCGCAGCGGAAGGCGATCGAGACCGTGCCCGCTGGGCAGGTGATGGTCTCGGATTGCCGGCGCGATGCGCGCGCGGCGTCGGGCGGCTCGATCCTTTTGACCCGTCTTCAGGTGCGCGGCGTCGCAGGCTTCGTCACCGACGGCGGCGTGCGCGATTCGCCCGAGATCGCAGGGTTCGAACTGCCGGTCTTCTTCGGGGCGCCCTCGGCGCCGCTCAATCTCACGCTCCACCACGCCGTCGATTTGAACGTGCCGATCGGCTGCGGCGGCGTGCCCGTCTTTCCCGGCGACGTGATTTTCGGCGACGGCGAAGGCGTGGTCGTGATCCCCAAGCACCTCGCCGCCGAAGTGGCGAAGGATGCCGCCGAGCAGGAGCTGCTCGAAATTTTCGTGCTCGAGGAAATCAAGAAGGGTGCGCCGGTGATCGGCACCTATCCGCCCTCGCCGGCGGTCAAGGCCCGCTACGACGCCTGGCGCGCCAAGCGCGGGAAGGGGTGAAGGGGGCGCCTCGTTCGCGTCCGTCCTTCGAGGCCGCGCGAGAGCGCGGCACCTCAGGACGAGGCCTCTCTTGTTTGACCAAATTCAGCCTCACCCTGAGGTGCCCGCCACTTGGCGGGCCTCGAAGGGTGGACGCGAACGAAGCGCCGCTATAGCGCCACGATCTCCACCCAGTTCGGATTGGCGCCCATCGGGTAGCGCTTGAGCGCGGTCAGCGCGCCGGTGGCGGCGTCGATGGCGTGGACGGTCAGGGAGTTCGAGACTTGGCCGGTGCTGAGCAGAAAGCGCCCGGCGGGATCGATCGCGAAGCCGCGCGGCTGGGTTTCCGTCGGCCAGTGGCCGATCGCGGCGAGGCCGGCGCCCGCGCGTTCGGTCCGGAAGCCCGCCAGCGTGCTCGAGGTGCGCTCGGAGACATAGAGGTAGCGGCCGTCCGGCGTCGCGTGGATGTCGGCGGCCCAGGGCTTACCGGTGAACCCCGGCGGCAAGGCACTGGCGCGCGCCGTTTCGCGGAGCGTGCCCAGGGCGGCGTCGTAGGCGAAGGCGACGACGCCGGCATCGAGCTCATTGGCGAGATAGGCGAAGCGGCCGTCGGGATGGAAAACCAGATGGCGCGGCCCAGCGCCGTTCGCCGTGCGCACGTCGGCGGGCGCGTTCGGCGCGAGCCGGCCGGAATTCGCGTCGAAGCGCAATTGCAGCACGACGTCGCCGCCGAGGCAGGGGATGAACGCAAAGCGGTTGGCGGGATCGGTCAGAATGCAATGGGCGTTGGGCGCGGTGCCGAGCACCTGCACCGGCGCCGTGCCGACGCGGCCCGCGGAATCGATCGCCGACACGGCGGCGACGGCGCTGGGATAGGAGGCGCTCAGAAGAAAGCGGCTGCCGCGATCAGTGGCGATATAGGCCATGCTCGCCGGCAGCGGCGCCGTCGCGAGATGCGCGAGGCGGCCCGTCTGCCGGTCGATGGCATAGCTTGCGGCGCCGCAAGGCTCGGAGCGCAGCGCGGCGAAGAGAAAGCGGCGGTCGGGCGAAACAGCCAGCGGCATCACGGCGCCCGCGGTCTTCACCCGCTCGATTCCGCGAGCGCGCCGTCGCCGGCCAGGCGCGCCACCACGATCTCGCGGCTGTCGGCATTGGAAATATAGGCGATCACCGTTCCGGGCATCGGCCGCTCTCCGCTGTTCACGCCTCGCGATAGCGCCGGGCGGCGCGGAAGGCAACGGCGCCGGTGCGCGCCCGGCCATTGCCCTCGGCGGCGCATTTTGCGAGATAGCGCCATGGCCGAAGCCGCCCCGCGCCCGCTCGTCGCCGTGATGGAGCTGATCCACGCGGACGGCATCGCGCTGCTCCGCACGCGTTGCGACGTGGCGCTGCTCTACGAGAAGGGCGCCGCCGCCGATGCCGTCTGGCCGCGAGCCGACGCCCTCGTGATCCGCACGGCGCCGCTGCCCGCCGAGCATCTCGCCCGTTGTCCGCGCCTCAAGGTCATCGGCAAGCACGGGGTCGGCATCGACAACATTCCGCTGGCCGCCGCCACCGCCGCCGGCATTGCCGTGGTCAACACGCCGGGCGCCAATGCGCTGGCGGTCGCCGAGGGTGCCGTGGCGCTGATGCTCGCGGTCGTGAAGCGCCTCCGCGCCGGGCACGAGCTCGTTGCCGGCGGCCGGTTCGCCGAGCGCGGGCCGTGGCGCGCCGGCGATCTCTCCGGCCGCACGCTCGGCCTCGTCGGCGGCGGCCGCATCGCGGCGGAAGTCGCGCGCATCTGCGGCCGCGGCTTCGACATGAAGGTGCTGCTGTTCGATCCTTATGCCGGCGCGGCCCGGGCGGCGGCGATGGGCGCCGAGAACTGCCCCAACCTCGACGCGATGCTGGCCGCCGCGGACGTGATCTCGATCCACGTGCCGCTCACCGCCGAGACGCGCGGGCTCATCGGCGCGGATCGCCTCGCGCGCATGAAGCCTTCGGCGATCCTCATCAATACGGCGCGCGGCGGCATCGTCGACGAAGCGGCGCTGGCCGCGGCGCTCGCGGCCGGGCGTCTCGGGGGCGCCGGCATCGACGTGTTCGAAGAGGAGCCGCCGGCGCCGGACAATCCGCTCTTCCAACTGCCCAACGTCGTGCTCTCGCCGCACGTGGCCGGTATCACCGAAGACAGCGCGCGACGCTTGGCTATCGGCGCGGCCGAGGGAGTCCTCGACGTGTTGGCCGGGCGCAAACCCGAAGCGCTGCTCAATCCGGAGATTTGGGACCGGCGGCGGCGGTAGGGCGAGAATCCTCTTGAACAATCGCCCGAAACCGGCACCCATTGCGCCCGGCCGGGCAGGGAGGAAATCGATGCGCGTGGTGATCACCGGCGGGGCCGGTTTCGTGGGGCAGAAGCTTGCCCAGGCTCTCGCCAAGGCGGGCACGCTCGACGGGGCCAAGATCGGCGAACTCGTCCTGTTCGACGTCGTCGAGCCCAAGAAGCCGGCGGGCGCCGTCAAGGTGACGGCCAAGACCGGCGACATTGCCGACCGCGCCACCGTGGAGGCGCTGATCGGGCACGACACCGGCGCGGTCTTCCATCTCGCCGCCATCGTCAGCGGCCAGGCCGAAGCGGAATTCGACACCGGCATGGCCATCAATCTCGACGGCACGCGCTGGGTGCTCGAGGCGTGCCGCCGCCTGCCCAAGCCGGTCAAGGTTATCTTCACGAGTTCGGTCGCCGTCTATGGCGGCGACATCCCGACGCCCATCAGCGACGACATCAACTTGCTGCCGCAGACCTCCTACGGCGCCCAGAAGGTGATGGGCGAGATGCTGATCAACGATTTCAGCCGCAAGGGCTTCATCGACGGGCGCGCGCTGCGGCTCCCCACGGTCGTGGTGCGGCCGGGCCGGCCGAACCGCGCGGCCTCCACCTGGGTCAGCTCCATCATCCGCGAGCCGTTGCAAGGGCAGGAGGCGATCTGCCCGGTGGACGACACGATCCGCATGTGGTGCGCGTCGCCGCGCACGGTGGTGAAGTCGCTGCTCCACGCCTATGCGCTGCCGGCCAAGGCCTTCGGCGCCAATCGCGGCCTGATGCTGCCGGGCTTCGTCGTCTCGGTGCGCGAGATGGTGGAATCGCTGAAGCGCGTGGCCGGCGCCAATGTGGCGGCGCGCATCAAGTTCCAGAAGGATCCCGTCATCGCCGCCATCGTCGACCGCTGGCACGCCGATTTCGCGCCCAAGCGCGCCGTGGCGATGGGCTTCGAGACCGACACCTCGATGGACGACCTCGTGCGCTGGTTCGTCGAAGACGATCTTGCCCCCGAGCACCGCGCGGCGTTGGCCGCGTGACCGCCGCGCCCGTCATCGCCGCGGACGGCGTCGCGAAGCGCTTCGCGGGCACGCAGGCGCTCGACGGCGTGTCGTTCGCCATGACGGCGGGCGAGGTGCATGCGCTGATCGGCGAGAACGGCGCGGGCAAATCGACGCTCATCAAGCTGCTGGGCGGCGTTTACGGGCCCGATGCGGGCGAGATTCGCGTCGCCGGCCGGAACGCGCGCTTTCACGACCCGGCCGAGGCGCTGGCCGCGGGCGTGGTGGTGATCCCGCAAGAGATCCGCGTGGTGCCGGCGCTGAGCGTCGCCGAGAACGTGCTGCTGGGGCAAATCCCGACGCGCCGCGCGCTCGGCGTGCTGCCGGCCGTGGACCGGCGTGCGATGCGGGCGCGGGCGCTGACCCTCCTGGCCCGCCTGAATCTCGATCTCGATCCCGATACGCGCGTCGAAACCCTCGGCCACGCCGAGCGCCAGCTCGTCATGATCGCGCGCGCCCTGGCGCATGCCGCCAAGGCGTTGATCCTCGACGAGCCCACGGCCTCGCTCGAAGCGCGCGAGGTCGCGCGCCTCTTCGAAGTCGTGCGGGGCCTCAAAGCCGAGGGTGTCGGCATCGTCTTCGTCTCGCACCGGCTCGACGAGGTGATCGCCATCGCCGACCGCTGCACGGTGCTGCGCGACGGCCGCGTGGTGGCGGTGCTGGACCGTGCTGCGCTCGAGGTGGAGCGCCTGATCCAGCTCATGACCGGCCGCGACCTTGCGGAACGGCGGCATCCGCACGACCGCGTGCCCGGCTCGGCGCTGCTCGAGTTCGCGCATCCCGCCACGGACCCGGCGCTCGAGCGGCCGGCCTTGCGAGAGCGCGAAGTGCTGGGCTTGGCGGGCCTGCTCGGCAGCGGCACCACCGATCTCTTGCGGCGCCTCTTCGGCGCATCGGGTCCGGGCGGCGACATCGTCTTGAGGGGCGGGCACATCGCGCTCGCTTCGCCCAAGGACGCGATCGAATGCGGCATCGGTTTCGTGCCCGGTGAGCGCGCGGAAGCGCTGGTGCCGGCGCTCACCGTGCGCGAAAACATCGTTCTGCCCAATCTCGACAGGCTCGCTGGACGCTGGCGCCTCGACGCGCGCCGCGTCGACGGGCTGGTCAAGAAGCTCATGGACGAGCTCGACATCCGCCCGCGCGATCCCGGCCGGCCGCTGCGCGAGCTTTCCGGCGGCAACCAGCAAAAGGTCGTGTTCGCGCGCTGGATCGCGGGCGAGGCCGCGGTGCTGCTGCTCGACGAGCCCACGCACGGCGTCGACATCGGCGCCAAGGCGCACATCCACCGCCTGATGCGCGAATTCGCGGCGCGCGGCGGCGCCGTGCTCGTCTCCTCGGCCGAGGTCGAGGAGATCATGGCGATCAGCGACAGCGTGATGGCCATGCGGCAGGGCCGGCTGGTCGCGCGCATGGAGCGCGGCGGCGACTACAGCGAAGGCGCACTCCGAAAGGCGCTCGGCGGATGAAGGCGCAAGCGGCACGGCCCGGATTGCGCGCCCCCAGCCTCAACTGGCTGCTGGGCCAGATGCCCTTGGTGGCCCTCGTCGTGCTGTGCGCGGTGGCGGCGCTGCTTTCGGGGCGTTTCCTCTCCGGCGCCAACATCAACAATATCCTGATGCAGGGCGCGGTGGTGACCGTCATCGCCATCGGCATGACCTACGTCATCATCGCCGGCGGCTTCGATCTTTCGGTCGGTTCCACCGCGGCGCTCGCGGGCTGCATCGCGTGCTTGGTGATGCTGGAGGCGGGGATCGTCCTCGGCGTGGCCGCTGGCATCGCGGTCGGCGCCGCGGTCGGGCTCGTCAACGGGCTCATCGTCACCCGGCTCGACGTCAATCCCTTCATCGCCACGCTCGCCACCATGGTGTTGCTGCGCGGCGTCACCATGCTGGTGACCGACGGCCAGCCCGTCTCCGGCGAGGAGGGCCTGCCCAAGGCGTTCAACGATTTCGCCATCGAGCGGCTGTTCGGCGTGCCCTATCTCGTGCTGCTGCCGATCCTGGTTTTCGCCGTGTTCCATTGGCTGCTGCACCACACGGCCTATGGCATCCGCCTCTTCGCCACCGGCGGCAATCGCGATGCGGCCTTCTTGGCCGGCATCGCCGTCAACCGCATCAAGATCTCGGCTTACGTGCTGTGCGGGGCCCTCGCCGGCATCGCCGGCGTGATGCTGGCCTCGCGCCTGCAATCGGGCCAGCCGACCGCGGGCATTCTCTATGAGCTCACCGCCATCGCCGCCGTGGTGCTGGGCGGCGCTTCGCTCTATGGCGGCGAGGGCAAGCTCTACAAATCGGTGATCGGCGTCTTCATCATCGTGGTGCTGTCCAACGCCCTCAACCTCGCCAACGTGCATTCCTATTGGCAGCAAGTGGCGATCGGCATCGTGCTGGTGGCGGCGGCGGCCGCGGACCGGCTGCGGCGGCGCTAGACCGCCACAAACTGGGGCGAGGGGGTTTTTGCCGCCTGGCCGCGCATGGTAGTGTTTCGACCGGCCTAACGAGGGAGAAGTGGGTCATGCGCAAGATCATGCTGTTCGCGATGGCGGCCGTGCTGGCCGCCGGAATCCAGGGTACGGCCGTCGGCCAGGCCAAGACCATCGGCGTGGCGCTCGCATCCGACGACAACCCGCTCTACATCGCCATGCTGCGCGGCATCCGCGAGCGCGCCAAGGAACTGGGCTACGAGGTGCTGCCGGTCAGCGCCAACGAAGACATCGCCAAGCAGCTCAACGGCATCAACGACCTCGTCGCCAAGAAGGTCGCCGTCATTCTGGTCTCGCCGATCGACGCCAAAGCCCTCTGCAGCGGCTACGACAATGCGAAGAAAGCCAGCATCCCGATCATGTCGATCGCGCGCGGCTCGGCCTGCGCGAGCCAGACGGTGCATATCGGGGTGAACGAGATCCAGGTCGGCAACGACATCGCCGAATGGACCGCGAAGAAGCTCAACGGCAAGGGCAACATCGCCATGCTGGCCGGCCCGGCCGGCGCCCAGGCCTTCATGAACTTCGCCAAGGGCTACAGCGACGCCATCGCCAAATATCCGGGCATCAAGGTGGTGTTCCGCCACGAGATGCTGCTGACGCGCGAGAACGGCCTCAAATACGGCGAGGACGCGCTGGTGGCGCATCGCGATCTCCAAGCGATCTACGGCGCCAACGACGAGCTCGGCATGGGCGCGGCGCAGGCCGTGCGCGCCGCCAACCGCAAGAAAGACGTCATCGTCACCGGCATGAACGGCGTGCCGCCGGCACTGCGCGCGGTCAAGAACGGCGAGCTGGACTTGACCGTCTCGCTGAGCCCGATTGTTTGGGGCAAGCTGGGCGTCGACACGGCGCACGACTATCTCAACGGCAAGAAGCCGGCCGGCGAGAAGGTGTTCATCCCGCACACGCTGGTCGATTCCACCAACGTCGACAAGTTCCTGCCGAAATAGGCCAAGCCATGGACGATACCGCCCGCGCGCGCCCGAACGCGCCCCGGCCCGATGCCGCGCTGATCGCGGCGCTGGAAGGCGCCCAGATCCATCCGCTCTGGGACCGCTACAAATCGATCACGCCGATCGCGCCGAGCGCCAAGGACGTGCCCTATCATTGGCGCTGGCGCGACATCGAGCCGCTCGCGAACCGGGCGGCGAAGGAAGTGCCGGTCGAGCACATCGAGCGCCGGGCCGTCATCATGGCGCACCCGGCCTTCGGCGGCGCCACGGTCTCCACCAGCAATCTCATCGGCGCGTTCACGATCCTCGAGCCCGGCGACCGGGCGCGGCCGCATCGCCACACGGCGGCCGCGATCCGCTTCGCCACGCGCGCGGAAGGATCGGTCACCATCGTCAACGGGCGGCGCTGCCCGATGCTCGAAGGCGATCTCATCCTCACGCCGCCGATGTGCTGGCACGGCCACATCAACGAGGGGACACGGCGCACGTTCTGGTTCGATTCGGCCAACATGCCGCTGGTCTGCGGCCTCGACGCCAGCTTCTTCGAGCCGGGCAATGCGGGCGAAGAGGCTTTTTGGAAAGTGGACGAAGGCGACGATCGGCTCTGGGCCGAAGCGGGCCTGGCGCCCGCGGGCCTGAAGCATACCGACGCGTCGTCGCCGAAATACCGCTACCCCGGCGAGGCGACGCGCCGCCTGCTGGCCGCCGTGCCTGTGGGCACGGATGGCGCCAAGTGGCTGCGCTACACCAACCCCGCCACCGGCGGCTCGGTGATGACGACGCTCGATTGCTACACCGGGCGCGTGCCGGGCGGCGTTTCGACCCGGCCGAGGCGCGCCACGCACAACGCGGTGTGTCTCGTGGTGAAGGGCCAGGGCCGCTCGACCGTCGGCGAGAAAAGTTTCGACTGGGCGCAGCACGACGTCTTCACCGTTCCGCACTGGACCTGGGCCAGCCACACGGCGCTTTCGGGCGATGCCGATCTTTTCGTGGTCACCGACCGCGCCGTCTTCGAGCGCCTCGATCTCGTGCGCGAGGAGATGCAGTGACCCCCTCGCCCTGCGGCGAGGGGGCAGGGGGTGAGGGGGCGCCGAGGGCTCGGTCTCGATTGGACGGACTCGCGCGAATCTTCGTGCGCATGGGAATCGCCTCGAGTCCGCCTCGCCCCCAACCCCCTCTCTCCGGGGAGAGGGGGCTTTAGTTGGACACGTTGCCGCGCACGCCCACAACCAATGCCGAAGGCATCGGTGCTGCGGTGCCGCGGAAGGAAGATGCACGCTTCCTCGTCGGGCGCGGGCGCTTCGTCGCCGATATCGTCTTTCCGGGCGAGCTGCATTGCGCGCTGGTGCGGAGCCCCTATGCGCATGCCCGCATCAAGCGCATCGCGCTCAAGGAGGCGCGCGGCGTGCGCGGCGTCGTCGCCGTCTTGACCGGCGCCGATATGGCCAAGGACGGACTCGGTCCGATGCGGACGCTTTGGCCGTTGCGTCTCGCGGACGGCAAGAGCTTGAACGAGCCGCCGCGCTGGGCGCTGGCGCGCGGCACGGTGCGCCATGTCGGCGAGGCCGTGGCCGCGGTGTTCGCCGAAAAACGCAACGCGGCGGCCGACGCCGCCGAGCTCGTCGACGTGGACTACGAGCCGCTGCCCGCCGTTTCCGAGTCGCGCGCGGCGTTGGCGGCTGGCGCGCCGGCGCTGCATCCGGAAGCGCCGGGCAATGTTTGCTTCCGCTATTCGCGTGGCGATCCGGCGTCGGTGCACACCGCTTTCGCCCGCGCCGCGCATGTGACGCGCATCGCGCTGGTCAATCACCGCATCGCCGGCGCCGCCATCGAGCCGCGCGCGGTGATCGGCGTCCCGGAGCCTTGTGGCTCCGGCCCGGAGCTCGACGGTTTCACGCTCTATTCGGCGACGCAGGTGCCGCATCACGTGCGGAAGCTCGTCACCGAGCAGCTCGGCATCCCCGAGGGCGCCATCCGCGTCGTCTCGCCGGATGTCGGCGGCGGCTTCGGCTACAAGGGCAAGCACTATCCCGAGGAAACCATCGTCGCCTGGGCGGCGCGCCGGCTCGGGCGGCCGGTCAAATGGGTGGCGAGCCGCAATGAAAGCTTCCTCTCCGACACCCAGGCGCGAGACCACTTCACCGAGGCCGAGCTGGCGCTCGACTCAGCCGGCAATTTCATCGGCCTCCGGGTCGAGACGCTGGCCAATCTCGGCGCCTATGTCTCGACCGTGGGCGCCGCGATTCCGAGCGCCATCTACAGTGCGCTCTTGGCCGGGGTCTATCGCACGCCCGCGATCCATGTGGCCGTCACCGGGGTTTTCACCAACACCCTGCCGACGGATGCCTACCGCGGCGCCGGGCGGCCGGAAGCGTGCTACGTGCTGGAGCGCCTCGCGGACCGGGCCGCGCGCGAGCTCGGCCTCGACCGCGCTGAGATTCGCCGCCGCAATCTCATCCCCGCCGCGGCCATGCCTTACAAGACGCCGATCGGCCCCACCTACGACAGTGGCGATTTCCCCGAGATCTTCGGCCAGGCGCTGATCGCATCCGAGTATGTTTCTTTCGCGCACCGGAAGCGCAAGTCGGAAGCGCGCGGCACGCTGCGCGGCATCGGCCTGGCGTGCTACCTCGAATCCTCGGGCGTGGCGCCCTCGCGGCTCGCCGGCATGATGGGTGCCCGCACCGGCTTCTTCGAATCGGCGGAAATCCGCGTCGAGCCCGACGGAGGCCTGCGCGCCTATCTCGGCACGCACAATCACGGCCAGGGCCACGCCACCACGTTCGCGCAGATTCTCTCGGACCGGCTCGGCGTGCCGCTGGCCAAGATCGAGATCGTCGAGGGCGACACCGCCGCCGTCCCCTACGGCACGGGCACCTTCGGCTCGCGCTCGATCGCGGTCGGCGGCTCCGCGCTGGATCGTGCGGCGATGAAGGTGATCGCCAAGGGCAAGAAGATCGCCGCGCATCTCCTCGAAGCCGGGGAGGGCGACATCGAGTTCCGGGCGGGGCGGTTCCGCGTAGCGGGCACCGACAGGGGCCTCGCCTTCGCCGAAATCGCGCGCGCCGCCCATACCGCGCACAATTTGCCCGATTCGCTCGAGCCGGGCCTGACCGAAAGCGCCTTCTACGACCCTGCCAACTTCGCCTACAGCAACGGCGCCCATGTATGCGAGGTCGAGGTCGAGGCCGAGACCGGCGTGGTGCGCGTCGTCCGCTACACGGCCATGGACGATGTCGGCACGGTCATCAACCCCATCATCGTCGAGGGCCAGGTGCATGGCGGCCTTGCCCAGGGCATCGGCCAAGCCCTGCTGGAGCGCTGCGTCTACGAGCCCGGCGACAGCCAGCTCCTGTCGGCCTCGTTCCTCGACTACGCCATGCCGCGGGCCGACGACCTGCCGAATTTCGGCTCCGGTTTCGACCAGCGCCAGCCTTGCACCCACAATCCCCTTGGCGCCAAGGGCTGCGGCGAATCCGGCACCATCGGCGCGCCGGCGGCGGTGGTCAGCGCGGTGCTCGATGCGCTGGCGCCGCTCGGCGTCGACGATCTCGAAATGCCGCTGACGCCCGAACGCGTCTGGCGTGCGATCCAGGCGGCTCGCGGACATGTCATCCACAGCCGGCATTCCTGAGGTTGGCTCCGGCACGGAAACTGCATTACGGTTTGACGAGGCTAAGCCGGAGGCACCATGTTCCGCGCTTCACGCTTATTCCGGGCCGCGCTCGGAACGCTGGCCGCCCTGACGGCGGCCGTGGCGGCATACGCCAATTGCGTGCCGGTCGCAGAGGCGCCGCCGCGGGCCATGCCCGCGGCCGTGGTGCCCGAGGGGCTGCCGCCCAAGGGCGGCGTCGAGCTCACCTTCCTCGGCCACGCCACCTTCCTGTTGCGTACGGCCGGCGGCGTCACCGCGATCATGGACTACACCGACTACGTGCCGGCGCCGCTGACGCCCGACATCGCGACCATGAACATCGCGCATTCGACGCATTACAGCCTGTCGCCCGATCCCGGCATCAAGCATCTGCTGCGCGGCTGGAAGGAAGGCGGCGCGCCCGGGGGCGTCGCCGAGCACAACCTCATCTACAAGGATATCCGGGTCTTCAACGTGCCCACCAATATTCGCGAATGGGGCACCGGCGGCACGCGCTATGCCGGCAATTCGATCTTCGTGTTCGAGTCCGATGGGCTTTGCATCGCGCATCTCTCGCATCTGCATCACACGCTAACCGAGGAGCATCTGAAGCAGCTGGGGCCGATCGACGTGCTGCTCGTGCCGGTCGACGGTCTCTACACCATGCCGCAATCGCGAGCAGTCGAGGTGGTAGAGCAGGTCAAGCCCAAGGTCGTGGTGCCGCAGCATGTGTTCACGCCGGTGGCGGTGGAGCAATTCATCGCCATCCTCGGCGACCGCTGGCCGGTGAAGCGCAGCGATTCGCCCACGGCCGTTTTCACGCGTGCGACGATGCCCGAGCGCCAATTGCTCGTGCTTCAGGCGCCGTATCGGTAATGTCTTGTTGCAGAATTTGCCGTCATCCTGAGCGCAGCGAAGGATCTTGTTCGAATTGCCGATGGCCTTCGTGATGAGACAAGATCCTTCGCTGCGCTCAGGATGACGTGAACCGCGTGGAGCATGTCGGCATGACCAGGCTCTCCCAACGGCTCCTCGAATTCGCGAGCGGTCTTGTCGTTGCCGCGGCGATGCTGGCCGCGAGCTCATCGTCGGCCTTGGCCGTCTGCGCGCCGGTGGCCGAATTGCCGCGGCCGCGCATTTTCCCGGCGTCGGTGCTGCCCGAGGGCCTGCCATCGCGCGACAGCGTCGAGGTCACCTATATCGGCCACTCCACTTTCCTCATCCGCACCGCGGAAGGGGTCACCGCTTCCACCGATTACAATCCCTACTATCGCGCGCCGATCGTGCCGTCGGTGGCGACCATGAACCGCGCGCATCCCAACCACTATTCCGACTCCCCCGAGCCCGGCATCAAGCACGTGCTGCGCGGCTGGCGCGACGGCGGCTACGCGGCCCACGACATCGTCGAGCGCGATCTCCGCGTCTTCAACATCCCCACCAACATCCGCAATTGGGGCCAAGGCTCCACCGACTACGCCGGCAATTCGATGTTCGTGTTCGAGACCGCGGGGCTCTGCATCGCCCATCTCGGTCACTTGCACCACACGCTCACCGACGAACACCTGAAGCGCCTCGGGCCGATCGACATCGTCATGATCGCCGTCGACGGCGCAGTCACGATTAGCCAGGAGGGCGCCATCTCGGTCATCGACCAGATCAAGCCCAAGGTCGTGATCCCGATGCATTTCTGGGGCTACGGCTCGCTCGAGCGTTTCGTCGCCCTGTTCGAGGCGCGCTATCCGGTGAAGCGCAGCGACAGCCCGACGGTCGTCTTCTCGCGGGCCGCGATGCCGGACCGGCAATTGCTGATCATGCCGGGGCGGTGAGGAGGCTCGATGCCATGACCGCGCACACGCGATTCCGCAACCCCGTCCTCGGCCTGTTCGGCGGCGCCGCGGCTTGGCTTGCCGCCGCTGCCGCGGCTTTCGCCGTCTGCGCGCCCGTGGCCGAGGCCCCGCGGCCGCGCATCTTTCCCGCGGCGGTGCTGCCCGAAGCGCCGCCGCCGCGCGGCAGCGTCGAGGTCACCTATATCGGCCACTCGACTTTCCTCATCCGCACCGCGGGCGGCGTTTCGGCCGCCACCGACTTCAACGATCACGTCCGCCCCCCGATCGTGCCGACTATCGCCACGATGAACCGCGCGCATTCCACCCATTTCAGCCATGCGCCCGATCCGCGCATCAAGCACGTGCTGCCAGGCTGGAAGGACGGTGGTGTGGCAGAGCACAATCTCGCCGAGGGCGACATGCGCGTCTTCAACGTGTCGACCAACATCCGCAACTGGCAGAGCGGCGGCACCGACTATGCCGGCAACTCGATCTTCGTGTTCGAGAGCGCAGGGCTCTGCATCGCGCATCTCGGCCACCTCCACCACACGCTCACCGAGGAGCACTTGAAGCGCCTCGGGCCCATCGACATCGTCATGATCGCCGTCGACGGCTCGGTCACGCTCCGGCAATCCGATGCGCTCGCCGTCGTCGAGCAGATCAAGCCCAAGGTCGTGATCCCCATGCACTTCTTCAGCGAGGCGACGCTCGAGCAGTTCGTCGAGCTGTTCAAGGGGCGTTATCCCGTCAAGCGCAGCGACACGCCGACGGCGATCTTCTCCCGCGCCGCATTGCCCGAACGGCAGCTGCTCCTGCTGCCGGGGCATTGAAGCCTCTCACCGCACCGTCATCCTGAGGGCCGTCGGCCTAATACTGCCCCTTGGGCTCCAACCCGAGCGCGTGCTGGCCGTACATCGAGCTCACCGCGTCCCAATTGAGGCTGACATGCTTGGCCACGGCGTTTGAATCGCGCCAAGCGCGCTGAACGCGGTTGCTCAGGAAGAGCCCGGCGCCGCCGCAGCAGGAATAGACTGCCTCCGTCGCCTGGGCCGCGAGCCGCGCGGCGAAGCCGTGGTCGCGCCGGTTGCGGATGCGCATGGCGACCGAAACCGGCTGGCCCGCTTGCGCGAGCGCCGAGACTTCGGCCACGTCGCGCAAGAGCAGCAGGCGCGCGGCATCGACCGCGGCGGTGGCTTCGGCGAGGCGGCTCTGCACGTTGAAGAATTCGGCCATGGCATTGCCGCCGCCGGCGACGGCGCCTTTGGTCTTACGCACCCGCGCCATGTCGAGGAACGCGTCGATCGCGTCCTCGGCCATGCCGATGCCGGTCGAGGCGAGGCAGGCCGGGAAGGCGGCGAGGAACGGGATACGATAGAGCGACGTGCCGTGCGCGGCGGCCCCCGGCGCCTTGCCGAGCGAAAGCAATTCGAAGGGCAGTACGCGGTGCGCCGGCACGAAGGCGTCGTCGATGGCGATGTTCTTGCTGCCCGTGCCGGCGAGGCCGACCGTGTGCCAATTGTCCTCGATCCGGTAGTCGGCGCGCGGCAGCAGCACGAAGCCGGCGGAAGGGCGGCCGCCCGGCTCGGCGGGCGGAAAGATCACGCCGGCCACGTGCCAGCCGGCATGGTCGCAACCGCTGGCGAAGCCCCAGAGGCCGCTGACGCGGAATCCGCCCGGCACCGGCTTGGCCGTGGCCGAGGGCGCGTAGGAACCCGAAATGATCGTGTCGGGATTCGCACCCCATACTTCCTGCTGCGCTTCGATCGTGAATTCGGCGATCAGCCACTGGTGGATGGCGCCGATCATGTAGACCCAGCCGGTCGAGCCGCAGCCGCGGGACACCTCGCAGACGACGCGGATGAGGGTGCCGAAATCGAGCTCGTAACCGCCGAAGCGGCGCGGCTGGAGGATGCGGAACAGGCCCGAGGCGCGCAGCGCCTGCATGATCTCGGGCAAGACCATGCGCGCGTCTTCGGTATCCTCGGCCCGCCTGCGGAGCTCCGGCTGCAACGCCACGGCGCGGGCGACCAGGGCATCGGCATGGGGAACCGCCAGGGCCGCCGCGTCGGTACCATGATCCATCGTTTCCTCCCCATTCTTGACGGCTGCGCCGTTCCCGGCGGTCGAATGAAGGAATTGTGACAAATATACCGAGTTTGGGCTATCTCTCATCCGGGGACGACGTGCCACGAAGGGGGCCCTCATGCAACCGCGTGCGGTCAAGACCGCGGAGGACGTGCGCCGCATTCTGCGCGAGCGCAAGCTCACGCACGTGAAGCTCGGCGTGCACGACGTCGACGGCATCCTGCGCGGCAAGTATCTGCACGTCGACAAGTTCCAAGGCTCTCTCGAAAAGGGCCTCGGCTTCTGCGACGTGGTGCTGGGCTGGGATTCCAACGACCAGCTCTACGACAACGTCACCTACACCGGCTGGCACACGGCCTATCCCGATGCGCCGGTGCGCGTGCTGCTCGACAGTTGCCGCGACATTCCGACCGAGCCGGGAAGCCTTTTCTTCCTCGGCGAGTTCGCGCCCCCGGCCGACGCGATCTGCCCGCGCAACACGCTGAAGCGCGTCCTCGACAAGGCCAAGAAGATGGGCTTCGAAGTCCGCTGCGGCTTCGAATACGAGTTTTTCGTCTTCGCCGAAACGCCGGAATCGGTGCGCGCCAAGGGCTACAAGAACCTGGTGCCGATCTCGCCCGGCTTCTTCGGCTATTCCGTGCTGCGCAATTCGGTCCACGCCGAATGGTATCGCGACATGCTCGATCTCGCCGAAAAGATGGATTTCGGCATCGAGGGCTTGCACACCGAAACCGGCGCCGGCGTGCTCGAGGCCGCGCTCCGCGTTTCGACCGGCATCGACGCCGCCGACAAGGCCGCGCTCTTCAAGACATTCGTGAAAGTGCTCGCCGAGCGGCGCGGCTGGATGGCGAGCTTCATGGCCAAGTGGTCCAAGGACTGGGCCGGCTGCGGCGGCCACATCCACATGTCGCTCTGGCGCGGCGTAAAAACCGGCAAGTCCGCGTTCCACGACCCCAAATCCGCCTACGGCATGAGCGAGACCATGCGGAGCTACGTGGCCGGGCAGCAATTGCTGATGCCGGAATTCCTGGCCATGGTGGCGCCCACGGTCAATTCCTATCGCCGGCTCATCCCCGGCTACTGGGCGCCCACGGTCGCCACCTGGGGCGTCGAAAACCGCACCACGGCGCTGCGCATCATTCCCGGCTCGGAGAAATCGACGCGGGTCGAGTATCGGGTCGCGGCCGCCGACGCGAACCCGTATCTGGCGCTCGCGGCCGCCGTCGCGTCGGGCCTCTGGGGCATCGAGAACAAGCTGAAGCTCGGCGAGCCGGTGAAGGGCAACGCCTACGCCAAGCAGCACGGCGACCGGCTGCAATTGCCGCGCACGCTGATGGAGGCGGCGGAGCGCCTGAAGCAATCCAAGGCGGCGAAGGATCTGTTCGGCAAGGCCTTCGTCGACCACTACGCCGCCACGCGCGAATGGGAAGAGCGCGAGTTCCGCAAGCATGTCAGCGATTGGGAACTCGACCGGTATTTCGAGATCATCTGATGAGCGAAGAGATCAAAGTCGTTTCGCCGATCGACGGCAGCGTCGTCGCGCGCCGGACGTTGGCCGGCGCAGGCGAGATCGCGGCCGTGGTCGCGGCGGCGAAAAAGGCGCAGCGCGATTGGCGCGCGGTGCCGCTCGCCGGCCGCATCGATATCTGCCGCCGGTTCGCGGTGGCGATGCTGGCGAGAAAGCAAGACATCGCCATCGAGCTGACCCGGCAGATGGGCCGGCCGGTGCGCTACACGCCGTTCGAAATCGAGCGCATGGCCGAGCGCGCCGACACGATGATGGCGCTGGCGCCCGAGGGCTTGGCTGACGTCAAGGCCGGCGCGCGGACGGGCTTCACGCGCTTCATCCGCAAGGACCCCCTCGGCGTCGTGCTCGTGGTGGCGCCCTGGAACTATCCGTTCCTGACGGCCGTCAACGCCGTGGTGCCGGCGATCCTGGCCGGCAATGCCGTGATCCTCAAGCATTCGAGCCAAACGCCGCTCGTGGCCGAGCGCTTCGCCGAGGCCTTCGCCGCCGCGGGCCTGCCCGCCGGCGTGATGCAGGTGCTACACATCTCGCATGCCGACACCGAAAAACTGATCGGCTCGGACGGCATCGACTTCGTCGCCTTCACCGGATCGGTCGAGGGCGGCCACGCCGTGCAGCGCGCGGCCGCGAGCCGTTTCATCGCCACCGGCCTCGAGCTCGGCGGCAAGGATCCGGCCTATGTGCGCGCCGATGCCAAGCTCGATCACGCGATCGAAAATCTCGTCGACGGCAGCTTCTTCAATTCGGGCCAAAGCTGTTGCGGCATCGAGCGCATTTACGTGCACGAGTCGGTCTACGAGCCGTTCGTGAAGGGCTTCGCCGAACTCACCTATTCCTACGTGCTCGACGATCCGCTCGACGAAAAGACGACCTTGGGCCCGATGGTGCGCACGGCCGCCGCCGAGTTCGTGCGCGGTCAGGCGGCCGAGGCGGTGAAGCAAGGTGCGAAGGCGCTCATCGACCCCAAGCGCTTCCCGCGCGACAAGGCCGGCACGCCCTATCTGGCGCCCCAAGTTCTGGTGAACGTCGATCATTCGATGCGCGTGATGACCGAGGAAAGCTTCGGGCCCGTCATCGGCATCATGAAGGTGAAGTCGGACGACGAGGCCGTGGCCCTCATGAACGACAGCCGCTATGGCCTCACTGCCGCCATATGGACCCAGGACGAGGCCGCGGCGATCCGCATCGGCGACCGGGTCGAGACCGGCACCTGGTTCATGAATCGCTGCGACTATCTCGATCCCGAGCTGGCCTGGACCGGCGTCAAGGATTCCGGCCGCGGCTGCACCCTGTCCAAGCTTGGCTTCGACTATCTGACGCGGCCGAAATCCTTCCATCTCCGCACGGCGATTTAGGACGATGCATAAATGTGTCATCGTCATTCCGACCGAGGCCCGCGCCTCTTGGGCGCGGGCCGACCGAGGAATCTGGCATCCACGCAGAGACCGCCGGCCGTGTCGGCCAGATTCCTCGGTCGGCCCTCGCAAGAGCGAGGGCCTCGGTCGGAATGACGCTTCTTTGTGGGCTTGACGATGGCTGAATCGATCCCCCTCACCGGCAACTGGAACTATCCCACCGCCATCCGCTTCGGCGCGGGCCGCATCAAGGAATTGCCCGAGGCGTGCAAGGCCTCCGGCATCGCGCGCCCCCTACTCGTCACCGATCCGGGCCTCTCGAAATTGCCGATGGTGGCCGAGGCGGTCGAGATCTGCCGCGCCGCCGGCCTCGGCGTGGCGAAATACGACGGCGTGAAATCCAATCCGGTCGCCAAGAACGTGGAAGATGGCCTCGCCGTGCTGCGCGCCGGCAAGCATGACGGCGTGATCGCGTTCGGCGGCGGCAGCGCGCTCGACACGGGCAAGGTCATCGCCTTCATGGCCGGGCAGACACGCCCGATGTGGGATTTCGAGGACATCGGCGATTGGTGGACGCGCGCCGACGAGAAGGGCATCGCCCCCGTCGTCGCCGTGCCGACCACCGCCGGCACCGGTTCGGAAACCGGCCGCGCCGGCGTCATCACCGACGAGGCCTCGCACACCAAGAAGATCATCTTCCACCCCAAGATGATGCCGCGCATCGTCATCGCCGATCCGGCGCTGACCGTGGGCTTGCCGCCCTCGGTCACCGCGGCAACCGGCATGGACGCCTTCGCCCATTGCCTCGAGGCCTATTGCGCGCCGTTCTTCCACCCCTATGCCGACGGCATCGCGCTCGAAGGTATGCGCCTGGTGAAGGAGTATCTCGCCCGCGCGGTGGCCGACGGGAAGGACGTGGCCGCGCGCGCGCACATGCTCGCCGCCTCGCAGATGGGCTCGACGGCGTTCCAGAAAGGCCTCGGCGCCATCCACTCGCTCTCGCATCCGGTGGGTGCTGTGCTCGACACGCATCATGGCCTCACCAACGCGGTGGTGATGCCCTATGTGCTCATGTTCAACCGCGCCGCCATCGCGGAAAAAATCGTGCGGCTCGCGCGCTTCCTCGGCCTGGCCAAGCCGGATTTCGACGGCTTTCTCGGCTGGGTGCTCGATCTCCGGCGCACGATCGGCATCCCGCACACGCTGGCGCAGCTCGGCGTGAAGCCCGATCATCTCGCGCGCTTCTCGGCCATGGCGGCGGAGGACCCGACCGCGGGCGGCAATCCGGTCAAGGCCGGCGCGCCCGAGATGCGGACGATGTACGACGCGGCGGTGGCGGGAAGGCTTTAGCAAGTTCCGACCCATCATCCCGCCAAGTGCGTCATACTGAGCGAAGCGAAGGATCTGGTTTGCGCAAGTTGGCCGCTCGAGCTTCTCGTACCATGCTTCCGCACCGTCGCTCGCGCGCACGAGATCCTTCGCAAGAGCTCAGGATGACGACTGAAGGGGGCGCACGATGACCTCCAACTTCCCCGCCCGCGCCCGCGCCGTCATCGTCGGCGGCGGCATCGTCGGCTGCTCGGTCGCCTATCATCTCGCCAAGCTCGGCTGGAAGGACGTGGTGCTGCTGGAGCAGGGCCGGCTTTCGGGCGGCACCACCTGGCACGCGGCGGGTTTGGTGGGCCAGCTGCGCACGCATCCGGCGATGACGCGGCTCATCCGCTATTCCACCGAGCTCTACGCGAAGCTGGAAGCGGAGACCGGACTTTCCACGGGCTGGAAGCAATGCGGTTCGCTCACTGTGGCGCGCAGCGACGACCGCATGACCTTGCTGCGCCGCGTCGCGGCGCTCGCCGAAGGGCAGGGCGTCGCCGCAGAGCTGATGACGCCGCAGCAGGCCGGCGAGAAGTGGCCGGTGATGCGCAGCGACGATCTCAAGGGCGCGGTGTGGCTGCCCGGCGACGGCAAGGCCAATCCCACCGACATCACGCAGGCGCTGGCGAAAGGCGCGCGGCAGAACGGCGTGCGCATTCTCGAGAAGACGCGCGTCACCGGCCTCACCATCGCGAACGGCCGCATGGCCGGCGTGAAGACCGACCAGGGCGACATCGCGGCCGACATCGTCGTCAACTGCGCCGGCCAGTGGGCGCGGGCGCTGGGGCGCATGGCCGGGGTCGCCGTGCCGCTCTATTCCTGCGAGCACATGTACGTCGTCACCAAGCGGATCGCGGGCGTGCTCCCGGATCTCCCGTGCTTGCGCGACCCCGACGGCTACATCTATTTCAAGGAAGAAGTGGGCGGCCTGCTGATGGGCGGCTTCGAGCCGGTGGCCAAGCCTTGGCATCAGGCCGATGCCATTCCCGCCGAATTCGAGTTCCAACTATTGCCCGACGATTGGGATCAGTTCGCGATCCTGATGGAGAACGCGCTCATCCGCGTGCCCGCGCTGGAATCGGCGGAAGTGCGCCAGTTCGTGAACGGCCCCGAGAGCTTCACGGCCGACAACAACTACATCCTCGGCGAATCGCCCGACGTCAAAGGCTTCTTCGTCGGCGCGGGATTCAACTCCATGGGCATCGCCAGCGCCGGCGGCGCCGGCATGGCGCTGGCCGAATGGATCGCGGCCGGCGAGCCCACCATGGATCTCTGGCCGGTCGATATCCGGCGCTTCGCGAAGTTCAACGGCAACGAGCGCTGGCTGAAAGACCGCGTCGCCGAGGTGCTCGGCCTCCATTACAAGATGCCGTGGCCGAACCGCGAGCTCGAGACCGCGCGTCCGCTCCGCCGCTCGCCGCTCTACGATCGCCTCGCGGCCAAGAACGCCGTCTTCGGCAACAAGATGGGCTGGGAGCGCGCCAACGTATTCGCGCCCAAGGGCGCGGAACCCAAGCTCGATTATTCCTACGGCCGCGCCAATTGGTTTCCGTGGGCCGCGGCCGAGCATCGCGCCGCGCGCGAAGCGGTGGCGGTGTTCGACCAGACCTCGTTCTCGAAATTCCTGCTCCAGGGCCGCGACGCGGAGGCGGTGCTGCAAGGCCTCTGCGCCAACGACGTGGCCGTGCCGGTGGGCCGCATGGTCTACACGCCCATGCTCAACCCGCGCGGCGGCTATGAGACGGATCTTACCGTCACGCGCCTCGTCTCCGATCGCTATCTGCTCGTCACCGGCAGCGCGCAGACGGTGCGCGATGCCGATTGGATCCGCCGCAATATGCCGCCCGAGGCCAACGCCGTGCTGACCGACGTAGGCTCGGCCTATGCCGTGCTCGCCGTGATGGGCCCGCGCGCGCGCGATCTCCTGGCGCGCGTCTCGAAGGCCGATTTCGCGAACGCGGCGTTTCCGTTCGCGACGCTCCGCGAGATCGATCTCGGCTATGCCACGATCCTCGCCGGACGCATCACCTATGTCGGCGAGCTCGGATGGGAACTCTACGTGCCCACCGAATTCGCGGTCGCGGTCTATGAGACGCTGACGGAAGCGGGCGGCGAGTTCGGCTTGCGCGATGCGGGTTACTACGCGCTGGAATCGCTCCGCCTCGAAAAAGCCTACCGCGCCTGGGGCCGCGAGCTTTCGCCGGACGTGACTCCGTGGGAAGCGGGGCTCGGCTTCGCCGTGAAGCACCAAAAGAAGCCGCCGTTCATCGGCCGCGACGCGCTGATCGCGTCGATGAAGCAGCCGCTGAAGCGCCGCGTCGTCGCTTTCACCCTTGACGACCCGGAACCGATCGCCTGGGGCGGCGAGCTGGTGGTGCGCGACGGACGTCCGGCCGGCGAGGTCACCTCCGCCGCCTACGGCCATACGCTCGGCCGCACCGTGTGTTTGGCACTGGTACATGCGGGCGGCGCGGCTGCCGACGATGCGTGGCTCGGCGGCGGCAAGTGGCAGATCGACATCGCCGGCCGGCGCGCGGCCGCGACGGTTCACACGCGCGCGCCTTTCGATCCCAAAAGCGAGCGGGTGCGCTAGGCGAGCGCTAGCGCAGCTGCGCCACCACCGGCGTGACGCCGTTACGCGCCGCCTCTTCCTCGCGCGCTTCGATCAGGCGGCTGTCGCGCAGCGCGCCGGCGGCTTCGAGGATCGGATAGGCCACCGAGGTCAGGTGGCTGTTGATGCGCTTCAGGTCGCGCACGATGTCGAGATGGATGGCCGAGGTCTCGATCGATTCGGTCCGCCCCTCGCGCAGGCGCGCGAAATGGCTGTCGGCGGCGGCGAGCTCGGCGGTGCGGATCGAGGTCTTCTCCGCCAAGAGCTTCTTCGCCGCTTCCACGTCGCGCGACATGAAGACGTTGAAGGCGAGCTTCAGATTTTCGCCGACGCGGCGGTGGAAGGTCTTGAGCTCGGCCAAGCCCTCGGCCGAGAAGGCGACGCGGTTCTTGGCCTTCTTCGCGGCGAGTTCCATCAGGTTTTTGTCGATGATGTCGCCGACATGCTCGAGATTGGTGACGAAGGAGAGGATCTCGGCATAGCGCCGGCCCTCGGTCAGGCCGAGCTCGTAGCGCGACACTTGCACGAGATAGAGCTTGATCGCCTCGTGCAGGCGATCCACGGCATTGTCGGCCAGCTCCACCTCGCGGCGGAGCTTGGCGTCGTCCTTCTCGAACACCACCATCGAGAGCCGCAGCATCTCGGCCACGCGGTCGCCGAGATTGAGCGTCTCGCGCGCGGCGCAGGCCAACGCCACGGCGGGCGCCTCCACCACTTCCGGGTCGAGATAGCGCGGGCGGCTGGGATCGTCGATCACCGGCGGCTCGGGCACGAGGCGCGCGCAGAGCGCCGCCACCGGGCCGATTAGCGGAAGGAAGATCGCCGCGACCGCGAGATTGAAGGCGAGATGGAAATTCACCACCACCCGCGCCGGCGTCGCATCGACCTGTGCCAGCGCCGTCAAGGCGAGGCCGAGGAACGGCAGTGCCGCGAGCGCCCCGGCGCCGCGCATGACGAGGTTGCCGAGCGGCACGCGCCGGCCGACAGGGGTGCCGCCGCTCTGGGCGAGATAGGGCGCCACGGCGCCGCCGACATTGGCGCCCAGCACCATCGCGAGCGCCAGCGGCATCGGCACGGCGCCCATGCCGGCCAGTGCCATCACGAACAGCACGACGGCGAGCGAGGAATGCGCCAGCCAGGTGAGCAGACCCGCGATCAGGAAGGCGATGAGGGGCTCGCCGGCGATCGAGCGCAGCAAGGTCGCCATGGCCGGCGATTCGCGCAACGGCGCCGACGCGTCGCCGAGCAGCTTCAGCGCGAGGAAGATGAGGCCGAGGCCGATGGCGATGCGCGCCGCCGAGCGCACGCGGTCGGATTTCGAGGCGAGGAAGGTGAACACGCCGGCGGCCACGGCGGCGGGTGCGATCCAATTGTGCTCGATCGAGAAGAACTGCGCGACCAGCGTCGAGCCCACGTCGGCGCCCAGCATCATGGCGAGCGCCATGGCGCCGGCAATCAGGTTGCGGCTCGCGAAGGAGGAGACGATGAGGCCGGTGGCGGTGCTGCTCTGGAGCAGCGTGGTGACGCCGAGCCCCATGCCGAACGCCGCGAAGCGGTTGCGGGTGCCGGAGGCGAGCGTGCGCCGCAGGAGCGCGCCGAAGGCTCGCGTCATTCCGGTGCGAACCATGCGCACGCCCCAGAGAAGCAAGGCGACGCTGCCGACCAGGTGCAGCAGAACGGTCGTGCTATCCATTCATCCGGGCCTCCGCCCGGCTCCGGCCCTATGGCCGGATTTGTGGAAAAGCCTGGGGAAGAGCCGAGGAGCCGGCCCATCCCTTGGGCATTATCAACACTATACGCACCAATGCTTGCCTTACTCCAATCGTTGTTACGGATTTATTACATAGAAAAATCCGATAGCTCGGATCGATGGTGGCAGCCACCTCGATAGGTTCGGCAGCGGCGACAAGCGGCGCCGAATTCCCTATCGTCGCCGCGACTGGGGCGGTCGCATCGTACGAGCGGGAGGGAAAACTCCGGGAATTGCCGCGATGAAATCTCGTTTGCCGTTGGCCCTCGCCGCCGCGATGCTTTTTGCCGGCGGGGCCGCGCCGGCGCAGGAACCGTTGCGCATCGAAGCGCAGGTCGTGCCGTCCCCCGCCGCGATCGCCTTCCATCCGAAATCCAGCGCGCTGGTGCTGGTGCGCGACGGCGCGGACCGCGTTCGGCTGCTCGATTTCACCGACCCCGCGCGCCCCGTCGCGCGCCTGACGCTGCCAGCCGCGCCACCCGCCGCCTTCCTGCCCGATGGCCGCATCGTCACCGCCGGGCGCGACGGCATGCTCCGCGTCTGGACCGAGACCGGGCGCCCAGCGGCGGCGCCACTCAAGGTGGCCGACACCGCGATCTACGGCATGGCGGTTTCGGCGAGCGGCCGTCTCATCGCCACCCAAGACAGCCGGCGCACGCTCCGGATCGTGAGCCTCGAGAGCCGCCTGCTGCCGCCACCGATCTCGGCCAAGCGCGAAAAGCCTGACGAAGAGCAATGCGACGATCTCGAATTCGGCTCGTCCGCGCCGATCTTCTCGCCGGACGAACGCATTGTCGTCTTCGTCACGCATTGCGGCACCATCGCCGCGGTCACCGCCGAGGGCGAGCCGGTGCCGCTCGACGACGCCGACATCAGCTCCGTCCAGACCATGCGGTTCGCGTCGGACGGCAAGGCTTTGATCGTGCGCTTCGTCCATCAGCCGGGGGCCACGACCATCATCTGGCCCTTGGCGGACGGGCGCTTCGGCGCGCCGCAGAAATTGCCCGAGCCGATGACGCACCGCGAGATCAAGGCGATCGCGCCCGGCTTCGGCCCGCAGACGTTCCTGATCGCGCTCGAATCCCGCATTCAGGGCCTCGCCGCCGATGGCCGGCCGACCGGCTTCGGTTTCGACTCGCCGGGCGCCGAGACATTCGCGCAGTCGGCCGACGGCAGCCGCGTCGCGGTTTCGGACGGCCGCCGGATCGTGCTCTACGCCGGCGACGGCAAGCCGCTGGCGCCGGCGCCGTTCCTCGATTTCGTCGCCACGCGCGGCCTCGCCGTGGCGGCGGGCGGCGACGCGCTTCTGGCCGCGAACGACGACGGCCTGCTGAACCTCTGGGGCGCCGACGGGATTCGCATCGGTCAGTCGATGCGCATCCGCCCGCCAGCCACCACCGCCGACAATCTGCGCTGGGACGCTTTCGCCGCCGCCTTCTCGGCCACCCGCGGCGAATTCGCGATCGCGACCGACGACGGCTATGTCAGCGTCATGCGGCGCGACGGCACGCGCGTGCGCGGGCCGGTGCGGATTCCGGGCTACACCGACGAGACTTCCGGCCGCGCGGCCCCGGCGCCGGGCGCCGACGTAATCCTGGCGCCGGGGCCGGGCGACCAGACGCTGCGCTTTTACGATCTCGACGGCCGGCCGCTGCGCCCGCCTTTCGCGCTTCACGGGCGGCCGATCGAGGCCGTGGGCCTGAGCGCCGACGGCGCCACCATCGCCACGGTCGTTTCCGGCGTCCGGTCCCGGAGCCTCCAGCTCTGGAGCGCCGAAGGCGCCAAGATCGGCGACCCGGTAACTCTCAACATGGCGCTGATCGTGCAGCGGCTCCACTTTTCGCCGGATGGCCGCACGGTGCTGGCGGCATCGAACGACGTCGACGGCGCGTTCGCCATCGTCCGCCGCGGCGCGGCTGCGTTCTTTCAGCGGCGCGGCGAAACGTTCCTCGGCTTCCTCGCCGATGGCGGGCTCGCGCGTACGGAGAACGGGCACATCGTGTTCGAGGCGGCCGACGGCGCGATCCGCCGGCGCGTGCCGTTCGACGCCGATTTCAAGCTCCTCGCGATCATGCCCGACGGTGCGCGCGTGCTGGCCAATGACGGGATCGGCACGCGGCTGGTATCGCTCGATGCCGTGGCGAAACCGGCCGAGCGCACCTTGCTCTGGACCGTGGCCGAGGCCCAGGCGGCGTCGGCCATCGCGGGTGGGGATCTCCGCATCGTTTTCGAGGGCGGCCGTTTCGTCGCGATCGAGCTCGGCCGCGCCGCCCGCCGTGCCGTGGTCGCGGCGTGGCAACTCCAATACGCGCATTTCAGCCCCGACGGCGGCCGCGTCGTGATCGATTCGCTCGAGGGCGAGCGCAGCCTCCGCCTCTACGACGACGAGGGCCGGGCGCTCGCGCCGCCAATCCCGGGATTCCACGTGGCGTTCCCGGCCGACGGCAGCATGATCGCGATCGGCGATTCCTCCGACCGGCGCAACGCCGCGGTGATGGCGCTCGACCGCAACGGCGCGCGTCTCTGGCGCACCGGGCTCGGGCCGGGCGGCATCGGGCGATTCGCGATCAGCCGCGACGGCGCCCGCATCGCGGCGGCGATGGGCGGCACGATCCGCGTGCTCGACGGCGACGGACGGGCGATCGAGCCGCGCATCGAGACCGGCCTCGAATGGATCGACGATCTCGCGGCGGCGCCGGATGGCGGCTGGCTGGTGCTCGCGGGGCAGGACAAGCCCGCGCTGCATTTCTTTTCGGCGTCCGGCGCGCGCATCGCCGCCCCGGTCGCGATTCCCGGCGAGCGCGTCTCCGATGCGCGTTTCGCGCCCGACGGCCGCCACGTCCTGACGCGCGAGGGCGGCGGCGCGCTCCGTCTCTGGTCCTACTCGCCGCCCGGCACCATCGCGCTGAAGTCGTTCCAGCCCGATCCGCATTATTACAGCGCGTCGTTCGGCTTCGCCGGCGGCCTCGCGTGGGTGGCGTCGCGGAGCGCGCTGACGTGGTTCGATGCCGAGCTGAAGATCATCGCCACCGTGCTGCTGCTGCCGGACGGGCATCTGGTGACGCTCGCCGACGGCCGCCATTGCGGCGCGGGGCGCATCTTTGAAACCCGCCGCGCGTTTCGCGGCGCCGACGAGTTGCCGCCCGCGGCGCGCGACGCCGCGGTCGATTGCGCCGCCGTGCGCGCGGCGCTGGGCGGGCGCTGAAGCGGCGCGCGGCGCCCATATCCGCCGCCTGTGACGGCCGTCACGCATCGGGCGTGGCACGCTTCACTGCGTTCATCCGGGGTTCAGGCTAGAAATCGCGACAGATGAGGCCGGCGTTGGCCTCGACGGATCAACCGGGGCGGACAGGCCCCTCAGACAGTCGAAGGACAGGACCCATGAAGACCACGCTGCTCACCGCCGTTGCCGCCATCGCCCTCTCGCTGGGCGTTGCCTCGACCTCCAGCGCCGCGACCCCGGAGAATTTCTCGGGCGTCACCATCGAGAAGAACAGCTCGATCGCGCAAGCCGGCTGCTACTACCGCTATTACTACTACTACAACGCCTACGGCTACTACTACCAGTACCGCTACATCTGCTACTAAATCGGCAGATCTGGTTGGGGAACGAGATCAGACGGCCCGCCCTCGAAGAGGGGGCGGGCCGCTTTCTTTGACGGCGAAATCGAGGCGCACGCTAACCCCCATCCAACCTTCCCCCGCGAGCGGGGGAAGGCCTATTCTTTCCTCCCCCGCTGCGCGGGGGAGGATAAGGAAACGCCGCTCACCCCTTCAGCGTCTTCGCCAATTCCCCGGCCGCGTCGAAGAACGCGCGCACCAAAGCGAGGCGCCTTCGTTCCTGGAGGCAGATCACGTATTCGGCGACGGCGAGATCGGCGTCGGCGACGTGGAGCGCGCGGAAGCGTTCGTCGGCGCCGAACTCGCTCTCGAACACCACGCCGATGCCGAAGCCGGCGGCCACCGCCTCGCGCACGCCCTCGCGGGTCTGCACGTCCACGATGGCGGCGGGCTTCACGGCGGCGCCGGCCAGCGTCTGCTCGAACACTTCGCGCGTGATCGAGCCGCGCTCGCGCAAGACCAGCTCCTGGTCCTTCAGCTCGGCGAGCTTGATGCGTTTCCTGCCGCCCCAGGCGTGCTCGCGCGGCACGAAGAGGACGAGGCGGTCGCGGCGGAATTGCAGCGTGTGGAGGCGCGGGTCCGAAGTGAGCTTCGCGAGCACCGCCACGTCGGCCTCGTAGTCGAGCAGCTGCTTCAGGACCGTCGCGGAGCTGCCGATGGCGAGCGCAAAGGAGAGGCCGCCATATTGCGCCTTGAGCCGCGCCAGGATCGGAATGGCGTGATAGGCGCTGTCGGCGGCGACGCGGAGATGGCCGCGCTGCAGCTCCCGCGTGCCCGAGAGCAGCGCCTGCGCCTCGCCTTCGATGGCGAACAGGCGCTGCGTCAGCGAATGGAGATTCTGGCCGAGCTCGGTCAGCTGCACGCCGCGCCCGCGCCGCTCGAACAGGCGCACGCGATAGGTCTCCTCGAGCGCCTTCACCTGGCCCGAGAGCGTCGGCTGGCTCACATGCGCGGCAGCCGCGGCCTTGGTGAAGCTCCGCTCCTGGGCCACCACGTGGAAAGCCCGGATCTGGGTGAGGTTCATATCGGCGTCCCCTATATGAAACATTTCTATTATCTATTTGCATTATAGCAGGGCGGCTCGCAGCATGTGAGCCATATCCTCGAGGACACCCGATGCCCGCCCCGCGCACCCGTGCCGCGTCCGAAACCGGCGACCCGCTGCTGCTCACGCCCGGCCCGCTCACCACCTCCCGAAGCGTGAAGCAGGCGATGGTGCACGATTGGGGCTCGCGCGACGCGAACTTCATCGCCATCAACGTCGCGGTCAGGAAGCATCTGGTCGAAATCGCCAACGGCGGCGCGGCCTACAGCGCCGTCCCGATGCAGGGCAGCGGCACCTTCGCCGTTGAGGCCATGCTCACCACCTTCGTGCCGCGCGCCGGCAAGGTGCTGCTGCTGGTCAACGGCGCCTATGGCCACCGCGCCGCCAAGATCTGCGCCATCGCCGGCCGCGCCCATCTCGTGCACGAGACGCCGGAGGATACGCCGCCCGATCTTGCTAAGCTCGATGCCGCGCTTGCGGCCGATGCCGGCATCACGCACGTCTTCGCCGTCCATTGCGAAACCACGAGCGGCATTCTCAATCCGCTGGAAGAAATCGCGGCCATCGCCGCCAAGCGGGGGCGGCGATTGCTGGTCGATTCGATGAGCGCCTTCGGCGCGCTGCCGGTGGACGCGCAGAAGCTTCAGTTCGACGCGCTCGCCGCCTCGAGCAACAAATGCCTCGAAGGCGTGCCCGGCCTCGGCTTCGTCCTCTCGAAGATCGAAGCGTTGAAGGCCGCCAAGGGCAATGCCACCACCCTGGTGCTCGATCTCCACGACCAGTGGCAGGCGCTCGAGGCGAGCGGGCAATACCGCTTCACGCCGCCCATCCACGTGATCGTCTCCTTGCACAAGGCGATCGAGGAATTCCTGGCCGAAGGCGGGCAGAAGGGTCGCGGCGGCCGCTACGCCGAGAACTGCCGCATCCTAATCGACGGCATGCGCGCCCTCGGCTTCAAGACCTTGCTGCCCGACCGGCTGCAGGCGCCGATCATCGTCACCTTCCGCATGCCGGAAGACCCGAACTTCAAATTCCAGGCCTTCTACGACGCGTTGAAAGACCGCGGCTACGTCATCTATCCCGGCAAGCTCACGGTCGCCGATAGTTTCCGCATCGGCTGCATCGGGCGCCTCTATGCCGATCACATGCGCGGCGTGCTGGCCGCGGTGCGCGAGATCCTGGCTGAGATGAAAGTGAGCCGGCTCGCCCCGGCCGGCGCGGAGGCCGCCTGATGTACGGCAAGCCCACGCCCACCGTCACTGTCAACGGACGCTTCTATCGCGCGCCGGAGCGGCCGACCGTCGTCGTCTGCGTCGACGGCTCCGAGCCCGGCTATATCGAGCAGGCGGTGGCGGCCGGCATGGCGCCGTGGTTCGCGCGCGTGCTGGCGCAGGGCACCAACCGCATCGCCGATTGCGTGGTGCCGAGCTTCACCAATCCCAACAATCTCTCGATCGTCACCGGCGTGGCGCCTGCCGTGCACGGCATTTGCGGCAATTATTTCTACGACCGCGAGGCCAACCAGGAAGTGATGATGAACGACCCGAAATTCCTCCGGGTCGGCACCATCATGGCCGCGCTGCAGGGTGTCGGCGCCAAGATCGCCGTCGTCACCGCCAAGGACAAGCTCCGCGGCCTGCTCGGCAAGGGATTGACCTTGGCGCCGTGCAAGGCGGTGAGCTTCTCCTCGGAAAAGGCCGACAAGGCCAGCCTCGCCGAGAACGGCATCGAGAAGGTGCTCGATCTCGTCGGCCTGCCGCTGCCCGACGTCTATAGCGCCGGGCTCAGCGAATTCGTCTTCGCCGCCGGCGTGCGCCTCATGGAAACGATGCGCCCGGACTTCATGTATCTCTCCACCACCGACTACATCCAGCACAAGCACGCGCCCGGAACGCCCGTCGCGAACCGGTTCTACGCGATGATGGACAAATACCTCGCGCGGCTGGAAGCGCTCGGCTGCACGGTGGCGCTCACCGCCGATCACGGCATGAACGCCAAGCACGACGCGGCCGGCAAGCCCGACGTGATCTATCTCCAGGACCTCTTCGACCAATGGTACGGCGCCGGCAAGACGCGCGTCATCCTGCCGATCACCGACCCTTACGTGGTCCATCACGGGGCGCTCGGCTCCTTCGCCACCGCCTACATGGCGCCCGACATGATCGCGGATGCACTGAAGCGCCTCGGTGCCATGCCCGGCATCGAAGCGGCGCTCGGCCGCGCCGAGGCCTGCCGCCGCTTCGGCCTGCCCGAAGACCGCATGGGCGACATCGTCGTGGTCTCGACCCGGCACAAGGTGATCGGCACCGCCGTGGCGCGCCACGATCTCTCGCAGCTCAAAGAGCCGCTGCGCTCCCATGGCGGCACGTCCGAGCAGAAGGTGCCGCTCGTCGCCAACCGCAAGAGCGATTTGCCGGCGGATGCCGCGCTCAGGAATTTCGACGTGTTCGACCTGGCGTTGAACCGCGTCCAGGCCGCCTAAGGGGAACGACGATGAACGTTCAAGTGCAGCCGCCGCGTCTCCGCCACGAGGCCATGCGCATCGCCGGGAAGAAGGTGGATACGCCGGAGCGCATCGAGGTGCGCGATCCCTACACCGGTGCCGTGGTCGGCACCGTGCCGCGCGGCCGGCCCGAGCACGTGCGCGAGGCGTTCAAGACCGGGCGCGCCTTCAAGGCGAAGCTCACGCGCTACGAGCGCCAGAAGATCCTGCTGACCGCGGCCGAGAAGCTCGCGGCGAAGAAGGACGAGATCGCCGCCGTCATCACCGCCGAATCCGGCCTCTCGATGAAGGATTCGCTCTACGAGGCCGGCCGCGCCTACGACGTGTTCTCGCTGGCGGGCCAGCTTTCGATCCGCGACGACGGCGAGATCTATTCCTGCGATATCACGCCCCACGGCAAGGCGCGGCGCATCTACACCACGCGCATGCCGCTGATGGGCTGCATCAGCGCCATCACGCCGTTCAACCACCCGCTCAACATGGTGGCGCACAAGGTGGCGCCCGCCATCGCCACCAACAACCGCATCGTCGTGAAACCCACCGAGCTCACGCCGCTCACCTGCCTCTTGCTCGCCGACGTGCTCTACGAGGCGGGCCTGCCGCCCGAGATGCTCTCGGTGGTGACGGGCGTGCCGGGCGAATTCGGCGACGCGATGATCACCGATCCCGACATCGATCTCGTCACCTTCACCGGCAGCGTCGCGGTCGGGAAATACATCGCGGCCAAGGCCGGCTACCGGCGCGTGGTGCTGGAGCTCGGCGGCAACGATCCCTTGATCGTGATGGAGGATGCCGATCTCGCCAAGGCGGCCGAGCTGGCCGTGGCGGGTGCCACCAAGAATTCCGGCCAGCGCTGCACGGCCGTGAAGCGCATCCTCGTCGTCGAGAAGATCGCCAACGAATTCGCGGCGCTGGTGCTGGGGAAGGCGAAGAAGATCAAATACGGCGACCCCAAGAATCCCGAGACCGATCTCGGCACGGTCATCCACGAGCGCGCGGCCATGTCGTTCGAGCGCCGGGTCAACGATGCCGTCGCCAAGGGCGCCAAACTCCTCTACGGCAACATCCGGAAGGGCGCCCTCTACTCGCCGACGGTCGTCGACCACGTGCCGTTCGATTGCGAACTGGTGCGCGAGGAGACCTTCGGGCCGGTGATCCCGATGATCCGGGTGAAGGACATCGACGACGCCATCCGCGTGTCCAATTCCACCGCCTACGGATTGTCCTCGGGCGTCTGCACCGATCGGCTCGACTACATCACCCGCTTCGTGTCCGAGCTCGATGTTGGCACGGTAAATGTATGGGAAGTGCCGGGGTACCGGATCGAGATGTCGCCCTTCGGGGGCATCAAGGATTCCGGTCTTGGCTATAAAGAGGGCGTTTGGGAGGCCATGAAAAGCTTCACCAACGTCCGGACCTATTCCTTGCCCTGGCCGGCCTAGCGCCAAAGCGGGGGAGGGGGCGGGCATGGCAACATGCCTGTAACATTGCTAGGCTATTCGCGGGGCAAGACGGCGATACCGTCTGCCGCGCTCGTCAGGGAAGAGGAGGACTTCATGCTTCGACGTTCCATACTGCTGCACTTCGGTGCGGCGACCGTTTCGGCTGCGCTGTTCATGGCGGGTTCCGCCACGGCGCAAACCAAGCTCACCGTCTACACGGCGCTCGAAAACGAGCAGCTGAAGCCGCTCAAGGAGGCATTCGAGAAGGCGAATGCCGGCATCGAGGTCGTGTGGGTGCGCGATTCCACCGGCGTCATCACCGCGCGCCTGCTCGCCGAGAAGGACAATCCCCGTGCCGACGTGATCTGGGGCGTCTCGGTTTCGTCCGTGGCGCTGTTCGACCAGCAGGGCATGCTCATGGGCTACACGCCCAAGGGCGCCAACATGCTGAAGCCGGCCTTCGCCGATTCCAAGAATCCGAAGATGTGGACCGGCATCGACGCCTACGCCTCGGTCATCGTCTTCAACACCAAGGAAGGCGAAGCCAAGAAGGTGAAGCAGCCCAAGGAATGGGCCGATCTCGTCAACCCCGCCTACAAGGGCATGATCGTGATGCCGAACCCGGCCTCGTCGGGCACCGGCTATCTCATCGTCTCCGCCTGGCTGCAGAGCATGGGCGAAAAGGCCGGGTGGGAGTTCATGGACAAAGTCCACCAGAACATCGCGGTCTACACCCACTCCGGCTCGGCTCCCTGCGTGCAGACGGCGCGCGGCGAGCGCGTCGTCGGCCTCTGCCTCGACATGCGCAGCGCCAGCGAGAAAACCAAAGGTGCGCCGCTCGAGATCGCCGTGCCCAAGAACAACGGCTGGGAGATCGAGGCCACCGCCATCGTCAAGGGCACCAAGAACGCCGACGCAGCCAAGAAGCTCGTCGACTGGACGGTGAGCAAGGAAGCGGCGGAGATCTACGCCAAGACCTACGCCCTGGTCGCGCACAAGGACGTCAAGGCCGCGCCCAAGAACTATCCGGCCGGCATGGAAGCCAAGCTCGTGAAGAACGATTTCGGCTGGATGGGCAAGGAGCGGGGCCGCATCCTCGCCGAATGGACCAAGCGCTACGACTCGAAGTCGGAGCCCAAGAAGTAGCAGCGGCATTGCGGCCGTGAAGGACGGAAACGGGCCGGCGGCGGTATCTCCCTTGGAGCCGCGCGCCGGCCCGATTCATTCGTCCGCCACGGCGGAACCGCCCTACCTCGTCGTCCGCGACCTCGCCAAGGCGTTCGGCAACTTCGTGGCGCTGCGCGACATCGGCCTCGACGTCGCCAAGGGCGAGTTCGTGTGCTTCCTCGGGCCCTCGGGCTGCGGCAAGACCACGCTGCTGCGCTGCATCGCCGGTCTCGAATCGCAGACCACGGGCACCATCCGCCAGGCGGGACGCGACATTTCGCGGGCGCCGCCGGCGGGCCGCGATTTCGGCATCGTGTTCCAGTCCTACGCTCTCTTCCCCAATCTCACTGTGTCCGCGAATGTCGGCTACGGCCTCCGCAGCAAGCGGATGAAATCCAAGGCCATCGCCGCGCGCGTGGCCGAGATGCTGGCGCTGGTCGGCATGCCCGATGCGGGGCGGAAATATCCGGCGCAGCTCTCGGGCGGCCAGCAGCAGCGCGTGGCGCTGGCCCGGGCGCTGGCCATCGAGCCGGGGCTGCTGCTGCTCGACGAGCCGCTCTCGGCGCTCGATGCGCGCGTGCGCGTGCGACTCCGCCACGAGATCAAGTCGCTGCACCGGCGCCTCGGCATCACCACCATCATGGTGACGCACGACCAGGAAGAGGCGCTCACCATGGCCGACCGCATCGTGGTGATGAACCACGGCGTCATCGACCAGATCGGGACACCGGAAGAGATCTACCGGCGTCCCGCCACGCCCTTCGTGGCGGATTTCGTCGGCACGATGAATTTCCTCGACGGCGTCGTGGCCGCGCCCGGCCGTGTCCGCCTCGGCGACGCCGAGCTCGTCTGCGCCGCGGCCGAGGGACTGGCGCCGGCGACGGCGGTGCGCGTCAGCCTCCGGCCCGAGGACATCCGCGTGCGCGACATGGGCCCGGACGTGCCCAACCGGCTCGAGGCCACGATCGACGACATCGAGTTCATGGGCTCGTTCTGCCGCGCGGACCTCACTCTCGCGGCGCTGCCCGGGGCCGATCTCCGCGCCGATTTCTCGATCAACCTCATGCGCGATTACGGCTTGGCCCCCGGCCAGCGCCTCGCCATCGCCTTTCCGTCCGATCGCCTGCGCGTCTACGCGAAGCCTTAAGGGCAATCCCGTGGCCACCGCCGCCGCACCCGCCGTCAATCTCCGCGCCGCGCGCGGCTTCGGGCGCGACGAGCTCGTGCAGCGCGGGGCCATCCTGCTGCTGGCCGCGTGGCTCGTCGTCACCGTGCTGCTGCCGCTCTGGGCGCTGCTCTCCAAGAGCTTCGAATCCGCCGACGGCAAATGGGTGGGGCTCGACAACTACATCACCTATTTCTCGACGCCGACGCTCATCGGCTCGCTCTGGAACAGTCTCTTCGTCTCGGCGCTCACCACCGCCATCGTCCTGCCGCTGGCCTTCCTTTATGCCTATGCGCTGACGCGGAGCCGGATGCCGGCGAAGGGCGTGTTCCAGGCGATCTCGCTGGTGCCGATCCTGGCGCCCTCGCTGCTGCCCGCGATCGCGCTCGTCTATCTCTTCGGCAACCAGGGCATCTTCAAGAGCTGGTTCCCGGACGGCGCCATCTATGGCTGGCCCGGCATCGTCATCGCGCAGGTGTTCTATTGCTTCCCGCATGCGCTGATGATCCTGGTCACGGCGCTCTCGACCGCCGATGCGCGGCTCTACGAGGCGGCGAACGCGCTCGGCGCCAAGCGCTGGCGCGTGTTCTGGACCGTGACCTTGCCGGGCGCCCGCTACGGCGTCATCAGCGCGGGCTTCGTCATTTTCACCCTCGTCATCACCGATTTCGGCATCGCCAAGGTGATTGGCGGCCAGTTCGGCGTGCTCGCCACCGACATCTACAAGCAGGTCATCGGCCAGCAGGATTTCGCGATGGGCGCCGTGGTGGGCTTCATCCTGCTGGCGCCGGCGGTGCTCTCCTTTGCCGTGGACCGGCTAGTACAGCGGAAGCAAGTCGCACTCCTCTCGGCGCGCGCGGTGCCGTTCACGCCCAAGCCGCGCTTCGGGCGCGATGCCGTGCTGTTTCTCTATTGCGCCGGCGTCGGCGGCCTCATCCTCGCCATCCTCGGCATGGCGCTCTGGGCGCCGTTCATCAAGTATTGGCCGTACGATCTCGCATTCACGCTGGCGAATTTCGACTTTTACGAGTTCGATTCGTCTGGCTGGTCGCCCTATTGGGTCTCGCTGCAGGTGGCGGCCTGGGCGTCCGTGATCGGCACCACCGTCGTTTTCCTCGGCGCCTATCTCGTCGAGAAAAGCCGCGGCTTCGGCTGGGGCCGCGGCATCGCGCATTTCATGGCCATGATGCCGCTGGCCGTGCCCGGCCTGGTGCTGGGCCTCGGCTACATCTTCTTCTTCAACGCCAAGGGCAATCCGCTCAACTTCCTCTATGCCACGCTCGCGATCCTGGTCGTCAACACGATCGCACATTTCTACACCGTGGCGCATCTGACGGCGGTGACGGCGCTGAAGCAGATCGACGCCGAGTTCGAGGCCGTCTCCGCCTCGCTGAAAGTGCCGTTCCACGTGACGCTGTGGCGCGTCACAATTCCGATCTGCCTGCCCGCGATCCTCGACATCGCGATCTACATCTTCGTCAACGCGATGACGACCGTCTCGGCCGTGATCTTCCTCTACGGCGCCAACACTAAGCCGGCCGCGGTCATGATCGTGCACATGGATGAGGCCGGGCAGATCGCGGCCGCCGCCGCCATGGCCGCGCTCATTGTTGCCACCTCGGCCGGCGTCAAGGTCCTCCACGTCTTCCTTTCCCGCGCCCTCAGCCGCCAAACCCAGGCTTGGCGGCGGCGGTGAGCGCGGACGTTCCGGAATCCGAGAGCGACACCAACCGCACCGCGCGGCGTGTGGCGTGGCAGCGCGATCTCGATGCCGCGACCAAGGCGCTGCTCGCCGAAGACGAGCGCTATTTCCTCCGCCAGTCGGTTTCGACGCCGTGTCTATCCGCCGTCGCCAAGGCCGAGGGCATCTGGATCGAGGATGCCGGCGGCAGGCGCTACATGGATTTCCACGGCAATAACATCCACCACATCGGCTACGGCCATCCGCGCCTCAAAGATGCGATCCGCCGCCAGATGGACGAGCTGCCGTTTGCACCCCGGCGCTTCGCCAACGCGCCTGCGGTGGCGCTGGCGAAGAAGCTCGCCGCGATTGCGCCCGGCGGTCTCTCGAAGGTGCTGTTCACCACCGGCGGCTCGGACGCCATCGAGGTGGCGCTCAAGATCGCGCGCGCCGCCACCGGCCGCTTCAAGACGATCTCGTTCTGGGATTCCTTCCACGGCGCCGGCTTCGGCGCGGCCAGCGTCGGCGGCGAGGCGCTGTTCCGCTCGGGCCCGATCGGGCCGCTGCTTTCCGGCACCGAGCACGTCGCGCCCTTCGCCTGCTATCGCTGCCCCTACGGCTATCCCGACCGCGACGGCCAGCCGCAACTCGAGTTCTGCAAGCTAGCCTGCGCCAGCATGGTGCGCTACGTGCTGGAGCGCGAGGGCGACGTGGCGGCCGTGATCGCCGAGCCGGCGCGCGCCGTGCCGTATCTCGCGCCGCCCGGGTTCTGGCAGTCGGTGAAGCAGGCGTGCCACGATCACGGCGCGCTATTAATCTTTGACGAAATCCCGACCGGCCTCGGCAAGACCGGCAAGATGTTCGCCTCCGACCACGACGGGGTGGCGCCCGACATCCTCGTGCTCGGCAAGGCGCTGGGCGGCGGCATTCTCCCCATCGCCGCGGTGCTGGCGCGGCCCGAGCTCGACATGGCGGAAGATTGGGCCTTCGGCCACTACACGCACGAAAAAAATCCCGTCACCTGCCGCGCGGCCCTCACCACCATCGAGATCATCGAAGACGAGAAGTTGGTGGAAAACGCCGCGCGCGTCGGGGCACTCGCGCTGACGCGCCTCCAGGAGATGAAGCGGCGCCATCCGCTGATCGGCGACGTGCGCGGCCGCGGCCTCCTGCTCGGCCTCGATCTCGTGACCGACCGTGTCGTCAAGACCCCGGCCAAGGATGCCGCCGAAGCGATCCTCTATCGCGCGCTCGAGAAGGGACTCTCGTTCAAGACGACGATGGGCAACGTGATCACGCTGACACCGCCGCTCACGATCACGGAAGCGGAGATGACGCGGGCGCTGGATATATTGGACGCGTGCTTCGGAGCTGTATCACTGGAAGCGGCACAGCCGCGAGCCTAGGCCGCCGCCGCGCCGCCACGCCGAACGGTCCCCACCACCGTCATCCCGAGCTCTTGCGAGGGATCCGGCCTCCGCCCAGAGGTCGCTCGAACGGACTCGCGCTAATGCCGCCGGCCTTCAAGCGTTCGTCAGATCCCTCGCAATAGCTCCGGATGACGGAGTTGGATAGGCCGCCGCTACGCTCGGGCGGTTGCTGCTCTCGGGCGGTTGCCGGTTCCGACGCCGTGCCGCCCGTTACGCGTTCTTCTTGAAGCGCTCGCGGGTGTAGTCGTTGGGGTTGATGTCCTTGGCACCCCAATTGTCGATGTCGCGGCCCTTGGCGAACATCCAGCTATAGCCGTGCTGCGGGTTGGTGAGGATCTCCCACCAATTGTCGTCCTGGTCGAGGAAGTAGAACGAGTAGGTGCCATGCTGGTCCACGGGCTTGGTCACCTGCTTGATGGCCCACTTGTCCTTATCGGCGGCGATGGTCTTGTAGGCGGCGTCGACTTCCTCGCGGGTTTCGACGTCCAAGCCGTTGTGGTTCAAGAGCGGCATGGCGCCGCCGCGCTTCGGGTTCTGCACCACGGCGATGGTGTTGGTGCCGCCCAAGCGGATGATGAGCGAGATCGGGCTGGTGCGCACCACTTCGAGGCCCAGGAACTCGGTGTAGAATTTCCGGGTCTTCTCGAGGTCGTAGGCTTCGAGCGTTCCGTGCGACAGGAACCGGAGCTTCAGCACCGGGTCCTTCACATATTCCACGACGCGTTCGGTGGTCATGTCTTCCTCCCTCGTTTTTCGCGGCGCGGGCGCGCCGGGCTTGGCCTCTACTCCCGTATTCTACGCCACGGCGACCTTGTTGACCAAGGTGCCGCAGCCGCCGATTTCGATCTTAACCTCGTCGCCGGGCTTCAGGAACTCGCCCTTCGGCATACCCACCCCGGCGGGCGTGCCGGTCGCGATCACGTCGCCGGGGCGGAGGGTCATGCGCCGGCTGAGATAGGAAATCTGCTCGGCGATGGAATGCACCATCAGGCGCGAATTGGAATTCTGCTTCAGCACGCCGTTGATCCAGAGCTTCACCGAAATGTCCTCGGCGTCCGGCACGTCTTCGGCCGGCGTGATCCAGGGCCCCATTGGCGCCGATCCGTCGAAGCATTTCTGGCCGACCCAGTCGAAGACGAAGATCGAGCCTTCGCGCTTGATGAAGTCGCGCGCCGAAAGATCGTTGACGATGGTGTATCCGGCCACCGCCTCGAGCGCGCGCGCAGGCGTCAGGTCGCGCTTGGCGCGGCCGATGACGACGCCGATTTCCGCCTCCCAATCCACCTTCTTCGAGAAGGCGGGGAGGTGGATGGGGTCGCCGGGCCCGATCACCGAATGGGCGATGGTCTTGCAGAAGAACCACGGATCGGCCGGCTTGGGCGGGCGTTGATAGGCGGCACCGGCATTGCCGCCGGCCGCGGCACCGGCGCGCGCCATCTCCTCGAGATGGTCCCAGTAATTGGCACCGGCGCAAAAGAGCGCGCTCGGATAGAGGATCGGCGCCAAGAGCCGGGTGCCCGCGAGCGGCGCGCCGCCCTCGGGCTTGGCGCGGGCGGCGGCCTCTTTGAGGCGCGGATGCACGGCGTCCCAGGCTTGGAGAAGGCCGAAAGTCGAGCGCGTGTCGACATCGGCGAGACCCGGCAGCAGCGCGGCCGCGGCATGAACGCGGTCGCCGATCAACACGCCGGCGGCGGGCTTGCCGTCGGGGCCGCGAAAGGAGAGGAGGCGATATCCGGCTGCCATGATGTTTCCTTGGTTTCTGCGGTGCGGTTCAGGATTTGAGGCCGGCTTCGGCCGCGACGATCTCGAAGACCGAGGCCACGTCCTTGTCGCGGAGGTCGCTCTCGAGGGCGCGCTTGAAATAGTCGCGTGCGGCGTGGGTGAGCGGCGCGGGGCAGCCGAGCTCGTCGGCGAAGGCGGCGATGGTGAGAAGATCCTTCCCCAGCACCGTGTGTGGCGCCAGCACCGGCTCGTATTTCCGCTGCGCCATGATCGGCGCGCGCACCTGGAATTGCAGCGAGCCGCCGGCGCTCGGCGTCAGCACCTTCACCATCAGGTCCTTGTCGAGCCCGGCCTTGATGCCGAGCGCCATCGCCTCGGCAGCGGCGAGGATGTGGATGCCGACCAGGGCGTTGGCGACGAACTTCATCTTGGAGCCGGTGCCGAAGGCGCCGAGATAAAAGGCCTTGTCGCTCATGCCGTCGAACACCGGCTTGAAGCGCTCGTAGGCCGCCTTTTCGCCGCTGGCGAAGATGATGGCGGCGCGGTCCCTGACCATGCGCGGCACGCCCGAGAGCGGCGAATCGAGCAGCACGGCGCCGGCCCGGCCGGCGGCGGCGGCGAGCGCCTCCTTTTCCTTGATCGCCAGCGTGCTGAGCTCGACGATGACGAGGCCCTTCTTGCCCGCGCTCAACAGCCCGTTCGGCCCCTCGATCGCGTCGCGGACGGCGGCGTAGCCCGGCAAAACGGTCAGGGCGATGTCGCAGTTCTCGGCGATGGCGCGCGGCGACGCCGCTTGCGTGCCGCCGGCGCGGGTGAATTCGTCCATCGACCCGCGGCGGTAGCCCAGCACCTCGAAGCCCTTGCCAATGAGGTTCACGGCAAGCGGAAATCCGATGGCGCCGAGCCCGATCAGCCCGACCTTCGCCGTCATGTCTCCTCCCGCGGCGCCGATTGAACCCGGCGCCTTGCCCGCACTCTAGCCGCCGAAGGCCGCGCGGCAAGCGGCTTTCGAAGATATGGGGGATTTTCGAAAACTCGGTTGACCCGCGCGCCCGCGCGGGCTCTGTTGGCCGCAAACAGGGGAGGGAAAAATGGCCGAGCGAACGCTCAGCGTCATCGTGTTTCCGGGCGGATTCAACCTGCCGCTTTGGTCCGGCATCGCCCAGGGCTTCTATGCGCGCCAGGGCTTGGCGCTCGAGCTCCACTTCACCGGCAGCTCCATGGAGCAGCTCGCCGGCCTCATCGCCGGCAAGTGGGACCTCGGCCTCACCGGCTTCGACAACGTGGTGGCCTATCAGGAAGGGCAGGGCGAGGCGGCCATCGACCGCGTGCCCGATCTCTTCGCCTTCATGGGCGGCGACGACGCCTTCCTGCGCATCGTCGTGCAGAAGGACATCGCGCGCTACGCCGATCTCCGCGGCAAGACGCTCTCGGTCGACGCGCTCACCACCGGCTTCGCCTTCGTGCTGCGCAAGATGCTGGCGATGAACGGCATCAAGGAATCGGACGTGAATTTCGAGCGCGCCGGCGGCGTCATGCAGCGCTGGGAGGCGCTGAAGGCCGGCAAGCACGCCGGCACGCTTCTGATCACGCCGTTCGAGCTGATCGCACAGAAGCTCGGGATGCGGCTGCTGCAAAGTGCCCGCGACGTGTTCCCGCGCTACCAGGGCCTCGTCGGCGCGACGCGGCGGAGCTGGGCGGCCGCCAACGGCGACGCGCTCGCCGGCTTCATCCGCGGCTTTCTCGACAGCCTCGCCTGGCTCCACGACCGCAAAAACAAGGCCGCGGCGTGCGCGATCCTGGCCGAGAAGGTGCCGAACATGAGCCCGGAACTCGCCGCCGCCACCTACGACGAGCTCCTGAAGCTCCCCGGCGGCTTCGAACCGAAAGCGCGGATGGACGGTGAAGGGATGAAGGTGGTGCTGGCGCTGCGCAGCGAATATGGCCGCCCGCAGAAGACACTCACCGATCCCGGGAAATACGTGGATTTGAGCTACTACGAACGCGCGACGAAGAAAGCTTAGGCAGCGTTCGGAAGCCCCCTCTCCCTGGGGGAGAGGGGCTAGGGGGTGAGGGGCAGCAAACGTGGTTCTCACGTTTCGGCACGCCGCAGCGCCGCCGCTTCTTTCAACGGCGAAATTCATTCGCGCGGAGACGAGCGCCCGCAACGAGCCTATTCCCTCGTCACCACGTTTGCTGCCCCTCACCCCCTAGCCCCTCTCCCCCAGGGAGAGGGGGAGAAGTGAATGGTTGCGCTACACCCCGACGTGAATCGCGCCGCGCGGCACGGTGTGGAGGCTTTCGGCGCCGGTCTCGGTGATGACGACGAGTTCGCCGGTTTGCACACCGGCGCGCTGGTCCTTGGTGATCACATTGGGCTGGATCACCATCATCATGCCGGTCTCGAGCGTCATCTCGGGCAGGGGCTCGTGGCCGCGGGTCGGCGAGCCCAGGATCGGTTGGAAATAGCCGCCGCCGAAGCCGTGCACGAGATCGTCGTAGAAGGTGAAGCCGGCGTCCTCGATGACGCGCGCGCCCACGGCGAGTTCGCGCGCGCCGATGCCGGGCTTCAAGACCCCGAGGATGGCGTCGTAGGCGCGTTCCGCGGCCGCGTGCAGCTTCGCGTATTCGGGCGTGAAGCCTTCGCCGACCGTGAAGGTGCGCAAGACCTGGCCCCAATGCTCCCAGAAGCTCGCCGTGATCTCGCACGAGATCACGTCGCCCCTCGCGATCTTGCGCGCCGTCAGATGCTGGCGCGGCACGAACACGTCGGGTGCCCGCATCGGCGTGGACGAGAAGAAGTGGATGATGTTGCTGCCGCGCCACGGCACATAGGCGGTTTCCGTGATGGCGCCCAAGTCGCGCTCGTCGAGCCCGGGGCGGAGTTCGCGCACCAGCGCCTCGATCGGCAGGTCGCTCAATCGCGCGGCGATGCGATACCAGTCGATCTCTTCCTTGGATTTGACCAGCCGCAGCTTGCCGTAAGCGGGGTTGAGATCGGCCACGCCCTCGAACGCCGCCGCCAGGGCCTTGTAGTAACCCATCGGCAGCATGCCGGCGGCGCCCACGCGCTTGGGCTTGGCGCCGCGCGCTTTGAGCTCGGCGATGACCGATTGCAGGGTGGAAACGCCGCCCCAGCGCATGTCGGCATCGGGCATGATCGCGCGCGCTTGCGGCATGTGGTTGTAGAACTGGACGAAGATCGTGTCCTTCTTCCCCGGCGTGAAGACCAGCACGGCCTCGTAGGTGGTCAGCCAATCCGAGAGCCAGTGAACGGGCCCGCCGCGGAAGAAGGCGGCGTAGGCGACGAGATGGTCGATGCCGGCCGCTGCCATCGCCTCGGCCATGAGCTTCCGCCGGCGCTCCATCTCGCCGGCACTGAAGCGCGGATAGTCGGCGTCGACGATGGCGGTAAGCCGGGCATCGAGGCCGAGCGCGGGCTTTGAATAGGCGTGCACGAATGCCTCCCCGATTGCGGCGCGCGCGTCAGCGCGGATTGAGCGTCACGCCGCCGTCCACGGTCAGCTTGGCGCCGTTGATATAGCGCGCGCGGTCCGAGGCGAGGAAGACGACGGCGTCGGCCACTTCCTCGACGCTGCCCCAGCGGCCGGAGAGGATGCCCTGCTTCTTGCAATACTCCTCGAGGAATTGCGCGCGCGTCTTGCCCTGCTGCTTGCCCATGTTGTCGGCCCACATCTGGCGCCACTCGGTGGAAATGAGGCCGGGGATCACGGCGTTGACCGTGATCTGCTCCCCCGCGAGATCTTGCGCGAGATAGCCGGTGGCATGGTTGATGGCGGCGTTGTTGAAGCCGTGCGTCAGCGCCGGTCCCCACGTGGTGGTGCCGGCCACGCCGGTGACGTTGACGATCCGGCCCGTGCCGTCGTTGGCGAACATCTTGAGGAATTCGCGCACGACGCGGAGCGTGCCGAGGATCTTCACCTGCGCGTCGGCGATCCAGTCGGCGTCGTCCCACAGGATCTGGCGTTCCATGCGGCGGATGGCGCTGCCGGCGTTGTTCACCAGGATGTTGATCTTGCCGAAATCCTTGTGTTCGGCCACGACCTTCGCAGCGGCGCGCACCGAGTCGGTCAAAGTGATGTCGGTCGGGAGCGCCAGCACCGGCACCTTGAACTCGCGCCGGAGGCCCTCGGCCGCGCGCTCGAGATCTTCCTTGCCGCGCGCGATTAGCGCGAGCTTGACGCCTTCCGCCGCGAACGCCCGGGCGATGCCGAGCCCGATGCCCTTGCTGCCGCCGGTGATGACCGCCGTGCGGCCCTTCAATCCGAGTTCCATCGCGATTGCTCCAGTGCTGCGAGTCAGCGGTAAGGCGTGGTTTCCGCTTGGCCCATGGAATTGATATGGACGCGCTCGTTGGGCGCGCGCTTGCCCTCGACCCGGTCGAGCGCCCAATCGGCCAACATCGTGAACCAGTTCTCGCCGAAGTAGGAGGCGGTGTTGCCGCCGATGGCGTGGCGCTCGCCTTCGTAGATGACGAACTTCTTCGGCACCTTGAGTTTGCTCGCCAGCTCTTCGCTGAACTCGATCGGCGAGAGCTCGTCGTCGCCGCCGCCCTGGATCAGCACCGGACACTTGATCTTGGGGATCAGCGGCGCGGTCGTGAACTTCTTCTTGAACTCGTCGAATTTCGCCTCGTCGTCGTAGCCGGCCATGTACATGAAGCGCATTTTGAACGAGGGCGCGGCCGTATCCATGATCGAGTGGAGGCCGGCCTCGTGATTGACGAAAGTGACGGCGACGCCCTTGATCTTGGCGCCGAGGGCGGCCGCCGCCTGGAGCGAGAAGAACGAGCCGAAGCTGATGCCCCACACCACCACGCGCTCGGGATCGATGTGCGGGTGCTGCACCAGCCGGTTCCACACGGCGATGGCGGCCTCCATGTGGTTCTTCTCGGTCACGTGGATGTCGCGGATCGTGCATTCGCCCTGGCCGGGCCCGTCGTAGATGAAGTTCGCCATGCCCCGTTGCAGGAACTTGTCGCCGTACATCGAGCACATGATCTCTTTCGAGCCGTCCATCCCGTCGATGCCGATCACGCACGGGAATTTCTCGCCCAGCTTGGGCTCGCGCGGCAGATGGAGATAGCCGGGCAGTGTCTTGCCCTTGCCGCCGAACGGCACTTCGATGCGCTCCACCGGGTGCGGTGCATATTTCGCGAACTTGTCGTAGCAGCGCACCATGCGCGTGTTGTAGTCGATCGAGACCGGGTTGTTCTCGAAGATCGGCCAGCGCGCGGCGGAATAGAGCATGGCGGCGATGAAATAGCTCTCGCGCGCCGCCACCTTGCGGTTCTGCTTCTCGAACGCCTCGGCCTTGGCCTCGCGCCGGCGCCCGGCGGCGCCGAGCTCGCGGTGCATGTCGGCGAATTTCTTGACGCGCAGGCCCACGGTGCGGAAATCGGCGATCGCGTCGGGGCCGGCCGGATACATGGTGTAGCCGAGCCGCGGCTGGTCCCACTCCATGCCGACCGCCTGGATGATCGAATCCAGCGCCCAGCGCTGCTCGCCCCAACGGCGCACCATCTTCTCCGTCTTCGCGCGCATCATGCTTCGTCTCCCTTGAATTTCTGAGTACCGGTCGCCGCGCCGGGCGCAGGCGGCGCATTACCACCAAGTCCAGCCGCCCTTGCCCACCAGGACCAGCGAGAGCCACGGAAATAGCGTCAACACGATCAGCGTGAGCGCCATGGTGATCGTCATCGGCATCGTGCCCATGAAGATCTGCCAGGTGGTGATCGGCGCCGATCCGAGATTGGCCTTCACCACGAAGACCGAGACGCCGAGCGGCGGCGTCAAGAGCCCGATCTCGATGGCGACGATGGTGATGAGGCCGAACCACACCAGGTTCACGCCGAAGCCGTCGATCACCGGCAGCACGAAGGGCAGCAGGATGAGCATGATCGACAGCGAATCGAGGAAGCACCCCATGATGATGATGACGACGAGATAGCCCGCCAGCACGACCGGGAACGACAGCTGCGCGTTCTGCAGCCACTGGCCGACCGCGTAGGGCAGGCCGGACATGGTCAGCATCTGCGAATAGAGCTGCGCGGCCATCAGCAGGAAGCAGATGGCGGCGGTGACCCGGCCGGTCTCGAGCGTCACCTCCCAGAGCGTGTGCAGGTTTATCTCGCGCCGCGCCACGCCGATGAGGAAGGCGGCGAGGGCGCCGGCGCCGCCCGCCTCGGTGGGCGTGAAGAATCCGCCGTAGATGCCGCCCAGCACCGACGCGATCAAGATGCAGATCGGCAGGAACTTCAGGAACACCACGTAAATGGGCGCACCCTCGAGCGGCCCGTGATAGTCGCGGCTCGCGCTGGGATCGGTGAACACGAAGCGCTGGCGCAGATAGCCGAGCAGCAGGATCGTGAACGAGAAGGCCAGCGCCAGCAGGATGCCGGGGAGCACGCCCGAAATGAAAAGATCGCCGATCGAGGTGTTGGCGATCACGCCGAAAATGATCATCAAGAGGCTCGGCGGAATGAGCATGCCCAAGACCGAACTGCCGGCGACGACGCCGACCGAGAACCCGTAGGTATGCCCGTGCCGCACCATCTCCGGCACGGCCACCTTCGTGAACACCGAGGCCGAGGCGATCGAGGTGCCCGTGCACGCGGCGAAGACCGCGTTGGCGGCCACCGTGGCGATGCCGAGGCCGCCGCGGATGCGGCGCATCAGCAGCGCCGCCACGTCGAAGGTGTCACGGCCCATGCCGGTAGCCGAGACGAACAATCCCATGATCACGAACAGCGGGATGACGCCGAACACCTCGGACGCGATCGAGGTGGAGGCCGAACTGGCGAGCAGCTTGCCGGCCACCGCGATACCTTTGATCGCCCAGACGCCGGCGAAGGAGAGGAACATCAGCGCCACGCCGATGTGCATGCCGGTCTGGATCAGGAACAGGCTCGCGACCATGCAGCCCGCGCCGATGGCGATATCGCTCATGGGGTCAGGCCCGGGGCGCGCCGAAAGCGCGGCGATACTGCACCCACGCCAGGATCAGATATTGCCCGATGGTGACGGTGCCGCCGATCAACACCACGAGCATGAAGGGCCACACCGGAATTTCAACCACGCCGCCGGTGCCCTTGAAGAAGCCGCCTTCGTAGTTCTCGCGGAAGATCGGGTACACGTACCAGACGATGAAGCCCATCAGCACGGCGCCGATCGTGTGGAATAATCCATAGAAGAAGGCTGCCAAGCGCGGCCGCCTGCGGGCCACGGCGGCGAGGACAAGGTCGTTGGAGACGTGCCGGTCTTCCCGGAGCGTGTTGGCCAACTGCAGGAAGACCACGGCCACGATCGAGAGTCCGAGAAACTCGGTGACGCCGGGCACCGGCTGGTTGAAGACTTCGCGGCCGAATATGTCGGCATTGACCGCGAGCGCCATCACCAGGATCAGTACCGTGCCGACCGCGTTCAGCGCAATGGTGATGGCGCCGAACCAGGATTTCGGCGGCGGTTTTGGCGGAGCTTCGGCGCTTTGGATCCGCGACGATTCCGGGGGCGGGCCGCTCATCGCGCTCCGCCGCGGCGGCGCGCGAGCCGGCGCCGCCAAGGAGTCCCTGGCTTCTGCACTTTCATCGTCCGTACGTCTCCCCCGCGGGCCCGGCCGTCGAGGCCGGGCCCCTCATCCTCGGCGTCGGCCCGCGATCACTCCTTGTCCCAGTCGCGGGCGGGCTTGGCGCCCATGGCGCGCATCTCGTTCATGTAGGCGTTCAGCGCCTTGGTGGCGGGTAGGCCCTGCTTGTCGAGCTTCTCGGCCCATTCCTTGGCGAGGTTGGGCATCATCTTCGCCCACTTGATCTGCTCCTCGCGCGGGAACTCTAGCACCTGGCCCTTGAACCCGGCCACCGAGGCGAGCCCGGCCGCGCCGGCGTCTTGCATCGCCTTGTCGGAGTCGGCGCCCCATTTGGCGCCGGCTTCCATGAAGATCTTTTGCAGCGCCGGCGGGAACTTGTTGTAGACGCCGCGGTTGACGATGAGCGCGGCGGCGTATTGCGCGCCGAAGCCGATCTTGGTCGTGTAGGGCGCCACCTCCGGATACTTCATGCCCGGATGCGCGGAGGGGAAGATGATGAAGGCCTCGAACACGCCGGTCTTGGTGGAGTTGTAGTACTCCATCATGTTGCTCTGCACCGGCACGGCGCCGGTGCCGCGGATCCAGGCGAGCGCCGCGCCTGCCGTGCCGATCTTCTTGCCCTTGACGTCTTCGACCTTGCGCACCGGATAGGTGGAAATCAGCTCGTAGGAATCGTAGCTGTTGCCGCCGAGCCGGACGGTGTTGAACTTCGTGTACTGCTCGCCGAACTCGGGGAAGGTCGCGTGCAGCTTGTTGATCGCCTTGCTGACCATCGAGACGTCGTTGGTCACGAACGGCACCACGAAGGTGATGTTCTCGAGCGGCAACTTGTCGGGATGAAAGATGGTGGGCTCGAAGCCCACCTCGGCGATGCCGTCGCGCACCCCTTCGAGCACGCGCGTGGGCTTCAGGAGCGAACCGGCATAGGCTTCCTTCCATTGGATCTCGATCTTGAGGCCGGCTTCCTTGACGCGCTTGTTCACCTCGGGGATGAACGAGTCGGTGATGAGCTGCAGCGGCTTCAGCGCGCGGGGCGCCTGGCCGGCGGCGATGGTGAGGCTGATCTTGTCCTGGGCCGAGGCTGCGGCGGGCGCGAGCAGCGCGGCGGCGCAGACGAACGTCGTAAGAATGCTACGCATGATTCCGTTCCTCCCGTTTCATTGTGGCATCCTCGCGCGGCGCGGCGCGGCGCGGGATTCGTTTTTTCGCGCCCGAGCAAATCGCAGAGTCGTTGAGCCGTCAACATGCTTTTTCGAAAATCCCTGCGATTTTCGAATTTCCCGGTTGCGCGCGAAGGCGCGGCGTTTATGCTGGACTGCCCAAGAACGCCGCACGGCGATCGAGCCCATCGATGTCCACAATGTCCGCGCGCGCGCCGCGCGCTCCCCGCGCCACCAACGGTTCGGCCGTCGCCCCCACGCTCGGGGGCGCGGTGCTCGAGGATTTGCGGCGCGACATCCTCGAATGCCACTGGGCGCCGGGCGCCAAGCTCCGGTTCGAGGCGCTGCGGGCGCAATATGCGGTGGGGTTGAGCCCGCTGCGCGAGGCCTTGTCGCGGCTCGCGGTCGAGGGGCTGGTGGTGGGAGTCGACCGGCGCGGCTTCACGGTGGCGCCGGTGTCGCTGGCCGATCTCGACGAGATCACCGAACTCCGCTGCGAGCTCGAAGGGCTGGCGCTGCGCTGGTCGATCGAGCGCGGCGACGACGGCTGGGAATCCGAAGTGGTCGGCACGTTCCATCACCTCTCGCGCGTCCATTCCGAGATCCCGGGCCGGACGCCGCAGATCTCCGCCGATTGGGAACGGCGCCACACGGCCTTCCATCAGGCGATGGCGGGGGCCTGCGGATCGAGCCGCCTCCTGCAGCTCCGCGCCCAGTTCTTCAATCAGACAAATCGTTACCGCCGCCTCGCGGTGGCCTACAGCAAGGTGCCGCGCGACGACCGCGGCGAGCACCGGGCGCTGATGGATGCCGCGCTGGCGCGCGACCCCGAGCGCGCGGTGGCGCTGATCCACAAGCACATCCGGCGCACCGCCGATGTGGTGCGCACGATCTACGGCGCCAAGGGTGCCGAAGCCCTGGCCCGCACCGCCGGTCGCGCCCGGATCAAATCCGGCGCCCCGCGCCGGCGGGCGGCGTAGCGCTCTCGCCGCAGCGGCCGAGTTCGCGCCGTGCGCGACGCGGCGAAAGCGCCGCTCACCCGCGGCCGACGAACGGCATGTTGGTCGCCATCACCGTCATGAAAAGCACGTTGGCGTCGAGCGGCAGGCTCGCCATGTAGGAAATCGCCTTGCCGACATGGGCTACGTCCATCACCGGCTCGGGCATGATGGCGCCGTGGGGCTGGGGCACGCCGGCCTTCATGCGGCCGCCCATCGCCGTGTCGGCATTGCCGATGTCGATCTGGCCGCAGGCGATGCCGTATTTGCGCACGTCGAGGGCGGTGGATTTGGTGAGGCCGGTGATCGCGTGCTTGGTCGCGGTGTAGGCCACGGTGTTCGGCCGCGGCGTGTGCGCGGAGATCGAGCCGTTGTTGATGATGCGGCCGCCGCGCGGCGTCTGGTCCTTCATGATCTTGATCGCCTCCTGCGTGCACACGAAGGAGCCGGTCAGGTTGATGTCCACCACCGCCTTCCACTGCTCGAGCGACAAGTCCTCCAGCGGTACGCCGGGCGCGCCGATTCCGGCATTGTTGAAGAGGAGATCGAGCCGCCCGAAAATTTCCTTGGTCTTGGCGAAGAGGGCCTTGACCGCGGCGGGATCGCCGACATCGGCCAGCACCACCAGCGTATCCACGCCCGCCTGCTTCATCTCTTTCTCCACTGCCGCGAGCGGCTCGGGCCGGCGGCCGGAGAGCACGATGGCATAGCCGTCGCCGGCGAGCGCCAGGGCCGCGGCGCGCCCGATGCCCGTCCCGGCGCCGGTGATGAGCGCGACTCTGCTGGCTGCCATGGCGTTTCTCCCTGTCGGTTCAGCGCCAGTCGTCGACGACGAAGGCGCCCGGGCGATTGTAGCCCGCGTTATCGGGCCGCGTCATCGCGATCCCGTTCATGGTGGTGCGGAATCCCGCGCCTTGCATGATCTCGTAGGCCTCGGCGCGGCCGGTGTTGGTGCCGGCCACGAGCTGCGCGGCGCCGCGCCGTGCCGCAAAGGCTTCGCAGGCCGCGAGCATGCGGCGGAAACGATCCTCGCCGCCCGCGCCGCCGCGCGCGGCCGCGAACTTCACCAGCACCTGGCCCTGGCTCGCTTCCGAGCCGCTGCCGTGATGGCAGATCGCGAATGCGTCGGGGGCCGCGGCGTCGCCGAGCAGCAGCGTGTCGCCGAGCCCAAACGCCGCGACGTCTTCGGCTTCGTCGCTTACGTCGAGGCCCGGAAAGATCGCGCCGGTCAGCGCCGTCATCCCGGCCCGGGCGCGGACCCGCGCGCCGGTATCCAGTGCGGCGAGCGAGCTCGCGGGTTCGCGGTCCGAAGCCGGCACGACGGGCTTCATCATCACCGCCGTGATGCGCTGCATGCGGAAGCCGTAGCTCTCGTAGAGCCGGATGTGTTTCGGGCTTTGCGGATGGGTGAAGAGGCCGGTGAGGGCGAAGCCGGAACGATCGACGTGCCCGATGAGGCGCGTCATCAAGAGGCGCGCGAAGCCCTTGCTCCAATGCTCGGGCGCCACCGTCACCGGACCGAGAACGCACACGCTGCCCCAGCGCATCATCAGTGCCACGCCGGCGAGGGCACCGTCGAGATCGAGGGCGAGGCCGGCCTCGCGCCAGAGGCGCCAGCGCGGGCCGATCACGTCGGCATCGACGCGGAACTTGGCCGGATCGGGAATGCCGAAGAAGACGCTGAAGGCGGCGCGGTTGATGCGCGAGGCCGCGGGCAGATCCGCTTCGGCGAGCGGCCGGATCGCGATCGTCATGCGCTCAATCCGCGTGCTCGTCGGCGAGAAGATCGAGGCGGCTGAGGATCTCGCGGTCGGTGGCGACGAACAGGATGGCGCCGCCCGCCGCCGCCGTGTGCGATATCCAATGGCCGTGCGGCAGGGTGAAGAGGTCGTTCTTCGTCCACGCCAGTGTGGTGTCGCCGACGCGCGAGGCGCCGCTGCCGGCCACGACGAGGCAGACGGCGTTGCTGGTGGTGCGATAGGCGCGCGTCGGGCGCGCGGCGGCGAGGGCGAGCAGATGGCAATCGACGAGATTGAGCGCCGGGCCGCCGGTGGCGACATTGGCGTAGCGCAGGCGGCGCGCCCCGTCGCGGTCGGCGACGGTCGCCGCGAGCGCGCGCTCGGCCTCGGCCCAGGCGTAGCGGAACATCGGCGAGTGGCGGCTCGGCGCGGCATCGGCGGGCAAGAAGCCGGGTGCCGCGAAGACCGCGTCGGCGGGCAGCGGCGGCGGCGGCGCCTTGCGCTCGCGCTCGAAGGTCACGACGTCGAGCTGCTTGACCAGCGGCGCATCGAGCACGTCGAGCCAGATCACGCGCTTCGTGCCGGGGTTGGCGTGGGCGTGCCAGCACCAGGCGGGCGTCAGCACCATGTCGCGCTCGGCCATGGGGCAGGCTTTGTCGTCGACGGTGGTGACCGCCCCTTCGCCCTCGACGACGAAGCGCAGCGCGTTCATGGAATGGCGGTGCGCGGGCGCCGTCTCGCCCGGCATCAGCACCTGGAAATTCGCCGAGAGGTTGGTCGTGGTGGTCACGTAATCGCCGGCGCCGAACACCGCCTGATTGACGAGCGTGAGGACGCGCCGCTCGGTGGCGTTCATGTCGGCGGCGGCGCCGACCGCGCGGGTCAGCAGCGGCTCCATCTCCGCCCAGCGCCAGAGGCGCGGCGCCTCGCCGCGCGGCGGATACACGTTGCGCATCCACAGCGCCGAAACCGAGGCGCGCTTCAGCGCCTCCGCATAGGCATCGTTTCGCGTGCTGCCGTCCGCCATGACCGGGAAATATGCGGGTGATCCTGGGGCAAGATTAGGCAGTCGGCACCGCAGCCACAAGCGCGGCCCGCTCATGCGCCCCGGGCGGCGAGTTGCCTCTTGCCGCCATGGCGGCCGAGCCAGCATAAGGCGGGCATGGGCAGCGCGGCGGCACGCATCGGGGTCGACATCGGCGGCACCTTCACCGACGTGGTCCTGGAGCAGGACGCGCGGCGCCATTCGATCAAGGTGTTGACCACGCCCGGCGAGCCGGAAAAGGCGGTGCTCGACGGCGTCGGCGCCGTGATCCGCGCCGCGGGCGTCGCGCCCGCGGAAATCGGCCTCATCATCCACGGCACCACGCTCATCACCAACGCCCTCATCGAGCGGAAGGGCGCCAAGACGGCGCTGGTGACGACCGAGGGCTTCCGCGACGTGCTCGAAATGGGCACCGAGAGCCGGTTCGAGCAATACGATCTCGCCATCGAGAAGCCGGTGCCGCTGATCCCGCGCCGGCTGCGCTTTGCCGTGCCCGAGCGCATGAGCGTGGCCGGCGACGTGCTGCTGCCGCTCGAAGACTCGGCGCTCGACCGGATCGGCGAGGCCCTCGCGGCCGCGCGCGCCGAAAGCGTCGCCATCTGCTTCCTTCACGCCTATGTCAATCCGGTGCACGAGCAGCGCGCGCGCGAGCGCTTGGCGCGCCGTCTTCCGGGCGCCTCTTTCAGCATCTCCGCCGAAGTGGCGCCCGAAATCCGCGAATACGAGCGCTTCTCCACCACGGCGGCCAACGCCTATGTGCAGCCGATCGCCGAGCGTTATCTCGTCGATCTCGAACGGCGGCTGAAGGATTCGGGCTTCGCGTGTCCGCTGTTCCTGATGCTCTCGGGCGGCGGCGTCACCGATCTCGCCACGGCCGCGCGCTTCCCGATCCGCCTGATCGAATCCGGCCCGGCGGGCGGCGTGGCGCTGGCGGCGCATATCGCGCGCCAATGCGGGCTCGACCGCCTCGTCTCGTTCGACATGGGCGGCACCACGGCCAAGATCGCCATCGTCGATGACGGCGTGCCGCAGACCGCGCGTTCGTTCGAGTTCGGCCGCGTCTTCCGCTTCAAGAAGGGCAGCGGCCTGCCGCTGAAAGTGCCGAGCGTGGAGCTGGTCGAGATCGGCGCGGGCGGCGGCTCGATCGCGTCGATCGATCATCTCGGCTGCCTCGCGGTCGGGCCCGAAAGCGCCGGCTCCGAGCCGGGGCCCGCCAGCTACGGCCGCGGCGGCACGGCGGCGACGGTGACCGATGCCGATCTGGTGCTGGGCCGCATCCGCCCCGAGCGCTTCGCGGGCGGGCGCATCCGGCTCGACGCGGCGGCGGCGGAAAGCGCGCTCGCGCGGGGCGTCGGACGCGCGCTCGGCGCCGCGGCGGCGGCGGCGGCGGCCGGCATCGCCGAGGTCGTGGACGAAGCCATGGCCAATGCCGCGCGCGAGCACGTCGTCGAATGTGGAAAATCGCTGCCGGGCCGCACGCTCGTGGCGTTCGGCGGCGCCGCGCCGCTCCACGCCGCGCGCATCGCCGAGAAGCTCGAGATCGATCGCGTGCTGATCCCTTCGGGCGCCGGCGTGGGCTCGGCCATCGGCTTTCTCCGCGCGCCGGTGGCCTACGAGATCACGCGCTCCGTCTACGTCCGGCTCGGCCGCTTCGATCCCGCGGCGCTCAACCGCGCCTATGCCGCCATGGCCTCGGACGCGCACGCGGTCGTCGCCCGCGCCGCCGCCGGCCGTCCGCGGGCGGAACGCCGCATCGCCTATATGCGCTATCTCGGTCAAGGCCACGAAATCGCCGTTGCCGTGCCGATCGCGCCGCTCGCCGCCGCCAGCGCCGCCGCGCTCAAGGACGCCTACGATGCCGCCTATCGCGCGCAATATGGGCGGCTGATGGACGGCGTCGACGTCGAATGCGTCGCCTGCGCCGTCATCGTCGCCAGCGAACAGGGCGGCGAAGCGCCGGTCTTCGCCGGCAGCGCCGCGTTAGCGCCCGTCGCCGTCGCGCGGCGTGCGCTCATCGATCCCGTGCGCGGCACGACGGCCGAGGCACCGGTCTATCGCCGCGAGGCGATGGCCGTCGGCGCGAGAATCGTGGGCCCGGCCTTGATCGAGGAAGACGATACGACCACGGTGGTCCCGGATTCGTTCGCGGCCACGATCGACGCCAACGGCTACATCCTGGTCGAGCGGCTGCGGTCCGCGGGAGGCGGCGCATGAGCGAAAACGCGATGCACGGCGACATCCGGCGCCAGCTCATGTGGGCGCGTCTCATCGCCGTGGTCGAGGAGCAGGCGCGCATGCTGATGCTCACCGCCTTCAGCGCCACGGTGCGCGAGGCGGGCGATCTCTCGGCGGGCGTGTTCGATCTCCGGGGCCGCATGGTGGCGCAGGCCATCACGGGCACGCCCGGCCACGTCAATTCCATGGCCGAGGCGGTGCCGTATTTCTTGCGCGAATTTCCGCCCGCGGAGATGAACGAGGGCGACCACTTCATCACCAACGATCCTTGGATCGCCTCGGGTCATCTCCACGACATCACGGTCGTCTCGCCCGTGTTCCGCGCCGGCCGCGCCATCGGCTTCTTCGCCTGCACCTGCCACCAGGTCGATATCGGCGGGCTGGGGCAGGGTCCCGACGGGCGCTCGGTGTTCGAGGAAGGCTTCTACATTCCGCCGATGCACCTGGCGCGCGGCGGCAAGCCCAACCGGGACTTGCTTCTGCTGCTGCGCGCCAATGTGCGCCAGCCGGCGCAGGTCGAGGGCGACGTGCTCTCCTACGTCACCACCAACGAGGCGAGCGGGCGGCGCCTGGTGAAGATGCTCGACGAGTTCGGCGAGGACGGGCTCGAAGCGCTGGCGGATTGGATCTTCGAGCGCTCGAAGAAAGCGATGATCGCCGAGATCCGGAAGCTGAAGCGCGGCACCTATTCGAACACGCTGACGCTCGACGGTTATGACAAGCCCGTGCGCCTCAAGGCCACCGTCACCGTCGGCGAGAACGACGTGCGCGTAGACTACGAAGGCAGCGATCCCGCGAGCCCGCGCGGCATCAACGTGGTGCTCAACTACTGCAAGGCCTATTCGTCGTTCGGCGTGCGCTGCATCGTGGCGCCGCGCGTGCCCAACAATGCCGGCTCGCTGGCGCCGATCGTGGTGACGGCGCCGGAAGGCTCGGTCGTCAACGTGCGCCATCCCTGGCCGGTGTCGGCGCGGCACATCATCGGCCAATTCCTGCCCGACCTCGTGATGGGCTGCCTCGCCCAGGCGGTGCCCGAGCGCGTGCCGGCCGAGGGGGCGGCGTGCCTCTGGGGCGCGCAACTCCGCGGCGGCCCCAGCATCGATCTCGGCGCGGCGCAGCGCAGCAATCGCGTCGGCACGGTCTTCGATGTGCTGTTCTTCAATAGCGGTGGCAGCGGCGGCCGGCCGTTCGCCGACGGCATGTCGGCCACGGCGTTTCCGAGTGGCGTGCGCGCGTTGCCGGTGGAAGCCGTCGAAACCACGGCGCCGATCGTCGTGTGGAAGAAGGAATTCAGGCCGGGCTCGGCGGGCGCCGGCCGCCACCGCGGCGGGCTCGGCCAGATCGTCGAGGTCGGCACGCTCGACGGGTCGCCGATGGGCGTCTTCGCCATGTTCGACCGCGTGGCGAGCGCGCCGCGCGGCCGCGCCGGCGGGGCCGACGGCGCTTCGGGCAAGGTCGAGCTCGCCTCGGGTGCGTCCCTCAGGGCGATGGGCTACCAGGTGGTGCCCGCCGACGACCGCCTCCGCCTCTCGCTGCCCGGCGGCGCCGGCTGGGGCGATCCCCTCGGCCGCCCGCCCGAGAAAGTCGCCGCCGACGTCGCCGACGGCCTCATCGCCCGCGACGCCGCAGCGCGCGACTACGGCGTGGTGCTCGACGCCGCAGGCGCGGCGGACATTGCGGCGACCGCCCGCGCTCGCGCGACGAGGCGCAAGGCATAGTTACGATGGATTTGCACGCGGAGACACGGAGGATGCAGGGTGTACTCGATACGTTCTCCTAGGCAATTAAAGTCTTCTAACCAAAGAAGAGGGCCGTCTTTCTCGGCCGGACCGCGCGGGGCACGGGCCTCGGTCGGAATGACGGGCAAAGGAAGTGAGCGATGGAGAAGGGCGGGTTCTTCTACATCATGGGGAGCCTCCAAATGACGCTCTATTGCGGCATCACGAGTTGGCTCGAATATCGGGTGGGCCAACACAAGACGAAGGCGCTTCCGGGATTCACGGCCAAGTACAATGTCGATCGCCTGCTGTATCACGAGCAATTCGGCGATATCCGCGACGCCATTGCGCGCGAGAAGGAAGTGAAGAAGTGGCGGCGCGAGAAGAAGCTACGTTTGATCGAGGAGATGAATCCCGACTACCACGATCTCGCGTCCGGTTGGTGGCAGGAGATCGCTAGACACAACTAACCCGTCATTCCGACCGAGGCCCTCGTGCTCTTGCACGAGGGCCGACCGAGGAATCTGGCGGCGGGTTCGTGAACGGCCGCGAGGAGAATCGGCGTGGCGCCACCCGCACAGCCTCACGCACCGTCGGCCGCGTCGGCCAGATTCCTCGGTCGGCCCGCGCAAGGCGCGGGCCTCGGTCGGAATGACGGTAAGAGAACGGGCGAGGAGCAGCGGGGGCGGAGAAGCGCCGACTACTTCAACAGCTTGTCGATCTCTTCCTGGGAGATGACCGTGCCTTGCGGCGCGATCTTGCCCTCGGCGTTGACCTTCATCACGAGGAAGGGCCCCGTGATGTCGCCCCACTGATCGAACGTGATGGGGCCGAGCACGCCCGCGTAGCGGATCGGCTTCTTGTCCTTCGCCAGCGCCAGCGCCTGCTTGAGGCCGGCGAGGTCGCCGCCCACCACCGTGCCGGCGGGATCCTGCGTCTTGCGGACGCTGTCGCGGATCTCGTCGGGCTTGGTGCTGCCCGCGATCTGGATCGCCAGCGCGCCGATCACGATGGCGTCGTAGACGCGATCGACGGCCAGCGCCGTCGACGACCCGGCGCCGTTCGCCGCGTCGTATTCCTTCTGCCACGCCTCGCGCGAGGCGCTCTTGAGGCCGCTGTTGCGTGTGCCCCAGGCGTCGCCAAGATGCTGCACGCCGATATCCGCGAAGAACTTGTCCGACAGCATGCCGTCGCTGAACAGGAACTTCTTGGGCCCGCCCTGGCTGATCCAGGTGCGCACGATGGTGGTGCCGTCGCCGGGGGTGCCGATGAGGTAGAGGCCCTGCGGATTGGTCGCCATGGCGCGCGAGACTTCGGGCGCGTAGGAGGCTTGGCCGGGGTTGTAGGGAATGGCCCCCGTCGGCTCGCCGCCGAGCTTCTTGAACGCCGCCTGCGCTTCCTTGGCGAGGTTCACGCCGTAGTCGTTGTTGACGTAGATGATGACCGGCTTCTTGAAGACGTGGTCGTAAGCGACTTTCGCCGCCGCCACCGCGCCGAGCGCGTCCGAGGTGAAGGTGCGGAAGAAGCGGCCTTCGGTCTTGCCGTCCTTGGCGAGCTGCGTGAAGGAGGGCGAGGACGAGGCCGGCGTGATCTGCACGATCTTGCTCGGCACGGTCACCGAGGTGAGCATGGCGAGGCTGGCCGCGCTCGTGATGCTGCCGACCAGGAGCGGCACACGCGCGATGTCCACGAGCTGCTTGGCCTGATCGACCGCGATCGAAGGCTGGGTCTGATCGTCGCGCATCTCGCCCTTCAAGGCGCAGCCGTTGACGCCGCCGGCGTCGTTGATCTGCTTGACCGTGAAGACCGCGGACTTGGCCATCTGCGCGCCGATCGAGGCCATCTGCCCGGTCTGCGAGATGATGATGCCGATGGTGACGGTGCAGGTCTGCGCCTGCGCCGGTGCTGTCGCGATCGCCAGGGCGGCGAGCGACGCGGCTGCGAGCAGCCGCCGCGAAATCATGGAATTACGCATGGTCTCCCCCAATCCGGGCCCTTGGGCCCAATGCCTGAACCGTACCAGCGCAGGGCGCTGGGCTTCAAGGTGCGCGCGGGCGGCTAAACCCGCCCCTCGTTGAGATTGTACTTCATGATCCGGCCGTGGCGGCCGGTCTTGTCGCGCTCGAGCTCGTAGACGTCGCCGGCCGGCCCCTTCCGCTTGGCGACCACGGCCGCGATCTGGGCGCGGTCGGCATCGTTGAGCTTCACCCGGGCGAGGTCGCCGTGGTCCGCGAGGTGGTTCCGGTTGACGGCGCCGATGATGACCACCGCCACCGCCGGCTTGTCGAGCATGGCGCGCATCGCGACATTGGCGATGCTGGTGCGGTGCTTGGCGGCGATGCGCCGGAGCGTTTCCAGCAATTCCTGGAACAGGCCCCAGCCGCCGAAATCCTCGACGATAAGCATGTATTTGGTGAGGCTGCGGTTGGCAAAGGGTGGCTTGGGCTCGGGCTTGCCGAGCCAGCGCTCCGAGATGAATCCGCCGGCGACGACGCCATAGCAGGTGAGCGCGATGCCGTGCTCGAGGCAGAGGGCGACATGGCCGCTCGTCGCCGGCCGGTCGTCGATCAGCGAATACTGGATCTGGTGCGAGACCAGCGGCACGCCGGCGTCGAGCATCGCCTTGATCTCGGGCGTGGTGAAGTTGATGCCGCCGATATAGCGCGTCTTCCCGCGCTTCCGGATGTCGTCGTAGACCTTGGCGCCCGCGACGAAGTCGCCGCGCTTCGTGTCCCACCACGCGAATTGCAGCATGTCGACCCGCGGCACGCCGAGGCGCGCGAGCGAGCGGTCCACCGTCGCCTCGATCTGGGCCGGCGTGATGGTCGGCAGTGCGTCGTAGTCGGGCACGGCCTTGTTGTTGATTTCGATGCGCTTGGCGAGGTCCGGATATTTCCGGCGGAACCGGCCGATCATGTCCTCGACGCCGGTGTAGATATCGGCCACGTCGAAGGTGGTGATGCCGGCCTCGGCGAAGGCGCGCATGTCTTCCACCGCCGCATCGGGGTCGATGTCGCCGTGCCCGCCGGAAAGGTGCCAGCCGCCCTTCCAGATGCGCGAGACGTTGAGCCCCGGGGCGATCTCGATGCGTTCGACGGTCATTTCGCAAACTCTCCGTAAAGTAGGCCCCGGGGCACGTTCGTCACTTCTTGGGCAACGGCACTGCCGTGGTCTCGCTGTGGCGGAAAGTGCGCTTCTTCGTGCGGACGATGCGGAATCTCGCGCGGCAGCTCGGGTCGGGGCAGGCGATGAGGTGATCGGTGCTCATCCAGTCGTTGGGATGGGTCTCGCGCTGTCGCGCCGGGAGGTGCGGAAGCAGCCCGGCGAGGGTGTAGATCGACCAGCCCTGGCCCGTCGGCAGGCGCAGGATCTCGCCTTCGAGCGTGAAATGGTCGCCGTCCTTGGCCTGGCACCAGCAGGCGCGGTCGCCCTTCACCCACTCGACGCGGAGATCGTAGAGCGTGAATTCGTCGCCGCTCATGCAGCGCCTCCGTTGCCGCGGCCGGCGGCCTTGGCCGGCGGCGCAAAGCGGATGTCCGCGAGGATGGCGAAGACGCGGTCGATGTCGCGCTCGATGGCGCGTCGAACTTTCGCCGGATCGCGTTGTTTCAACGCGCGCATCGCCTCGAGATGATGCTTGGCGCCGCGGCCCTGGCGCCCGTCGAAGAATTCGGCGCTGCGGCGGATGTAGGGGCCGAATTGCAGCCACAGGCTCTCGATGATCGGCATCAGCACCGCCGAGCCCGAGAGGCGGTAGAGCGTGAAATGGAATTCGCGGTTCTGCGCCACGCTGGCCTCGACGCGGCTGGCGTCGTCGGCCGCGATCTCGGCCTCGAGGATCGCGGTCAAACGCGCCACGTCGGCGGCGGTGGCGCGCGCGGCGGCGAGCTCCGCGGTCAGGCCCTCGACGGCGATGCGCGCCTTGTGGAGATCGTCGAGCCGCGCGCGGTCCCACTCCGGCACGCGCGCCGAGCGGTTGGGCAGGGCTTCGAGCGCGCGCTCGGCGGTGAGCTGGCGGATCGCCTCGCGCACCGGCTGGATGCTGGTGCCGAACACGCCGGCCACGTCGGCGATCTTCAAGGCCTGGCCCGGCTGGAAGCGGCCCTGCATCAGAAGCTTCTTGAGTTCCGCATAGACGCGCTCCTGCACCGTCTCGCGGACGACGGGCTCGACACCGATGGTTTCGGCCTGCAGCGCTCCCATGACGGACGGATCCTCCCCAGCTCGTTCGGCGGCGCGGTTGACAAGCATTCCAGCACAAATATGATCTTTGATCAAATATCTTCTGAACCGAGACGGCGGCAGGCACGCGATGGGGGCATTCGCGCAAGCGCTCACCTTCTTCTGCGCAAGAGATCTCGCGGCGAGCGAACGCTTCTACGGGGAGACGCTGGGGCTTGCCGTGGCGATGCGTACGCCGACCGCGATTCTCTGGCGCGTGACCGAGAGCGCCTACTTCGGCGTCACATCCGGCCCGGGCCGTGCGCCCAAGGCCGGCGCCGCGATATTCGAGCTGGTCACGCGCCGGGCGGACGAGGTCGGCGAATGGCATGCGCGCATCGCGGCGGCGGGCTGGGCGACCGACGGGGCCCCGCGCCAGGTGCCGGGCGGCGTCACCTGCTTCTTCGCCACCGATCCCGACGGCTATCTGGTCGAGATCTTGCATTTCGCCGATGCCGGCACGCTCACGAGGGGGCCGACGCCATGATCGACCGCGCGCGTTTCGAGCGCCTGGGCTACGTCGCCGGACTTCCGGCGCTGTCGCCGCCGGAAGTCGCGCGCTATCGCGCCGCGCTGATGCGCCTTTACGAAACCCTTCCCGAAAATCTGCAGAAGCACTTCATCAATCTCCACGGCGTGCTCGATTGGGCCGCCGAGCTCGGCCGCCACCCCGCGATCCTCGACGCGGTGGAAGCGCTGATCGGGCCGGACATCTTCCTCTGGAAGAGCCGCGGCTTCGCCAAGTTTCCGGGTCCGGGCCATGTCGCCTGGCACCAGGACCTGCCGCATTGGAACCTGGTGCCGAACGAGGCGGTTACCGCCTGGCTGGCGCTGACCGACGTCCACGAAGCCAATGGCTGCGTGCGCGTGGTGCCCGGCAGCCACCGCGGCGGTTCGCGCGCGAGCCAAGCCGAGGCCGATCCCAACAGCCTCCTCTCCGCCGGCCTGCAATTCGCGGTGAGCGAAACCGAAGCGGCCGAGGCGGCGCCGATGCTGCTCGAGGCCGGCCAATTCTCGGTCCATCACGGCATGATCGTCCACGGCTCGGGCGCCAACGCCACGAACGCGCCGCGCCTCGGCATCGCCTTCGTCTACATCCCGGCGCACGCCAGGCAGCGCGCGGGCGCCGACCGCCACGTGGTGCTGGTGCGCGGCCGCGACCGGACCGGCGGCTTCTTTCCGGTGGAGCCGCCGCCGTCCGGCGATCCGGCGATGCAACTCGCGTCGGCGCGCGACTATTTCGAGCGCCTCAAGAGCGGGGAAATCCCCTACAACGTCCGCTGAGGCGGCGAAGGATATCGAGAGTGCTCGAGCTCGAGGGGGTCACGAAGCGATTCGGCGCCGCAACCGCCGTCGACGGCGTGAGCTTCCGCGTGCGCCAAGGCTCGATCACCGGACTCATCGGCCCCAACGGCGCCGGCAAGACGACGCTGTTCAACACCATCGCCGGCCTGTTTCCGCCGAGCCGCGGCCGCATCCGGTTCGCGGGCCAGGAGATCGGCGGCCGCGCGCCCTACGCCATCTTCCGCCGCGGCGTCGTGCGCACCTTCCAGATACCGCGGCCGTTTCCCGAAATGTCGGTGCTGGAAAACCTCATGCTGGTGGCGGCGGGCCAGCCCGGCGAGCGCTTCTGGAACAATTGGTTCGCCGGCGGCCGCGTGGCGGCATTCGAGCGCGCCAATCGCGCCAAGGCGCTCGAGGCGCTGGAATTCCTCGGCCTCACCCATCTCGCCGGCGCCAAGGCGATGACGCTCTCGGGCGGACAACTGAAACTGCTCGAGCTCGGCCGCGCCTTCATGGCGGAGCCCAAGCTGGTACTGCTCGACGAGCCCGCGGCGGGCGTGAACCCGACCCTCATGGGCGCCATCGTCGACCGCATCAAGGCGCTGAACGCGCGCGGCATGACGATCTTCCTCATCGAGCACAACATGCCGCTGGTCATGTCCCTCTGCGATCCGATCCTGGTGATGGCCAACGGCAGGCTGCTGCTCGAAGGCGACGCGGCACGGGTGCAAAACGATCCGCGCGTGATCGAGGCCTATCTCGGCGCCGAGGCGCCGGCGGCCCATGGCTGAAACCGCGCTCTCCGTGAAAGACCTCGAAGCCGGCTACGTGCCGGGTGTCCCGATCGTGCGCGGCGTGAGCTTCGATCTTGCCGCCGGCGAGATCCTGGCCGTGCTCGGGCCCAACGGCGCCGGAAAATCCACGCTGGTGCGCGCCATCGCCGGGCTCGTGCCGCGCTTTGCGGGCGCCATCGCGCTCGGCGGCGCCAGCCTCGCCGATCTTCCGCCGCACAAGGTGGTGCGCCGCGGCTTCGCCTATGTGCCGCAGGTCGCCAACGTGTTCGCCGATCTCACCGTGGACGAAAACTTCGCCCTTGGCGGCTACACCTTGAAGGGCAGCCGCGAGGCGCATCTCCGGCGCGTGTTCGATCTCTTCCCCGATCTCGTCGCCAAGCGCGGCGCCAAGGCCGGGCGGCTTTCGGGCGGCCAGCGCCAGATGGTGGCCATCGGCCGCGCCCTGATGGTGGAGCCGCGCGTGCTGGCGCTCGACGAGCCCTCGGCGGGCTTGGCGCCGATCATCGTCCACCAGGTGTTCGCGATGATCCGCGCGGTGGCGAAGGCGGGCGTCGCCGTGCTCGTCGTCGAGCAGAACGTCCGCGCGGCGCTCGCGACCGCCGACCGCGCGCTGATCCTGGCCGAAGGCCAGGAGCGCCTCACGGGCCGCGCCGCCGAAATCGCCAACGACGCCGCCATCGCCCGCATCTATCTCGGCGGCGCGCCGGAGTCGGCAGGAGCGGGGCGATGACTTTGATCCTCTGGCTGCAGGCGATCCTCGACGGCGCGGTCATCGGCGCGACGATCAGCCTCGGCGCCATCGGCATCACGCTCACCTACGCGATCCTGCGCTTTGCCAATTTCGCGCACGGCGAGTTCATCACCTGGGGCGGCTACGCGGCGCTGGCGGCGCTCGGCACCGTCGCCGGCTGGCGCGACGTTTCGGCGTGGCTCGGCGGGCCGATCGCACCCTTTTCCTTCGGCCTGCCGCTGATCGCGGCCACGATCTTCGCCATCGTCATCGCGGTCGCGCTGGCGCTGATCTTGGACGCCATCTATTTCAGCCGCCTGCGCCGCGCCAAGATCGCCATCGCGGCGGTGATCGGCTCGTTCGGCGCGGCGCTGGTCTTGCGTAACCTGGTGGTGATGGGATACGGCGCCGACCCGGAATATTTCAGCCGCGACATCCAGATCGCCTTCCGCTTCTGGCCGGGCCTGCGCATCACGCCCGACCAGATCGCGCTCATCGCCGTCACCGCCGCGCTGGTCGTGTCGCTGCATCTCTTCCTCACCCACACCCAGCTCGGCCGCGCCATGCGCGCGGTGCGCGAAAACCCCGATCTCGCCAGCGTCTCGGGCATCGACGTGGCCTCGGTGATCCGCGCCACCTGGGTGATCGGCGCCTCGCTAGCCGCCATCGGCGGCGTCCTCATCGGCCTCACCATCCAGCTCCGGCCGTCGATCGGCTTCGACCTGCTGCTGCCGCTGTTCTCGGCCGCGATCCTGGGCGGCATCGGCAGCATCTACGGCGCGGTGCTCGGCGGACTCGTCATCGGCATCACGGAGAGCCTCGCCGTCCTCGTGATCGGCCCGGAATACCGCCAGGCGATCGCCTTCCTTGTCCTCTTCCTCATCCTGCTCGTGCGCCCGCAGGGGATTTTGGGGGCCAAGGCATGATGGACGTCGCCGCCTATCTCGTCTTCTTCCTCTGCCTCGCGCTGATCTACGGCATCGCGTGCCTCGGCCTCAATCTGCAATGGGGGTTCGCGGGCCTGTTCAACGTCGGAGTCGTCGGCTTCTTCGTCGTCGGCGCCTATGCGGTCGCGATCCTGACGACGCCGCCGCACCCCAGCTATGCCGGCGGCTTCGACCTGCCGGTGCCGGTGGGTTTGCTGGCGGCGATGGCGGCGGCCGGGCTAATCGCACTCGTGGTGGGGCTGCCGACTTTGCGCCTGCGCGAAGACTATCTCGCCATCGCCACCTTCGGCATCGCCGTCACCCTCCAGCTCGTGGCGCTCAATTGGGAGAGCTTGACCGGCGGCACCCACGGCCGGGTCTCGGTGCCGCGTCCGCTGGCCAGCGTGCTCGTCGACCGCGTCGAGGCGAATCTCTTCTTTCTCGGCATGACGCTCGCCATCGTCGGCGTCGCCTATTGGGCGCTGGAGCGCATGGTGCGCTCGCCCTGGGGCCGCGTGCTGCGCGCCATCCGCGAGGACGAGACGGCGGCGAGCTCGCTCGGCAAGAACGCCTTCGCCTGCCGCCTCCAGGCATTCGTCATCGGCGCGATGCTGATGGGCTTGAGCGGCGGCCTCTATGCCAGCTTCATCGGCTTCGTCAGCCCCGACGACGCGCTGCCCACGCTCACCTTCCAGCTCTGGGTGATGCTCATCGTCGGCGGCAGCGGCAACAACAAGGGTGCCTTGATCGGCGCCGTCGCCGTCTGGGGCCTCTGGAGCGGCTCGGGGTGGTTCATGGCGTCGATCCTGCCGAGCGAATGGGGCGCTCGCGCCGGCGCGCTGCAGGTCGTGCTCATCGGCCTGGTGCTGGCCGCCGTGCTGCTGGCGCGCCCGCGCGGCCTGATCGGCGAAGAGACGGTGGTGAGCCGCGGCGCCCAGGTGCCGTGAGGGAGCGGGGATGGAAAAGGATAGAGTGGGATAGTTTCGAACGCCGCGCGAAATTCTATCCTTTCCTATCCCTTTCTATCCTTTTCTATCCCTCGGCCTTTCCTTTTCTATCCCTGTGGCACCGGCATTACGCATCGCCCTTCGAATTCAAATTCAGAGTCTGAATAGAACAATACAAGAACAAAGTCAAGCCAATTTCCGGCGTCATTCCGACCGAGGCCTTCGCGCCCTCGGCGCGAAGGCCGACCGAGGAATCTGGCCGACGCGTCGTGGCTCGCGGCCGGATGCAGCGGAAAAGCCACGAGTCGGCGTCAACGGCCATTTGGTGGAAGCCAGATTCCTCCGTCGGCGGCCGCGCCAAGCGCGTCCGCCTCGGTCGGAATGACGGCGATGGACGTGACCGAAATCCGACGCTTATCCCGCCGCCGCGGCCGCAGCCACCGGCGCGGCGGCATCGGCATCGAGGTGGCGGAGCTGCGGCGCCACTTGCTCCATGAAGAGGCGCATCGAGCGCGTGCGATTTTCGCGCGTCGACCATTCCTTGCCGGTCACCATCAAGAATTCGCCGAAGCCGCCGGCCTCGTCGTAGAAGCGCTTGATCTGCCCCGCGACCGCATCGGCGTCGCCGAGAACGTAGAGGCCGGATTCGACCAGGGCATCGATCGCCCCCGGACCGTTGGGCACTTCGATGCCGTAGAGCTTCTTCAGCATCGCCAGGAAGCCGCGCTTGGCCTGGATGCTCACCTCATAGGCGACGGCGTCGCGCATCTCGTCCTTGGCTTGCTCCAAGGTGCGCGCGATGTAGACGATGCGCGAGGCGGCGAAGTTGCGGCGGGGCGACGCGCGCCCGGCCGCCCGGCCCGCCGCGGCGTATTTCTCGGCCTTGCGCCGTACATGCGCGGCGGGCTCGATGAAGGCCGAGAGCAGTGTCCATCCCTTCGCGGCCGCCTCGGCGATGCTGGAATCCGTCTCGGTCGCGGTCGCCATTTGCGGCAGCGTCTCGGGCTTGGGCAGCGCCACCACACCCTTGCCGCGCCAGTGCTTGCCGTTCCAATCGAACGGCTCCGGATGCGTCCAGCATTTCAGGATGAATTCGAGCGATTCCTGCAGCCGCTCGTAACGCTCCTCGTAGCCGAGGCCGCGTTCGGCCGAGAACAGCGGCGAGGGGAAGCCCGAGCCGAAGCCGAAAATGTAGCGTCCGCCGAGCATGTGGCTCGTGATCGCGGCCTGGATCGCCACGTCGAGCGGATGATGGAGGTGGATGAGCTTCACCGCGGCGCCCATGCGGATGCGCGTGGTCAGCGCCGCCGCCTTGCACATCATGAATTCGGGCGCCGGGATCGTGTCGACGGCATTGATGTAGGGCGGCTCGCCGTGGTGTTCGCTGATATAGGCGTCGCGGAAGCCGAGCCGGTCCGCGAGCACGATCTCATGAATGTCCTCGTCATAGGTCCGTGCCGCGCTCGTGTGCGGGCGAAACCCGTTCGAGAAGATGCCGAATTCCATGCCGTTCCTTTGCCGGTCGATGCGCGATTGCCGCATGTCTCTGGCAGGAATCGTGCCAGATGCGAAGCGATACTTCCATATTGTAGAAGGGATACGGCCGTTGCGCGCGGGGGGCGCCCCTTCGATGAAACTCTACGATCTCGACCACTCGCCCTTCGCCGCTCGCGTGCGGATGACGATCTATGCCAAGCAGCTCGAAATCGCGCGGGTGCCGCCGCCCGGCGGGGCGCGTGCGGCGGCGTTTCGCGCAATCAATCCGACCGGCCTCGTGCCGGCCTTGGCGCTCGACGACGGCACGGTCATTCCCGAATCCGAGGCCATCGTCGAATATCTCGAGGACCGATTCCCCGAGCCGCCGCTCCGCCCGCGATCGCCCGAAGATCGCGCGCGGGCCCGCGTGCTCGCACGGTTCGCCGATCTGCATCTCGCCGAGTCCCTCAAACAATTGTTCGAAGTGGCGAAGGGGACGGCGCCGCCGGAGCGCACGGACGAAATTCGAGGCGCGGTTTCGGCGGCGCTCGGCCTCATCGACTGCTATCTCGGCGGCGGGCCCTACGCCGTCGGCGCCGCGCTCACCACGGCCGATTGCGCGCTCGTGCCGCTGCTGTTCTTCGCCGCCCGCTCGGCGCCGTTGTTTCCCGGCGGCGATCCCTTCGTGTCGCATGCGAGGCTCGCGGCGTATTGGCGCGGCATTGCGCCCGACCCCGTCGCCGCCCGCGCCCTCGCCGAACTGGAATCGGCGCAAATCCGCCGCGCCGCCGCCCGCGCCCGCGGCGAGCCGGAGGATTGAGGGGCCTTTCTCGATCCCCGTCATTCCGACCGAGGAATGACGGGATGGATGTGGGACGGATGCGTTGCGCCGGCCTCAACCCGCCATGCATGGCGCGGCGGTACACGACATGCCCCCGTGCCGCTATCGTGCGGCCCCGTGCCCGCAGATGGGAGGCCTCGCGCATGCACTATCTCGACGATGTCTGGTATTGCGCCGCGCTCGCCACTGAGGTGGCGGCAAAGCCGCTGGCGCGGACCATCTGCGAGAGGCCGGTGGTGCTGTTCCGCACCGCATCCGGCCGCGTGGCGGCGCTCGAGGACCGCTGCTCGCACCGCCAGGCGCCGCTCTCGCGCGGCCGCGTGATCGGCGAAGAGATCCAGTGCGTCTATCACGGCTTCGTCTTCGATTGCGCCGGCAACTGTACCCACGTGCCGCGCCAGGAATCGGTGCCGGCCGCGGCGCGCATCGCGCACTATCCCGCCGTCGAGCGCTGGGGCTATGTCTGGCTCTGGATGGGGCCGCCCGAAGCCGCTGACCCGGACGCCTTGCCGGATCTCGATTGGAACGCGAATCCGAAGCTCCGCCCGGTCTTCTTCCATTGGAACGTGAAGGCCAATTTCCAGTTGATGGCCGACAATCTCCTCGACGTCTCGCACACCGATTTCCTGCACGGCGATTCGATCGGCTCGCGCATCGCGGCGAAAGGCGGCGCCGGCGAGCCCAAGGTGGAGCTCGAATGCCGCATCGAGGGCGAGCGCGTCCATTTCATGCGCCGCGTGCACGAGACACTCTTGGGCCCGGTCGCGACCAAATGGGCGGGCTCGGATAAGCCGGTCGACCGCACGAACTACCTGATGTGGGAGGCGCCCAACACGATCCACAGCGTGCTCGAATTCAAGAATGCGGAGACGCACCACACGATCCACCTCGACCACATCATGACGCCGGAAACGCCGGCGACGATGCACTACTTCATGAACTGGACGCGCGATTTCGGGATCGACAATGCCGGCTATCCGACCGACGACGACGTGTGGCGCGAGCAGAACACGGTGATCGGCGGCGACGACATCCCCATGGTCGAGGCGCAGCAGGCCAACCTCGCACGTTTCGGCGCGGTCAAGGACGTGCCCGCGCTCCAGGACCGCTTCGTCGTAGCCGTCCACCGCACGCTCGCGCGCCTCTACCGCGACGCCGGCAAGCCCGTGCCGCGCGAGATCGAGCGGTGAGCGACGCGCGCCGCGCACACCCGACGCGTAGTGTCGAACTGAGAACGCCACACAAAACCTAGCGTGATCTGCCGCCTCGGCGGCGTGCCTTCTTTTCTTGCCCTGGCGCGCCAGAAGTAAGATAAGCGGCTGACTGGGCCCGAAAATTGCCTCGCATAAAGGGCGGCCCGGGGGAAACGAACGAATGAGTCTGCCGCCGAAACAAGGGCTCTACGATCCGCGCAACGAGCACGATGCGTGCGGCGTCGGCTTCATCGCCAATATTCGCGGCGAGAAATCGCACGACATCGTGCGGCGCGGCATCCAGATCCTCTTGAACCTCGATCATCGCGGCGCCGTCGGTGCCGACCCGCTGGTCGGCGACGGCGCCGGCTGCCTCATCCAGATTCCGGATGCGCTGCTGCGCGACTGGGCGAGCAAGAACAGCATCCTGCTGCCGCCGCCCGGCCGCTACGGCGTCGCCATGTGCTTCCTGCCGCGCGACGCCAAGGCGCGCGACATCGCCGTCCAGCATTTCGAGCGCTTCGTGCAGGTGGAAGGCCAGAAGCTGCTCGGCTGGCGCGACGTGCCGACCGACGTCAACGGCCTCGGCGCGCGCGTGCTCGAGACCATGCCCACGATCCGCCAGGCGATCGTGGCGCGCGACCCGAAGCTCAAGAATCAGGACGCGTTCGAGAGGAAGCTCCTCGCCATCCGCAAGCAGACGCTCAACAGCGCGCGCGAATTCCCCTCGAAGGAGGGGAGGAAGGGCCTGCGCGACCTCTACATCCCGTCCTTCTCTTCGCGCACCATCGTCTACAAGGGCCTGCTGCTCGCGCATCAGGTGGACGGTTTCTACATCGATCTCCGCGACCCACTGTGCGAATCCGCGCTCGCGATGGTGCATCAGCGCTTTTCCACGAATACCTTCCCCTCGTGGCGGCTCGCGCATCCCTACCGCTACCTCGCGCACAACGGCGAGATCAACACGGTGCGCGGCAACGTCAACTGGATGTATGCGCGCCGCGGCTCGATGGAATCGGCGCTGCTCGGCGCCGATCTCGACAAGATGTGGCCCATCATTCCGCACGGCCAGTCGGACACGGCCTGCATCGACAACGCCGTGGAGCTCCTGGTCGCCGGCGGCTACTCGCTCGCCCACGCGATGATGATGCTGATCCCGGAGGCCTGGTCGGGCAATCCGCAGATGGATCCGCAGCGCCGCGCCTTCTACGAATACCACGCCGCGCTGATGGAGCCCTGGGACGGGCCCGCGGCCATCGCCTTCACCGACGGCCGCCAGATCGGCGCCACCCTCGACCGGAATGGCCTCCGGCCGGCGCGCTACTGCGTCACCGCCGACGGCCACGTGATCATGGCTTCCGAGGCCGGCGTGCTGCCCGTGCCCGAGGACCGGATCGTCCACAAATGGCGGCTCCAGCCCGGCAAGATGCTGCTGATCGATCTCGAGCAGGGCCGCATCATCGGCGACGACGAGATCAAGCGCACGCTGGCCGAAGAGCATCCCTACGAGGAGTGGCTGAAGGCCACGCAGTTCAAGCTCGAGACGCTGCCCGTTCCCGAGGATGCGCCGTCGCCCGCGCGCGCCAACGATCCCGCCTCGCTGCTCAATCGCCAGCAGGCCTTCGGCTACACCCAGGAAGATCTCCAATTCTTCCTCGAGCCGATGATGACCGGCGCCGACGATCCGGTCGGCTCGATGGGCACCGACACGCCGATCTCGGTGCTCTCGAAGAAGCCCAAGCTGCTCTACACCTATTTCAAGCAGAACTTCGCGCAGGTCACCAACCCGCCGATCGATCCGATCCGCGAGGAGCTGGTGATGTCGCTGGTGTCGATGATCGGCCCCCGGCCGAACCTCCTCGGCCACCATGCCGGCTCGCATTGCCGCCTCGAAGTGGCGCAGCCCATCCTCACCAACGCCGATCTCGAGAAGATCCGCTCGATCGAAACGCTGGTGAGCGGCGCCTTCCGTACTCTCACCATCGACGTCACTTGGCCCGTCGCCGGCGGCGTCGGCGGCTTGAAGGGCGCGCTGGAGCGCATCTGCAGCCAGGCGACCGAGGCCGTGCTCGACGGCAACAACATCCTGATCCTCTCGGATCGCGCGGTTTCGTCCGAGCGCGTGCCGATCCCGGCGCTGCTCGCCACGGCGGCGGTGCACCACCATCTCATCAAGCAGGGCCTGCGCACGCGGACCGGACTCGTGGTCGAAACCGGCGAGGCGCGCGAGGTGCATCATTTCTGCGTGCTCGCCGGCTACGGCGCGGAAGCGATCAACCCCTATCTCGCCTTCGAGACGCTCGACGAGATCCGCGCCAAGAACAACCTGAAGATCGACGGCTATCAGGCGCAGAAGAATTATCTGAAGGCGGTGGGGAAGGGCATTTTGAAGGTGATGTCCAAGATGGGCATCTCCACCTACCAATCCTATTGCGGTGCCCAGATCTTCGACGCGGTCGGCCTCACCACCGAGTTCGTCGAGAAATACTTCACCGGCACCGCGACCACCATCGAGGGCGCCGATCTCGCCGCGATCGCCGAAGAAGCGATTGCCCGGCACCGCGCCGCCTATGGCGACAGCCCGATCTACCGCTCCATGCTCGATGTCGGCGGCGAATACGCCTTCCGTTTGCGCGGCGAGGATCACGCCTGGACGCCCGAGACGATCAAGCGCCTGCAGCACGCCGCGCGCGGCAATTCGCTGGACGACTATCGCGCCTTCGCCAAGGCCATCAACGATCAGAGCGAAAGGCTGCTCACCATCCGCGGCCTGATGCAGATGAAGCTCGAGGCCAAGCCGCTGCCGCTCGACGACATCGAGCCGGCCGCCGAGATCGTCAAGCGCTTCGCCACCGGCGCGATGAGCTTCGGCTCGATCAGCCGCGAGGCGCACACGACGCTCGCCGTGGCCATGAACCGCATCGGCGGCAAGTCGAACACCGGCGAGGGCGGCGAGGAATCCGACCGCTACAAGAGACTGCCGAACGGCGATTCGATGCGTTCGGCCATCAAGCAGGTGGCTTCGGGCCGCTTCGGCGTCACCGCCGAGTACCTCGTCAATTCCGACGACATCCAGATCAAGATGGCGCAAGGCGCCAAGCCCGGCGAGGGCGGCCAGCTTCCCGGCCACAAGGTCGACAAGAACATCGCCCGCGTGCGGCATTCCACGCCCGGCGTCGGCCTCATCTCGCCGCCGCCGCATCACGACATCTATTCGATCGAGGACCTGGCGCAGCTCATCCACGACTTGAAGAACGTCAATCCCAAAGCGCGTATTTCGGTGAAGCTCGTCTCGGAAGTGGGCGTGGGCACGGTTGCCGCTGGCGTCAGCAAGGCGCGCGCCGATCACGTCACCATCGCGGGCTTCGAGGGCGGCACCGGCGCCTCGCCGCTCACCTCGCTCACCCATGCCGGCTCGCCCTGGGAAATCGGCCTCGCCGAGACCCAGCAGACGCTGGTGCTGAACGCGCTCCGCGGCCGCATCGCCGTGCAGGTGGATGGCGGCATGCGCACCGGCCGCGACGTGGTGGTGGGGGCACTGCTCGGCGCCGACGAATTCGGCTTCGCGACCGCGCCGCTGATCGCCGCCGGCTGCATCATGATGCGCAAGTGTCATCTGAACACCTGCCCCGTCGGCATCGCGACGCAAGACCCGGTTCTCAGGAAGCGCTTCACCGGCCAGCCCGAGCACGTCATCAACTATTTCTTCTTCATCGCCGAGGAAGTGCGCGAGCTGATGGCGCAGCTCGGCTTCCGCACCTTCGACGAGATGGTGGGCCGCGTCGACAAGCTCGACATGCGCCGTGCCGTCGAGCACTGGAAGGCCAAGGGCATCGATCTCTCGAAGCTGCTCTATCGGCCGCCCGCCAAGCCCGGCGTCGCGATCCACAATTGCGAAACCCAGAACCATTACCTGAACCGCGCCATCGATCACGAGCTGATCGCGGCGGCGACGCCGGCGCTGGAGCGCGGCGAGCCGGCGCGCATCGAGCGCGAAGTGCGCAACGTGCACCGCACCGTCGGCGCCATGCTCTCGGGCGAGGTGGCGCGGCGCTACGGCCATGCCGGCCTCGCCGAAGACACGATATCCGTGCGCTTCCGCGGCACGGCGGGTCAGAGCTTCGGCGCCTGGCTCGCGCGCGGGGTCTCGCTGACCCTGGTGGGCGATGCCAACGACTATGTCGGCAAGGGGCTTTCGGGCGGGCGCATCGTGGTGAAGCAGCCGCCCGAGGCCAAGCGCGAGCCGACCGAGAACATCATCGTCGGCAACACGGTGCTCTACGGCGCGGTCGCGGGTGAGGCCTATTTCGAGGGTGTGGCCGGCGAGCGCTTCGCGGTGCGCAATTCGGGCGCCATCGCCGTCGTCGAGGGCACCGGCGACCATGGCTGCGAATACATGACCGGCGGCGTCGTCGTCGTGTTGGGCGAGACCGGGCGCAATTTCGCCGCCGGCATGTCGGGCGGCATCGCCTATGTCTACGACCCGGACGCGCGGTTCAAGGAACTCTGCAATCCGGCGATGGTCGATCTCGAACCGCTCGTGGCGCTGGAGCCGGTGGCGGAAGACGATCCCGGCCGCCCGCAGCAGCGCTCGCCGAGCGCCGAGAACAGCGGCATGGGCGACATGCTGCGCTTCGACGCCGAACGCCTGCGCATCCTCGTCGAGCGCCATCACCTCCACACCGGCAGCGCGCGTGCCCGGAAGCTGCTCGACACCTGGAGCGACGCGCTCGCGCATTTCGTCAAGGTGATGCCGAAGGATTATCGCCGCGCGCTCTTGGAAATGAAGGCCGAGCGCGAGATGCCGCGCGTGGCCGCCGAGTGATTTCGATGAACGGTTTGGAGTAGGCCATGGGAAAGCCGACCGGCTTTCTGGAGATCGCGCGTCAGGACCGGCCTTACGAGAAGGTCGAGAAGCGCAAGTCTTCGTGGAAGGAATTCGTCAAGCCGATGGAGCCCGCGGGCTGCGCGACCCAGGCCGCGCGCTGCATGGATTGCGGGATTCCGTTCTGCCACACGGGCTGTCCGGTCAACAACATGATCCCGGACTGGAACAACCTCGTCTATCGCGACCAGTGGCGCACGGCGCTCGAGACGCTGCATTCCACCAACAACTTCCCCGAATTCACCGGCCGCATCTGCCCGGCGCCGTGCGAAGAGGCCTGCACGCTCAACATCGACGACAACCCGGTGACGATCAAGTCGATCGAATGCACCATCGTCGACCGCGGCTGGGCCGAGGGCTGGATCAAGCCCGAAATGCCGGTCAGGCGCACGGGCAAGGGCGTGGCCGTGGTGGGCTCAGGGCCGGCCGGCATGGCGGCGGCGCAGCAGCTCGCGCGCGCCGGCCATAGTGTCACCCTCTTCGAGAAGTGCGACCGCATCGGCGGGCTGCTGCGCTACGGCATCCCTGATTTCAAGATGGAGAAGCACATCATCGACCGCCGCATGCAGCAGATGGCGGCCGAGGGCGTGGAATTCCGCACCAATGTCGAGGTCGGGCGCACCATCCCGTTCAAGTCGCTGCTCGACGGCTACGACGCGATCGTGCTTTCGGGCGGCGCCGAATGGCCGCGCGATCTCGACGTGCCCGGCCGCGATCTCGCCGGCATCCACTACGCCATGGATTTCCTCGTCCAGCAGAACAAGCGGGTGGCCGGCGACAACGAGGCGCGCGCGGCACCCCAGGGCACGCTCACCGCCAAGGGGAAGCACGTCATCGTCATCGGCGGCGGCGACACGGGCTCGGACTGCATCGGCACCTCGATCCGCCAAGGTGCCGCCTCGGTCACGCAGCTCGAGATCATGCCGAAGCCGCCGGAGCGCGAAGACAAGGGCCTCACCTGGCCCGATTGGCCGCTGAAGCTCCGCACATCCTCCTCGCAAGAAGAAGGCTGCGAGCGCGACTGGTCGGTGCTCACCAAGCGCGCGGTCGGCTCGGGCGGCAAGGTCGAGGCGCTCGAATGCCAGCGCCTCGAATGGGTCGAGGGCGCCGGCGGCCGGATGGAAATGCGCGAGGTCGCGGGCGGCGAATTCCGCTTGAAGGCCGATCTCGTGCTGCTGGCGATGGGGTTCCTGGGGCCCGCCAAGCCCGGCATGATCGCGCAGTCGGGCGTGGAGCTCGATCCGCGCGGCAATGTGCGGGCGAACACCGAGGACTACCGCACCTCCATCGCCAAGGTGTATGCCGCCGGCGACATGCGCCGCGGCCAGTCGCTCGTCGTCTGGGCGATCCGCGAGGGCCGCCAATGCGCCCGCGCCGTGGACGAATTCCTGATGGGCGCCAGCGAGCTGCCGCGCTAGCGCCGGCTCAGCGCACGCGCGCGCGGCCGATCGAGACGTCGCGGGCGGGCACGAGCGACAGCGCCTCGCCCAGGCGCTTGGCCTCGCGCCGCAGCACCGGCACCGCGGAATCGATCATCGCCTTCATCGTGAACCGGTGCGCGGCGACCGTGACGTTGATGGCCGCGATCGTCGCCCCGGCCGGATCGCGCACCGGCACCGCGACCGCGCGCTGGCCGAGCTCGATCTCCTCGTCCTGCGTGCCGTAGCCGTTGCGGCGGACGCCGGCGAGGATGGCGCGGAGCCTGGCGGGATCGGTGATCGTGCGCGGCGTGCGCGGCGCGAGCCGGGCCTTGGCGAAGAAGGCGTCGAGCGCCGGATCGGGCAGCGCCGCCAGCAGCACGCGGCCCATCGAGGCGCAGAAGGCGGGGAGCCGTCCGCCGACGCCGACATAGTCGAACACCACGCGCCCGGCCGCGACCCAGGTGACGTAGACGATCTCCTCGCCGTCGAGCACCGAGAGCGAGCAGGGATTTCCCGTGTCCTGCGCCACCGCCTCGAGCATCGGATGCGCGAGGCGCCACAGCGGCTGCGAGGAGAGATAGGCGTAGCCGAGCTTCAAGGTGCGCGGCAGCAGGCTGAAATTCCGCCCGTCGCTCTGGAGGTAGCCGAGCGTCTTCAGCGTGTGGAGGACGCGCGCCACCGAGCCGCGGCTCAATTTGGTGCGCCGCGCCACGTCGCTCAAGGTCAGCGCCGCGCGCGCATCGTCGAAGCTCTCGATCACGGCGAGGCCGCGCGCCAGCGCGCGCACGAAGTCGCGGTCGTCCGCGTCGCTTGACATCGCGGCCGCCGCGTCTAGGGTTCGTTTGTCCGCATAGCGGATATTTGTCCGCTACGCGGACAAATGTCAATCGCCACAAGACGCGCGACGGCCGGACCAACCGGCTTCGGGAGGAACGCCAATGATGATCGGCAAGCCGGGCGCCGGCCGGACCGCTATTTCCACGGCCGACGAGCGCTCGATCACGGTCCGCGGCCACGATCTCGCCAGCGAGCTGATCGGGGCGGTGAGCTTCACCGAATTCTTCTTCCTGCACGTCACCGGCAAACGGCCGAGCGAGAACCAGCGCTTCTTCCTCGATGCGCTGCTGGTCGCCATCGCCGAACATGGTTTGACGCCGACGGTCCAGACCGCGCGCATGACGCTCGCAGCCGCACCCGATGCGCTGCAGGGTGCCGTCGCGGCCGGTATCCTCGGCTGCGGCACGGTCGTGCTCGGCACGTCGGAACTGTGCGCGGCGCTGCTGCGCGAGGCGGCCGCGCGCGTCGCCGGCAAGCCGGAATCCGAGCGCGACGCCATCGTGACGGCGCTGACCCGCGCGGTGAAGGAGCGCGGCGAGCGCCTGCCGGGCTTCGGCCATCCGCTGCACAAGCCGGTTGACCCGCGTTCCGAGCGGCTGCTGGCGCTGGCCGAGAAGCGCGGCGCCGCCGGCCTCCACATCGATCTTCTCCGCCGCTTCGCGCGCGCCGCCGCCGCGGTCTGGGGCAAGCCGCTGGTCATGAACGTCTCGGGCCCGATCGCGGCCATCCTGCTCGATCTCGATTTCCCCGATTCCGCCATCAAGGGCATTCCGATCCTGGCGCGCACCGCCGGCATCATCGGCCACCTCGCCGAAGAGCGCGAATTGCCGATGGGCTTCTATCTCGCTGCCAAGGCCGAGGAAGCCATCGACCACAGCGGCGCCAAGGTCCGCACGGCGGCGTCATGACCGCGCCCGCGCCCGCCCCGGGGATCGCCTACGACGACGCGACTCTGGCGCCGGCCGCCCAGCGCGCAGCCGACGACGTTCTTTATCGCGCCCAGATCGCGCGCCTGTTCGAGCGCTCGCCGTTCTACGGCGTCAAGCTGAGGGCCGCCGGAATCGCCGACGCGGCGGGGGCCGGCGGGCTCGATCGCATCGCCGCGCTGCCGTTCACGACCAAGGACGAACTGCGCCAGAGCCAGCAGGAGACGCCGCCGCTCGGCGCCCACGCCGCCGCCGCCCGGGCCGAGATCGCGCGCGTCTTCTCCACCAGCGGCACGACCGGGGTGCCGAGCTACATTCCGCTGACGCGCCGCGACGTCGCCGATTGGGTCGTCATCGGCTCGCGCTCCTATTCGCGCTGCGGCCTGGCGCCCGGCCAGACGCTGATCAGCACCTACAATGCGGGGCCGTTCGTCGCCGGCTTGGCACTCGAGAGCTTCCAGAACGTCGGCGTCACCCATGTGCCGGTCGGCACCGGCAACACCGAGCGGCTCGTCACCGCGCTGCGCCTCCTCAAGCCTCAGGCGCTCGCCTGCACGCCGTCCTATGCCGGCTACATCGCGGAATGGGCGCGCCAGCACGGCTTCGACGTGCGCCAATCCGGCGTCGAGCGCATCATGGTGGCGGGCGAGCCCGGCGGCGGCGAGCCCGACATGCGCCGCAAGCTCGAGGAAACCTGGAGTGCGAAGGTCTACGAGGCGATGGGCCTCGGCGACGTCGCGGCCTCGCTCTGGGGCGAGTGCCAAGCCCAGGCCGGCATGCATTTCAGCGGCACGGGCTTCGTCCATGTCGAGCTGATCGAGCCCGAGAGCGGGCAGGCGCTGCCGTTGGCCGACGGCGCCACGGGCGAGCTCGTATACACCCATATCCGGCGCGAGGCGGCGCCGCTGCTGCGTTTCCGGAGCCGCGACCACGTGCGCGTCTGGACCGAGCGCTGCGCCTGCGGGCGCACGACGCTTCGCGTGCGCTGCATCGGCCGCACCGACGACATGCTGATCGTGCGCGGCGTCAACGTCTTTCCCTCGGCGATCCGCGAAATCGTCAACCGCTTCCAGCCCCAGGTCAGCGGCTACATCGCCGTCAGGCCCGCGCGGCGCGGCGTGAAGCAGGAGCCGCCGCTGCGCGTTGCCGTGGAGCTGGCGCCGGGGGCGACGCCCGAACCGGCGCTGGCCGAGGCGATTGCGGGCGCCATCCGCTCGGCGCTGGTCGTTTCCGCCGACATCGTCCTGCTGCCGAGCGGCGCGCTGCCGCGCAGCGAATACAAATCGAAGCTCGTCGACTATTCGGAGGCCAAGGCTGCGTAATGGCCGGGCAGCGGTCTCGCCTGTTCGAACAACGGCCAAGGGAGCAAACGCCATGAAGAACGTCTTACGCGGAGGAGCGATCGCGACGCTCGGCCTCGCCGTCTGGGCCGGCGCAAGCGCGGCGCAGACGATCGACCTCAAAGTCTCGCACATCTTCCCGTCGTCGCATTTCATCCAGACGATGGTCCTGAAGCCCTGGACCGACGAGATCACGGCCAAGACCGGCGGCAAGGTGAAGTTCCAGATCTTCGCGGCGGGCAGCGCCCTCGGCGACATCAACAAGCAGTTCGATCAGGCGCGCGCCGGGGCGGTCGATATCGCGCTGGCGCTACCGGGCGTGCCGCGGGCCCGCCATCCGCGCACCGTGCTGATGGAACTGCCCTTCCTGGTGCGCAAGGCCTCGACCGCGACGAAGGTGCTGGGCGAGATGTACGACAAGCATCTTGCCGCCGATTTTCCCGGCGTGAAGATGCTGACGCTCACTTCCACCAATGCCGGCTCGATCCACAGCCGCACCAAGCCGATCAAGGACATCGCCGATCTCAAGGGCATGCGCGTGCGCTCGCCCACGCCGCCGATCACGGCCATGCTCGAATTCATCGGCGCCACGCCGGTGGGCCTCCCGCCGACCCAGATCTACGAGAACGCCGAGAAGGGCACGATCGACGCGGTCGTGATGCCGTGGGGGCCGGTGGGCGCATTCAAGCTGAACGAAGTGCTCAACCACCACCTCGAGGCCGATTCCTACGTGGTGACGCAATACACGATCATGAATCAGAAGAGCTACGACTCGCTGCCGGCGGACGCGAAGAAGGTGTTCGACGAGGTGAGCGCCGTGCACTTCACGCCCGAGCGCTGGGGCAAGGTGTGGACCGACACCGACGCCACGGCGATCGACGCAGCCAAGAAGCGCGGCCACGAGATCGTCCCGGTCGCGGCCGAAACGCGCAACAAGTGGCGCCAGCAGCTGGCGCCCGTGATCGAGAAGTACCTCGCCGACGAGGAGAAGCGCGGCCTCAAGGAGGCGCGCGCGGTGTTCGCCGAGATGCAGCGGCTGATCGCGAAGTACGAATAGGCCCGGACGGAGCGCAGCCCTATGACGCGGCTCGTCGAGCGGCTGCGCTCCCTGGCCCAGCGCCTGGCCAATGCGTCTCAGGCGCTGATCCTGGCGGGCGTGCTCGTGACCGTGGCCGACATCGCCTTGCGTTCGGTGTCGAACGTGGGCGTCCCGGGCACCGTCGATTTGATGCAACTGGCCGTGATGTGGTCGGCGCTGCTGGCGATTCCGGCGGGCTTCCTCAACGACGAGCACGTCGCCATCGATCTTTTCACCAAGGTTCTGCCGCAGCGCGTTCAGCACGGTTTACGGCTGTTCGCGCTGCTGCTGGCGACGGCGGCGCTGGCGCTGCTCGCCTGGTACGGCGCGCAGCAGGCGTGGCGCGAGCATCTTGGCGGTGATTCCAGCCAGACCTTGGGTTTCCCTTTCGGAATCTATTGGCTGCCGCTCTTGACGGGCCTCGGCCTCTCTTGTGCCGCGTGCCTCGCGCTGGCCGGCGAGACGCTCGTTCACCTGTGGCGCGGCGGGGGAGCGGCGCCGGCCGCGGCGCGCGACCCGGGGGCCTGAACGCATGTCGCCCGCCCTCATCGGCGCCATCGGCATGGGCGTGCTGCTCGTGCTCATCGCGCTCCGCGTGCCGATCGCCATCGCCATGGCCGGCGTCGGCATCGTCGGGGGTGCCTTCATCAACGGCTGGACGAGCCTCGCTTTCGTGCTCGGCTCGCAGCCCTTCGCCACCGTCTTCCCCTACACGCTGTCGGTCATTCCGTTGTTCGTGATGATGGGCGTGTTCGCCGCCCACGCCGGCCTCTCGCGCTCGCTCTACCAGGCGATCTATTCGCTGATCGGCCATTGGCGCGGCGGCCTGGCGCTGGCGACGATCGGCGCCTGCGCGCTGTTCGGCGCCATCTGCGGCTCGAGCCTCGCCACCGCGGCGACGATGGCGCGCGTGGCGGTGCCCGAGATGCGCCGCCACGGCTACGACGACCGTCTTTCCGCCGGCACGCTCGCGGCTGGCGGCACGCTCGGCATCCTGATTCCGCCGAGCATCATCATGGTCATCTACGCGCTGCTCACCGAGCAGTCGATCGGCAAGCTTTTCCTGGCGGGCTTCCTGCCCGGCCTGGTCGCGACCGTCTGCTACATGGTGGCGGCCTATCTCGTCGCCCGCTACCGCCCGGGCTGGGGCCCGGCGGGCGAGCGCGTGCCGTGGCGCCAGCGGCTCGCCACGTTGCGCGGCGTCGCCCTCGTGCTTCTGCTCTTCGTCGTGGTCATGGGCGGCATGTACACCGGCGTGTTCTCGCCCACCGAGGGCGCCGCCGTCGGCTCGTTCGGCGCGTTTCTCCTCACCTGGCTCACCCGGCGCCTCACCTGGCGCGTCTTCGTCGACAGCCTCAAGGAGACGGCGAGCACGACGGCCATGATCTTCATGATCTTCATCGGCACGTCGATCCTGCAGTATTTCATCGAAACTTCGACCCTGCCGGCGCTGCTCAACGACGTCATCATCCAGTCGGGCATGTCGCGCTACGTGGTCCTGGTCGTGATCCTCGTCATCTACATCATCCTCGGCTGCTTCCTCGACAGCCTGTCGATGCTGCTGATCACGCTGCCGCTGTTCTTCCCGCTGGTGAAGTCGCTCGGCTTCGACCCGATCTGGTTCGGCATCCTCGTCGTCTGCGTGGTCGAGATCGGGCTGATCACGCCGCCGGTCGGCATGAACCTCTTCGTCATCGCCGCCGTCGTGCCCGGCATGCCGCTGCGCACGGTCATGGTCGGGGTCACCCCTTTCATTGCCGCCGATTTCGTGCGCCTCGGGATCCTGGTGGCCTTTCCCTGGATCACGCTCTGGCTGCCCTCGCTGATGAAGTAGGATCGGGCGCCCCGGCGCCCAGCCGTCGGCCCGCGGCAGCCAAACCGCGAGTCCCGGGCGAACCAATTCGCGTCTCCGGCGTTTCTAATGATGCGCGGGCTTCCCGCAGCCGACCGCGCATCGCGACCGCGCGCCGCATCGTCGCCTGGCCGGGGCCACGCCTGCCGATCCCGCCACCGGAAAGGGCGCTCCCATTCTCCCTAATACTCCCCTGCGCTGCGAAGCCGCAGTCACCTTCGACAACGCCAGGTGCGCGCTCCCGCCGTTCGGGGTAGTCTCCGCGCGGTGGGGTCGGTCGGACGCAGCGTTTGCGGGCAGCGGAATGGCAGGGGTAGCGTGAGATTCGGGAGCATCGCGCGTCGATTCGCTTTGCTACTGGCGTTGGCGGCACTGGGCTCCGGCCACATCGCCACGAGATCGGAAACGCCGGCGAAGCCGCCGGCGGGCGCCGATTCGGGCAGCCGCTGGACCGACAAACCGACCGTCTTCCCCGTCAAATCGGGCGATCGCGCGGTCTGGAGCAAGCGCTGGTGGATCGAGAAAACGGCGCGGCTGCTGCGCGGCGGCGAGGGCCTGGGGCCCGACGACGACGTCGCGGCCCTCGAGGCGCTCTCCGAAGAGGCGATCGTCAGGCGCTTCATGGCCGATCCGCGCTTCGGCGACACGATCCTCGATTTCAACCTGTATTTCCTCGGCTTCAAGCCCGACACGCTCAAGACCGACGGCGGCTATAGCCGCGGCGTGTTCGATTTCGCCAACGCCGTCAGCGCCGCTCAGGCCGTGATGGCGGGCGGCGACTATTTCAAGCTGTTCGATCTCGAGGGCCCGCTCTTCCTGGCGCCGCTGCGCGTCGTGCCCGAGGATCCGCCCGGCCCGCAGGACGTGGGCCTGTCGCAAAGCCAGCTCCGCGCGAAGGCGTTCGGCGAGCTGCGGGCGGCCCTGGCCGGCGTGCTGGCCTTCGCCGTCGGCCCGGGACGCGCCCACGGCGACGATGTCTGCGAGGCCATGGTCGGCCTGGTCTCGCGCCGGGACGAGCTGCGCAACCAATTCCTTCGCGCCTTCAACGATTCCGAGATCTTCGTGCTCACGCGCGCGCAGGTCCTGACCGCGCCCTTCGAGGAACTCGCGGCGGTCGTCAAGGAGGAGTGCATCGGCCAGGACGAGGACGATGTGGACGTGCCCTACCTCGCCGGGGAACTGCGCAAGGCGATGGGCCAGCTCGAGCGCGCCTTCGCCGAGATCGCGAAATTCGATCCCGCGGTTTACCGGCCGCGCTCGGTGCTGGAATTCCGGGCGTTCGACCTCGCCGCGCTCCCGGACCCGCGCCCCTGGCTCGCTTTCGGCTACGAGCAGGCGATGGCCCTGGCGAATTCCTCGACCAATCTCAACCGCAAGCGCGCGGCCTATGTCTTGAAGCGCTTCTTCTGCGAAGACGTGGTGGCGTCGCCACCCAAGCCGCAACAGCACGCCAGCGGCGCCGAGGCCTCGTGCAGCGGCTGCCACAACAAGCTCGACCCGATGGCCGGCTTCTTCCGCAGTCATGGCGCGCAATTCTTCGACTACGGCCGCATGCCGGCCATCGTGTTCGACGACCTCGCCTTCAAGAGCCGCGGCGAATACGAAGGCGCGTGGCGCGCGCCGCCCGCGGCGGGGCGCGAATGGAACATCGGCTATATCCGCAATTCCGCGGCGCCGGGCGGCAGCGCCTACGGCCGCTCGGTGGCCGATCTCTCGCGCATCATCCGCACCGCGCCGGAAGTGAAGCGCTGCCTGGTGAAGCGCCTGTTCGAATACATGGTCGCCGACGACCAGATGATCGAAAGCGGCTATCTCGACCACCTGACGCGGGAATTCGAGCGCGAAGCCGCCGCCGATTCGTCGGCCGCGCTCAAGAACACGATCGCCCGCATCGCGCAGAGCCAAACCTTCCGCGAGCGCGATCCCGACGCGCGCCAGTGCTACGACTACGCTCCCGGCGTCGCCCCCGAGGGGCTGCCGCCGTGCCGGGTCACGTTCGCGCTCCGCAAAAACTGCACCGGCTGCCACGATTCGGCCCACGACGGCGACGGGAGCCTGGACTTCGGCAGCTGGATCGCGGCGCCCGACGGCCGCAACCGCACCTTTGCGCATCTCGACATGCTCATGGAGCAGAGGTCCGCCGAGGACACGCTGACCCGGATCGTCGAACGGCTGGCGTCGCGCGATCCCAAATATCAGATGCCGAAGAACCGCAGCATGCGCGCCGACGAGCGCGCCGAGCTGATGGAATGGGCGCAGCGGGAGCTGGCGCGCATCCGGCAGCGGAGCGGGCCATGAGGCGCGGCCGGACATTCGCCGCCGCCGCCATCGCCGCCGCCCTCGGCGCCACGGCGCCGCCGGCGCATGCCGAAGCCTCGCAGTTCAAGGGGCTGGCCGCGGCCTCGCGCGAGCTCTCGAACCGGATCGCGCCCAAGAACGCGCCGCTCGAGCTCGGCCGGTTCCTGCCGGGCGAGGAATTGGGCGAGCTGCTCGGCACCTGGTCCGGTTTCGGCGCAGAGCATGCGTTCCGCAACGGCGCCCCGAATTCGCTCAACATGGTCATCTGGCACGCGACGCTTTCGCGCTTCGCCAAGGAGCTGGGCGATTCCTGCGCGGCGCCGCGCCTGGCGCTGCATGCCCGCTTCAAGGCGACACTCGGCAAGATCTGCGCCTGGCCGGCCGCCGCGGCCAAGGCCGAGCCGGTGCTGCAGGAATTCTGGCTGAGCCTCATGGGCTACAACGCGCCCGAGGCCGAATACGCCGCCTGGCGCGACTTCTTCCTCGCCAGCTATGCGCGGCGCCCGGCGGCGGAAACCGTCGCCGCGATGACGCTGGCGATCACGATGAACCCCTATTTCCTCCTGCACAAATGAGCGGCGCAATGCACAAGGCGCTCTCGCGGCGCAAGGTCCTGAAATTCGCGGCGCTCGGCGGCGGCACCGTGATGATGCCGGCGCTCGGCGCGCGTCCGGCAGCCGCCGCCGCGGAGCCCCATTTCGTACTGCTCGTCGTGCTGAACGGCGGCGCGGATCCCTCCTACATGTTCGATGCGCGGCCGCTGTCGATGACGCGTGCGGGCCAGATCCAGAATTTCCTCGGCGAAGAGCCGCGCCCGTGGCGCGGCAGCAACGGCGTCGGCGCGCTGGCGACGTCGCTCGTCAAGCCGCTGATCCCGTTCCGCGACCGGTTCAGCGTTCTCAACGGCGTGGTGATGACGCCGTCGTTCGACGGCCATCAGCAGAACATGAACTTCCTGTTCGCCGGGAATCCGTTCGGCGGCGAATCGTTCATCCCCCACCTCAACCTGGCCGGGGCGGGCACCGCGCGCGCCTCGCTGGACGCGATCTCGCTCAGCGGACCGGCGCCCATCAACGTCGACAACCACTCCGCGGTGGTCTCGCTCCAGCCCGGCGCCATGGGCACGCTCGCCGCCAAGCTAAAGCAGCTCCGTCCGGTGACGCCGGGCGACCCCTTGCACGATTTCCTGCGCGCGCGGATCGCGGCCAACGCGGCCGGGCCGGGGCGCCTGGCGGCCGGCGCCGGCGAGATGCTCGCGGGCGTCGACGGCGCGCGCGACGTGCACCGCAAGCTCGCCATGCTCACCGCGCCCAGCCTCGACCGGAGCGACGAGCTGCAGGCGCTGGCGCTCATCACGGAGTGCTTCCGGCTCTCGATCGCGCGCTCGGCGATCTACGTTCTGCCCGAGTATTTCGACGTGCACGCCGGCGAGCTCGCGAAGACGCAGCCCAAGCTCTTCGCCTCCGCCATCGCCAAGATCGCGGCCCTGTTCGACGGCCTCGACGAAACGCCGTTCGACCAGCGCCGCTCGATGCTCGACGTGACGACGGTGATGGTGGCGAGCGAGTTCGGCCGCACCATGCGCACGTCGGCGATGCCGATCTACGAAACCGGCACCAACCACAATTCGCTCTCGAACTCGATCCTGCTCGGCGGCAAAGGCATCCGCGGCGGCATGGTGCTCGGGGCGTCGGACCTCGCGAGCGAAACGGCGAGGCCGTCCGGCGCGCACCTCGCGATGGACGGTGCGCTCGAGAAGACGATGGGCCTGCCGTTCGATTTCGCGACGTTGCGCCCGATCGCCGAACTGCCGGACGAATTCGAGATCGAAGACCATCTCACCATCGGCTCGGTGATCAACACGGTCTATGCGCTGTTCGGCGTGCCGAAGAGCCACTATCGCGCGCTCGGGCGCAATCTGCCCGTGGCGCCGGTGATGAACGGGTTGCTGCGCTAGGCGCGGCGGCCGGCGCCGGTCTACTCGCCGAGCACCTTGGCCAAGAGACCCGCGGCGTGCTCGTTGCCCTTGCCGGACATGTGCGAGTAGTTCTTGCCGTCGGTCATGTAGTAGGCGCGGAGCACGCCGCGGTCGGCCGCGACGAGGGCACGCAGCGACGCGAACTGGTCCACGATCTCGATGCCGAGCGCCTCGGCGCAGGTGACGACGCGATCGGCCGGCGCGGGCGGGTCGTCGTCGGCCATGATCGCGTTGGCATAGTATTGCATGAACAGGATCATGCGCGCGCCCGCGGCGTCCACCTGCTTCTTGAGGCGCTCGAGCAGCAGGCAGGTGACGCGCACCGGGTCGTTGGGCGCCTTGCGGTATTCGCGCCTCTCGCTGCCGTACCAGAAATCCGGCGCCACGCGCGACAGGAGGAAATCGATCGAAGCGAGATGGCCGAGCGCGTCGCGGATGCCGTAGCTCGCGGCGACGAGGAATCCACGCTCGCTGCGCGGCGTCAGCAGCGCCGGCGGATGCTGCTTGAGCACGTCGTTCTCGACCGTGAAATAGGGCTTGGGCGAGCCGAAATGCGTGTGGTTGGTGCGGTGGATGTCGAATTCGAGGAAGCCCACGATCAATGTCTTCGGCTTGAGGACGGGCAGGAGCTGCTCGGCGCGCAAGACGATTTGGTCGGTGCCGTAGCCGCCCACGCCGGCATTGAGCACCGGCTTGCCGATCCTCTTCTCGAGATGCGCGGGCCAGGTTTCCTCGTCCTCCACCTCCCATCCTTCGGTGAAGGAGTCGCCGACGGCGAGGATCGCGCCCGGCCGCACCGCGGTTTCGGCGGAGTTGCGGCGAATGCCGTGTTCGAGCGTGTGATGGCCGGGGCTGGAATTGTTCGGCTTGAGCTTCCAGCCCAAGTGGGGATCGGGAACGATGACGTCGCGGCCGTTGAGGATCACGGTGTTGTCGATGCGCCAATTCGGCCATTCGGAGAGCGGCAGGCCGAAGGCGACGCGATAGCCGATCTCGATCGCGAGCACCGAGAGCGCGGCGGACAGCAATGCCAGCGCCGCATTGGCCCAGCGCAAGCCGCGTTTGGCCGCGCGCCCTACGGGCGCTTCGGTGCGAGGGTTTTGGCTGCGGTTGGCATCGTCCATGTTCGCGCGGTCCGGGATGTCGATTCGGCCCGATTTCGTAGCACAGAAGTGCCGTCAAGCAAGCCATGGCGCGGGCAGGGACGCTGCGCTAGCATGCCGGCGGAGTCGCATTCGCGTCGCCAGTCAGGGCAATGGCCGCTTCCTCCCACGATCCGCTCGTAACCGGCAAGATCGCTCCGCCTTCGGAGCGCTCGACCGGGCTCGTCTTCACCGCGGTGGCGCTGATCGTCGCCGTGCTTTTCCGTAATACGCTGCCGGTCCTGATCGCCGCCCTGGCGTTGGCCGTGTGCCTGGCCGCTTTGAGCTTCGCGGCGCCGGCGCTGCTGCGCCCGCTAAACCTGGCGTGGTTCCGGCTCTCGCTGCTGCTGCACAAGGTGGTCAACCCGGTGGTGATGCTCGCGATCTTCGGCTTGGTCTTCGTGCCCATGGGCTTCTTGATGCAGCTTCTGCGCGATCCGCTGCTGCGCCGCCGCCGGCCCGATCTCGCGTCCTACTGGGTCAGGCGCGAGCCGGGCAAAGGCGGCACGCCCGAGAGCGGCCAATCGATGCGCAATCAATTCTGACTGGCCCGGCCGCCGCCGCTGGGCAATGATGGAACGGGCCAAGGAACCGCCGCACCATGCGATCTCTCGTCAAGGAGCTTTTCTCCTACATGCGGGCGCGCAAGAAATGGTGGCTGCTGCCCGTCCTGATCGTGCTGCTCGTGTTCGGCGGGCTGCTCATCCTGGCGCAGGGCTCGGCGATCGGACCGTTTATCTACACCGTATTCTGACCACGAGCCGGACCGGCAACCGGGGAAAGGCGCCGCCGGTCTGATGCATATTCTCGGCATATCGGCCTTCTATCACGACGCGGCGGCCGCGCTGCTGCGCGACGGCCGGGTGGTGGCCGCGGCGCAGGAAGAGCGCTTCACGCGCAAGAAACACGATCCCGCGTTTCCCGAAAACGCCATCGCCTATTGCCTGGCGGAAGCCGGAATCACGCTCGACGACGTCGCGCACGTGGTGTTTTCGGAGAAGCCGTTCCTGAAGTTCGAGCGGCTCTTGGAAACCTACCTCGCCAATGCGCCGCGCGGCTTCCGCTCGTTCAAGGCGGCGATGCCGGTGTGGCTCAAGGAAAAGCTCTTCCAGAAGGCCAACCTGATCAAGGCGCTCAAGAAATTCGCGCCGAACGGCAAGGTCGAAGACAAGCTGCTGTTCGCCGAGCACCACCAGAGCCACGCGGCTTCGGCGTTTTTCGTGTCGCCGTTCGACGAGGCGCTGGTGCTGACGCTCGACGGCGTGGGCGAGTGGGCCACGGCCTCGGTTTCGCTCGGGCGCGGGAACACGCTCGAGATCGCGCGCGAGATCCGCTGGCCGCACAGCCTCGGGCTGCTCTACTCGGCTTTCACTTACTACACCGGCTTCAAGGTGAATTCCGGCGAATACAAGGTCATGGGACTCGCGCCCTACGGCGAGCCCAAATACGCGCAGTTGATCCTCGATCACCTGATCGATCTCAAGGAGGATGGCAGCTTCTGGCTCGATCAGCGCTATTTCGACTACGCCACTGGCCTGGCCATGACCTCGCGTCGCTTCGACGCGCTCTTCGGCGGACCGGCACGCGATCCCAAGGAACTGCTCACGCAGCGCCACATGGATCTCGCCGCCTCGGTGCAGGCGGTGACCGAAGAGGTGATGCTGCGCATGACGCGGGAGCTGGCGCGGACCTATGCCGTGCCCAATCTCTGCCTCGCCGGCGGCGTGGCGCTCAATTGCGTCGCCAACGGCAAGATCCTGCGCGACGGCAAGTTCCGCGGCCTCTTCGTGCAGCCGGCGGCGGGCGACGCGGGCGGCGCCCTCGGCGCCGCGCTCGCCGCGTGGCACCTCCATCTCGGCAAGCCGCGCCAGCCGAACGGCGCCTTGGACGGCATGCAGGGCTCGTATCTCGGCCCGTCCTACGCCCAGGACGACATGGAGCGGCGGCTCGCGGGCGCCGGCGCGCGGTTCGAGGTGCTCGACGACGCGCCGCTCATGGCGCGCACCGCCGACGCGCTCGCCGCCGGCGACGCGGTCGGCTGGTTCCAGGGCCGCATGGAATTCGGGCCGCGCGCGCTCGGCGGCCGTTCGATCCTCGGCGATCCGCGCAATCCGGCGATGCAGAAGACGCTGAACCTGCGCATCAAGTATCGCGAGAGCTTCCGGCCCTTCGCGCCTTCGGTGCTCGCCGAGGACGTCGCCGACTATTTCGAACTCGACCAGGCCAGTCCCTACATGCTGCTGGTCGCGGACGTGAAGCGGAACCGGCGGCGAAGCCTGACCGCCGCGGAGGACGCCCTGTTCGGCATCGACAAGCTCAACGTGCCGCGCTCCGACATTCCGGCCGTCACCCACGTCGACTATTCCGCCCGCATCCAGACCGTGCACGCGGAAACCAATCCGCGCTATCACGCGCTGCTCACCGCCTTCAAGGCGAAGACCGGCTGCCCGGTGCTGGTCAACACCAGTTTCAACGTCCGCGGCGAGCCGATCGTGTGCACGCCCGAAGACGCCTTCCGCTGCTTCATGGGCACGGAAATGGAGACGCTCGTCGCCGGCAATTGCCTGATGCGCAAGAGCGCGCAGGATTCGGCGCTCGCGAAGGACTACAAACACGCCTTCGAGTTGGACTAGCGCCGATGATCCGCGCCGGCTGCTTCTGGGTCTTGGCAGGCACCGGTGCATCGTGTCGCCGGCGTGGCGCGGCGCGGCCGCGCACCGCTGCACGCCGTGGCCGCTGAGGGCGCCGCCGTGGCCGCGCGTCCGCTCCGTTTTTGGATAAACCTCGCCGGCGCGGTTGTGGTCTTAGCGCACGCCGTCCAGGCGCTGCTATCCTACGTCCAGGTCGTGTCCTTGTGGCGCGAGGAGGGGCCCCAAGTTCTCGCATTCTTCGAGGACCTGGTTGGCGACCTCCAGGCGACGTGGCTGCACGTCCTTCTGTTCGAGAAGGAGGCCGTCGTCGTCAGCCATTGGCTGCCGCTGGCGGTGGCGAGCGCCGCCGTGCTCGCCCTGGTGTTGACGCTTCGGCGCCACGCGGCCCGGCTCGACGCCGCCGCCGAGCGCCTGATGTTCCGATGGACGCTGGCCTTCGCCGGCGTGGGTTTCCTCGCCTATCCCGTGTTCACGCAGGATCTCTGGCTCTCCGCGGCATGGGGGCGGATGATCGTCGCCAACGTCAACCCCTATCATCACCTCTTCACGCCGGAAACGTTGGCCGGACTGCCGCTCGATCACTTCCCGATGGTGATGTCCTATGGCCCCGCCTGGGCGATCGTCTCCGCCGCGGTCATGGCGGTCGCGGGCAGCAGCGCAATCGCCGCCGCCGTGCTGTTCAAGGGCGTCGTCGCGGCGGCGTGGATCTGGTCCGTGGTCCTGGTCGTGCGGATCACGGCCGACAAGCCGGCGTTCGAGCGCGCCATGGCGCTGGTGGCGATCGGCTGGGTGCCCGCGAGCGTCCTCCAGACGGTCGCCGAGGGGCACAACGACATCGTCATGGCCGCGTTCGCGCTGCTCTGGTTCATGCTGATGCTGCGGGGCCGCGCCGCGGCGCCGCTGGCGCTGGTTGCCTCGGCGCTCACCAAATACGTGACCGCGCCGCTGTTCCTCGTCGACCTCATCCACGCCCTTCGCCGCGAGCGCCTTTCCCTGCGCCGCTATGCCGCGCGTCTCGTCGCGCCGGCGCTCTACGGCGTCGCCGTCGTGGCACTGTTCTTCCGTTCGCCGCAATTCCTCGATGGCGTAAAAATGGTCAACGAATGGCGCTTCCTGCGGCCGCGGGACGCGATCACGGCCATCGAGCACGTGCTGGGCATCGATCTCGATCTGCTGGCCTGGATGCTGGCCGCGTTCTTCCCCGCGGTCGCGTTCTTTTGCATCGTGGCCGCGGTCCGGCAGCCCGCGCCCGCGCAGCTGATCAAGTCCATTCTCGCGATCATGGCCACGATCCTCTTCACCATCTCCGCCCACGTTTGGCCGTGGTACGTGATCTGGATTC
>Ga0268299_1000354_pt1 | contig 153839 bp, 144 predicted proteins | sample NOBtaG_FD_193484 | JGI IMG/M metagenome (GOLD analysis project Ga0268299, IMG submission 193484) | Activated sludge microbial communities from bioreactor in Nijmegen, Gelderland, Netherland - NOB reactor | ecosystem: Engineered > Bioreactor > Aerobic > Activated sludge | place: Netherlands...
GGACGTCCGGCTCCGACGTCGGCGCAACATCTGTGTCCAGCATAAAACCACTCCGCTCGTTACCTAGGAGCGGACGATGAACAATCACGAGCCGCCTATGAAGATGCGGTCAGAACACCGCTTACGGGACGTCTTCGGCGGCGCGAAATTTATCGCGCCAGTCGTTGGTGAACCCTATGCCGCTAGCCCGCCCAGCCGACCCGTTGGGCAGGACCACGGCCGAAGTCGGGCTACCCACCCGCTCTTGGACAACGGTACGGGCTTGCTGCGCGGTCGAGGTGCTCGGATTGCGCCGTTCTCGGACTTCGTGGAGCTACAGCGGGAGGAATGGCTACCACTTGGTCAAATTGAGCTGCGCCAAGATGGAAAGTTGGGCAGCCGGCGCAGTCGAGAGCCCGTTCTGCGCGCGCTTTGGCCCAAGTCGAGAAGTGAGAGATGCTATAGCCGGCATCCTCGTGCCATCCACCTGGGCTGAGATAGTCGGATACGCCGGAGTCACGCCCGTCACGTGAGCCTCGATTTCTCGCTGGGCCAACAGGGGGCGTGGCGCCGAGTACGGTCGAGAGCTTACCAGTCGCTTACCTACCAAGGGCAAGGGCCTAGCCGTTGCCGGCTAAGCCCTTGATTTAGTTGGTGGAGCCAAGGGGGATCGAACCCCTGACCTCTACAATGCCATTGTAGCTGTCCAGTTCTCTCCTTTGACCACTATGGCACGCCAACTTTCACGTTGTCGCGGCTCCGGGCAATCACGGTACACTCAGGTCGTGATTGGCGATCTGACTGCGCGCTCCACCAAGCCCCATCAGGGCAGTCGTACTCGTCGTCCTGTGGGTCCCTCGCCAAGCTTGCCCTGAGTGATGAGTGCGCGCAACGTATCGTCGGACGCAAGCAGTGCTCACACGGGGAGGTACTGAATGCCGCGCGTCGACAACAACGGCGTTTCGATCCACTACAGGATCGAAGGTGATGGACTACCGATCGTCCTCCAACACGGCTTCAACGATAACATCGAGATCTGGTACGAGCCGGGCACCGTTGCTGCCTTGAAGTCGAAGTACCGCCTCGTCCTGATCGACGCTCGTGGCCACGGGAAGAGCGACAAGCCCCATGATCCCCAATCCTATACGTCGGAGAAGTTTGCATCCGACATCGTGGCCGTTCTCGACGAGCTCGGTATGAAGACCGCCGCGTACTGGGGGTATTCGCGTGGAGGATGGATTGGGTTTGCCCTGGCGCGACACGCGCTCGATCGCATTGCATGTTTCGTGATCGGAGGTGCGTCGGGAAGGGTCACAGCGGCCGAGCCCGGAAGGGAGCCCCCGGTGATAACAGCGCTTCGTCGCGGGGTGGATGAATACGTCAAGCTGTATGACGGGGAGCTGTCACCTCCACATCGCGAGCGCCTCCTGGTCAATGATGCGGCGGCCTTGATTGCCTGTGGACCACAACGGCCGATCGAAGGCTTCTCCGACGTAGTGCACTCAATCGCCGTACCGACGTTTCTTTATGCCGGGAGTGCTGATCCGGTCCACGATGCGGTACGGCAAACTGCTTCCGAGATAGCTGGCGCACAGTTCGTGTCGTTGCCGGGTTTGGGCCACGTGGCAGCAAATGAGCGCAGCGATCTCCTTCTTCCCCACGTCGAACCATTTTTGGCGAACGCGCTTGGGCGCTAGCCGGCGGCGATAACCCCACGCGCGCCGTAATGCGATCCACGGAGGAAGCGCGTTCCCACGTGTGGTGGCACATTCCGTCTTTGGTTCGGAGGTCGCGTATTTGTTCGCCGCTCTCTCACTCTCCAGTGCCGACATTCTCGTTCGATCCGGAGGAAGGCTCCAAAGTCGCCCAGTGACTTGCCCCGGCGGCCCGAGGCAGCGTCTGCTGGACTTGCCTGCTTCTGAAGATGTGCGCTTTGGCGATCATCTTCGCGGTGACCGGCGCCGTCAGGAAGAGAAACAGCGTGATCAGCAGCTCGTGGATGCCCGACGCGTGACGCAGAAACACGAAATAGAGCATCGATGCGATGAGCAGGGAGCCGATGCCGAGCGTGGTCGCCTTGGTCGGGGCATGCAGGCGCCGCATGGTGTCGGGAAGCTTGGCGAGGCCGAACGATCCGACGAAAAGGAACACGCCACCGATCACGATGAAGGCGGTGATGGCGATCTCGACCAGCGCGGTCATCCTTGCCTCACTCGATCACGTTGCCGCGCAGCAGGAACTTGCAGAACGCGACGGTCGACACGAACCCGACCATGGCGAACAACAGCGCCGCCTCGAAATACATCGTGGTCGCGAACAGGATGCCGGCCAGGACGATGAGGCCGATCGCATTGATGACCATGGTGTCGAGCGCGAGGATGCGGTCGGTCACGTCCGGCCCCACGATCACTCGATAGACGTTCAGCAGAACGGACAGCGAAATCGCGACCATCGCGAAGGCGCAGGCGGCGGAGATCATTCGAATATCCTCATCAAGCGACGCTCGTAGCGGTGTTTGATCGCCTCCACCGTTGCGGCGGCGTCGGACGTCTCGAGGCAATGGACCAGCAGCGACCGGCCGTCCGCGCTCAGGTCGGCGCTGAGCGTTCCGGGCGTCATTGTGATGGTGCCGGCAAGGGTGGCAATCGCCTCCGGGCTTTCCAGAGCGAGGGGAATGGCCACGAACTGGGATTTCAAGGTCTCCCCGCGGCGGAACAGGACGAGATACGCGACCTGCACATTGGAGACGAGAATGTCCCAGAGAACGACGGCAGAGTAGCCCAGGATCGCCAGAGGGTTGCGGACCCGCGGCCGGCCCGGCCAGTAGGCACTTGTCAGCCGTGCGATCGCGAGCCCGAGCAGCAACCCGAGCGTGACCGAGGCCCACGAGAAGTCATTGACGAGGAGGACCCACACTGCCGCGAGAAGCAGGGTCAGCATGGGATGGCGGAGCAGATGCGCACGCATTGTCACTCTCCCGGTGGAGCCGATGCCAGACGCGGCCGGAGGACCGCCGCGATGTACCGCTGCGGCGCAAGGAGCTGCTCCGCCGTGGCGGTCATGTCGTTCATCGCGGGCCCGGCAAGCACGCTCAACCCGGCCACTGCGACGACAATGCCGATGACGACCACGGTCGGCAGCAAGGGTGCGACGCGCAAAGCCGGCGTCGCGTCCGCGCCAGGACCGTTCCAGAACAGGCGGATGCCGGTCCGCGTGAAGCCGACAATGAGCAGGAGACTGGTGACGAGGATGGCCGGCCAGACGCTGGCAATCTGGGAGGCTGCGCGCCCTGCATCGAGGATCAGGAACTTGCCGATGAAGCCCGCAAGCGGCGGCATGCCGACCATTGCGATGGCAAGCAGGAAGTAGAGCCCGGCGTACAGGCTCGCCGGTGGTGGAAGGCGCGCCGGCGATCCGCGCCCCCCGGTGCCTTCGAGAAGGATGCCGGCGAGCAGGAACAGGCCCGCGCTCGTCAGCGTGCTCTGAACGGCATAGTAGAGCGCGGCGGCAAGGCCTGCTGTGCTGGTCAGGCCCACCGCGACCAGCAGGGTGCCCATCGATGCGATCACCGAGTAGCAGATCAGGTCCAGCAGGTTGCGGCCCGCCAGCACGCCGATCGTGCCGAAGAGGAGCGTGACGATCCCGGCCGGCAGGATCCATGGCGCGGCGATACCGGCGAGCGCACCTGCCTCTGCGCCGAAGATCAGCGTATAGACGCGGATGATCGAGTAGGCCCCGACCTTGGTCATGATCGCGAACAGCGCGGCGGCGGGCGGCGAGGTCGATCCATACGTCGGCGGCAGCCACCAATGCAGCGGCACCATCGCGGACTTGATGGCGAACACGGTGAGAAGCAGGAGGGCGCCGACCGCCAGCAGCGCGTGATCGCCGGCTGCGACCTGCGGCACCTTGACGGCGAGATCTGCCATGTTGAGCGTGCCGGTGGTCGCGTAGACGAGGCCGACCGCGAACAGGAACACCGTCGAGCCGATCAGGTTGATCGCGACATAGTGGAAGCCGGCCTTGAGGCGGCGCGCGCCGCCGCCGTGCAGCATCAGGCCGTAGGACGCGATCAGCAGCACCTCGAAGAAGACGAACAGGTTGAACAGATCGCCGGTGAGGAAGGCCCCGTTGATGCCCAGCATCTGGAACTGGAACAGGGCGTGGAAGTGCCTTCCGCGCCTGTCCCACGCGCCGATCGCGGCCAACACCACGGCGAAGGCGAGCAGCCCGGCGAGCAGCAGCATTGTGGCCGCGAGCCTGTCCAGCACGAGCACGATGCCAAATGGCGCGGGCCAGTTGCCGAGCAGATAGGCATGCGGCTCGCCGTCGCCTGCAAGCACATACAGGCCGATGGCGGTCACCAGCTGGAGCGCGGTCGCGGCGACCGAGACGATGCGCTGGCCGGAGAGGCTGTGGCGCATGGCGAGCACCAGAAGCGCGGCCGTCATGGCAGGGATCGCGACTGGCACGATGAGCCATTGGCTGGTCATCGCGGAGCCTCGGAGCGAGCAGTATCGGACGGCTCCTCGTCGGGGCGGATGCCCAGTGTCACGTCGTCGACGCCCGTTTCCAGGAAGGCGCGCAGCGAGAGCACGACGATCAACGCCGTCATGCCGAAAGTGATGACGATGGCGGTAAGCACCAGCGCTTGCGGCAGCGGGTCGGTGTACCCGTCGGCCGACGTGCCGACGATCGGCGGCCGGTCGACCGCGAGCCGTCCCATGACGAACAGGAACACGTTGACCGCATAGGACAGGAACGTCAGGCCGATGACCACCGGGAAGGAACGGCGCAGGAGGATCAGATAGAGGCCGACGGCGGTCAGCGCCCCGATGCCGGTTGCCATGAGAAGCTCCATGCTCATGGCACGCTCCCCTCGACCTGGCTCGCGATCTGCCTTGCGCGCGCCTCCGACTGCCTGGATGCGTGCTCGGCGCGCTCCTCGACGCGCGAAAGCGTCGCCAGCGACAGGAGGCAGGTGCCAACCACGGTGAAGAAGACGCCGACGTCGAATGCCATCGCCGACGCCAGCTCCACCTCGCCGAACACCGGCAGATGAAAGTACCCGAACGTGCTGGTGAGAAACGGACGCTCGAACAGGAGCGAGGCCAGTCCCGTCGCGCCTGCCAGCGCGACGCCGCCGCCGATCATGACATGGGCGTCGAAGCGGGCGCGGCGATGGGCCCAGACATAGCCGCTGGCCATGTATTGCATCAGGAAGCCAATGGCGACGACCAGGCCGGCGATGAAGCCCCCGCCCGGCATATTGTGCCCTCTCAGGAGGATGTAGACGCCGACCATGAGCGACAGCGGCAGCAGGACGCGAGCGACCACCGTCAGCATCAACGGATGCGCATCGCCGGCTTGCGGATCGAAGCGTGTCCGCGCAAGCCGGCGGCCGGCGGCGCCGTGCAGCGCGGAATCGAGCAGCGCGAAGATCGTCAGCGCCGCGATCGCAAGCACGATGATCTCGCCGAACGTGTCATAGCCGCGGAAGTCCACCAGGATGACGTTGACGACATTGGTGCCGCCGCCGCCCGGCTTCGACTGCTCGACGTGATAGCTGGAGATCGTCTCGAAGCCGCGGGTCATCACGGCATAGGCGAGCGCCGCCACGCCGGCACCGCCGGCCACTGCCAGCCCGCCGGCGCCGAGCTTCGCGCGCCGCGACAGCTCGTCGGGCGTCGTGCGTGGCAGCAGGTTGATCGCGAGCAGGAGGAGGATGGTGGTCACCACCTCGACCGAGATCTGCGTGAGGGCGAGATCGGGCGCCGAGAACTGCAGGAAGGCGAGGGACACGACGAGCCCGACGACGCTCGTGACGATCAAGGCCGCGAGCCGATCGTAATGGCGCAGGACGACCAGGCCGCAGGCGAGCAACAGCACCAGCCAGCCCGTCATTGCCGGCAATGTTGCCGGCAACGTGGCGCGGTCCCCCGCAACCGACGCCGGAGGGGCGCCGAGATAGGCGGCGAGGCCGAGCAGGCCGATGGTCGCGACGATGGCGCCCAGATAGCGTGGCAGGCTGCCGTTGTCGATTCGGCCCAGGAGCCGGCGCGAGGCGCGGATCGTGCCGGCGATCGCTGCCTGGAAGAGAGCCATGGCATCGGGGCGCCGGACCGCGAGCCGCAGGCGGTCGACCGCCCGATAGGCCCAAAGCAGCACGAGCCCGCCGACGAGAGCGATCACGCTCATGGCAAGCGCCGGCGTCAGGCCATGCCACAGCGCGAGATGATAGTCGGGCAAGGTGCCGCCCGTGGCCGCAAGAGAGGTCCGCGCCACGATTGCCCCGGCGAACGTCGCGGGCATCACGCCGATGGCGGCGATCGGAAGGACCAGAAGCGCCACCGGCAGCCACATGCCGAAGGGCGGATCATGCGGATGGTGCGGATAGTCGTGCCGCTCCGGACCGAGGAAGACGTGCAGCACCAGCTTGGCGGAATAGGCCGCGGACAGGAGCGCGCCGACGGTGGCGAGCAGCGGGAAAAGCCAAGGCTGACCGGCATAGACCGTGTGCGCTGCCTCCTCCAGCATCATCTCCTTGGACAGGAAGCCGTTGAGGAGGGGTACGCCGGCCATCGATGCCGCGGCGATGATGGCGAGGCCGGAGGTGATCGGCATGAGGTGGCGCAGGCCGCCGAGCCTGCTTATGTCGCGCGTGCCGGACTCGTGGTCGACGATGCCCGCGCTCATGAAAAGCGCCGCCTTGAAGGTGGCGTGATTGAGGACATGGAACATGGCGGCAACCACCGCGATGCGCGTTCCGAGCCCGAGCAGCATCGTCAGCAGGCCGAGATGGCTCACCGTCGAGAAGGCCAGGAGCGCCTTGAGGTCGTCCTTGAACAGTGCAATCCAGGCCGCGATCACCATCGTCGCGAGGCCGGTCAGCGAGACGATCAGGAACCACTCCTGGGTTCCGGACAGTACCGGCCAAAGTCGAGCCAGCAGGAAGACGCCGGCCTTCACCATGGTCGCCGAATGCAGATAGGCCGACACCGGCGTGGGCGCGGCCATCGCATGCGGCAGCCAGAAGTGGAACGGGAACTGAGCCGACTTGGTGAAGGCACCGAGCAGCACGAGCAGCAGCATCGGCAGGTAGAGCGGCGAGGCCCGGATCGCGTCACCGCGGGAAAGTATCTCGCTCAGCTCGAAGCTGCCGGCGATGTGGCCGAGCAGCAGCATGCCGCCCATCAGGGCGAGCCCGCCGGTGCAGGTGACGACCAGGGCCATGCGGGCACCCGCGCGCGAGGCCGGGAGATGGTGCCAGTAGCCGATCAGCAGGAAGGAGCTGATGCTGGTGAGTTCCCAGAAGACCACCAGCAGGAGGATGTTGTCGCTCAGGACGATGCCGAGCATCGAGCCTTGGAACAGCAGCAGATAGCAGAAGAACCGGCCTACGGGATCGGAGCGCCCGAGATAGAAGCGCGCATAGAGAATGATCAGGAGGCCGATGACCAGGATCAACGTGGCAAAGAACAGGCCGAGGCCGTCGGCGAAGAACGAAAGCGAGAGACCGAGCTGAGGGACCCACGGGACGGAGGCACGGGGAACCTCGCCGGAATAGACGGCCAAGCCTTCCGTCAGCAGGAGCACGAGCGAGAGTCCCGTGACCGCGGCCGTGGCCGCCGAGCAGGTGTTGCGGCCAGCCCTGATGGCGAGCAGCGGGACCAGCGCACCGATCAAAGGCGTGAAGACGACGAGCGCGAGCATCATCGGATGAAAGTCGATGCGACCATGGTGGTGAACAGCCTGGAAAGTAACCGCGATCGTCCTGTCATGCTCTCGCAGGCGCGCAGCCTGGACCGGCGACAATCCGCTTCTTGGTCGCTACGACCAGCGGAACCACTCCGACCCTTGCGACAGCCATGCCGACCAGCGAGACTGGCCGACTGCCGAAGATCGTCGGCATTGCTGGAGGGCGGGCGGGTCACTGCAAACCGCGAGATGACGGGCACAGCGCGGCGGCCGCGGATGCCTCGCAACGGGATAGCTGCGGGCATCGACGAAGTTCAGCAGCGTGAAGCCTGGTCCGTGGCGAATCTCGCCGAATAGACAGTCGGATCATGATGCGCGCATCCCGCGCGGCGGCCCGACCAAACGCACTACCTGTCTCGCTGCGATCCTGCAACGGACACCCTTACTCACTCTCTCATGGGATGCCGGCGCTTGCAACCCGTCTGCGGATGGGGCTCGGCGGTACCGGTCGACGTTACGCCCGGCGCGATCCTATCCCGGCGGCGCAACGAGGCATTGGATTGTGGGCGCCCGCACATGGCTCGACATGCTCATGGTGCGCCTGCCAGCCGATGCATGGCGCGACCGAGAACGTGAACGCCGCGAGCGAAGTCGTCACGATCGAGAGTCTCATCCGAGTTGTGGCTGCCGTTGGCGTTGCGGACGAGGAGGACTGCCGACGGAATGCCCGCTCGCGCGAACATCGCCGCGTCGTGCCCGACGGTCGGCATGCGCCGCATCGGGATCCGGAGTGACGCTGCGGCGTCGTCGAGCAGCGCCATCAGCTCGCTGTCCAGCGGGGTCGGTGTCGTTCCCACCTCCCTGCCCAGCTCGAAGGTGACGCGCCGGTCGGCCTCGATGACCTTGATCCGGTCGAGCAGGAAAGCGCGCGCCGCATCGAGCGACGTTTCCACGGCCGCGCCGATGTTCAGGCTGAACCTCACCTCTCCAGCCACCTTCGTCATGGCGTGCTGCACCGCGTCGGTCGAGAACTTCCCGACGGTGAAGACGAAGTCTTCGTCTCCCCGCGCGATCCGGTCCTTCCAGAATTCGTCGAGAACGAGCGCCAGCTCTGCCACGGCGAGGACGGCGTCCTGCCTGAATCGTCGCGGCAGGGCTGCCGAATGGCCATAGGCGCCGATGCACCGCGCGTCGGGAAAGCGGACGTTGCCACGCACGGCGGTGGCGATGCCGACCGGGATGCCGTCCGCTTCCAGGAGAGGTCCCTGCTCGATGTGGAGCTCGAGAAAGCTCGTGACGAGAGCGGAATCGAGCAGGGGCGCCGCGGCCTCGCCCACTCGCGGATAGCCAAGGTCCCGGAGGTGATGGCGCAGCGACCTTCCGCTGTCGGACCTGACGAGGTCGCCGATCTCGTCGAGCGTCGACAGCCCGAGCATCAGCCGGCTCCCGAGATACGCGGTGCCGAACCAGGGACTCTCCTCGCACCGCATGGCCACGGCCCGCAACGGCTTCGCGCGGCCGGCCGGATCGGCGGCGGCCGCGGCGAGCACGGCGAGGCCTGCCGCTATGCCCGCCAGGCCGTCGTAGTTCCCGCCGTGGGGCACCGAGTCGAGATGCGAGCCCGTCGTGACGCAGGGCGCCGCAGGGTCGGTCCCCGGCGGCAGGACCTGAATGTTCCCGAACGCGTCGGTCAACATCTGCAGGCCATGCCGCCGCGCAAACGCGCGGACGTGGTCTGCGGCCGTCTCCTCGTTTCGGCTCCAGGCCGCGCGCGTGATGCCGGGACTGTCCGCCGTCTCAATCCCGATACGTTCCAGGAGCTCCCAGGCTTCCGCGATGGTCGAGTCGAGATGGGAGTGAGCGTCCATGGAGCATGCGCTCCCGTCACGCCGCCTGCCCGGCGTCGTCTCCGTCGCGCGCGCGAGGGGCCTTGCCGGCGCGCGCCGCCGGGATGCCGCGCAGGTGCACGATCATGGCGACGAGATCGACGTCGGTCTCGAGCAGCTCCAGGTCGCGCGTCATCTCGCGCACCTGGTGGCCCTTGCGACCGAATTCCTCCGATGCTTCCACCGCATTCCTGCGCTCCGACACGCCGCCGGTGCCGTTGTTGAACGCCTTCGCCTTCAGCCACTCCAGACGCGCGCGCTCGGTGTCGCGGGCGAACTTTCCCTCGACATACTGCCGGCGGACGGCGTGGTACGTCGCGAGCAGCTCGACCTCCGGCAGCGTCCACAAGGCTTCGGCGGAAATGGTCATGTCTATGGATCACCCTGCAGCGGCATGGGAAGGCAAGGTACCGTCGTCCCGGAGCGCTGGTCCAGCTTCGGGACCTGCAGCCTCGACTTGCTGCCTCGGGGCTTGCGGTCGGGGCGGCAGGCGGTGGCTCGCTCGGCCTAGTGCTCGTGGTCGTGGCGCTGCGCGGCTTCGTGGTGGCTGAGGCTCTCGGCGTCGTCGGGCTTCAGCTCCATGAACACGACCGACGACAGGATCGTCAGCCCGCCCAGGACGAGGAAGGCGTACTGCACGCCATCGACGATGGCGCCGGGGTTGGCGTGCAGATGGGACGGCACGAAAAGGGCGGCGATCAGGGCCGCCCCGGCCACGCCGAAGCTGATGGAGAGCTGCTGGCCGGTGGCGGCGATCGTGCTGGCGCCGCTGGTCTGGGCGCCCGAGACGTCGGCATACACCAGGGTGTTCATGCTGGTGTACTGCAGCGACGTGAACGAGCCCAGGATGAAGGCCTGCACGACGATCCGCCAAAGGGGCGTATCGATTCCCACCGTCGCGAAGGACATGATCAGCAGCCCGACCAGGATGGTGTTGCCGACCAGCACGGTGCGATAGCCGAGCCGCTCGAGGATGGCCGGCAGGAACGTCTTCAGGCCGACCGAGGCGATGGCCTGCGGCAGCACCAGCAGGCCCGACAGCACCGGCGAGTAGCCGAGCCCGACCTGGTAGAGCAGGGGGAACAGGAACGGGATTCCGCCAAGTCCCAGCCGCGTGAAGAAGCCGCCGTTCACTGCGGCGCGGAAGGTGCGGATGCGGAACAGGGCGAGGTCGAGCAACGGGAAGGCGGCCGCCATGGCGCGGATCCCGTAGCCTGCCAGCAGCACCGCGGAGATCGCCAGGAGCACCAGGATCCAGCCGAGGCTCAACGTATGGTCGCCGAACACCTCCAGCACCCAGGACAGGAGCGCGATGCCGCCGCCGAACAGGACGAGGCCAAGATAGTCGAGCGGGTGGGTCTTCTCCTCGCGGTAGTCGGGCAGGTAGCGGCCGACGAAATAGAGCCCGAGCAGGCCGACGGGGACATTGACGTAGAACACGCCGCGCCAGTCGAGATAGACGACGATCAGGCCACCCGCCACCGGCCCGATCATCGGCCCGACCAGGCTCGGGATGGCGACGAAGCTCATGACCTTGACCAGGTCGGTCTTGCCGAAGGTGCGGGCGAGCGTCATGCGGCCGACCGGCATCATCATGGCGCCACCCATGCCCTGGAGGACGCGGCAGGCCACCAGCATCTCGATGCTGGTCGACAGGCCGCACAGGATCGAGCCCACCGTGAACAGGCCGATCGCAGAGGCGAAGACGCGGCGGGTTCCGAAGCGGTCGGCCATCCAGCCGCTCACCGGGATGAAGACGGCGAGGCTGAGCGTATAGCTCGCAAGCACCGACTTGACGTTGATGGGCGACACCTGCATGGCGTGCGCGATCGCCGGCACCGCCGTGTTGAGGATGGTCGTGTCGAGCGCCTGCATGAAGAACGCGACCGCGACCAGCCAGGGCAGCAGCCGCCGGGTGGGCTCGTCGGGGACGCCGGTCGTTGCTGCGGTCACGGCCGCTCGGCGAGGTGCGCCGAGCCGCTGGCCGGTATCGGGCGTCGCGCGGGCATCACCGCACTCTGGGGACGGGCGCGACGCCGCGCAATGGCGTTCGCCGACTTGCCTGGTGCCGTCCCGGTCGCGCGGGGAAGGGGCGACGCGTCATCCTCCGGAACGGGTCAGCGGCCATAAGGCTGCCCCCTTCCGCGCCGCGTCGGAGTGAATGATCCGCCGTCTCCTCCGAGTCTGTGACTTTCTCGTCGCCATCGACATGGAGTATGCGATGACGAAAGGAAAGGTCCCTCGCTGCGCTCGGGATGACATCGAGGGTGTTGCTGCAAAGGTGATGTCATCCCGAGCTCTGCGAGGGACCTTTCCTTTCACGCTCGTCGGGTGCTCGCGGAACCTGTCGAAAAAGTCACAGGCTCTCAGCCGCGATGGAGCGCGTTCACAATGTCCGAGATGGTCAAGGCGAGGGTGTCGCCTTCTTTCCGCGGCTTGAGCCACAGGCCGCCCGCCGGCAGGCCGTCTTCCTTGAAGACCTCGCGACCGCCGAGCTCGGTGCTGTAGAACATCGCGGCCTCGGCGGCGGAATGCAGGGTGCGAATCCGGCCGTCGGGAAAAAACACGTCGAGCGCCTCGTCGTCGAACTCCGCGAACAGCTCCTGCTCGCCGTGCTTGACCAGCGCGAGGCCGCTCATGGCATTCACCGCGAACTGGACCGATTGCGTGTTCGGGCCGCGCGAATGATCCTGGCCCGACAGCTTCTCGTTGCGGCGCCGGACACGCGCGGGATCGTCGGCCGGCGCGATGCCGAACAGGTCGTAGTCGCCGTGGACGTACTTTCCGTTCTGGCCTTGCGGGTAGGTCGAGTAGAGCAGGCAGCCGTAGTGCTTCGACGTCTTGCACATCTGCACGCCCCAGCCCGGTTGGGCACCCGGCCAGGTGCGCACCTCGGCGCCGTTGCGCGGCTGGCAGAGCCCCAGCTGGCCGTGCAGCTTGTCGACGAACTTTTGCCAGGCCTCCGCGGCTTTGAAAGCCTTGCCGGCGCTGCGGAACACCCGGTCGAGACCGGGCAGGGTGGGGTTGACCACGAGGCCCGCCGTCTCGACGTGATGGCCTTCGATGGCGACATCGAGATCGGCCGTCTTCGGCTTGCAGTCGATCGGCTTGGCCATGTAGTCGGGCTTGCCGATCCATTGAATGGACTGCGGGTTGGTCTGCCTGACGATGATATAGACTTTCTGGATCATGGCGGTACGCTGGAACGACTGTGAATCGCGCGGCCGCATGACGGCGGTAGCGTTGGGGTCGAACATCGGCATGCTCCCCGGCAGCAGATGCGCCAGTGTGGCACGTCCGGGCCGGCGTCGCGACCACGACCTGGCTGTCCGGCCGGAGCCCGGTGCGCGATCGGGCGCCGGCCCCTCGGGAGCTTTCGCGACGATGCGGGTCGAGGCACAGGACCGAGAAAGGAGCCTTTCATGAGCGACCCACTGCCACCCGGCATCGTCCTCGTCGAAGGCGCCGACGGGCCGTTCGGCGAGACGGTGCGGACCGGCCCGCACTTGTTGCGAGCCGACGAGCCGGTCGAGGCCGGCGGCAACGACAGCGGGCCCGGCCCCTATGCCTACCTGCTGGCGGCGCTGGGCACCTGCACGGCGATGACGGTGCGCCTCTATGCCCGGCAGAAGAAGTGGCCGCTCGCCGACGTCAAGGTCAGGCTGTCGCACGATCGCATCCATGCCGCCGACTGCGCCGAGTGCGAGACCCGGGAGGGCAGGATCGACCGCATCGAGAAGGTGATCGAGCTGACGGGCTCGCTCGACGACCAGCAGCGCCAGAGGCTGCTGCAGATCGCCGAGCGCTGCCCCGTGCACCGCACGCTGGTGTCGGAGATCCGGATCGAGAGCCGGCTCGCCTGAGGGCCCCTTAGCCGGAAGTTGCCCTACAGCAGGTCGGCCACCGCGGCACGGTAACGCGTCAACGCCGCCAGGTGCTCGGCCGCGCTCCGTCCCGCGATGCGCCGGTGATGGTCGCCGGTGTAGGTCGTGTGTGCCGTCAGGTGGGTCACGCCGGCTGCCTTCCAGAACGCGACGTCGCGCCGCCAGTCGTCCTCGTTGCCGCATGCGGGCGAGGCCCAGACTTCCAGGCCCACGTCCTCGGGCTTGCGGCCCGCTTCGCGGATCAGGGCCCGCAGCTTCGCGAAGGTGGCCAGCGCCGCGTCGCCGGGCGCATGGTCGATCGGCATGTAACCGTCGCCATACTTGGCGACCCGGCGCAGCGTCGCCTCGGCGTGACCGCCGAACCATACCGGGATGCGGCCCGACCGCGGGCGCAGGACGAGGCCGCCGTCGTGGAGACTGTGGTACTCGCCCTGGAAGGTCGTATGCGGGTTGGCCCACAGCGCCTGCATGAAGCGGACCTGCTCCTCGGACCGGCGCCCCCGCGTGCGGAAATCCATGCCCAGGCCTTCGAACTCGATCCTGTTCCATCCGACCCCGATGCCGAGCCGCAGGCGGCCGCCGCTCAGCGCGTCCAGGGAGGCCGCCTGCTTGGCCACCAGGGCGGCCTGGCGCTGCGGCAGGATGAGGACGCCGGTCGCGAAGCCGATGGTGCGGGTACAGCAGGCGAGAAAGCCGAACAGGATCAGCGGATCGTGGAACGCGCTGTCGGTGGTGCCCACGCGGCGCGCATGGTCGATCGACACCCCGGTGGTGGCGCCGTGCTCGACGCTGCGCGCCGGGTTGTTGCCGAGCACGTGATCCGCGGCGAGCAGATAGTCGTAGCCGAGCCCTTCCGCCGCCTGGGCATAGTCGCGCATCGCGTCGGGCCCCGTGCCGATGTCGACAACGGGCAATGATGCGCCGAGCTGCATGTCGAGCCTCCGAGGTGCGGGGCGAAACCGTGCCAGCCGATCGCGCCGCCCGCAAGCCGGCCCGACGGGCCGGCTCTCATGTTCCTCTCCCCCGCGAAGCCGCGCTCACAGCGGCGCCAGCGCCTGGCGAAGCGGCGCGCTGTCGAGCTGCATCAGGCCGGTGAAGGGCTGGTACATCTCGAGGATCAGGAAGAACGCGCCCGATGCCGACAGGGCGATCAGCACCAGGGCGCCGAGCGCGGTCGGGTTGAGCGGCGAGAACAGGCTGAAGCTCGCGAACAGGATGCACAGCCAGAACACCAGCACGATCAGGAAGGGGAGCGGCATGCGGATGGTCGATTGCTCGAACAGGATCAGCCGGGCCTGCAGGATCTGATTCGCGGCGAGCAGGGCCTGACTGTAGTACTGGCGCTGCGGCTCGTTGCCGGGGGTCAGGGACTGTACGGCATGGAAGGCCGCGCGCCCGATCGTCGAGGAGGTGAAGGGTCCCTCGGCCGACTTCGCCGGACCGTCCATCCAGATGCGGTCGACCAGCGTCGGCATCGCCTCGCGCACCAGATGGCGGGCCGTCGTGGCCTCCGGCCCGTAGAGCTCCAGCATGTGGTCGAGCAGGGTGATGTTGGTCGCCAGCTGGCGGATCTCGTCGCGCTGGGCGTCGTAGGTCGTCTTGGCGGCGTTGATCAGCAGGCCCAGCACCAGGCCGGAGATGGTGGCGATCAGCGCGCACCCCAGCCGGACGATGTCCTTGGCGTGCATGTCGAGATGATGGTCGGGGAGCACGCGGCGCAGCAGGGCGCCGGTCAGCGCGCCGCCGACCAGCAGGGCGCAGATGATCAGCGATATTGCAAGGGCGCTCATTTATTCTCCCCCGGGTCCGGCAGGACCCGGTGCGAGGATAGCGGCGGCAGAGCCGTTTCGTCTTCCCTTCGACACCTGGGACGCGCGGCTCGCCCGGCTGTGCGAGCTCAACACCGAGATGCAGGTGCGCCAGCTGGCTGCGATCCCGACCGTCGAGAATGCCTGGGCGCGCGGCCGCAAGCTCGCCTTGCATGGCCTGATCTACGGCATGCAGGACGGCCTGCTGCGCGATCTCGGGCCGACCCTCGCCTCGGCCGCCGAACGCGACTCGCTGATCAGCATGGACGAGCGCGTCCGCAAGCCGATCGAGCCGCTGAGCGGCGTGCGCCGGCACGCGATCGCGGCGTTCAGCCTGCGCCGACCGGGCGACGGCGCAGGCTGATCCCGTCACCAGCGGCTGGCGGGCCGGCCCGGCCTGTGTCAGAGTTACTGTACAAGCTATGAGCCTCGTCACTGCCCTGCCGATCGCTGCCGGCAATGGTCGATCCTCCGTCTCCGCGGTGTCGATCATCGTTCCCACCCTGAACGAGCGTGCCAACATCGAGCCGACGATCGCGGCGCTCGAGCGCGTGCTGCAGGGCATCGCCTGGGAAGTGGTGTTCGTCGACGACGACAGTGGCGACGGCACGGCCGGGTTGGCGACCGCGCTGGCGCGGCGCGACCCGCGCGTGCGCGTGCTGCGCCGACTCGGGCGACGCGGCCTCGCGTCGGCCTGCATCGAAGGCATCCTGGCGACCACGACGCCGGCGTTCGTGGTGATGGACGCCGACCTGCAGCACGATCCGGACCTGATTCCCGACTTGCTGAGCGCCCTCGACGGCGTCGATCTGGCGATCGGCAGCCGGTATGCGGCGGGCGGCGACGGCACGGCCCTGGGCCCGGGGCGAGGCATCGCCAGCCGGGCTGCGACGGTGCTGTCTCGCCTCGTCCTGAGCCAGCCCATTGCCGACCCGATGAGCGGCTTCTTCGCCATGCGGCGCCGGGCATTCGACGAGGTCGCGCCGCGCCTGACCGGCGTCGGCTTCAAGATCCTGCTCGATATCCTGGCGACGACGACGCGGCCGCTCGCGGTGGCCGAGCTGCCCTACCGGTTCCGCCCGCGCCGTGCGGGCGACAGCAAGCTCGGGGCCGGCGTCGTCGCCGAGTACCTGCTGCTGCTGATCGACAAGCTGAGCGGCGGCCTCGTGCCGGCCCGATACGTCCTGTTCTCGGCGGTCGGCGGCATCGGCGTGGTGGTCCACCTGGCCGTCCTGGCGCTCGCGATGCACGGCCAGATGCCTTTCGCCGGTGCCCAGGCGGCCGCCACCGTGGTCGCCATGACCGGCAACTTCTTCCTCAACAACCTCCTCACCTACGCCGACCAGCGGCGGCGCGGCTGGGGCGTCGTCAAGGGCCTCGCGAGCTTCTACGTGATCTGCGGCATCGGCGCCGTCGCCAATGTCGGCATCGCCACCGCGTTCTACGAGCACTGGTCGGGCTGGTGGCAGGCCGGCCTCGCCGGCGCCCTGGTCGGCTCGGTGTGGAACTACGCCGTTTCGGCCGCCTACACCTGGAGGCGCTGAGGTACGCTACGCGGCTGTCGAATGCGCACATCATGTCGTCCTCCCCGCGCTTCGCGCAGGGAGGACAGTGCATGCGATGGCCGTGCACTCCCTCGCCTCGCCCGGGCGCCCCTCAGTGCGACGGCTCGGCGGCCTGGGTTGCCGGCGTGGCGGGCCTGGGCGCCTTGCGTCCCTTGCGCCATTCCTCGAAGCGCTGCAGCACGACGAAGAACGACGGCACGAACAGCACGGCGAGGCAGGTCGAGGCGATCATGCCGCTGAACACCGCCATGCCGAGCGAGACGCGCGAGTTGGCGCCCGCGCCGCTCGCGGTCACCAGCGGCACGACGCCGAGGATGAAGGCGAACGAGGTCATCAGGATCGGCCGGAACCGGGTGCGCGCCGCCTCGATGGCGGCGTCGAGGATCGGCTTGCCGTGCAGCAGGCGCGCCTCGCGCGCCACCTCGACGATCAGGATGGCGTTCTTGGCGCCGAGCGCGATCAGCAGCATCAGGCCGATCTGGGTGTAGAGGTTGTTGGCCATCCCCAGCGCGCCCAGGGCGGCGGCCGGCCCGATCAGCGCCAGTGGCACGGCCAGGATCACGGCGAGCGGCAGGATCCAGCTCTCGTACTGGCCGGCGAGGCAGAGATAGACCAGCAGGATCGCCAGGGCGAAGACATACATCAGCTGGTTGCCGACGATGTTCTCCTGGTACGACATCGCCGTCCATTCGTAGCCGGTGCCGGGGGGCAGGGTGGCGTTGGCGATCTGGTCCATCAGCGAGATCGACTCGCCCGAGCTGAAGCCCGGTGCCGAGGCGCCGACCACCGCGGCCGACGGGTAGAGGTTGTAGAGGCTGATCAGCGGCGGGCCGCTCGCCTGGTGCAGGGTGGCGAGCGCGCCGATCGGCACCATCTGGCCTTCGGCGTTGCGCACCTGCAGGCGCAGGATGTCCTCGCCCTTCAGGCGATACTGCGAGTCGGCCTGCTGGAACACCAGCAGGGTGAGGCCGAACTTGTTGAAGCGGTTGACGTAGGCCGAGCCGACATAGGCCGACAGCGTGTCGAAGACCTCGCCGATCGACACCTTGAGGGTCTGCGCCTTGACCCGGTCGACCTCGACGCGGATGTGCGGCGCGCCGGCGCGGAACGAGGTGACGAGGTTGGCGAGACCCGACTGGGTGCTGGCCTGCGCGATCAGGTTGTCGGTCGCGTTCTGCAGCTTGACGTAGTCGAACGAGCCGTCGCGCTGCTCGACCTGCATCTGGAAGCCGCCGGCATTGCCGACGCCCTGGATGGCTGGCGGCACCAGCGGGAAGGCGCGGCCGTCCTGCAGCACCTCGCTCTCGCGCGCGATGTGCTGGACGATCGAGCGCAGATCCTGGCCGGGCTGCTTGGCGCGCACGCTCCAGTCCTTGAAGATGATGTAGCAGACGCCGCCGTTGGCCAGCGCGTTGTTGCTGTCGAGGATGGAGAATCCGGTGATGGCCACCACGTGGTCGACGCCGGGCGTCTTGCGGGCGATCTCGGCGACCTGGGACAGCGAGGCCTCGGTGCGCTCCAGTGAGGCGCCGTCGGGCAGCAGCAGGCCCATCAGCATGTAGCCCTGGTCCTCGTTGGGGATGAAGGCGGTCGGCAGGCGGGCGACGCCCCAGCCGCCAACGCCGGCCATCACGAAGGCCAGCAGCACCATGATGCCGGCGCGCTTCACCATGTGGCCGATCAGCCAGGCGTAGCCGTCCTCGAGCTTGCCGTAGACGCGGTTGAAGCCCCGATAGAAGAAGTTGCGCTTCTCGGGCGGCACCGCCGGCCTGAGCCACATGGCGCACTGGGTCGGCTTCAGGGTGGCGGCATTGATCGCGCTGATGAAGGCGGTGGCCGCGATCACCAGCGCGAACTGGGCGAACATCTGGCCGGTCAGGCCGGGCACGAAGGCGGCCGGCAGGAACACCGACATCAGCACCAGGGTGATGCCGATCACCGGGCCGAACAGCTCGTCCATTGCCTTGATCGCGGCGTCGTGCGGCGACAGGCCGCGCTCGATGTGGCGCGCCACGCCCTCGACGATGACGATGGCGTCGTCGACCACGATGCCGATCGCCAGCACGATGCCGAACATGGTCGTGGTATTGAGCGTGAAGCCCATCGCCGCCATGGCCGCGAAGGCACCGATGATGGTCACCGGGATGGTGGTCGCCGGCACCAGCATGGCCCGCCAGTCCTGCAGGAACACCATGATCACGATCAGCACCAGGATGCCGGCCTCGATCAGGGTGATGAACACCTCCTGGATCGAGATCTTGACGAAGTTGGTGGTGTCGAACGACACGTCGTAGACGAGGCCCTCGGGGAACTGCTTGGCCAGCTCGTCCATCTTGGCCTTGACGCGGTTGGCGACGTCGAGCGCGTTGGCGTCGGGCAGCTGGTAGATGGCGATGCCGGCGCCCGGCTTGCCGTTCATCTTGAAGATCTGGGAGTAGGTCTGGGCGCCGAGCTCGACCCGGCCGATGTCCTTGATGCGCACGATGCGGCCGCCGTTGCCCTGGGCGCTCTTGACGATGATGTTCTCGAATTCCTCCGGCGTGGAGAGCCGGCCCTCGACGTCGATGGTGAGCTGGAAGTCCTGGCCCTTGGGCGCCGGCGGCATGCCGACCTGGCCGGCCGTCACCGGCTGGCTCTGTTCCTTGATGACGTTGGCCACCTCGCCCGGCGTCAGGCCGAACGTGTAGAGCTTCTGCGGATCGAGCCAGACGCGCATCGAGTACTGGCCGACGCCCAGCACGTTCACGTTGCCGACGCCCGGGATGCGCGCCAGCTCGTTGACCAGGTTGATGCTGGCGTAGTTGCTCAGGTAGAGGCTGTCGAACCGGGCGTTCGGCGAGGTCAAGGCCAGGATCTGCAGGATCGAGGTCATCTTCTTCTCGACGATGACGCCCTGGGCCTGCGCCGAGGGCGGCAGCGAGGCGATCGCGGCACTGACCTTGTTCTGGACCAGCACCTGGGCGAAGTCGAGGTTGGTGCCGATATCGAACGTCACCGTGAGCTGGTAGGTGCCGGCATCGGTGCTGTACGACTGCATGTAGATCATGCCTTCGACGCCGTTGACCTGCAGCTCGATCGGCAGCGCGACGTTGTCGACCACCGTCCTGGCGCTGGCGCCGGGGTAGCTCGCCGTGACCTGCACGGTCGGCGGCACGATGTTGGGGTATTGCGAGACCGGCAGGGTGGCGAGCGCCACCGCGCCCAGCAGCACGATGACGATCGCCAGCACGTTGGCCAGGACCGGCCGGTTGATGAAGAATGCAGAGATCATCGAACGGGAGCCGGCCGGTTACTTGGTCGTGGTGATGTTGGCGCCCGCCGGCGGCGGCGGGATCGTCCCCTCCTTGGGCACCACCTTGCCGCCCGGCACGGCGCGCCCGTTGGTGGTCAGCACGACGCGGTCGTCGGCCGTGAGACCGCTCTCGATGACGCGCAGGCCGCCGACCAGCAGCTGGCCCGTCTTGACCCGGGTCTGGCGCACGATGTCGTCCTTGTCGACGGTCAGCACGTACTTGCCGGCCTGGTCCTCCGAGACCACCCGGTTGGGCACCAGGAAGACCTTGGTGGCGTCGAGGCCGCGCGGCACGCGCACGCGCACGAAGAAGCCCGGCAGCAGGTCGCGGTTCGGGTTCTTGAACAGGCCGCGCACCAGGATGGTGCCGGTGTTCGGATCGACCTCGGGCGACACGTAGTTGAGGAAACCCGAGTGTGGGTAGCCCTCCTCGTTCATCAGGCCGATGTCGAGCGGCACCTTGCTGAGATCCTCGACGGTCAGCCGCTTGCGGAGATTTTCGCGGATCTGCAGGACGTCCTGCTCGCTCATGTTGAACTCGACGTAGATCGGATCCATCTGGACGATGGTGGCGAGCTTGGTGGCCGAGGTGTCGCCGACCAGCTGGCCGACCGACACGAGATGCTTGGTCACCACGCCGTTGAACGGCGCCATCACCGTGGTGTAGCCGAGATTGGTCTGCTGGATGGTGAGGTTGCCTTCGGCGTTCTCGACGTTGGCGCGGTCGGTATCGCGCTTGGCCTTGGCCTTGTCGAAGGTGGTCTGCGCCGACACGTTCTGGCGCAGCAGCGTCTCCTGGCGGACGTACTCGGCCTGCGACTGCACGAGCTCGGCCTGGGCCGCCTCGAGCTGCGCCTCGGCCTCCTTGACGTTGGCCTTGTACATCGTCTGCTCGATCTCGAAGAGCACGTCGTTCTGCTTCGCCAGGACGCCGTCGACGTACTTGATGGCGGTGAGGAAGCCCTTGACGCGCGCCACCAGGTCGACGGTCGCGAACGCCACCGTGTTGCCGGTCAGCTCCTCGTACGGCGTCACCTCCTGCTGCAGGGGCTTGGCGACGCTGATCTCGGGCGGCGGCGGCGGCTGGAACTTGTTCTCGGGCTTGCAGCCGCCCAACCCGGCCAGCAGGCCGGCCAGCAAGGGCAGCAGGATCAGGCGGCGATTCGACATGGTTCCGATAACGCTCCCCGCAATGCGACCCAAGCGTTAGCGCATCCCACCCCGGATTGCCACCGCGCACGTCGTCCCGGACGGAGCTCATCGCTGGGAGCGCGCCACTCCAGTGGCGCAATCTTCTTTATGATCAACAACATGAGCGCCACTGGAGTGGCGCGCTCCCAGCCGAGGAGTGTCGAGGCCTCGTCAGCGCGCCCCAGCCGCCTGCAAGACCTGCCAGATGCGGGCCGGCGTCGCCGGGCCGTCGAAGCCCTCGACGCCGAACGGCGCCAGGGCGTCGAGGATGGCATTGGCGATGGCCGGGAAGGCGGCGATCGCGCCGGCCTCGCCGCAGCCCTTCACGCCCAGCGGGTTGGTGGTGCAGGGCGTGCCGTTGAAGCCGAGATCGAACGACGGCAGGTCGTCGGCGCGCGGCAGGGCGTAGTCCATGAACGACCCCGCCACCATCTGGCCCGATCCGGCATCGTAGACCGCGTGCTCGAGCAGCGCCTGGCCGACCCCCTGCGCCATCGCGCCATGCGCCTGGCCGGTCGCGATCATGGGATTGACCAGCACGCCGTAATCGTCGACCGCGCTGTAGCGCGCCAGGGTGACCCGGCCGGTCTCGCGGTCGATCTCGACCTCGACGACATGGGCGCCGTTGGGGAAGGTCAGGTGCTCGCGCGTCCAGGCATGGTAGGTGTCGAGCGGCTGGCCCTTCTCCCGGCCGAGCGCCGCCACCTCCATGAGGCCGATGGCGCGATCGGTGCCGGAGACCACGAAGCTGCCGTCGGCGAAGCGGATGTCGGCCTCGGCCGCCTCGAGCGCGTCGGCGGCGAGCGCCGTGCCCTTGGCGATGATCTGGTCCGACGCGCGCCACATCGCCGTGCCGCCCATGTAGGTGGCGCGCGAGCTGCCGTGGCCGCCGCCGGCCACGATCAGGTCGGTGTCGCCCTGGCGGAGCCGGATGCGCTCGTTGGGAACGCCCAGCCGATGGGCGAGAATCTGCGGAAAGGTCGTCTCGTGGCCCTGGCCGATATGCTGCGTGCCGGTGATCAGCGAGATCGTGCCGTCGGCCTCGAAGCGCACGTCGACATTCTCGTCGGGCGGGCCGCCGGTGCCCTTGATGTGATAGGCGAAGCCCATCCCGCGCAGCCGGCCGGCGCTCTCGCTTTCCCGGCGTCGCGCGGCGAAGCCGGCCAGGTCGGCGCGCGCCAGCGCCTGGTCGAAGGTCTGCGGGAAGGTGCCGCTGTCGACCTGGAAGCCGAAGCTGTTGGTCATCGGCATGGCGTCGGCCGGCACCATGTTGCGGCGGCGCAGCTCGCTGCGGTCGAAACCGAAGCGCAGCGCCGCGGCGTCGATCAGCCGCTCGAGGATGTTCACCGTCTCGGCGAAGCCCGGCCCGCGCGTCACGCCGATCGGCGCGGTGTTGCTCAGCACCGCCACGACATGCAGCGCGATCGACGGCAGGCGATAGACCGTGCCCTGCAGGTGGACGTACTGGTAGGTCTGCACGCCGCCGCCGGCCCCTGCCATGTAGGCGCCGAGATTGGCCACGCTCGCGACCTCGAGGGCGAGGAAACGGCCGTCGCGGTCGAGCGCCAGGGCGGCCTCTGCGGCCACGTCGCGCGCGGCGTGGTCGGACAGGAACACCTCGCTGCGGCTGGCGATCCACTTGACCGGCCGGTCGACGCGGCGCGCCGCCCACAGGATCAGCGCATGCTCGGCGTAGGCGAAGTTCTTGGCGCCGAAGCCGCCGCCGACGTCGGGCGCAATGAAGCGCACCCGGGCGGCCTCGACGCCGAGCGCGCGCGCCACGTGATTGCGGTTGATGTGGATGTTCTGGCTCGAGACATGCAGCGTGTAGCGCCCGCTCGCCGCATCGAACCGGCCGACGCAGCCGCGCGGCTCCATCGGGTTGATGGTGATGCGATGATTGTCGAGCCTGAGCCGCACGACGTGGGCGGCACGGGCGAACGCAGCCGCCACGCCGGCGCTGTCGCCGGTGCGCCAGTCGAGGCAGACATTGCCCGGCACCTCGTCGGCGATGACCGGCGCGCCGGCCGCTCGCGCTGCCTCGCCCGTGGTCACGGCGGCGAGCGGCTCGTAGTCGACCTCGACCAGCTCGGCGGCGTCGAGCGCCTGGGCCTGGGTCTCGGCCACGATCAGCGCCACCGGCTCGCCGGCGAAGCGCACCTTCGTGCCGGCGAGAAGGGGCTGCGGTGCGAAGAGGAACGGCTCGCCGGTCTGGACGTTGGCCTCGGCATAGGGGCGCAACGGCCCGAGCCCGTCGCGCTCCGCCTCGACCGCCGTCAGGACCGCGAGCACGCCGGGCGCGCGCCGGGCGGCGTCCAGGCGCATGCCATGAATCCAGGCGTGGGCGTGCGGCGATCGCAGCACCACGGCGTGGGCAAGGCCCTCGAAGCGCAGATCGTCGAGATAGCTGCCGGCACCGGTGATCAGGCGGGCGTCCTCGCGCCGACGCGGCGAATCGCCGATCGTCGCTTTCTGCGAGCCGGCGCTGGTCGATAGGGTCATGTCCTGAGCGTCTCCGCGTTCCTCGCCTGTCGCTTCTCGTCCCACCAGTCGCCGGCCTGCAGCCGCCAGTAGACGAGCTGCGTGGCGAGGCGTCCGGCGCCGCCGCCGGCCCAGCGCGTGCCGTAGGGGGCGAACAGCTTCCAGCGGTCATCCTCGCCCACGATGCCGGCGGCGACAGCATCGGCGCCGGCGGCGGTCTGGGCAACCCCGTGGCCGCCGAACGCCGAGCAGACCCACAGGCCCGGACGGATCTCGCCAACCTGCGGCATCATGTGCGGTGCATAGCCCATGATGCCGGGCCAGGCATGCTCGATCGCCACGTCGCCGAGCTGCGGATAGACCGACAGGATGTCGCCGCGCATCAGGGCGCGCAGGTTGGCCGGCTCGCGCGTGTCGGTGGTGATGCGACCGCCCCACAGCAGGCGGTCGCCGTCGACGATGCGATAATAGTCGCCGGCTCGGCGCGTGTCGGAGATGGCGCCGGTCCAACGCACCGCGTCGGCGAGCTTCCTGCCGAGCTTGGCCGTCACCGCGACGTAGGTCGCCACCGGCAGGATGGCGCGGGCGAGCCGCGGCTGAATGCTTCCGAGATCGGCATTGCCCGCCATCACGACGTGGCGGGCGGCGATCTCGCCACCCCTGGTGCGCACGCACCAGGCGGTTCCCTGGCGCTCCAGGCGCACGGCTTCGCTCGTCTCGTGCACATGGCCGGCGCGGCGCTCGATGTCGCGCGCCAGCGCCAGCGCCAGGTTGAGGGGATGAACCTGAAACGAATGCGGGTCGTGAATCGCCTGATGATAGCGCTCGGTCAGCAGCAGCGTTCGCACCCGCGCGGTGTCCCATGGCTCGAAATCGGCGCCGAGCTTGGCCGCCAGCGCGCGGATGCGGTCGGGGAAGTCGCCGCCCTGGTCGGTGCGCGCCACGGTGAGCTTGCCTTCGCCCATCAGCAGGTCGGGCCGGGCGAAGGCCTCGATGGCCTCGCGCACGATCGCCACGCCGCACTTGGATTGGGCGTAGAGCCGGCGCGCGTGCGCCACGCCCAGCCGATCGACCAGCGCTGCCGTGCGCGCGGCGTAGCCGGGGCTGACGAAGCCGCCGTTGCGGCCCGAGGCGCCCCAGCCGATGCGCCGCCGCTCCACCAGCACCACCCGCCGGCCGCGCATCGCCAGCAGACGCGCCGTGTGCAGGCCGGCGAAGCCGCCGCCCACCACAGCGACATCGGCCTGGACGTGGCCGCTGAGCGGCAGCCGCTCCGGGCTGGCGTCCCTGGTGGCGGCGTACCAGCTCGCCGGATACTCGCTGTCGATCATCACTGGCGGCACCTTCGCCCGGCGATCCGCCGCGGCGCAAGGCTTGCTCATGCTCTTCTGGACCGCGAGCGTCCCGCTCGCTCATGAACCTGAGCGAGCGAGACGCTCGCGGTCCGGAAGACCATGACGGTCAACAGCCGACCGCCTCGCCGTCGCTGCGCGGGTCGGCGCCGCCAGAGCGCACGCCGGTCACCGGATCGATGGTGATGCCGTGGGCGTGGCCGGCGAGCTCGTTCCAGTCGCCCCAGCGATCGAGCGTATGGCCGCGCCGCTCGAGCTCGTCGATCGTGGCGCGCGGGAAACGCGCCTCGAGATGCAGCATGTCGCGCGGCTGGCCGATCGCGAAGCGGCCCGACAGGAAGCGCGGCATGTCGACCGCCTGCTGGATGTCGAGCCCGTGATCGATCATGGCCAGGTAGGTCTGCAGGTGAATCTGCGGCTGGCCGTCGGCGCCCATGCAGCCCAGCACGCTCCACAGCTTGCCGTTCCGGAAGCCGAGCGATGCGATCAGCGTGTGCAACGGCGTCTTGCCGGGCTCGACCCGGTTGGGATGGCTGGGATCGAGCGTGAAGTAGGCGGCGCGATTCTGCAGCACCACGCCGGTGCGGCCGGCGACGACGGCAGCGCCGAAGCCGCCATAGAGCGAGTGGATCAGCGACGCGGCATTGCCGTCGCGGTCGACCGCGGCGATGTAGACCGTGTCGCCGGCCAAGCTGCCTTCGGAGGGAATGCGGTCCCACGGGATGGCGCGCGCCGGGTCCATCAGGGGGCGCCGCGCGTCGGCGTGTGCCTTGGAGATCAGGCGATCCATCGGCACCTCGGCGAAGCGCGGGTCGGCGAGATGGCGATCGCGGTCGTGATAGGCGAGCTGCTTGGCCTGCACCATGAGATGCACGGCATCGGGGCCGAGGAACGGCTTGCGATGCAGCTCGAACGGTTCGAGCAGATTCATCATCTGCAGGACGGCGAAGCCTTGGGTGGGGGCCGGCGTCTCGTAGATCGTGACGTCGCGATAGCTCCCCACGAGCGGCTCGCCCCAGCGCGCGACCTGCCGGGCGAGATCGTCGGCGGTGAAGAAGCCGTCGTTGGCCTGCGACCAGCGCACCAGCTCGCGTGCCACGTCGCCCGTGTAGAAGCCATGCCAGCCGTCGCTGGCGATCGCCTGCAGGGTGCGCGCGAGATCGGGGTTCGCGAGCACGCGGCCGCCGCCGAGGAAGATCGCCGCCGCCTCGGGGCTTTTCGCCAGCTCCGGGCCCGCCGTCTCGCACCATTGGGCGAGCCGCTCCGACATCGGGAAGCCGTCGCGCGCGTATCCGATCGCCGCGTCGAGGCAGCGCGCCAGCGGCAGGCGGCCATGGGCGGCATGCGCCAGGGTCCAGCTCGCCACCGAGCCCGGCACCGTGAGCGTGCCGACCAGCGGTCCGCGATAGGGCACCTCGGCGAGCCCGCGCCGCGCAAAGGCTTCCAGCGTGCCGAGCGACGTCGCGCGTCCGCCGCCGTCGATGTAGCGCACCGCGCCGGTCGCCGCGTCGTGGATCAGCCAGAACGCATCGCCGCCGATCCCGGTCATGTGCGGATAGACCACCGACAGCGTCGCGCTGGCGGCAATCGCTGCGTCGACGGCGGAGCCGCCGCGTCTCAGCATGTCCGCGCCGGCGTGCGAGGCGAGCGCGTGGGGCGATGTCACCATGCCGTGCGGCGACTGAGCGGCCGGGCGGCCCGCGTTGTACTCGATCATGTCGGGTCGATGACTAGCAGATTCGGCGGGCGTGTGGGACGACTTGAGGAAATCCAGGTTCGGACAGAGGAAAGATCCCTCGCTGCCCTTCGGGATGACAGCAATACTGTCATCCCGAAGGGCAGCGAGGGATCTTGCACGACGGTGACACAGAGGGGTTGTCGCCCGTGATCATCGTCTCCCCCCGAGTTGACATTGCCTCGTGTCCTTCCTAATTCTTAACCACAAAGTTAAGTAACATCGGCGAGCGTCATGCTGAAGAGCCTCGGATACGTGGTGCTGGTCGTCCTGGTCGCGATCGCCGGCGTCCTGGTCTACGCCTCGACCAAGCCCGACAGCTTTCGCGTCGAGCGTACGGCGAGCATTGATGCGCCGGCCGATCGCATCCAGCCGCTGATCGCCGATTTCCGGCGCTGGGCCGACTGGTCGCCCTACGAGAAGAAGGATCCCGCGATGAAGCGCTCGTTCGGCAGCCTCACCTCAGGCAAGGGTGCGACCTACGCCTGGGACGGCAACGACAATGTCGGGCAGGGCAGCATGGAGATCCTCGAGGCGGCGCCGGCCAAGGTGGTCATCAAGCTCGATTTCCAGAAGCCGTTCGAGGCGCACAACACCGCCGAGTTCACCCTGAAGCCCAAGGGTAGCGCGACCGACGTCACCTGGGCGATTCACGGCCCCAGCCCGCTGATCAGCAAGGTGGTGAGCCTGTTCATGAACATGGACACCATGATCGGCAAGGACTTCGAGGCAGGCCTCGCCAATCTCAAGGCGCTGGCCGAGAAGCGATAGCCAACACGGAGGAAGTCATGAGCAAGCGGCGCGATGCCCGCGCGAGCCGTCTGTCGTCACGCGTGCTGGCGGCGTCCCTGGCGCTGGCGCTCGTCCCGGCGACCGGGCATGGCCAATCGGCGTCGTCCGGCCTGCCGCCGGGCGTCTATCCCGCCGAGCAGGACTACAGGCTCGCCCTCGCGGGAACCTATGCGCTCGACCCGGATCATGCCGCCGTCATCGCCCGGGTTTCGCATCTCGGCTACTCCTGGAGCATCTTCCGGTTCGATCGGCTGGACGGCACGCTGAAGTGGGATCCCGCCAACCCGAACGGCTCCGTGCTGTCGGCCAGGGTCGAGACCGCGTCGATCACTTCGAACGTCAAAGGCTTCGGCGAGCAGCTGGCCGGCGACGACTTCCTGAAGTCGAAGGCCTTTCCCCAGGCGACGTTCGCGTCGACGGCGTTCCGGCAGACCGGGCCGCGCGCCGGCAAGGTCGACGGCACCCTGACCCTGCTGGGCCACAGCAAGCCGGTGACTTTCGACGTCGAGCTGGTCGGCGCCGGCAAGGGCCTGACCGGCCAGCCGCGCATCGGCGCCACGGCCCGCACCAGCATCGACCCCGTCGCGTTCGGCCTGATGCCGCTGCTCGGCCCGTCGATCGAGATCGTGGCCGAAATCGAGTTCGTGAGGACGCCATGAACGGCCCGGCGCACGCCGCGAGCGCCGTTGCCAGGACGGTCGCCGGGGAACTCGTCGTGACCCGCGACATTGCCGCGCCGCGGGCGCGCGTCTTCGCCGCGTGGACCGACGAACAGCTCGCGGCGCGCTGGTGGGCGCCGCGCGACTTCACGCCGCTCTCCTGCACCATCGACTTGCGGCCCGGCGGTGTCTGGCATCGCCGCATGCGCGCGCCCGACGGGACCGTGATGGTCAAGCACGGCGTCTATCGCGAGATCGTTCCACCGGAACGCCTGGTCTTCACCTACATGACCGAGAATGCCGACGGCGCGATCGATCGCGAGACCCTGGTCACGGTGACCTTCGACGATCTGGGCGAGCGGACGCGCCTGACCTTGAGGCATGTTGCGTTCGCTTCCGAGGAGGCCCGGCTCGACCATCAGGGCGGCTGGACCGGCTGCCTCGAGCGATGCGCCGCGTTCTTCGAAACCGGCCGCGACGCGGCATGAGCATCGACTGAGAGGATCGAAAGGAGCGAGTGATGAACGTGCAGGCCTATCTGTTCTTCGACGGCAAATGCGAGGAAGCGCTCGAGTTCTACAAGAGCGCGATCGGCGCCAAGGTCGACATGATGATGCGCTTCAGCGAGGCGCCCGAGAAGCCGCCGGAAGGGGCGATGCCAACCGCATCGGAGAACAAGATCATGCACGCCGCCTTCACGGTCGGCGACACGCAGATCATGGCGTCGGACGGTCACTGCGCCGGCAAGCCGTCCTTCCAGGGCTTCGGCCTGACGCTCAATGCGGCGAACGACGCCGAGGCTGCGAAGCTCTTCGACGCCGTCGGCAAGGGCGGGCAGGTGCAACAGCCGCTCACCAGGACCTTCTTCGCCTCGAGCTTCGGCATGGTGACCGACCGCTTCGGCGTGATGTGGATGGTGATCGCGGAGTAGGGCTGAGCTCTCTTCCTCCCCGGCTTTGCCGGGGAGCCGACGCCGGACGTCGTGGTCATGCTCTTCCGATTTGCCCTCCCTGCGCGAAGCGCGGGGAGGTGCCCCCGAAGGGGGCGGAGGGGTCAGGAGCCTCAGTCGAAGCGTCCGTCTGTTGTCTTGCGGTTGAGATGTCGTCGCCGATTGACGGTATCATCAAGACGTATTTCAGCAGCACGTCTGTTTGCTCTCGACCCCTCCGCCCCCTTCGGGGGCACCTCCCCGCGCTTCGCGCAGGGAGGACGCCCGTACGCAATCGTCACGCCTTCTCGACATTGGAGCTGCGCAGCGGGACGCCGAACTCGCGGCGGCAGACGTCGGCCAGGACGGCGACGCCCTGCCTGATCGTCTCGGGATCGGGGTTGGCGAAGCAGAGGCGCAGGCGGCAGCGGGCGTGCTCCTTGTTGGTCGACCATTCGGGGCCGGGGTTGAGCGACACGCCGGCGGCCAGCGCGGCCTGCGCCAGCTTCACCGTGTCGACGTTGTCGGGCAGCTTGATCCAGAGGTAGATGCCGCCCGGCGGGTCGCCGAACTCCGCGGCGGTGCCGAACTGCTCGGCCAGTGCCTCCCTCAGCGTCTGCAGCTTGCCGGCCAGCGTCTTGCTGAGCTTCGGCACATGGTCGGCGAAATGCTGCTTGCAGAACTCGGCCAGCACCATCTGCTCGAGCGCGCCCGAGCCGGCATCTTGCTTGAGGCCGAGGATGCGGCTCAGGATCTCCCACCCGGCGACGATGTAGCCGACGCGCAGCGCCGGCGCGATCGACTTGGAGAACGAGCCGATGTGGATCACGCCTTCGCCGCCGGCCATCGCGTAGAGCGACGGCGGCCGCTTGCCGCTCCACACCAGGTCGGAATAGCACTCGTCCTCGAAGATCATGACGCCGTGGTCGCGCGCGATCTTCAGCAGCTCGGCGCGGCGCGCCTCGCCCATGATGGCGCCGGTCGGGTTCTGCACCGTCGGGATGGTGTAGATGTACTTGGGCGTCACCCCCTTCTGCTTCAGCTCCTCGAGCTTCTGCTTCAGGAGGTCGAGCCGGAGCCCCTCTGCGTCGAGCGGGATGCCGATCGTGTTCACGCCGAGCTTGACCAGCTTGGTGAGCGCGCCGCCGTAGGTCTCCTGCTCGATCAGCACGGTGTCGCCCTTGGCCAGAAGCAGGCTGTTGACCAGCTCGAGCCCCTGCATCGACCCCGACGTGATCAGGATCTCGTCCGCCGAGCAGTCGATGCCGGCGTGGCCTTTCAGCTTGCCGGCCAGGAAGTCGCGCAGCGGCCGGTAGCCGAGCGGCCCGCTGTTGAGGCCGTAGGTCGCGAGCGTCGCGCCCTCGCGCTTCAGCACCGCCGTCGCCGCAGCGATCAGCGCGTCGACCGGCACGTGCTTTGCGTCGTTGTGGCCGCCGATGAAATTGTACCTGGGGAAGCCGTTCCATTTGACGGCCGGCGGCGGCGTGCCGGGCGCCAGCAGGGGAGCAAGATCGAATGGGGCGGTCATGGCGGTTCCTCTTTTCCTGTCGTCCATTGCTGGGCCAACGACCGCCGATTCGCAACCGCTTTTGGTCAGGTCTGGGTCACCGCGCGGAACGAGCGGGCGTCCGCCATGGCCCAGGGCTGCATCCAGCGCGGCGGTGCGGTGCCGGCCAGCAGGGCGCCCTCGACGAGCGGCGGATAGAGCTCGGCGAAGGTGGTGACCTCGCTGGCCGAGATGCGGCGCGAGATGTGGATCGGCTTGAAGTCGTTGGGATGCTCGAGGCCCGCCGCCGCGGTCATCTCGGCCAGCTCGTGAAGCGTCGCCTGATGGAAGTTGACCACGCGCTGCATCTTGTCGGGGACGTCGAGCGCGCGCTGGCGCGTCGGGTCCTGGGTCGCCACGCCGGTCGGGCAGCGGTCGGTGTGGCAGGACTGCGACTGGATGCAGCCGACGGCGAACATGAAGCCGCGCGCGGCATTGCACCAGTCGGCACCCAGCGCCATGGTCCGGACGATGTCGAAGGCGGTGATGATCTTGCCGGCGGCGCCGATCTTGATGCGCTGGCGGACGCCGATGCCGACCAGGGCATTGTGCACGATGTAGAGACCCTGGCGCATCGGCTTGCCGATGTGATCGACGAACTCCATCGGCGCCGCGCCGGTGCCGCCCTCCTTGCCGTCGACGACGATGAAGTCGGGATAGATGCCGGTCTCGAGCATCGCCTTGCAGATGGCGAGAAATTCCCACTCGTGCCCGATGCAGAGCTTGAAACCGGCCGGCTTGCCGCCGCTCAGGCGCCGCATCTCGGCGATGAAGCGCATCATCTCGATCGGCGTCGAGAACGCCGAATGCCGCGACGGCGAGACGCAGTCCTCGCCCATCGGCACGCCGCGCGTCGCCGAGATTTCCGCGCTCACCTTCGGCGCGGGCAGGACGCCGCCGTGGCCGGGCTTGGCCCCTTGGCTGAGCTTCAGCTCGACCATCTTGACCTGCGGATTGGCCGCCGCTTCGGCGAACCTCTCGGGCGAGAAGGTGCCGTCGGGATTGCGCGCGCCGAAGTAGCCCGAGCCGATCTCCCAGATGATGTCGCCGCCGCCTTCGCGGTGATAGGGGCTGTAGCCGCCTTCGCCGGTATCGTGCGCGAAGCCGCCGAGCCGGGCGCCGCCGTTCAGGGCGCGGATGGCGTTGGCGCTCAATGCCCCGAAGCTCATCGCCGAGATGTTGAAGACGGAAGCGGAGTAGGGCTGCGTGCATTCCGGCCCGCCGATCGTGATCCTGAAATGGTCGCTGTGCACCGGCGTCGGGAGGATCGAATGGGTCATCCACTCGTAGCCTACGCTGTAGACGTCGTACTGTGTCCCGAAGGGCCGGACATCGAGCACTTTCTTGGCGCGCTGGTAGACGACGGCGCGGCGGTCGCGGCTGAACGGCGTGCCGTCCTTCTCGCCCTCGAAGAAGTACTGCCGCATCTCTGGCCGGATTTCCTCGAAGATGAAGCGCAGGTGCGCCGCGATCGGATAGTTGCGCAGGATCGAATGGCGCTTCTGGATCAGGTCGTAGATGCCGACGCCGGTCAGGAAGATCGCGACATAGAGGCCCAGATGCAGCAGGAACGACCACGGATCGAACGTCAGCGCGATGGCGAACGCGACCAGCCCGAGCGCCGACAGCGTGAGCGTGATGAAGCGTGGCGTGAAGGCAAGCAGCAGGGGCGGCATCGATTCCTCACTTCGGACGGAACAGGGCTGGGACTAGGCGGGCATCGGGTCGAGCAGGCTCGTCGCCTCGCAGCAGGCGCACCGCCCGGACGGGAGGAACCTGCGGCGCAGCGGTGTCACGATCGTGACGCCGCTCGGCATGCCCTTGCGCATTCTTGTCCTGGCCATGGCGGGCCTCCCTTTGGAGGAGGATAGCGCAGAAACCCGTAGCGCGGGCCGCGAAAGGCCCTACGTCCGCTCGAACGAGACGCTCTTGATCACCGCGAACACTTGCCGCCCGGGCGCCAGAGCCAGGCGCTGCACCGACTTGGCGGTGATGCGCGAGACAAGGACGGCGCCGTGGCAGTCGAGCCTGACGTCGGCCTGGGCACCGTTCGCGCCGGCGGCGATGTCGACGATCCGGCCGGGCAGGACATTGAGGGCGCTCACCGCGTCGGGCGGGTGGAGCGACAGCATGACGTCGCGGGCGCGGATGTAGGCACGCACGGCAGTGCCTGCCGCGGCCTGCAGGCGCGGCACCTGCAGCTCGCCCGCCAGCGTCGCCAGCACCGAGAGCTGGAAGGCGTCGTCGTGGCGCGTCACCGTGGCGTCGAGCACGCTGCCGACGTCCGCCGGATCGGCCAGCGACAGCACGTCGCCGGCCGGGCCGACGGCCGTCACCGTGCCGTCGCTCAGCAGCACCACCGTGGTGGCCAGGCGCGCCACCTCGGCGACGGAATGGCTGACATAGAGGATCGGCACGCCGGCCTCGTCGCGCAGCCGTTCGATGTAGGGCAGGATCTCGGCCCGCCGCGCCTCGTCGAGCGAGGCCAGCGGCTCGTCCATCAACAGCAGGCGCGGCCAGGAGAGCAGGGCGCGGCCGATCGCCACTCGCTGCTTCTCGCCGCCCGACAGCGAGGCCGGCCGGCGGTCGAGCAGGTGCCCGATGCCCAGCAGGTCGACCACCGAGGCGAGGTCTGCCTTGGCACCGCCGCCTTCGTCGCGGCCGAACCAGCGCCCGTAGAGCAGGTTGCGGCGCACGTTGAAGTGCGGGAACAGGCGGCTGTCCTGGAAGACATAGCCGATGTGGCGGCGATGGCGCTGGACGAACACGCCCTTCGCGGTGTCGACCAGGACCTGGCCATCGATGGCGACGCGGCCGCGATCGGGCCGCACCAGGCCGCCGACGATGTCGACCAGGGTGGTCTTGCCCGAGCCGGAGCGGCCGAACAGCGCCGTCAGGCCGGGCGCGGCCGTGAAGCGCGCGGCGAGACGAAAGCTGCCGCGCGCATGGTCGACATCGACCTCGAGGCTCATGCCGCCATTTGCCGGACGCCGACGCGCCGCGCCAGCAGCTCCGAGCCGAGCAGCGCCGCCATCGAGATCGCGATCGACACCAGGGTGAGGCGGAAGGCGCCGGCGTCGCCGCCGGGCACCTGGGTGAAGGTGTAGATCAGCGAGGGCAGGGTCTGGGTCTCGCCGGGAATGTTGGACACGAAGGTGATGGTGGCGCCGAACTCGCCCATCGCCTTGGCGAAGCACAGGATGGCGCCGGCGATCACGCCGGGCAGGCAGAGCGGCAGGGTGATGGTGGCGAACACCAGCACCGGATGGGCGCCGAGCGTGCCGGCCGCCGATTCGAGCCGGCGGTCGACGGCTTCGATCGAGAGGCGGATCGCGCGCACCATCAGCGGAAAGCCCATCACGCCGCAGGCAAGCGCCGCACCGGTCCAGCGGAAGGCGAGCACGATCCCGAGCTCGTCGGCCAGGAAGGCGCCGACCGGCGCCTTCCGTCCGAACGTGATCAGCAGCAGGTAGCCGGTCACCACGGGCGGGAGGATCAGCGGCAGGTGGACCAGCGTGTCGAGCAGGCCCTTGCCCCAGAAGCGGCCGCGCGCCAACAGCCAGGCGATGGCGATGCCCGCGGGCAGGCTGGCCAGGGTCGCGGTGGTCGCGACCAGAAGGCTCAGCCTGACCGCCGTCCACTCCTCCGGCGTCATGACGCCGGGCTCGATCGCACCAGCACCGTGAAGCCCTGTTTCTCGAACGCAATGCGCGCCGTGGCGCTGCGCAGGAAGTCGAGGAATGCCCTGGCGTCGGCGTTCGTCGAATCCCTGGTCAGCGCCGCCGGGTAGATGATCGGCGAATGCGAGTCGGCCGGGAAGGTGCCGACGATCCTGACGCCCGGCTCGGGCGCGGCGTCGGTGGCATAGACGATGCCGAGCGGCGTCTCGCCGCGCGCCACCAGGAGCAGGGCGGCGCGAACGTTCTCGGCCTGCGCCAGACGATCCTTGACGGCGTTCCAGGCGCCGAGATTTTCGAGCGCGGCCTTGCCGTACTTGCCCGCCGGCACGGACTCGACGTTGGCCATCGACAGACGGCCGCCGCCGAGCGCCCTGGCGAGGTCGGCGCCCTTGATCTCGACGGTCGTAAGCTTCGAATCCCTGGGGGCGACCAGCACGATCCTGTTGCCCAGCAGGTTGAACCGGCTGTCGGTCTTGATCAGGCTCTTGCCCTGGACGTAGTCCATCCAGTCGAGGTCGGCCGAGATGAACAGGTCGGCCGGTGCGCCCTGCTCCATCTGCCTGGCGAGCGCCGGGCTCGCGGCATAGGAGATCCTGGGCATCGGCTTGCCGGTGTCCTTCGACCACGTCGTCGCGATCTCGTCGAGCGCGTTCTTCAGGCTCGCCGCGGCGAACACCACGATTTTGCCTTGGGCGAACGCTACGCTCGGGAGCAACGACATAGCGAGCGCCACGCCGAGCCAGCTCCGTCTTTTCGGCAAATCAGCCTCCAGATCAGGGAGCCGATATACTCGACTGGACATAGCGCTTCGTCCAGCGCTTGTTTGCCGCGAGGGCGAGGCGGCGCACTGCGACGGCGGCGATCGCCAGCAGCGAGGCGATCAGCACCTTCTGCGCCGGCCGCGGCGCCAGCTCGGGATCGAGGTAGGCCTCGAGGGCGCGCGTCGGATCGATGCCATTGATCATCCAGTACCAGCCCGCCTCGAAGACCAGGGTCGCCAGGGTCGCCCCGAGCGCCAGCAGGACCAGGCCGAGATAGCGGGTCCGCAACCCGCCCGGCAGCACCCGCCACAGCATCAGCCAGGCGAACAGGCCGGCGGCGAAGGCCGGCTCGCCGATCTTGACCTTGGACTGGATGAAGAAATGGACGAGGGCGACGAAGGCGGCCGGATAGACCAGCCAGTGCAGCCGCTTCCAGTTGCGCCTGAGCCGCCGCTGCCAGCGGTCGGTCGAGGTGATGGCGAGGGCCGCCAGCACCAGCAGCGCGGCAAAGCCGATGGTCAGGTAGAAGCGCTTGACAATCTCGCCGGCGACGACGACCAGGTCCCATTTCTGGTCGAGCACGTAGATCAGCAGATGGGCGCCGGCATAGAGCGCCGCCGCCACGCCGATGCGGCGCCGCACCTGCACCAGCGGCATCCAGTCGAGCAGAACCCGCGCCGGCGTCATGGCGAGTGACAGCAGCAGGAAGACGACGGCCCAGTCGCCGGTTGCATGGGTCGCCAGGGTCACCGGCCGCGGATCGAGGTCGCCGTTGTACCAGCGCAACGCCAGCTCGGCCGCCGGCAGGCACAGCCCGACCAGGGTGACGAGGCGCAGCCAGAAGACTTGTCGCTGAAGGGTCACGTTACCAATCTAGGCGATCACTCGCTCGAGCGAACGTCAATCTTGTGTCATTGCCTCGTGTAGGATTTTCAAGTGCCTTTCAGCGCGTTCGACCTCATGCTGAGGAGCGCCCATAGGGCGCGTCTCGAAGCATGAGCAACAGACACCTTGCCTGATCCCATCCTTCGAGACGCGCCCTATGGGCGCTCCTCAGGATGAGGACATTGTCGTTCGGTTCAGATCGGGACTGGAGATGCCCGATGTCACCGCTGATTCCCGAACAGCAGCCGGTAGGTGCCGATCGTCGGCGCCGCCGTCACGCCGAAGGGCCGCAGGCGGGCGAGTGAGAACGCAGTTCGCGCGGCCGCGCCGACGGCGCCGGCATCGGAGCCTTCGATCAGCACGACCCATTCGACCTCGTCGGCCCGCGGGCGATCCATGCTGGCGTCGCGCAAGGGCGCATTGGCGATCTCGAGATCGTTCTCGCCGGCCGCCCCGCCGACCAGGCCGGGGCGCGCAATGGCCTTGGGCAGCGCGGCGTCCCTCAGCCATTCCGTCAGGGCATTGCGCTCGCGCGGGTTGGGAATGAAGCGCACCGTGGCCAGCACGCCGCCGATGCCGTGCGTCATATCCACCTGCATGCGCAGGGTGAGCCGGTTGAAGCGCGTGAACTTCGCCGTGACGGCATCGCTCCACGGCGTCTGATGGGTCAGCATGCGCAGGTAGCCCGGCGTCGCCAGATCGTCGGCGCTGTCGCATTCGTAGGTGGCGAGATACTTCGGCGAGCCGCGCACGGCGACATAGCGGCGCGCGCGGTGGAAGCCCGGCAGGTTGATGCGCTCGTCGATGTGCTCGCGATTGTACCATTCGTTGAGGTCGCGCTCGTCGCGCGCCGCGACCTCGGTGTAGACGACGAGCATTCCCTTGCCGTGGAGGGGCATGTTTTCATCCCGCTGTTGGCCGCCCGCAGTCTATGCTGCCGGCCGACGGAGGGGAAACACCATGAAAATCGTCAAGATCGAGGATCTTCACTGCAACGCCGGCTGGCGCGACTTCTCGTTCCTCAAGATCACCACCGATGACGGGCTGGTCGGCTGGTCGGAGTACAACGAGGGCTACGGCAGCGCCGGCATCACCGCCGTCATCCGGCGCATGGCGCAGGACCTGATCGGCGAGGATCCGCGGCCGATCGAGCGCATCATGACGCGGCAGTATGCCGTCACCCGCCAGGCGCCGGGCGGCCTCAACCAGCAGGCGATGGCGGCGATCGAGAATGCGCTGCTCGACGTCAAGGCCAAGGCGCTGGGCGTCCCGGTCCACGCCATGTTCGGCGGCCCGGTGCGCGACCGGCTGCCGCTCTATTGGTCGCACTGCGGAAGCTATCGCTTCCGCAACGCCGAAGTGATGGGCGTCGATCCGGTGCGCTCGGCCGACGACCTGGTGAAGCTCGGCAAGCACGTCAAGGAGCGCGGCTTCAAGGCGCTCAAGACCAACATCTTCCGCTTCGATACCGATCCGCCCAACATGTACCAGCCGGGCTTCGCGCGCGGGCCGGGCTGGCCCGAGCTCAATGTCGACAACGCCACGATCGATGCCATTCACAATGGCCTGTCGGCGTTCCGCCAGGGCGCCGGTCCGGAGATGGGAATCCTTCTCGACACCAACTTCAACTTCAAGACCGAGGGCTACATCAAGGTGGCGCGCGCCTGCGAGCGCTACAATCTGTTCTGGCTGGAGATCGATTCCTACGATCCCGAGGGCCTACGCCTGATCCGCGACCGCGCGCCCATGCCGATCGCCTCCTGCGAATCGCTGTTCGGCCGCCGCCAGTTCCGGCCGTTCTTCGAGAACCGCTCGATCGATGTCTCCATCATCGACGTGCCATGGAACGGCATGCTCGAATCCTTCAAGATCGCGGCCATGGCCGAAGCCTACGAGATCAACTGCGCGCCGCACAATTTCTACGGCCACATGTCGACGCTGATGAGCGCCAACCTGTGCGCCACCATGCCGAACTTCCGTATCATGGAAATCGATATCGACGACGTGCCCTGGAAGGACGATCTGGTCACGCATCCGCCGGTCATCCAGAATGGCGAATTGATCGTGCCCACCCGGCCCGGCTGGGGCGCCGACATCAACGAGGAAGCGGTCAAGGCACATCCGCCGAAGAACCCGCATCCGTAGGGGAAACAACATGGTCTACGAGCTTCGCTGCTACACCCTGGCGCCCGGCAAGATGCCGGAATACCTGCGCGCCGCCGAGACGATCGGCCGCCCGGCGCGCGGCAACAACTACGGCGTCAACCACGGCTATTGGACCGCCGAGTTCGGCGCGCTGAACCAGATATGGCATCTCTGGAAGTATGACAGCCTGAACGACCGCGAGCGCCTGCGCGGCGAGCTGATGAAGAACAAGGACTGGACCGAGAAGTACGTGCCGACCATCCGGCCGTGGATTCAGCGCCAGGACCTGCGCGTGATGAACGCGGTGGTCGACATCAGGCCGGACGACGGCACCACGGGCAACGTCTACGAGCTGCGCATCTACCGCACCGTGCTGGGCGGCGCCCAGCAGTACGGCAAGGACTTCCTCGAGGTGAAGGCAGCGCGCGAGAAGTACTCGCCGATCTGGGGTGCCTGGACGGGCGAGTTCCCGCAGCCCAACGAGTGGATCCATCTGTGGCGCTACAAGACCCTGCAGGAGCGCTTCGAGGCGCGCGGCGCGGCGATGAAGGATCCTGCCTGGCAGGCCTATCTCGCCAAGGGCCCGGCCAAGCTCGCCGAGATGCACTCGACCCTGCTGCTGCCGACGAACTATTCGCCGTTGAAGTGACAGCGCAGCTGTCATCCCGAGCGCAGCGAGGGATCTTTAAGGCAGCAGAAAGGTCCCTCGGCCTTCGGCCTCGGGATGACAGCAATACTGACGGAGGGGTCATGCTCATTGCTGGGAGCGCGCCACTCCGTGGCGCTCATAGGATGTGTGATCGACAAGAAGAGCGCCACGGAGTGGCGCGCTCCCAGCCATGACCCCTCCGTCCGCGAAGACGCGGACACCTCCCCAGCGATGACGCTGGGGAGGATTTCAGTTCCGGAGTACCTCATGGATTCGTACGACGACACCGCGCTCGCCCTGATGAAGTTCGGCGTCGGCCAGCCGGTGCCGCGCAAGGAGGACCCGACCCTGCTGCGCGGCCAGGGACGCTACACCGACGACATCAATCTCGCCGGCCAGGCCTATGCCGTCATGGTGCGCAGCCGGATCGCGCATGGTCTGCTGAAGAGCATCGACACATCGGCGGCCTCGACGATGCCTGGCGTGCTGGCGGTCCTGACCAGCGCCGACCTCGACGCCGCGGGCTTCGGCCCGCTCAAGTGCCCGATGAACATCCCGCAGCGCGACGGCTCGCCGATGAAGACGCCGCCCCGGCCGTCGCTCGCCAAGGGCAAGGTGCGCTTCGTCGGCGAGCCGGTGGCCTGCGTCGTGGCCGGCACGGCGCTGCAGGCCAGGGATGCGGCCGAGGCGGTCGAGCTCGACATCGAGGAACTGCCGGCGGTGACCAGCCCGGCCGAGGCGCTGGCCCCCGGTGCGCCGCAGATCCACGACGACGTGCCCGGCAACCTCGCGCTCGATTTCCACTACGGCGATGCCGAGGCGGTGAAGAAGGCGTTCGCCGGGGCGGCCCACGTGACGCGGCTCGAGATCGTGTCCAACCGCATCGTTGTCAACCCGATGGAGCCGCGCTCGGCGATCGGCAGCTACGATCCCGCAAGCCATCGCTGGACGCTCAATGTCGGCTGCCAGGGCGTGATCGGCCTGCGTGGCGGCCTGGCGCGCGACGTGCTCGGCGTGACGCCCGACAAGGTGCGGGTGCTGACCGGCAACGTCGGCGGCTCGTTCGGCATGAAGTCTCAGGTCTATCCCGAGTACGGCCCGCTCCTGCTGGCGAGCAAGCTTCTGGGCCGGCCGGTGAAATGGACCGACGAGCGCTCCGAGAGCTTCCTGAGCGACCATCACGGCCGCGACCATCAGCGCATCGCCGAGCTGGCGCTCGACAGGGACGGAAAGTTCCTCGCGGTCCGGCTCACCGGCACGGGCAATGCCGGCGCCTACATCTATCCGCCGATGCCCGCGACCACCAACGCGGTGAAGAACATCATCGACGTGTACGCCACGCCGGCGATGGAGGTGAGCTCCAAGGTGGTGTTCACCAACACCACGCCGATCGGCGCCTATCGCGGCGCCGGGCGCCCCGAGGGCAACTACTACATGGAGCGGCTGATCGACACGGCGGCGCGCGAGATGGGCATTGACCGGGCAGAGCTGCGGCGCCGCAATCACATCGGCCCGACCCAGATGCCGTACAGGGCGCCGTCGGGCATGAACTACGATTCGGGCGAGTTCACCACGGTGCTCGACAAGGCGCTGCAGGCCGCCGACTGGGACGGCTTCGAGAAGCGCAGGCAGGAGAGCGCCTCGCGCAACAAGTTGCGCGGACGGGGCATCGGCTCCTACCTCGAGGTGACGGGACCGCCGGCCAAGGAATATGGCGGCATCCGCTTCGAGGCCGACGGCACGGTGACCATGCTGAGCGGCACGCTCGACTACGGCCAGGGCCACGCCACGCCGTTCGCCCAGGTGCTGAGCGCCAAGACCGGCATTCCGTTCGAGCGCCTGCGCCTGCTTCAGGGCGATTCCGACCAGTTCAAGGTCGGTGGCGGCACCGGTGGCTCGAAGTCGGCGCTGGTTGCCAGCCAGGCTTTCCTGGAGGCCGGCGACATCCTGATCGAGCAGGGCAGGCAGATCGCCGCCCACGTGCTCGAGGCGTCGGCCGTCGACATCGAGTTTTCGCACGGCCGCTTCACCATCGCCGGCACCGATCGCGGGATCGGCATCATGGAGCTGGCCGACAAGCTGCGCTCGGGCCTCACCTTGCCGCCCGACGTGCCGCAGTCGCTCGACGTCAGCCACATCTCGGACAACCCGCCGTTTTCCTTTCCCAACGGCTGCCACGTCGCCGAGGTCGAGATCGACCGCGACACCGGCACGATCGAGGTGGTGCGCTATTTCATGGTCAACGACTTCGGCACGGTCATCAATCCCATGCTGACCGCCGGCCAGGCCCATGGCGGCGTCATCCAGGGCATTGGCCAGGCCCTAATGGAGCGCACGGTCTACGACGGCCAGGGCCAGCCGATCGCCGGCTCCTTCATGGACTACGCGATGCCAAGGGCCTCCGACGCGCCCGACTTATCGATCGAGAGCCATTCGGTGCCGTGCAAGACCAACCTTCTGGGCGTCAAGGGTTGCGGCGAGGCCGGCTGCGCCGGCGCCCTGCCATCGGTCATGAACGCCGTGGTCGATGCGCTGAGTGACTACGGCGTCACCCACATCGACATGCCGGTGACGCCGGAGAAGGTGTGGCGCGTGCTGAGCGGGCAATAGTCAATCCTTCTCAGACGTCCGGGGCGCGCTATTCTGGTAGCGCAACAAGCAACAGCGTCCTCGAACAAGAGCGCTGCTGCTGTCGCAAATGGCGGCGCGTGAGTGGCTTTTGCCACATTCAATCGGGCGTTTCGCGCGTCAACCTCCCATCGGGTAAGCACTTCAGCGACTTTGGGTTTCTTCGGGGGAACTCGGATGACTGGCTCGGAAGGCGGCGACGCGACTGGCCCGACCGGTGCGACTGGTGCAACCGGCCCGACCGGTGCGACTGGGACATCCGGCACAACCGGAGCGACCATCGCGACTGGTGCGACAGGCCCGACGGGTGCGACCGGGACAGTCGGCACAACCGGAGCAACTATCGCAACCGGCACGACGGGTGCCAAAGACGTCCCTGCACCGCCGGATGTGAAAGCCAGCTTTGGCAAGAAGACTGTCGGCCGCTTTTTCAAGTACGCTGTATTGCTATGCGTGGTCGCCGGCACTCTCAAGGTGACATTCGACTGCTATTCGCACTTCATCGCGCGTCGATCCATCGACGCCGAGCTGCAGGCAAAGAATTTGGCGAGCCTGGAAAGCCTGGTAGTTTCGCAGCGGCGTGATCGCGAATCCGTCGCCGCCCTGACGTATGAGATGCGGTGTGTCGAGCGCGACATCATTGCGTTGTATCGGATGCTCGATGGCTATCGCGCAACGCTGCGCGACACAGAGCGCGACGTGCGTGCCGCGAGAGCAGCGCTGTGGAACCTGCTGAAAGAGAAGGGCCAGAATGTCCTCAAGGCGGACGTCATCAGCAGGCTGATGGCAGAAGCAGGGGAGAAATTTGACGTCGAGGTTGCCGGGCAGGAACTGGCGAAGCCGGAGAATCTGGCCGGCGATGTGAATGCCGAAGGAGCCAAGCCGCTGAGGGATCAGTGGGCGGAGAAGAAGGCGACCTATGCCAAGGCCGCCGAGAAGTACAAGGCAGCGCTGACCGAGTATCTGATACTCGAGGGCAGCCAAGCGGTACTGGACGCCGCGGCGAGAGACATGAGCGCCCAGAAGAAGATTCTGTCGGACTTCCTCAAAGAGAAAGGCAAGGATGTCCTGAGGCCAGAGATCATCGCCAAGCTGACAGCCGGGAACGGGGCGAAGTTCAGCGTCGAGGAGGCCGATCAGGAGCTGGCGAAGGCCACCAGTCTGATCGACGGTGTGAAGACTGAGATTGCCGATTCGCTGAAAGCGCAGTGGAAGGAGAAGAAGGCAGTCTATGCGACCTTTGCCAAGAAGCACGGGGCCCTGCTCGCCGAGGACAAACCCTCCAGACCCAGGTTCGACCAGGTGGGGTCGGGGATCGAGGCGCTGGAGAGGAGCCTCAAGAAGCTGAACGAGCGGCTACAGGAGGCCAAGCGGCGCACCCAACCGGCCGCCGAGGTCCTCGCACGTTATGAAACCTGGACCAGAGCGCTCGTCCCCCGCCAGGACATCGAGGCGGCGATGGACGATCTGCTTGAGGCGAATGACAACTCGCACGAGGACGTACAGCAGGCATTGAAGTGCGACTCGATCGGTGGCTACCGGAAGGCCGTTGCGGCCGTTCAGGACGACGAGAGGAAGTGGCAAGAGGCAAGCCTTTTCCAACGCCTCGCGGAGCCCGGCAGATTCTACAATCGCTTCATGCTGCGCTATTTCGAGCAGGGCCCGGCAGCGCAGACCCTGTTCGTCACACTGTTGATCGGTGCGTTGGGCGCCCTCACGCTCAACATTCTGCGTCTGTCCAGCGTGGGATGGTGGGATCGCCTCAAGGATCCCGATTGGGGCGAGATAATCCTGGCGCCATTCCTCGGCGCACTGGCAGCATTTGCCATCTACCTCGTGGGCAGTGCCGGCCTCTTGCTGACCAGCGACGTGCGCAATGGACCTTCGACATTGTCGGCGGCATTCATCGGCCTGCTCGGCTTCGTGTCCGGCTTGCTGTACGACGAGGCCTTCGGGCGGGTGCGCCGCGTCGGCGTACAGCTCTTTGGCGGCGACAAGCCCGACGAGGCTGCGTTACCTCGGGCAGAGGACCTCGAGCTCGCCCGTTTGCTGCAGAAGGCGGGCGCCACGCTCATTGCCTCGCTGGTCGCCAAACGTGGGCTCGGGTTGCGCCTGATGGCTGAAAGCGAGTTTACCTTCGTCGTGCCTTCCGATGCAGCGCTGAGCGCCACTACGATGCAGTGGTGGACCGACATGCTGGACGACAGGAAGCCTGTTTTCGAGATCTGGTTCTGTCGCCATCATGCGCAGAAAAAGGTCGTCGCCGTCGACGCCAAGGCGACAACACCGCCCACTCTGGTCATGGATGATGGCAAGGTCTTCTCCATTGCGCCCTTGGGTACAAGCCTGAAGATCGGGGACGCCGACGTCGTAATGCCTGACCTGAAGTGGCAGAACGGCGTCATTCACATCATCAGCGGTGAGTTGCCGCTTCAGTAGCCGACCGCGCGCTCACGTCGCTGCGATGCTCGGAGCGCCCCTCGCATCCGAGGCTCCGCCGCCCAAGGATCCGGCGGGGCTTCGACCTCCTTGCAGGGAAGATTCATGGGCGAGCGGGCAGAGTTTCTGCCTATAGTGCCTCGCCTGCCAATGCTTGCCGCGACGTGACCTTTGCCAGCTTCATCATCCAGCTCCTGAACGGGCTGGCGTCGGCGTCGTCGCTGTTCCTGGTGTCGGCCGGGCTGTCGCTGATCTTCGGCGTCACGCGCATCGTCAATTTCGCGCACGGCTCGCTCTACATGCTCGGTCTCTATGGCGCCTACAGCCTGATCGAGGCGCTGGGGCGGACGCCGACGGGTTTCTGGACCTCGGTCGTGCTGGCGGCGCTCCTGGTCGGCATCGCCGGCGTGCTGATCGAGGTGCTGGTCCTGCGCCGAATCTACAAGGCGCCCGAGCTGTTCCAGCTGCTCGCCACCTTCGCCATCGTGCTGGTGATCAAGGACATCGCCCTGTTCGTGTGGGGCGCCGAGGATCTGGTCGGCCCGCGCGCGCCCGGCCTCTCCATGGCGGTCGAGATCCTGGGCCGGCGCATTCCGGCCTACGACCTGCTGCTGATCGCCATCGGGCCGGCCGTGCTGCTGGCGCTGTGGCTGCTGCTCCGGCGCACGCGATGGGGCGCGCTGGTGCGGGCGGCGACGCAGGACCGCGAGATGGTGGGCGCGCTGGGCGTCGACCAGGCAAAGCTGTTCACCTCCGTGTTCTTCGTCGGGGCGCTGCTGGCGGGGCTGGGCGGCGCGCTGCAGATCCCGCGCGAGCCGGCCAACCTCGAGCTCGACCTGTCGATCATCGCCGACGCCTTCGTGGTCACCGTGGTCGGCGGGCTGGGCAGCATCGGCGGGGCGTTCCTCGCCGCCGTGCTGATCGGCGTCGCCAAGGCCTTCTGCATCGGCATCGGCACCGTGCACTGGTTCGGCGTCGAGATCGCCTTCTCCAAGCTCACCCTGGTGGTCGAGTTCCTGATCATGGCGCTGGTCCTGGTGGTTCGGCCGTTCGGCCTGCTCGGCCGCCCGCCGGCGACCCAGCGCATCGCCGCCGATCCGGCGCCGCCGCTCGCCGTGCCGTCGTGGACCTTCGCGCTGGTGTGGCTGGCACTGCTGGTCGCCGTGCCGCTCTTCGCCGACCGCTACGTCACCATCCTGCTGACCGACATATTCTGCTTCGCCCTGTTCGCCGTCAGCCTGCACTTCATCATGGGTCCGGCCGGCATGGTGTCGTTCGGCCACGCCGCCTATTTCGGCCTGGGCGCCTATGCTGCCGGCCTGCTGCTGAAGCGCGGTGGGTTGCCGATGGAAGCGGCCCTGGTGCTGGCGCCGCTCGTCGCCGGCGCCTTCGCCGTGGTCTATGGCTGGTTCTGCGTGCGCCTGAGCGGCGTCTACCTCGCCATGCTGACGCTCGCCTTCGCCCAGATCAGCTGGTCGATCGTCTTCCAGTGGGACTCCCTCACCGGCGGCAGCAACGGCGTGTTCGGCGTCTGGCCCTCGCCCTGGCTCGCCGGCAAGACAACCTACTACTACTTGGCGCTGGCCTTCTGCGGCGCCGGCATCGCGCTGCTGTGGCGCGTGCTGTTCTCGCCGTTCGGCTACGCGTTGCGCGCCGGCCGGGATTCTCCGCTGCGCGCCGAGGCGATCGGCATCGACTTGCGGCGCTTCCAATGGAGCGCCTTCGTGCTGGTGGGGACGCTGGCCGGTCTCGCCGGCGCCGTCTTCGCCTTCTCCAAGGGCAGCATCTCGCCCGCCACCATCTCGATCGCGCAATCAACCGACGGCCTGATCATGGTGCTGCTGGGCGGCGTCGAGACGCTGACCGGGCCGGTTGTCGGGGCCGCCATCTTCACCTGGCTGCGCGACGAGGTCGCCCGCCGCACCGAGTTCTGGCGCGCCGTCATGGGCATCGTCATCCTGCTGATCGTGCTCTTGTTCCCCCAGGGCCTGGTCGGCGGCCTCAAGGCGCTGGCGACGCGCTTTCGCGAGAGGGCCCTATGAGTGCCGTTCGCTACCGCGAGCGGCATACATGACCGCGGTGCTGCAGGTCGAGGGGCTGCACAAATCGTTCGGCGGCGTGCAGGCCGTGGCCGACGTCTCCTTCGCCGTCGATGCCGGCGAGCTGCTGGCGCTGATCGGCCCCAACGGCGCCGGCAAGAGCACCTGCTTCAACATGCTGAACGGCCAGCTCGCGCCCGACAACGGCATCGTGCGCCTGGATGGCCGAGACATCGTCGGCCTGAGCCCGCGCGCAATCTGGCGGCTGGGCGTCGGCCGCACCTTCCAGATCACCGCCACCTTCGCCTCGCTGTCGGTGCGCGAGAACGTGCAGATGGCGCTCTACTCCCATGCCGGCCGCCTGCGCTCGCTGCTGTCGCGCTTCGGCGCGGCGTTCCGGCCGGAAGCCGACGGGCTGCTCGACCAGGTCGGCATGCTCGACCAGGCCGAGCGCGCCTGCGGCGTGCTGGCCTATGGCGATCTCAAGCGGGTCGAGCTCGCAATGGCGCTCGCCAACCAGCCGCGGCTCCTGCTGATGGACGAGCCGACCGCCGGCATGGCGCCCAGGGAGCGCGTCGCGCTGATGGCGCTCACCGCCGGGCTGGCGCGGGCCCGCAACATCGCCGTGCTGTTCACCGAGCACGACATGGACGTCGTGTTCGGCCAGGCCGACCGCGTCATCGTGCTCGATCGCGGCGCGTTGATCGCCGGCGGCACGCCCGAGGAGGTGCGCGCCAACGCCCAGGTCCGGGCAGTCTATCTCGGCGGCACCCACTGATGCTCACGGTCAGGGACCTGCATGCCTACTACGGCCGCGCCCATATCCTGCACGGCGTGACGCTCGAGGCGCGCGCCGGCGAGGTGGTGGCGCTGCTCGGCCGCAACGGCGCCGGCAAGTCGACGACCCTGAAGACCATCATGGGGCTGGTGCCGGCGGCGTCGGGCGAGGTGAGCTTCGGCGACGTGCGCATCGAGAGCCTGCCGCCGCATCGCATTGCCCGGCTCGGGCTGGGCTACGTGCCGGAGGAGCGCCGCATCTTCACCGACCTCACGGTGATGGAGAACCTCACGGTCGGCCGGCAGGCGCCGCGCGCGGACGCGCCGAGCTGGAGCGAGGACAAGCTGTTCGCGCTGTTCCCCAACCTCGCCCGCATGCGCGAGCGGCCGGGCGGGCGCATGTCGGGCGGCGAGCAGCAGATGCTCACCATCGCCCGCACCCTGATGGGCAACCCGCGCTGTGTCCTGCTCGACGAGCCTTCCGAGGGGCTGGCGCCGATCATCGTCGAGCAGATGGCGCATTCGATCCGCACCCTGAAGGGCGAGGGCCTGTCGGTCGTGCTGTGCGAGCAGAACCTCCATTTCGCCCTGGGCGTCGCCGACCGCGCCTACATCATCGAGAAGGGCCAGATCCGCTTCGGCGGCACGATGGCCGAGCTGGCGGCGGACGCAGCGCTCCGAGAGCAGTATCTGTCGGTGTAGAGCATGCCTTTCGTCCTTCATTGCTGGGAGCGCGCCACTCCAGTGGCGCTCATGGGCTATGCGATCAACAAGAAGAGCGCCACTGGAGTGGCGCGCTCCCAGCAATGAGAGCCTTAACCGGTGCCTGACCACTCCCTCACCGTCGGCATCGATGTCGGCGGGACCTTCACCGATCTGCTGGCCATCGATCCGGCGACCAACAAGGTGCTGCTGGCGAAGGTGCCCACGACCGTCGACAACCAGGCGATCGGCTTCATGGCGGCGCTGGCGGCCGCCGGTGCCGATCCGGCAGCCCTGCAGGCCGTGGTGCACGGCACGACGACCACCACCAACGCCCTCCTCGAGCGCAAGATCGCCCGGGTCGGCCTGATCACCACCCGGGGCTTTCGCGACGTGCTCGAGCTCGGGCGCCGCACGCGCCCGCAGCCATACGGCTTGCGCGGCACGTTCGTGCCGCTGATCAGCCGCGAGCATCGCCTGGAAGTGCCCGAGCGCATGGATGCCGACGGCCAGGTCGTCGTGCCGCTCGACGAGGCCGCCGTGGCCGACGCGGCGCGCACCCTGCTGGCACAAGGCTGCGAGGCGATCGTCATCCATTTCCTGCACAGCTACATCAACCCGGCGCACGAGCGGCGCGCCGCCCAGATCGTGCGCGGCCTGTGGCCCAACCCTTACGTGACCGCGGGCCACGCCATCCTGTCGGAGTATCGCGAGTACGAGCGCGGCGTGACCGCCGCGGTCAACGCCTCGGTGCAGCCGGTGCTCGACCGCTACCTCTCCCGCCTGCGTCGCGAGCTGTCGGCCAGGGGCTTCGATCGCGACCTGCTGGTGATGCAGGGCAACGGCGGCACGATCTCCTCGCGCCTGATCGCCGACGCGGCGGTCAACACGGTGATGTCAGGCCCGGCCTCGGGGGTGATGGCGGCGGCCTATACTGGCCGCGCCTCGGGCCATCGCCATCTCATCACCTACGACATGGGCGGCACCTCGACCGACGTCGGCCTGATCGAGGATGCCGTGCCGCAGGTGTCGGGCGAGCTCGAGCTCGAGTACGCCATGCCGATCCACGTGCCGATGGTCGACGTGCACACGATCGGCGCCGGCGGCGGCTCGATCGCCTCGGTCGATGCCGCCGGCATGCTGCGCGTTGGCCCGGAGAGCGCCGGCGCGCGGCCGGGCCCGATCTGCTACGGGCGCGGCGGCGCCGAGCCCACCATCACCGACGCCAATCTCATACTGGGCCGCCTCGATCCCGATCGCCTGCTCGGCGTCGACCGTCCGGTGACTCTCGATCACGTGCGCGGCCTTGTGGAAAGCCGCGTCGGGGCGCGCCTCGGGCTCGATGCCGAGGCCGCCGCTGCCGCCATCCTGCGCGTCGCCAACGATCGCATGGCCGGCGCCATCCGCCTGGTGTCGCTGTCGCGCGGCCACGACCCGCGCGATTTCGCGCTGTTCGCCTTCGGCGGCGCCGGCCCCTTGCATGCGACGGCGCTGGCGCGCGAGCTCGCCATCCCGACGGTGCTGGTACCGGCGCGCCCCGGCATCACCAACGCGCTGGGCTGCGTCGTCGCCGACCTGCGCCACGACTACGTGCGCACGGTCAACCGCCCGCTGTCGGCTCTCGACGACGCCGCGGTGGCGCGCATCTACGGCGAGCAGACGGCGGAGGGCGAGGCGACGATCGCGCGCGAGGGCGTGCCGGTGCGTGCGCTGCGCCACGTGCTGAGCGCCGACATGCAGTTTCAGGGACAGAGCCACATCCTGTCGGTCGCCGTCGATAGCCCGGCGATCGGGATCGAGGGCCTGCGCAAGGCCTTCGCCGCCGCCTACTGGCGCCGCTTCGGCATCGAGCTACCCGAGATCCCGCCCGTGCTGGTGAACCTGCATGCCGCCGTGATCGGCGAACGACCCGCGATCTCGCTCGCCGCGCTGGCCGGCGCGGAACGCGCACCGACGCTCGTCGTGGCGCAGACCGGCGAGCGCCGGGTGTGGTTCAGCGACGGCTGGCACCAGACGCCGATCTATGCGCGCGAGCGCCTGCCGCGTGATGCCGTCTTCGAGGGACCGGCCATCCTCGAGCAGCTCGACTGCACGACGGTCGTCGAGCCCGGCGATCGGGTGACCCAGGACGAGATCGGCAACCTGCTGATTGCAGTCAAGACATGACAGAGCTGTCGCCCGAGCAGGCCGCCGTGGCGGCCCGCTATCGCACCTTCGCTGCCGAGGAGGCGCGCGGCGCATCGCCGAGCTACGAGCGCCTGACGCTCGAGATCGCCGGTTCCCGCGAGATCCTCGACTTTCTCCTCGGATTCCCGTCGGCGCGCCGTCAACCCAACCTGCTGCTGGCCGCATCGCGCATCGTCGCCGGACGGGTGCCGGACCTGAACCAGCTGATCGCGCTCATCCGGGATCCCGAGGCGCGGCTGCGCACGCTCATGCTGTCGCGCACCACCCAGACCAACGAGCCGGCGCGCACTGCCGTGCTGCTGCCCGTGCTCGCCAGCCTGCCGCCGCCGCTGGCGCTGATCGAGGTCGGCGCGTCGGGAGGCCTTTGCCTGTTGCCCGACCGCTATGGCTACGACTACGACGCACGGCGGATCGCCGGTGCACCCGGCAGCCCGACGTTCCCGTGCTCGGTGCAGGGCCCGGCGCCGCTTCCGGCCTCGGTGCCACAGATCGCCTGGCGTGTCGGGCTCGATCTGTCGCCGATCGATATCGGCTCGGCCGCGGACACCGCCTGGCTCGAAGCGCTGGTCTGGCCGGAGCAGGAGCATCGCCGGCGTCACCTCCAGCAGGCCATTGCCGTTGCTCGTGCCGAGCCGCCGCGGGTCGTCCGTGGCGACCTGCTGCACGATCTCGATGCCCTGATCGCCGAGGCGCCTTCCGACGCGACACTGGTCGTCTTTCATTCCGCAGCACTCGCCTACGTGACGCCGCGCGCTGCGCGCCTGCGTTTCGCCGAGGCGTTGCGCGGGACGCGCGCCGTCTGGATCAGCAACGAGGCGCCCGGCGTCTTTCCGGATATCGTCGCGCAGGCCCCCACGCCGACGCCGTCGAGCAGATTCCTGCTCGCGGTCGACGGCGTCCCGAAGGCCTGGACCGGGCCGCACGGCCAATCGCTGGAGTGGTTTGCAAAGGGGGATACGCGCCTTTGGCGTTGAAGCAAAGAAGCCCTCATCCTGAGGAGCGCCTGCAGGGCGCGTCTCGAAGGATGGGCCACAAGGAGATCGTTGGAAAAGCCGTGTCGCAGCGCCCTGCCTCTTGCCGACCAGAGGGCGAAGGATACTTCGCCCTGATCGAGCCGCGGCCCTCCGGGCCGCTCCTCAGGGTGAGGTCCCTTTGTAGTCTAACGCCCATGGGCAGACGCGCCCTATCGTCACGTTTGGACCGGATGGGGTGATTATGCCACTTCTCGGCTAAGCCGGGTTGACGTCGCGCAAATCTCGCCTAGCGTGGCAGAGGCAGGCGACGGTTCGTTGCCGGCGACGGCGCGGCATCATGGAGGATGGGTCATGCGCAAGCCTAAGGCTGTGGCTGCGGTCGTTCCCGGGCGCGTCGGTGCGCACAGCACGCGGGTGCGCCCGCTGTTCTCCGTGCTGGCGAGCGAAGCCGAGGCTGCGCGCCCGGCTGACGCAGGATGCCTGGCTGACGCAAGACCGCGGTCGACATCCGCTCGTGCGTCAGTCGCAAGTCCTTGATTTCAAAGGGCACTGACGCAACGGACGCAACGGACGCAAGAATCCGATCGCGATCTTCTCGAACGACTCTATTCTCTTCGCGCAATCCGATGACGGGCACGTCCTTCCGAGGACGCCGCCCAGGATGACGGCATCCTTGCCATATGCGAAGACCCTGCACCGACCCGGGCAGGCTCGGCAACGTCGTGCCCCGGGTCCCTCCTTTCCGGGAAGCTTGAACCGATGAAGATCACCGACGTCGCCTGCCACATCCTGCAATGCAAGGTCGACAAGCCGTTCGTCTCGGCGCGCGGCTGGGTCTATGGCACGCGTTCGACGTGCCTGGTCGAGATCTCGACCGACGAGGGCGTCACCGGTTGGGGCGAATGCTACGGGCCCGCCGCGGTGGCCAAGACCTTCGTCGACAGCCAGTACAAGCCGCGCCTGATCGGCCGCGATCCGTTCGACGTCGAGGCGATCTGGGAGGATCTCTACAATCGCATCAAGGATTACGGCACCACCGGCATGGCGATCTCGGCGATCTCCGGCATCGACATCGCGCTGTGGGACATCATGGGCCGCGCCGTGGCGAAGCCGGTGCACAAGCTGATCGGCGGCGCCTACCGCAGCGAGGTCGTGCCCTACGCCACCGGCCTCTACTTCATCGACATGAATCGGCTGGTCGAGGAAGCCGTCGAGGAGGCGCTCGAGTTCAAGAACGACGGCTTCCGCGCCATCAAGATGAAGATCGGCCTGGGCGACCTCAGGCTCGACGCGCGGCGCGTCGCGGCGGTGCGCGAGGCGATCGGGCCTGACATCAAGCTCGCCGTCGACGCCAACCACTGCTTCTCCGTGTCCAACGCCATCAAGCTCGGCCGCATGCTGGAGGAGCAGGACATCCTGTGGTTCGAGGAGCCGATCAGCCCGGAGGATCACGACGGCTATGTCGAGGTGACGCGCGCGCTCGACATGGCGGTGGCCGGTGGCGAGAACGACTTCACCCGGTGGGGCTTCCGCGACGTCATCGCCGCCAAGGCCATGGATATCGTGCAGCCCGACCTGTGCGCCGCCGGCGGCTTCTCGGAGTGCCGCAAGATCGCGGCGCTGGCCAGCGCCTTCGGTGTCGAATGCGTGCCGCACGCCTGGGGCTCGGCGATCGGGCTGGCGGCGACGGTGCAGTTCCTCGCCGCCCTGCCGGACCAGCCGCCGGCACTGCGCCCGATGCCGCCGATGCTCGAGTTCGAGCAGACTCCCAACCCGCTGCGCGACCACCTCGCGACGGTGCCGATCGAGCAGAAGGGCGGCCTCGTCGCCGTGCCGACCGGCCCCGGCCTCGGCATCGAGATCGATCGCGAGGTACTGAAGAAATTCAAGGTGGCGTGACACTCGGTTGTCATCCCGAGCGTAGCGAGGGACCTTTCCTTTTGCAGCAAAGGTCCCTCGGGCTTCGCCCTCGGGATGACAGTGGGAGTGAACAATGAAGATCGTCGACGTCAAGGCCTACCCGACCAGCTTCCGCGTGCCGAAGGAGCGGCAGGTCTCGCTCGGCATCGGCACCATGACCAAGCGCGACTGCGTGATGGTGAAGGTGACGACGGAGGACGGCCTCGTCGGCTGGGGCGAGAGCCATCACGCCCGATCGCCGGGCAGCATCGGCCATCTGATCGACACGACGCTCCGGGGCTTCGTCGTCGGCATGGACGCCGCCGACAAGACCGGCATCTGGGCGAGGATCTACAAGTTCCAGCTCGGCAGCCACGGCATGGGTGCCGCCACGGCGATGGCGATGAGCGGCATCGACCAGGCGCTGTGGGACATCAAGGGCAAGGCCGTGGGCTGGCCGCTCTACCGGCTGCTGGGCGGCAGCTCCCGGCCGGTGCCGGCCTATGCCGGCGGCATCTCGCTCGGCTACCAGCCGCCCGAGGCGCTGGTCGCCGAGGCGATCCCGATGGTCGAGGCGGGCTATCGCGCGCTGAAGCTCCGGATCGGCGACACGGTCGTCAACGACATTGCGCGCATGACGGCGATCCGCCGCCATTTCGGCGACGACATCGCGATCCTGACCGACGCCAACACCGGCTACTCGGTGGCCGACGCGCGGCGCGTCATGCCGGCGATGGACGAGCTCGGCATCGGCTGGCTGGAGGAGCCGTTCCCGGCGCACGACCATCGCTCCTACGCCGAGGCCAAGGGCTTCGGCGTGACGCCGCTGGCCGCCGGCGAGAACCATTACACGCGCTTCGAGTTCCATCGCGTGATCGAGGACGGCGTCATCACCATCCTGCAGCCCGACCTGTCGAAGAGCGGCGGAATCACCGAGGTCCAGCGCATCGCCGCGGCGGCCTCGATGTGGAAGCTGCCGATCCATCCGCACAGCTCGATGACCGGGCTCAATCACGCCGTGTCGATCCATTTCCTGGCATCGATCGACAACGGCGGCTACTTCGAGGCCGATCTCTCGGTCGCCAACAAGTTCCGCGACGAGCTCGGCAGCGAGCCGTGGAAGATCGGCGTCGACGGCTGCGTTCGCCCGCTCGACAAGCCCGGAATCGGCGTCGACATCGACGAGGCGTTCCTGGTGGCACACCCGGTGATCGAGGGGCCGGGGTATGTGTAGCTTCTAGGCGAGGCGCTTTCTTTTTCCTCCCTAGCGAAGCTGGGGAGGTGTCGCCGTCTTCGGCGACGGAGGGGTCATGAGCAACGCGACTGTGGCTCATGACCCCTCCGTCCGCGATGACGCGGACACCTCCCCAGCTTCGCTGGGGAGGAGAATGAAGGCGCTCCCAAGCGATGCGAACGGCTACCCCGCCGCGATCAAATCCGACGCCTTCTCCGCGATCATGTTCGTTGCGGCGTAGGTGTTGCCCGACACCATGCGTGGCATGCAGGAGGCGTCGGCGACGCGCAGGCCGTCGAGGCCGAGCACGCGCATGCTGAGCGGATCGACGACGGCCAGGGGATCGGTGCCGAGCTTGCAGGTGCCGACCGGATGATAGGTCGTCGAGCCGGTGGCGCGGGCATGCGCCATCCACTGCTCGTCGGTCTGGCAGTCGGGTCCCGGAAAATTCTCCCGGATGACGTAGTCGGCGAGCGGCCGGGTGGCGAGCAGCTTGCGCAGGTACTTCATCGCCGCCAGCAGGGCATCGCGGTCGGTCTGCACGGCGAGATAGTTGGGCTGGATCTCGGGTTTGGCCGCCGGATCGGCGGACAGCGCCTTGACGTGGCCCGTGCTCTCGGGCCGCAGCTGCGAGGCGCCCAGCGTCATGCCAGGCACCGTGTCGAGCACCGCGGTGCCGTAGCTGCCGCCGGGATAGCTCGCCGGCGCGAAGTAGAGCTGCATGTCGGGCGTCTCGAGGCCGGGCCGCGTCTTGAAGTAGCCGCCGGCGTGGCTCGGGCTGCTGGTCAGCAGCCCCTTGCGCGCGATCGCGTAATGCAGGACCTCGCCGACCAGCCGCAGCCCGCGGCTGCGCTCGTTGAGCGAGCCTGCGCCCTTCACCAGGGCGGAGACGCGGATGGCGTAGTGGTCGCGGAAATTGTAGCCGACGCCGGGCAGGGCGTGCTTCACCGGCACGCCGATCGCGGCGAGATCCTCGGGCTTGCCGATGCCGGAGATCTGCAGCAGCTGCGGCGTGTTGATGGCGCCGCCGCACAGCACGACATCGCGCCGTGCCCTGATCTTGTGGACCTGGCCGTTCTGGCGGTAGGTGATGCCGACCGCCCGCTTGCCGTCGAGATCGACCGACTCGGTCATCGCGCGCGTGACGACCTCGAGGTTGGGGCGGCGCAGGATGGGACGCAGGTAGGCGTCGACCGGGCTCCAGCGCCGGCCGCGCTTCATCATCTGCTGATAGAGCAGCGTGCCTTCCTGGTCGCCGCTGTTGTAGTCGGGCGTGCGCTTGAGCCCGAGCGCCTCGTTGGCGCCCATGTAGGCGAGGCACAGCGGATGGGGATCGCGCTGGTCCTCGATGGTGAGCGGCCCGCTGCGGCCGCGCACGTCGTCGCTGCCGCCGACCCGCGATTCGGCGCGCTTGAAGTAGGGCAGCACGTCGGTCCACGACCAGCCGCGGCAGCCGAGCTGCGCCCACATGTCGTAATCCGCCGCCTGGCCGCGCACATAGAGATGGCCGTTGATCGAGCCCGAGCCGCCCAGCACTTTTCCGCGCGGGTATTTTATGCGCCGGTTGTCGATGAACGGGCCGGGCGCGGTCTCGTAGCCCCAGTTCAGCCTGGCGTCGTAGACGGTCTTGTTGAACCCCGCCGGGATCTTGATCCAGATGTTGCTGTCGTTGCCGCCGGCCTCGATCAGCGCCACCGTATGCCGGCCCGATTCGCTCAGCCGGTTGGCCAGCACGCACCCCGCGGCGCCCGCGCCGACGATGACGTAGTCGAACTCGTTCATGGTGGTTTCTCCCTGTTCATTGCCTCGCCCTGAGCGTCGCCTTCCTTTGCCTCCCCCGTAATCGGGGGAGGTGGCCCGAAGGGCCGGAGGGGGAAGGCATCAGTCGAGCTCCTTCTGATTCCGACGTCATAAATTCAGGCTCCTCGATGGAGGCCTTCCCCCTCCGCCCCTTCCAGGGGCACCTCCCCCGTAAGACGGGGGAGGCGAATGAGGGCGCGCTCGGGATGACAACTTGGTGAGGCGCGCATCGGCGGTTCCTACGCCGCGACCACCAGCGTCGAGGCGAGCTGGCGGACCGACTTGACCATGGCCATTGCCACCAGCTTGCCGGTCTTGCGGTTCTCCTCGCTGACCGCGACGTCCTCGCGGAAGAAAAATCGGCCGAAAGCGCCCTTCGCCTCGAGCTCGACGACGTGGGTGTCGATGGTGGGGTCGGCGACGATCACCACGCGCGTGCGGTCGAGGCCGAGGCCGGCGATCGCCGCGGCGGCCGAGATGTTGACGTTCTGCGGATAGAGCCTGGCGCCCTTGCGCACCGGGCCGTCGAACACCACGTGCGGCTGTTGCAGCGCGTCGAGATCGACCAGCGTCTCGGCGATCGTCCCCTTCCATGCCGACGGATCCTTGCGCACCGTGACGGTGACGCTGTCGAGGCCGCCCACCGCGGCGCTGCTCAGGATGTCGAGCGCGCCGATGCCGGCCGAGGGCAGGATCAGGCGCTTGCCGTTGGCGCGGGCGACGGCGAGCAGGCGCTCGAACAGCGCCGTGTCGGTGAAGGCGCCGACCGAGGTCACGAGGAAATCGGCGCCGCCTTCCAGCACGCGCTCGCCGTGGCGGCGCACCGCCTCGTGGCCGGCGCATTCGGCGACGGCGTCGAACCTGTGGGCGAAAAAGCGGTCCGGCTCGTGGGTCAGCAGGCCCTCGCCGCGCGGGCGCCTGACCAGCACCGACACCAGCTCGGCGTTGTCGATGCGCGCGGCCTCGATGTGGCGGCCGATGGCGCCGTAGCCGATCAGCCCCAGGCGGATGGGCCCGGGACGACTGGATCCAGGGGCGGTCACGCGAGCTTCTGCTCGGCCCAGCGCGCCCAGCTGATCAGCTGGTCGTCGCTGCCGAGCGGGCCAACGAGCTGCAGCGACAGCGGCAAGCCGAACGGCCCCGTGTTGAACGGCAGGGCGATGCACGGCGTGCCGAGCAGAGTGAGGTAGCGGTTGAACAGCGGATCGCCGGTGCTGCCGAGGCCGGACGGCGCCTCGCCCTTGGCCGACGGCGCCAGCAGGATGTCGAACGACTGCCACGCCTCGGCGAGCTGGTCGAGACATTCGCGCTTCAGCTTCCTGGCGTCGGCATACTGGCGGTTGGTCACCGCGTCGCCCTCGACCATCACGCCGGCCATGATCGGCGAGAACAGGTGCGAGAAGCGCGCCCGCTCCTTGGCGTAGGACTGCGTCGCCTCCTTGGTCATGATGCGATGCTGCGACGGGAATAGGTCGGCCCATCCCTTGGGCGCCACCCAGTCGCGCACCTTGGCGCCGGCTGCCTTCAGGGTGCGCGCGGCGAGCTCGATGTTCTTCCGATTGTAGCCGTCGACCTGATCCCACCACGGCGTGCGCATCAGGCCGATGCGCGGTGCCTGCTTCATCGGATCGGCGGCGGCGTGGCCGTAGGCGGCGCGAATCAGCGCCAGGTCGTTGGCCTCCCGCGCGAAGAAGCCCAGAGTGTCGAGGGTCGGCGCATAGGGCTTTACGCCCGTCATGTCGGCCCAGCCATAGGTCCCCTTGTAGGCGACGACGCCGTTGAAGGCGCCGGGCCGGATCACCGAGCCTGCGGTCTGCGTGCCGTAGCCGACCGGCGCCATGTAGTCGGCGACGGCGGCGGCCGAGCCCGACGACGAGCCGGCCGGGGTATGGCGGAGATTGTGCGGGTTGTGGGTCTTGCCGGCATGGCCGCCGGCGAACTCGGTGGTCACCGACTTGCCGAGCACGATGGCCCCCGCCTTGACCAGCTGCGTTACGCAGGCGGCGTCCTTGCCGACGACATGGTCGCGATAGATCGGCGAGCCGCAGGTGGTCGGCATCGTCCTGGTGGAGATGATGTCCTTCACGGCGAGCGGAATGCCGTGTAGCGGCCCGACCGGGCGCGCGCGCTTGTCGAGCTGGTCGGCGCGCTTGCGGGCGCCGTCGGGATCGAGCGCCTCCCAGGCATGGACCTGGCCCTCGCGCGCCTCGATGCGGTCGAGGCAGGCCTCGACCAGGTCGCGGGCCCTGAGGCGCTTGTCGGCCATCTGCTTCACCGCGGCGCTGGCCGACAGCCTGTTGGGCGATTTCGCCATGTGCACATTCCCCCGGGTCGTGGTTCGGGCCATGATGGCCGAGCAATCGCGCAAAGAACAGCGCTGCCGGGGATGGCAATGGCCGACGACTCGATCGATTTCTGGTTCTCGACCGGCAACGCCTGCGCCCATCCATGTCGCGACGATCGGCTCGCCGATGCGATCGCCTGGTTCCGTCACGGGAGTCTCGAGCCATGACCCTGCCTTTTGCCGTCCGCAAGCTCGGCCACGTCGTCGTCAACGTCGCCGACCTCGAGAAGTCGAAGCGCTTCTACACCGAGGTGCTGGGCTTCCAGCCCACCGACATCTACGGCGACGACAAGATGCCGGGGGGCATGGTGTTCCTGCGCTGCAACGGCGATCACCATTGCCTGGCGCTGATTGGCGGCGCGCCGCCGGCCGGCGAGGCCAGGCGCACCCTGCATCACCTGGCGTTCGAGCTGGCGACGCTCGACGAGGTGTTCCGCGCCCGCGATCATCTCAGGCGACATGGCGCCACGATCGTCTACGAAGGCCGCCGTCGCGCCGGCTGCCAGGTCTCGGTCGAGTTCCTCGATCCCGACGGCCATCATCTCGAGCTGTTCTGGGGCCTCGACCAGATCGGCACCGACGGCCGCGTCCGGCCGGCCGACGAATGGCGCCAGACGGCGACCCTGGAAGATGCCGTCCGCTTCGCGCCGCCCGGCCAGAACACCACCCTGCACGACGCCAGCCTGAAGCGCGCCGACGCCGCCGAGTGATGACGATGCGCCGACGCCTTCTGCTGCCGATGCCCACCGGCTCGGCAAGCACATCGCCGCCGCGATCGCGCGGTGGCGACCGGTGACGAAGGCCGCCAACATTCGCCTGGAGCAGCCGGCACGCCTCGAGAGGAAGCATCGATGACCGAGACGATCATGTTCCACGACGGCAACCGCGCGCTGCAGGACCAGTTCGACAGCCGTCGCATCGCCGACCGGCTCGAGCAGAAGCTGACGCGGCGCCAGCTGACGCCGCAGGACCAGGCCTTCATCGAAGGCTCGATGTTCTTTTTCCTGGCGACGGCGGATGCGCAGGGCAGGCCGGATTGCTCCTTCAAGGGCGGCGCGCCCGGGTTCGTGCGCGTGATCGCGCCTGACGAGATCGCCTTCCCCGACTACGACGGCAACGGCATGTTCAAGAGCCTGGGCAACATCCTGGCCAATTCCGCCGTCGGGCTGCTGTTCATCGACATGGGCGAGAAGCCGCGCCGGCTGCGTGTCAACGGCGAGGCGCGCGTGGGCCGCGACGACCCGCTGATGCAGCGCTTCGCCGGCGCCCAGCTCCTGGTGCGGGTGAAGACCCGCGCGATCTTTCCCAACTGCCCACGCTACATCGTGACGCCCGGCACGCCGGAACCTTCGAGGTACGCGCCGCGTCCGGACTACCAGCCGCCCGAGCCGGCGTGGAAGGGCTTCGACGACTTCAAGGACGTCATCCATCCCCGGCAACCGACGCCGAATGGCGAGTGAGCGGCATCGCTGGGAGCGCGCCACTCCGATGGCGCTCGTGCTGCCTCGCTCATGAGCATGACGAAGCCGCGTTCGGCTTCGCCGAGCCGCGCCTCGAGCGAGCGGGACGCCCGCGGTCGGAAGACCATGGCTGTGGCAGTGGTCGACCCTGCACTTTCTTGCTAGGGCCAAGACATGACCAAGCGCTTCGCCATCATCGGCGCCGGCATGTCGGGCATCCTGGCCGGCATCAAGCTCAAGGAGCGCGGCATCGCGGACTTCACCATCCACGAGAAGGCTGCGCGGTTGGGCGGCACGTGGCGCGACAACACCTATCCCGGCCTGTCGTGCGACGTGCCTTCGCATGTCTATGCCTATTCGTTCGAGCTGAAGGGCGACTGGTCGTACCGCTTCTCTCCGGGCGCCGAGATCCAGGGCTATTTCGAGGGTGTGGCAGACAAGCACGGGCTGGCGCCGCATTTTCGCTTCAACAGCGAGATCGAGCGCGCTGAGCTTCATGACGGGCGCTGGCATCTCAGGGCCGGGGACGGTACGACCGATGTCGCCGACTTCGTGATCTCGGCCACAGGCGTGCTGCATCATCCGGCCTATCCGGACATCCCGGGGCTGGAGGATTTCGCCGGTGCGCGCTTCCACTCCGCGCGCTGGGATCATTCGGCCGCCCTGGACGGCAAGCGGGTCGGCATCATCGGCACCGGCTCGACCGCCATCCAGATCGTGCCGGCGATCGTCGATCGCGTCGGCCATCTCGCGCTGTTCCAGCGCACGCCGCAATGGGTGCTGCCGCTTGCCAACCCCGCCTACAGCGCGGACGAGAAGGCGATGTTCGTCGCCTCTGCGGAACGGCTGCGGCAATCCTACGACTACTGGGCAGCCCGGTTCATCGACACCTTCGCCCGCGCCGTGATCGGCGATCAGGACGAGATGGCCAAGATCGAGCGGGCCTGTCGCGCCAACCTCTCGGACAACGTTCACGATCCGGTGCTGCGCGCGCTGCTGACGCCGAACTATCGCGCGGCCTGCAAGCGGCTGATCATGTCGGACGCGTTCTATCCGGCGATCCAGAAGCCCAATGCCCGCGTGATCGCGGATGGCATCGAGCGCATCGAGCCAGCCGGCGTGCGCACCCGCGACGGGACGCTGCACGCGCTCGACGTGCTGGTCCTGGCGACCGGGTTCGACGCCCACGCCTTCGTGCGGCCGATGGACGTGGTGGGAGAAGGCGGCCGGCGGCTGGCCGATGCCTGGAGCGCCGCCAACGAAGCCTATCGCTCGGTCGCCGTGCCGGGCTTTCCCAATTTCTTCATGCTGGTCGGCCCGAACAGCCCGATCGGCAATTTCTCGGTGATCCAGATTTCCGAGCTGCAGATCGCCTACATCCTGCAGCTCGCCGATCTCGTGCGCTCGGGCAGGTGGCAGGCGATAGCACCCAGCGCCGAAGCGACGCAGCGCTTCAACGCGGACCTGCGCGAGGCGATGAAGGGTACGGTGTGGGTCAGCGGCTGCCGCAGCTGGTACCTCGACAGGAACGGCAACCCCGCGCTCTGGCCGTGGAGCTTCGACCGCTTCCGCGACGAGATGCGGACGCCCGATCTCGCGGACTTCGCGCTGACGGCGTAGTGCCTTCTCCTCCCCAGCTCCGCTGCTACGGAGTGGACACAACTCATGTTCCTCTCCCCCGCTAGGGGGAGAGGCTAGGTGAGGGGGCTTCGAAGGCTGCGACATCGTCTGCAACCCCCTCACCCAACCTCTCCCCCTAACGGGGGAGAGGAGCATGAAAATGAGATGTGTCCACTCCGTAGCAGCAAAGCCGGGGAGGAGAACGATCTTCGCCTCGGAACCGTCTCAGGAATTGACGACGGCCACGGCCTCGATCTCGATCATGAAGTCGGGGCCAGCAAGGCGCGTGACGCCGACGGTCGTGCTGGTCGGGGTGGCGACGCCCAGATAGCGCATGCGAATGTCGCCGCACTTCTGGAACTCGTCGAAGTCGGTGACGAAGGTGTTGGTCTTCACCACGTCGGCCCATGTCGCGCCGGCGGCCTCGAGGCATCGCTCGAGGTTCTGGAAGGTCTGCTCCATCTGGGCGCGCATGTCGCCCTTGCCGACGCAATTGCCGTCGATATCGCGCGCGAGCTGACCCGCGGTATAGACGATCTTGCCGGTACCGCTCACCGTCACGACGTGGGAGTACGAAGGCTGCCCATGGGACATCCTGATGTTCATGCCTTCCGGCTGGAAGCGTTCGATCTTCAAGGTCATCTGTGCTCTCCGTTCGGCTCGTCATCGCCGCGGGCGATGATACGCCGGCCGGGAGCCCGGCGAAGCCGACGAAGGGAAGAGCGCCGCGCCGCGGTCAGGCCTTCGGCTCGGCCGGCGGCTTCCTGCCGAAGCTCTTGATCTTCTCGCGGAAGGTCTGGAAGGCGACGTAGAGGCCGGGGATGACGAAGATGCCGAGCATGGAGGCGGCGATCATGCCGCCGAACACGGCGGTGCCGACGGCGCGCTGGGTTGCGGCGCCGGCGCCCGAGGCGATGACCAGCGGCACCAGGCCCAGGATGAAGGCGAACGAGGTCATCATCACGGCGCGGAAGCGCAGGCCAGCCGCGGTGGTAGCGGCCGTCACGATGTCCTTGCCGTGGGCGCGCTCCTCCATGGCGAACTCGATGATCAGGATGGCGTTCTTGGCGGCGAGCGCGATCAGCACGACGATGCCGATCTGAGCGAAGATGTTGTTGTCGAGGCCGGACAGGAACAGCGCGGTCATGGCGCCGAACAGGCCGACCACGACCGACAGCAGCGCGGCGATCGGGATGGCCGTGCTTTCGTAGAGGCCGACCAGGAACAGGTAGGCGAACACCACCGCCAGCGCCAGGATGAAGCCGGTCTGGCCGCTCGCCGCCTTCTCCTGCAGGGCGGTGCCGGTCCATTCGTAGCCGTAGCCTGTCGGCAGCGTCGTCCGCGCGAGCTCCTCCATGGCGGCGATGGCCTGGCCGGTCGAGTAGCCGGGCGCCGGCGCGCCGTTCACCACGACGGAGCGCAGGTTGTTGTAGCGCACGATCGAGGACGGCGCGGTGATCAGCTCGACGTTGGCCACCGCCTGCAAGGGCACCAGCTCGCCGTTCGACGAGCGGATGCGCACGCGAAACACGTCGTTGACGTTGCTGCGGTCGGCGGAATCGGCCTGGACCTTGACCTGCCAGGTGCGGCCGAACAGGTTAAAGTCGTTGGTGTAGGTGCCGCCGAGCGTCGTCTGCATCGCCGAGAAGATGTCGGAGATCGACACGCCCAGCGCCTGGGCGCGCTCGCGGTCGAGCTTGAGGTTGATCTGCGGCGTCGAGGCGGCGTAGGTCGTGAACACGCCGGCGAGCGCCGGCACCTGCTGCGCCGAGACCATCATGCCGCGCGCCACCGCGGCGAGGTCGACTGGCGGCGCGCCGGCCAGCGATTGCACGACGAACTCGAAGCCCGACGAGTTGCCCAGGCCCATGATCGGCGGCAGGTTGAAGGCGAAGATGTTGGCCGAGGCGATCTGGGCGAACGCAGCGTTCATTTCCCGCAGCGCGTAGAACACCGTGAGCGACTTGTCCTTGCGCTCGGCGAACGGCTTCAGGCCGGCCACGACCAGGGCGCGGTTGGGCAGGTTGAGCCCGTCGAGCAGGCTGTAGCCGCTGACCGTGAAGACGCTCTGCAGCCACGGCTTGCCGATGATTTGCTTCTCGACCTCCTCGATCGACGCCAGGGTGCGGTTGGTCGAGGCGGCGTCGGGCAGCTGCAGCTCGGCCATGAAGGCGCCCTGGTCCTCGTCGGGCAGGAAGCCCGAAGGCACCAGGCTGCCGATGCCGCCGGTCGCCAGCATGAAGCCGCCGACCAGCAGGAGCGCGATGAAGCCGCGCCGGGCGAGCGGCGTCACCAGCCGGACATAGCCGTCGCGGCTCCTGTCGATGCCGTTCTGCAGCCACGCCATGACGCCGCGCGGCTTCTTGCGATGGCGCAGGATCAGCGAGCACAGCGCCGGCGACAGCGACAGCGCATTGATCGCCGAGATCACCATCGACACCGACACGGCGACGGCGAACTGCTGGTAGAGCTGGCCGGTGATGCCGGGAATGAACGCCGTCGGGATGAACACCGACAGGAGCACCAGGGTGATGGCGATGATCGGGCCCGTGACCTGGCTCATCGCCTTCTCGGTCGCCTGGGCCGGCGTGAGCTCGGGCTCGTGCTCCAGGATGTGCTCGACCGCCTCGACCACGACGATGGCGTCGTCGACCACGATGCCGATCGCCAGCACCAGGGCGAGCAGGGAGATCGTGTTGGCCGAGAAGCCCATCGCCAGCATGACCGCGAAGGTGCCGATCAGGGCCACCGGCACGGCGATGATCGGGATCAAGGTGGCGCGCAGGTTGCCCAGGAAGACGAACACCACGATCGCCACCAGCACGAAGGCCTCGATCAGCGTGTGGATCACGCTCTCGATCGTGGCCTCGACGAACACGGTGGTGTCGTACATGACGTCGTAGGCGACGTCGTCGGGGAAGCGCGGCTCGAGGTCCTTCAGCGCCTGGCGCACGCCCTTGGCGGTGGCCAGCGCATTGGCGCCGGGCAGCTGGTAGACCTGGATGCCGGCGGCCGGCTTGCCGTTGTAGCGGCCGAGCGAATCGCTGGTCTTGGCGCCGAGCTCGACGCGGGCGATGTCCTTGATGCGCACCAGCGCGCCGTCGGGCTGGGCGCGCACCACGATGTTCTCGAACTCGCCCACCGTCGTGAGGCGGCCCTGCGTCGTGATGTTGAGCTGGAAGCCGACGTCGTCGAGCAGCGGCGCGGCGCCGACCAGGCCGACCGCGGCCTGGATGTTCTGCGCCTGCACCGCCTTCACCACCTCGTTGGCGGTGATGTCGAGGCTCGACATGCGGTCGAGGTTCAGCCAGACGCGCATCGAGTAGTCGAGTGCGCCGAACAGCGTGGCGTCGCCGACGCCCGGCACGCGGCGCAGCGTGTCGAGCAGGGTGATGGTCGAGAAGTTGGACAGGAACAGCCCGTCGCGCGTGCCCTTGGGCGAGTAGACCGCGACGACCTGCAGCAGCGCCGAGGACTGCTTCTTGGTGGTGACGCCGAGCCGCTGGACCTCGGGCGGCAGCAGGGCCAGCACCTGGTTGACGCGGTTGGTGACGTTCACGGTGTTGAGGTCGGGGTTGGAGCCGACCTCGAAGCTGATGGTCAGCGCATAGCTGCCGTCGCCGCCCGAGGTCGACTTCATGTAGATCATGCGCTCGACGCCGTTGACCTGCCCCTCGATGACCTGGGCGACGCTCTCCTCGACCGCCTGCGCCGAGGCGCCCGGGTAGGTGGCGGTGACGCGGACCTGCGGCGGCACGATGTCGGGGAACTGGGCGACCGGCAGGGCGGTCAGCGCCAGCAGGCCGGCAATCGTGATGACCGTGGAGACGACGAAGGCCAGCCGCGGCCGGCGGATGAACAGCGACGAGATGGTCATAGGATCAGAGCTTCTTGGTCGCGCTGAGCGGCGGCGCCGTCGAGGGCGCCACGGTCATGCCCTGGCGCACCCGCTGCTGGCCCTGGACGATGACCTTGTCGCCCGGTTTCAGCCCTTCGGTGATGGCGAGCAGCCCGTTCCGCGCCACCCCCGTCTTGACGCGCCGCAGCTCGACCACGTTCTTGTCGTCGACCACGAAGAGATACGGGCCGGTCTGGTCGAGAGCGATCGCCTGCTGCGGCACGGCGACCACGGTCTGCGGCTTCTCGGCCTCGAGGATCACCCGCACGGTCTGCCCGTCGGTCAGGAAGCCTTCCTTATTGGGGAAGGTGGCGCGCACGATCTGGCCGTCGGTCTTGGGGTCGACCGTGACGTCGATGAAGTCGAGCTCGCCCTTCTCGTCGTAGATGGCGCCGTCGGCCAGCCGCAGGCGCACGATCAGCGGATCGCCCTGCGCCTTGTCGCGGCGCGCCTCGAGGAACTCGCGCTGGGTCACCGGGAACAGCACACGGATCGGCTTCTCGCTCACCACGGTGGCCAGCACGCCGCTGTCGGGCCCGACGATGTTGCCGGGCGATACCGAGGCGCGGCCGATGCGGCCGTCGATCGGCGACTTGATCTCGGTGTAGGAGAGCTGGATCTCGGCGTCGCGCAGCTGGGCGCCGGCGTCCTCGAGCTGCGCCTTGGCCTGCAGCTGCTCGCTCAGCCGCTGGTCGTAGGTCGCCTGCGTGCCGGTGTTGGTGCGCAAGAGCTCGGAGGCGCGCCTGAGCTGCAGCTCGGCGTTGGTGAGCGCGGCGCGGGCAGCGTCGCGCTGGGCGATCTTCTGGTCGACAGCGGCCTGGTAGGGGTCGCGCTCGATGGTGAAGACGACCTGGTCCTTCTTGACCTGGTCGCCGTCGGCGAACAGCCGGGGCCCGAGGAAGCCCTTCACCCGGGCGCGCAGCTCTACCTTGTCGACGGCCGCGGCGCGGCCGATGAACTCGAACTGGTCGGCTATGGGCACGCTCTCCGCCGCCTGGACCAGAACGGCAGGCGGCGGTGCGCCTTGCTGGGCGCCGGCACGATCGCCGGCGATCGCCGTCAGCAGGATTGCCGCGACCAGCGCAAATACAAATGAGCGCCGCTCACGCATTGTCTTCGTCCCCGCTCGTCCGTAACCTTCCCGGAGACTGCCTTAGTTCGACTGCACGGTCACGGTATTTCCCGACCGTCACGATGAAAGGAGTTGCAGCAGCGGTGGCAATTGTCCGCTCTCTCGTTCTTGCCCTGTTGCTGGCCATTGCCGGCGGTTCGGCGGAGCCTTCAGCCCAGAATCGCAGCGATTTCGCGATTCCCGCCGAGTACGACAGCTACATGGCAGCGATCAACACGAAGGATCCCGTCAGGCGCGCCAGCGCGCTGGACGTGTTCATCCGCTGGTACCCCAACAGCGTTCTGAAGCTCGAAGCCCACGAGCAGGCGGTGGCGGCCTGGCAGGCCGCCGGCCAGCCGGCCAAGGCCGACGAGATCAGCGCCAGGCTGCTGCAGATCGATCCCGACAACGTGCGGGCGCTCGCCAATCGCGTCTTCGTCGGACGGTCGAAGGCGGCGCAGGGCGAGAAGGCGGCGATGGCGCCGATGGTTGAGGCGGCCGAGCGCGGGCTGGTTGCCCTGACCAAATGGCAGAAGCCGGTGCTGCTGACCGACGAGGCCTTTGCCCGCACCAAGGAGCAGATGGGCGCGGTGTTCAACGGCGCGCTGGGCTATGCGGCGCTGCAGGCAAAGGACTACGAGAAGGCGCGCCGTCACTATCGGGTCGCGGTCGCCGCCGAGCCCGACAATTTCCAGGACGTCTACCAGCTGGCGGTGTCGCAGCTCGAGGGCACGCCGCTGGATGCGCTGGGCTTCTGGTACGGAGCGCGGTCCGTCGCCATCGCCCGTGCCGCCAGGAGCGATGCCGCCGCCGCCGACATCGAGCGCTATGTCCTGTCGCGCTACCGCATCTATCGAGGCAGCGAGCAGGGCTGGGCCGAGATCCTGGCGCGCGCTGCGGGCAGCGAGCGCGCGCCGCCTGCGAATTTCGTCAAGTCGATCCCGCGCGCCCTGTCGCCGGCCGAGGCGGCCCTGGTCGTGGTCGAGGAGCACGATCCGAGCTCGCTCTCCTTCACGGACTGGGCGCTGGTGCTTCGTCATCGCGACTCGTCACCGGCCAACAAGGCGGCCGCCGAGAAGGTGTGGAAGGCGATCACCGAGCGACAGGGCGAGAACACCCGGCTCAAGATCCAGGTCAAGGTCATCAGCGCGACCCCCGATGTTCTCGAGGCGGCGATCACCGACGTGGCACAGGCCAACAACATCGCCGATCTGCACATCGTCATGGCATGGCCGCTCGCGCCGCTGCCGGCGGTCGGGTCGAAGATCGCGGTCATCGGCTCGCTCAGCGACTACCGTGCCCAGCCTTTCCGCTTCGTGATGACCAAGGCGGAACTGGCGCCCGAGTCGCTTCCGGTCGCCGGCGGCCCGTGCGCCGACCCGCGGCCGCAGATGTGCACGCGCGACTATCGGCCGGCCTGCGGCTCGCGCCGCGACGGCACCCGGCAAACCTACGGCAATGCCTGCAGCGCCTGCAGCGACCCCGAGGTCGTCACCCAGGCCGCCGGCGCCTGCCCGTAAGCGACTAATGCGCCATCAGGAGCGGCACGCGGCAGGACGAGATCACCTTGGCGGTGGCGCCTCCCATGCCGAGGAAGCTCATCACCTGGCCGCGACCGTAGGCGCCCATCACCAGCAGGCTGGATCCCTTGCCATGCGTGTAGTCGAGCAGGGCGCGACCGCGGGCACGCGCCGAGACAGCACCGGGGTCGATCGCGTCGATTGTCGTCTTGAGGCCATGCCGGCCGAGATTGCGCGCGAGATAGGGGGCGCCGACATCATCGGCCGTGCTGCCGGCGACCAGGATGGTGATCTCCTTCGCCTTGGCGAGAAACGGCAGGGCGTACTCGACGGCGCGCGCGGCCTGGAAGCTGCCGTTCCAGGCGACGATCACCGAATCGAACGCTCCCTCGCCGGGATTGGGCGGCGAGATCATGACGGCACGCGCGCACTCGTGGATCGCCGCCTCGACGGTGGCGGGCGCCACGTTCTCCGGATCGGCGCCCGGCCGGCCCAGCACGAGCAGGTCGGAACAGCGACCCATCGCCACCAGCGTATCGAGCGTCGCGGTCTTGGCCGCCGTGAAGGTCGCCCCTTTCACCGGCTCGACGAGCTCCTTGTAGGCACGCTCGCTTTCCCTGGCGCGTTCCTCGAGCCGCTCGTCGTCGAGATTCATGATCAGCGGCATGGCCTCGCCGCTCATCGCCAGGCCGCCGACCATGCCGCCCGCCGGACCGACCGGCAGGTGAAGGGCGTCCACCGCGCCGTCGAACAGGTTCGCCACCCGGGCGGCGAGCTTGAACGACATGGCGGCGTCGGGGCCGCCTTCCGACACGGCCAGGATCGACTTGAACATCGAGAGCTTCCCCCAAAACAAACGGACGCGATTAAGACGGGCACACGCCCGGCATGCAAGCCGAGACTTTCGGCCTCGGCAGGCGGCTCACCGTCGCGCGGCCTGTGCAAGGAAGGTCATGATTTCGGCTGCCGGCTCGATGTCCTGGCCAGCTCGGCGCGCGGCCGCCAGGACGTCGGTGAGGGTCCGTCCGCCGGCCAGACTGGCGGCCCCCCACAGCAAGGCCGAGCGCATGCCGCTCTTGCAATAGACGACGACCTTGCCGGGCTTCTGTTCCAGCAACTCGGCCAGCGCCCGCACCTGGTCGGGCGTCGCCCGCGGCCCGGAGAACGGCAGATCGAGAAAGGCGAGCCCCGCGACAGCGGCGGCCTTTGCGATATCGGCGGTGCGCGGCTGGCCGAACATCGCCTCGCCATCCGGCCGGTTGTTGACGACGGCGACGAAGCCCGCCGCCGCGACCTCGGCCATGTCGGCAGGCCGCAGCTGACCGGAAACAGCCACCCGATCGTCGAGCATGGGGAGGGATAGCGGCATGGGGTCCTACCGTGGGACGGCCCCGCGGGCGATCTCGCGCCGGCGGATCCATTGAATGAAAGGCAGGGCCAGCAGCACCATGAGGAGCTTGCCCGCGATCTGCCCGGCGAGGAATTCCAGGCTGCCGAACGCGAGCCACAGGAAGAGGACGCTGTCGGCGATGGCGCCGACGACGCTGCTTGCCAGGACGGCGAGCACCAGGCCGCGCTGCTGGAGAGGCGTATAGACCGCGAAGTCGGCGAGCTCGGACAGCAGGAAGGCAGTGAACGAGGCAAGCACCAGCTGAGGCGGCGCGACGGCGCCGGACAAGGCCGCGCCGGCCACGATGGCGCCGAGTGCGATGCCGCGGCCGAGCCGGCGCTGCACCAGGTCGCGGAGCACCAGGGCAAGGCCGATCATCAGCACGCCGGAGGGTGCCATCAGCGGATGGCCATCCGGTCCCCAGGGCGCGACGGGCACGAGGCACGGCCCGTGCGGCGACGCGCATGTCGTCCCCACATTGCCGATCATCCAGTTGGCAGCCGGGATGCAGGCAAGGAAGGCCAGGAAGTATCCCAGCGCCGCTGCCTTCTGTCGATTGAACGTCCTCGCTTGCCTGGCCATGCGGCGGGAGGGTTAGCAGGAGAGGCAGTCCGGGGGAACCGGCATGCCTGGGTTCATGGACTTCCGGACCGCGAGCGCTTGCCCCGAGCCTGCCGAAAGGCCCCGCTCGCGACCGCGATGGCAGGTTACCGTCGCCACAGGCAAAAGTAGATGCCGGCTGCCAGGAGCGCTGCCAAGGCGACATAGAGCGGTGCCTGGGGGACGTTGAGGAACAGCCAGGGCGCCGACAGCGGGCCAACGGCGGCGCCGAAGTCCCGCCAGGTCGAGTAGCTCGCCTGCGAGGACAGCACGCTGGCGTGGCTGCGTTGGACCACGAGGACGGGGACCAGCGTATTGAAGAGGCCCCGCGACAGGACCACGACCAGCGCGCCGATGACCTCGTGATCGAAGGCGATCAGCAGGAAGCCTGCGGCGAGCAGGGTGCCGTTCACGACTGCGGGGAGGCGTGCGCCGAAGCGGTCGCCGGCCCAGCCGCCGAGCGGCCCGGTGGTGATCTCGATGAGCCAGCGCAGCGCGAGCAGGGATGCCGTGGCCAGCACCGGTGCGACGGAAGTGATCGAGTCCTTCATCAGGAAGGCGAGCGTAAGGAGAAACACGCCGTCGCCCGTGAAGCCCATGGTGAAGCCCCAGACTTCGAGGCGATGCGGCACCGGCAGCCGGAAGCGCTTCCCTCGGACGGGTTCAGGGGCGAGGCGCGGCAGCAGCAAGGCGGCGATCAGCGAGACCAGGGTGAGCCCGCCAAAGATCAGGAACACCGGTTGCGGGCCGACCTGCAGGACGATCCAGGCTCCGCCCACCAGCGAGGCGGCCTGAACCGCGCCGATCGCGGCGCGGCTGGCACCGACCCGCTTGCCGGCGTTCGGCCGGTCGCTGACAGCGTAGGCGAGCGTCGAGAGATTGAGGGCAGCATAGGAGATGCCCCATAGGATGCGCGCTGCCATTTGCACGACGGCATCGTCGACCAGCCCGTAGGCCGTCGTAGAGACAATCGAGCCGATGGCGCCTGCCACCATGAGAAAGTGCGGCCCTACGCGATCTCCGATCGCCGCCACGCCGGAGTTGGCCAGCAGGCGGATCCAGCGATTGAGCGACAGCAGGACGCCGACCATGACGAGGCTGACGCCGAACTCGTCATGATAGAGGGGAAGGACGGCATAAAGCAGCGTGTCGCCGATCATGCCGAAGGCGATCACCAAGCCCGGCAGCGCCATGCCGACAGGCCGGGCGCCGGGAGAGGAAGGTGAATTCACCCGGCGATCATGGCGCGCGCAGCACCAGAGCCTCGTGCAGCGCCGCCGCGCACAGGGTCGTGCCTCGGCGCGCGCCGTGGAGGAACATCGGCGAGCTCAGGAAGCCGTGCAGCATGCCGCCGAACTCGACGAGGTCGGCCTGCGTGCCTTCCTGCTGCAGGCGGAAGGCATAGGCGCGGCCCTCGTCGCGCAGGGGGTCGTGGCCGGCCGTAACCACCAGGGCGGGCGGCAGGCCGGCCAGCGACGTCGCCCGCAACGGCGACACCCGCCAGTCGCCGCGCATGCCCCTGTCGGGCGTGTAGTGGTCGAAGAACCATTCCATGGTGACGGCACTCAGGCCGTAGCCGTCCTCGAAGCGGCGGTAGGAATCGGCCCGCGCGACCGCATCGGTCACCGGATAGACGAGCAGCTGCAGGCGCAGCTGCGGGCCGCCATGGTCGCGCGCCCACAAGGCCACGGCGGCGGCGAGATTGCCGCCGGCGCTGTCGCCGCCGATGGCAAGCCGGGATGCGTCGATGCCGACGCCGGCGCCGTTGGCGGCGACCCATTGCAGGCCCGCGACGACGTCGTCGAAGGCGCCGGGAAAGCGCGCCTCGGGAGCCAGGCGGTAGTCGATGGCGAGCACCGCGATGCCCGCCCCCAGCGCGAGCTGGGCGCACAGCACGTCGTGGCTGTCGAGATTGCCGAACACCCAGCCGCCGCCATGGGCGAACACCAGGGCAGGCAGGGCGCTGTCGGCCGCCGCCGCGGCCGGCCGATAGAGGCGCACGGGCAGGCTGCCGGCAGGGCCCGGAATGGTGCGATCGGCCACCGTCACGCCGGACGGGCGCGGTCCCTGTGCGCCGGGCCGCAGCGCCAGGTACTGCGCACGTGCATCGGCCGGCGACAAGGTGTTCCACGCCGGGCGGTTGGCCGCCAGCATGAGATCGATCAAGCGTTGCGATTCGGGATCGAGCGCCATTCCGCCACCTCCATTCACCTGTGATCGCGACACTCTACCAGCGCGCGCCCCTGTTTCGTCACGAGACGAATGCTAAGCTGTGCCATGACCTTCGATTCGGACCCGGGCACCACTCACAGTGCGGTACCGTCGCGGTGGCGCCGGGCACTCGATCGCGCCCGGTCGTGGCGGCCGGGCCTGCTCGTGGGCCCTGTGCCGAGCGGCAAGCGGCGCTGGTGGAGCTGGACCTGGCGCGCCCTCCTGGTCGCGGCGGTGCTGTACTATCCGGTCGGCGCGCTGATCGTCGAGAACATCGACGATGATCCTCAGTTCGCCCCGCAAGCGGTGGCGCCGGGCGAGAGCCGGGCGGTCGCCACGGCGGCGCAGCTGGTCACCCGCGAGGTCGACCACAATACCTGGACGCCGATGATGCCGGCTTTCATGCCGTCCGGGCTGCTCGACAACATGCCGAACTTCCAGCGCGGCATCATGTCGGCGCTGGGCCGCTTCAGCACCGAGCTGATGGACCAGGTCGGGCGGGTTCGCGGTTCCAGCCAGACCGACCGCGACCTCGAGCAGGCGCGCGGCTACCTCAACGAGCAGCCCAACATCTGGCTGTGGCAGCCCAGCGTGTCCTTGCTGCCGTCGGCGACCTCGGCGCAGAAGTATCGCGCCGGCCGCGACCGGCTTATCGCCTACAACAAGCGGCTGGCCGCGGGCCAGGCGGTGTTCGAGCGCCGCGCGGACAACCTGCAGGCGCTGATCGACCGCATCGCCAGCGACGTGGGCTCCGATTCCGCGGTCATCGACCAGCACATCATCGAGAATGCCGGCGACCTGTTCGACATGCGGGCCGACGACATCTTCTTCTTCAACAAGGGTAGGCTCTACGCCAACTATCTAATCCTGCGCGAGCTCGGCAACGACTTCCAGAAGGTGATCACCGACCGCGAGCTCACCAATGCCTGGAACGGAACGGTGGAATCGTTTCGCATCGCCGCCCAGCTCGATCCATGGATTGTCTGGGACGGCTGGCTCGATGGCCTGCTGATCCCCAATCACCTTGCCGCGCAGGGCTTCTACCTGCTGCGCGCGCGCACCCAGCTGCGCGAAATCAGCACCATCCTGCAGAAGTAGGCCGGCCGTGGAGATCTACCTGCCGATTGCCGAGATGTCGATCAACGCGTTCGTGCTGCTCGGGCTGGGGGCTGCCGCCGGCCTGCTGGCCGGCATGTTCGGGGTCGGCGGCGGCTTCCTCGCCACGCCGCTGCTGATCTTCGTCGGCATCCCGCCGACGGTGGCGGTCGCCAGCCAGGCCAACCAGGTGATCGCCAATTCCATCTCGTCGCTGCAGGTGCAGTGGCGCCGCGGCAATGTCGACCTGCGCATGGGGCTGATCCTGCTGCTCGGCGGCATGCTGGGCTCGTCGGCCGGCGTCTGGCTGTTCACCTACCTGAACCGCATCGGCCAGATCGATTTCGTCATCGCCGTGCTCTACGTGGTGATGCTGTCGACCATCGGCCTGCTCATGCTGGTCGAGAGCCTGCGCACCTACATCCGGCGGCGCCGCAACCCGACCGGCCCGCGCGGCAAGCTGCACACGCACTATCTTGTCCATCGGCTGCCCCTCAAGCTGCGCTTCTACAAGTCGAAGCTCTACATCAGCGCCCTGCTGCCGATCGCCGTCGGCTTTGCCATCGGCGTTCTGTCGGCGATCCTCGGGGTCGGCGGCGGCTTCGTGCTGGTGCCGGCGATGATCTACCTGCTCGGCATGCCGACCGCCGTGGTGATCGGCACCTCGAACTTCCAGATTTTGTTCGTGGCCGCCAACGTGACCCTGCTGCAGGCGATAACCAACGGGACGGTCGACGTCGTGCTGGCGCTGCTTCTGATCCTGGGCGGCGTGGTCGGCGCCCCGATCGGGGCGCGGGTTGCCGCCAAGCTGCCAGGCGTGGTCCTGCGAGGCCTCATGGCGCTCCTCATCCTCGCGGTAGCGGTCGAGCTTCTCACCGAGCTGATACGCACGCCGAGCTCGCCGTTCTCGCTCGGCACGCGCGAGTCGGCACTGTGATCCGGCTTGCCCTCGCACTGGTCCTGGTCCTCGCGCTGGCGGCGACGGCCGCCGCGCAGGGACCGCGCGTCGAGCCGCCGGGCGGCCTGACCGGGCCGGGCATCGGCGCGCCTGTCGGTCCCCTGGTGCCGCCATCGGTCCCGACCGAGCCCTCGACGCCCGACCTGATCGTCGACCTGTCGCGCCCGCGCGTGTCGATCACTTCGGCATTCCAGGGCGAGAGCATGCTGCTGTTCGGCATGTTCGATCCGCCCGGCGAGATCGTGGTCGTCGTGGCCGGCCCGCCCGGACGCGAGACCGTGATGCGCAAGCAGCGGGTGCTCGGGCTTTGGCTCAACACTGGCCGCCAGGCTTTCGACGACGTGCCTGCCTACTATGCCATCGCCGCCAGCCAGCCGCTGCAGCGTCTGCTGGCGCGAGGCAGCGGCGAGATACTGTCCCTCGAGGACCGGCTGGCCACGGTCAAGCCGGTCGGCGAGCGCTCGCCGGACGAGGTTGCCCAGTTCCGCAACGGGCTGGTCGAGGTCAAGCGCAGCGAGGGGCTGTATCCGGCGGCGATCGGCCAGATCACCGTTCAGGCCGGCCGTCTGTTCCGGGTCGAGTTGCCGTTTCCTTCCGGGCTGGACGAGGGAGTCTACGAGATTCGGACCTATCTCCTGCGGGAGGGCAGGATCGTCGCCGCGGTGTCGCGCCCGCTGCCGGTCGGCAAGGTCGGGTTCAGCGCCCAACTGGCGGGATGGGCGGCTCATGACGGCGCGCTGTACGGCCTGGGCGCGATCCTCATGGCATTGCTGGTCGGATGGGCCGGCGGCTCGGTCGTGCGTCGCCTGTAAAGCGTCGAGTTCAACGAGGGGGAGGAGACGATGGAGGAGCAAGCCAGCCGGGCGGAGAGCCGTGTCTTTCTGGTCGTCGTCGACGAGAGCCCCGAGATGCCCAATGCGCTGCGCTACGCCTGCCGGCGTGCCAAGCGAACCGGCGGCCGGGTGGCGATGCTCTACGTCATGCCGCCGCCCGAGACCCAGCAGTGGGGCGCGGTGGCCGATCTGATGCGCGAGGAGGCGCGTCAGCATGCCGAGCAGGTCATCGCCGGCCACGCCGACACCGCGGTTGCCCTCACCGGCCAGCCGCCCGCGATTCATATCCGCGAGGGGATCAGCCGCGACGAGCTGGTCAAGCTGCTGACCGAGGACCCTTCCATCTCGGTGCTCGTGCTGGGCAGCGCTTCGGGAAGCGAAGGGCCGGGTCCGTTGATCACCGCGCTCACCGGCAAGCTCGGCGGCCAGATGCGGATCCCGTTGACGATCGTGCCCGGATCCCTGACCGCGGCGGAGATCGACGCGATCTCGTGATTTTCGTGTGCATAAATTGCGGCAATTCGCCGATCAAGACTCTTCAATTGATTATTGACGTGTGTCCTCGGAGCCACGCTTTGAAGCGAGCATCTCTTCGATATATCATCGCAATTGCTGCACTTTTTGGTTAATTTTCCGTAACTCAGTTATGAGCGTGCCTGAGAATCGACTTGATTGACTTTGGTGCGGTTCCTACGTCGATGGGCATCGAGTGGGGGCAGGGCAAGGCACTGCCTTCTCTCGGGGCGCCGAGCGGCTGGCCGCGACGCGTTCGACAAGGAGGTAGATTTGTTCATACAGACCGAGCAGACCCCCAATCCGTCGACCCTGAAGTTCCTTCCCGGCCGCGTCGTCATGGCCAAGGGAACGATGGATTTCGCGACGGTCGACGCGGCGAAGCCGTCGCCGCTTGCCAAGCGGCTATTCGCGGTCGAGGGCGTCGAGCGCGTTTTCCTGGGTTCGGATTTCGTGACTGTCACCAAGGCAGTCGATCGTGATTGGCAGATTCTGAAGCCGTCGATTCTGGGCGGCATCATGGAGCATTACACCTCGGGCGAGCCGGTGGTCATCGAGGCCGATGAAGCCGATGCCGGTGCGGCCGATGACGACGAGGTCGTCGCACAGATCAAGGAGCTCCTCGAGACGCGTGTCCGTCCGGCGGTGGCGCAGGACGGTGGGGACATCGTGTTCCAGGACTTCCGCGATGGCGTGGTCTACCTGCACATGCAGGGCTCGTGCTCGGGATGCCCGAGCTCGACCGCCACCCTGAAGATGGGGATCGAGAACCTGTTGAAGCACTACGTGCCGGAAGTCGTGGAAGTGCAGGCGGCGCAGTAGCCCGCCGGCAGGACGAGCGTACAGCGTAACGGATGCGTCTCGGCCCGGGGGGGCCGTGCGCGGAGGGGCGTTGTTTCCGTAAAGCCAAGCGAAGAGTGAGGCATGAGATCAGCGATCTTGCCCGCGGTGGGGCGCGGGCGTCCCTATGCATTCCCGGTTGTATGGGCCACATTATTTGCAACCGGAGTGGCGCTGGCCGAGCCTCGGCCGCCGGCGTCCGACATCGAGTCCCATTTCTTCTTCACGTCCGGCGCGGGAGGCGATCAGGCCGATCTGCCGCCGCTGAATGACGAGCCCGGATCGCTGGTCTTCGTCGAGCAGCCGGCGAGCCATCCCGACGACACGTTCAATCGGCAGCTCACCGAGGCCTTTCTCGGACACGGCCGGTTCGCCGCGCCGGGCAACGCGTTGCGCCGCCAGGCCCAGATGCGCCCCTTCAATCCGCGGACGGCCGATGAGCTGGCGGGTTTCTTCCGCGCCGCCTCCTACACCCTGAACGACGTGCGGCAGGGCGAGGCGGTGCCGCCGGTCAAGATCCAGCGCGTGCCGGAGGATCTCGGCAGCAAGGGCGGCAACGAGCGCAAGGCGCTGTTCATCACCGCCGTCCTGCCGGCCGTGCTCGAGGTCAACCAGCGCGTGCTCGCCGATCGCGAGCACCTGCTGGCGCTGCGCGACAAGCTCGAATGGTCGGCGATCGAGCGCATGTGGATCGAGGATCTGTCCGAGCGCTACAACACCTCGCCCGACCGGATCGACGAGCTGCTCCTGCGCGTCGACATCGTGCCGCCGTCGATGGCGATCGCCCAGGGCGGGGTGGAATCGGGCTGGGGCACCTCGTTCGCGGCGCGCGAAGGCAACTCGCTGTTCGGACAGATCCAGGCGACGGGCCGTCACTCGGTCTCGGTGCCATGGCAGCCCGGTCGCGGCATGCCGCAGCCGTTCTCGAACATCGGCGAGGCGACCGAAGCCTACATCGCCAACCTCAACACCCATCCGGCCTATGCCGCCTTTCGTCGCGAGCGCGCCGCGTTGCGCGCGCGCGGCAGCCAGCTCGACGGCTATCACCTGATCGGCACCCTGCTGCGCTACTCGGAGCTCGGGCAGCGCTACGTGCAGTTCGTCCGCGAGATCATGCGCGAGAACGACCTGGTCGACTTCGACCGGGCGCGGCTGTCGAGATTCTGACTCCCCTCCTGTGAAGATCGCGGCGGGGAGCGCCCCGAACGGAAGCGCGGTGCGCGCCGGCGTGCCGGGGATCTCGCCGGAGAAGCCGGGGAAGGGCTTCGTCACATCATGGGGCGCGGCAGGTCGGCGTCGCTGATCAGCGGGTAGCGACGCGCCTCGAAGAGCTGATAGTGCCACCATTCATTGCGATAGAAGTCCCAGCCTGCCGCCGTCATCAGTCCCATCAGCAGCAGGCGGTTGCGCTGTGCCGCGACCGGCACGTCGATCCGGCCGTGGTGCGAGAGCGGCGTGAAGGCATCGAACGGCGTGCCCATGTCGAGCTCGCGGCCGGTTTCGTCGAGCAGGGTGAGATCGACCGCCACGCCGCGCGAATGCGGCGAGCCGCGGCGCGGGTCGGCGAGGAACTCGGGATCGGGCTTCGCCCGCCACAATGCCCATTGCGCTTCGGTCGGCCGCAGCGCGTCGAAGATGCGCAGCCTGTAGCCGAGCGGCCGGGCGAGCGCGACGGCCGCGCCCAGCTTCTCCGCGGCTTCGCGATGCAGCCAGCATTCGGCATTTCGATAGACCGGCTTGCCGGATAGATTGGCATCCGTCGCATAGGCCAGGGCGACGTCGACATCGAGGGCGGGCGGGGCAATCTCAACCAGATCGAGCTTCATGATCCGAGACTATGGGCGCGCGGCGCCCATGACCAACGTTCTCGCCATCGACTGCTCGGTGAGCGGCCTGGGCGTCGCCGTGCTCGGCGCCGGCGAGCGCCTCGCCGCGATCCGGGAGGAAGGCCGCGATCAGCCCGCGCGGTTGCTGCCGGCCATCGCGGCGTCGCTCGCTGCGGCAGGGATCGACCGCCGCGCCGTGTCGCTGCTTGCCGTCACGATCGGACCGGGCAGCTTCACGGGCGTGCGCGTCGGCCTGGCGACGGCGCGCGGGCTGGCGATCGGCCTCGGCGTGCCGCTGGCCGGGATCGCCACGACGACGGTGCTGCTCGAACAGGCGAAGGCGCGGATTGCCAGGGCTCCGGGGCGTGGCCGCCTCGCCGTCGCCGCCATCGACAGTCGCCTGGGCGACTGGTTCTGCGCCTTCGACGGGGACCAACCAATGCCTCGTCTCGCCACTGAGGCGGCGCTCGCCGGGCTGCTGGCTGGCCAGGCTTGCCTCGTCGTCGGCGAGGGAGCCAGCCGGCTTGCCGCCGCGCTCGCGTCGGCCGGCGTCGACGCCGTGGGCGAGGAGGCGCGGCCCGATCCGGTCGAGCTCGGCCGCCTCGCCGGCGAGGCAGGGGTCGAGGCCTGGCGCGCCGCGAACGCCCGCGATGGCCTGCCGCGGCCGCTCTACCTGCGGGGCGTCAACATCACCCTGCCCGACGGCGCCCGACGGACGGTGGACTGAACGAGGGGGACTGAACGAGGGGGCTCGCCGCAATGGACGATCAGTCGTTCGTCGTGAACGCGCTCGGGGCTCTCGACCTGACGGGAGCCGCGGTGCTGCATGGCGAGGCGTTCGCGCCGGTCGGCGAGCGCGGTTGGACGCGCCAGGAAATCGCCGAGCTGCTGGCGACGCCGGGCGTCGCGGGAGTGGCGTTGCGGGCAGGCCATCACGCTGTCGGCATTGCGCTCTATCGGGTTGTCGCCGACGAGGCCGAGTTGCTGACCATCGCCGTGCGTCCGGCGCTGCAGCGGCGCGGCGCCGGCCGGCGGCTGCTCGCCGCCGTGATCGTGCAGGCGCGGGATGCGGGTGCGCGTGTGCTTTTCCTGGAGGTCGCGGCGGACAATCAGGCGGCCCGGCGGTTGTACGAATCGGCGGGGTTTCAGCCGGTCGGCAAACGCGCCGCCTATTATCGGCGCGACGACGGCATGGCGGCGGATGCCCTGGTGATGCGTCTTACTCTCAACTGACGGCCTGCGATGGGGCGGGCGCCCCGATCAGCTGCCGGCGGCGCGCCGGATGGTCACGACGTGGTCGCTGCCGTCGGCCTCGATGGCGAGAATCGCGTGACCTTCCTCGCGCGCCGCCCGCGGCACGTTGCGCAAGGGCTCGTCGCCGCGCAGCCGCACGCGCAGCACCTCGCCGGCGTGCATCCGCTCGAGGGCGAGCTTGGTCCGCACGAAGGTCATCGGGCAGACCTCGCCGGTGATGTCGATGGAGTGGTGAACGGGAACTGTCATCGTTCGCCAACTATACCGCGGCCGCGGACCGGTGTAGGGTGTGTTCGCATGCCGGACCGGAAATCGAAGCTCGAGCTGCTTTGCGCCGAACGTGGTCTGAAGATGACCGAGCAAAGACGCGTGATCGCGCGCGTGCTGTCGGATGCATCGGACCATCCCGACGTCGAGGCCGTTCATCGCCGGGCGACGGCGATCGATGCCAATATCTCGATTGCCACCGTCTATCGGACCGTTCGCCTGTTCGAGGAGGCGGGCATTCTCGCCAAGCACGATTTCGGCGACGGCCGTGCGCGCTACGAGGAGACGCCGGAAGAGCATCACGATCACCTGATCGACATCCAGAGCGGCAAAGTCGTGGAATTCCACAACGACGAGATCGAGGAGCTGCAACGGCGGATCGCGGAGAAGGCGGGATATCGCCTGGTCGGTCATCGCCTGGAGTTGTACGGGGTGCCGTTGGGCGGGAAAACCGACCGTCAAAAATGAGTGGACGGCGTCATCGCCAACCCGATAATGGACCCATGATCGGGGCGGCCCCCATTGCGGATGGAACATGCGCATAGACCGCGCTGACAGCGAAGCAGAGCTCCTGGGCGCTCCCGCGTCCAGCCGGGACATCGTCAAGGTCGTCGCCGGTGACTTCGAGGTGCGGCTCGCGCAAAGCGCCGCCGAGATCGACGCGGCGCAAGCGCTTCGCTATCGGGTCTTTTACGAGGAGATGACAGCGCATCCGACGCCGGAGATGGCGGCGACGCGGCGCGACTTCGATGCGTTCGACGAGGTGTGCGACCATCTGGTGGTGCTCGATCGCCGGCGCGGCGAAGGGCCCGAGGGCATCGTCGGTACCTACCGCCTGCTCCGGCGGTCGGCCGCAGCCAGGTTGGGCCGCTTCTACTCGTCCGCCGAGTACGACATCCAGCCGTTGATCGATTATCCCGGCGAGGTCCTCGAGGTCGGACGGTCGTGCATCGAGAAGGACGCGCGCAACACCGCGACCATGCAGATGCTGTGGCGCGGCATTGCGCTCTACTCGTCCCATTACAACATCGAGGCGATGTTCGGTTGCCCCAGCCTGCCGGGCGCCGATCCGTCGCAGCATTCGATGGCGATGAGTTACCTCCATCACCATCATCTGGCGCCGCCGGAGATCCGCGTGCGTGCGCTGGCCAGCCGCTTCGTCGACATGAACGTGCTGCCGCCCGGCAGCTACGACCCGCGCAAGGCGATGGCGCGCCTGCCGCCGCTCATCAAGGGCTACCTGCGGCTCGGCGGCTATGTCGGCGACGGCGCGGTGATCGATTCCCAGTTCGACACCACGGACGTCTTCATCATCGTCAAGACAGAAATCATCACCGAGAAGTACATCCGCCACTACGAACGCGGGATGCGCGAGCACGACTGAGACGCCTGTCGCAACGATGTGGATCGGTTCCCCGCTGCGCGGCGTCTTTCGCCTCGCCAGCTACCTGGTGCTCACCCTCGTGCTGCTGCCGATCTATCTCGTCGCGGCAGCGCTCAGGATCCGGCCGGTCATCCGCTGGATGCCGGTGATGTACCATCGGATGGTCTGCACCATCCTCGGCATCCGCGTCCGGGTCATGGGGCGGCGCTCGCAGGTCATACCGACTCTCTATGTCTGCAACCATGTCTCCTATCTCGACATCGAGGTGCTGGGCGGGCTGATCCCCGGCAGCTTCGTGGCCAAGGCCGAGGTGGCGACGTGGCCGTTCTTCAGCACCCTCGCCAAGGCGCAGCGGACCATCTTCGTCGAGCGGCGCTCCGGCAAGACCAGCCGCAGCCGGGACGAGATGATGAGCCGGCTCGATACCGGCGACAACCTGATGCTGTTCCCCGAAGGCACCAGCAGCGACGGCACGCGCGTGCTGCCGTTCCGCTCGGCCCTGTTCGGCGTCGCCCAGCTGCGGCGCGACGGCAGGCCGATCTGCGTCCAGCCGGTGTCGATCTCCTACACCCGTCTCGACGGCATCCCGCTCGGCCGCTATTGGCGGCCGCTGTTCGCCTGGTTCGGCGACCTCGAGCTGGTGCCGCACCTGTGGCAGATGGTGTGCCTGGGCGAGACCGAGACCGTGGTCACCTTCTTCCCGCCGGTCGACATCGACCGCCTGGGCGACCGCAAGAAGCTCGCCGAGCATTGCTACCGCCAGGTCTCGGCCGGCGTGCAGTCGGCCAACTCGGGGCGGCTCGAGCTGTTGCCGCCGCTCGACCCGGCCGGCGCCTGATGCTAGAAAATTCGCCGTTCCCGCAACGGAGACAGATGACGGACGTCCGCCCCGACTCACAGCGGCAGCGCAAGCGCGTGTTCATCCGCACCTACGGGTGCCAGATGAACGTCTACGATTCGGACCGCATGGCCGATCTGCTGGGCTCGCTCGGCTACGGGCTGGCCGACTCGGTCGAGCAGGCCGACCTCGCGGTGCTGAACACCTGCCACATTCGCGAGCACGCCTCGGAGAAGGTCTACTCCGAGCTCGGCCGCCTGCGCGACGTCAAGCGCGAGCGGCGCGGCGCCGGGCGCGACCTCACCATCGCCGTGGCGGGCTGCGTCGCCCAGGCCGAAGGCGAGGAGATCGTGCGCCGCCAGCCGGCGGTCGACATCGTCGTCGGCCCGCAGGCCTATCACCGCCTGCCCGAGCTTCTGGCCGAGGCCGCGCGCAAGTCGGCGCTCGAGCGCGCCGGCAAGCGCCTGCCCGGCGCCGGCGTGCTCGACACGGACTTTCCGGCAGAGAGCAAGTTCGACCACCTGCCGACGCCGCTCGGCGTGCGCGCCGGGTCGGCCTTCCTGTCGATCCAGGAAGGCTGCGACAAGTTCTGCACCTTCTGCGTCGTGCCCTACACGCGCGGTGCGGAGTACTCGCGTCCGGCAGCGGCGGTCCTGGCCGAGGCGCGCACGCTCGTGGCGGCCGGCGCGATCGAGATCACCCTGCTGGGCCAGAACGTCAACGCCTATCACGGCGAGGGACCCGACGGCGCGACCTGGTCGTTGGCCCGCCTGATCCGGGCGCTGGCCGGGATCGAGGGGCTGGCCAGGCTGCGCTACACCACGTCGCATCCGCGCGACATGGACGACGATCTGATCGGCGCCCACCGCGACGTGCCCCAGCTCATGCCCTACCTGCACCTGCCGGTGCAGTCGGGCTCCGACCGCATCCTGGCGGCGATGAATCGCCGGCACGGCCGCGACCTCTTCCTCGGGCTGGTCGATCGCCTGCGCGCGGCGCGGCCCGATCTCGCGCTGTCGTCCGATTTTATCGTCGGCTTCCCCGGCGAGAGCGACGCCGATTTCGACGCCACCATGCGGCTGATCGCGCAGGTGGGCTTCGCCTCGGCCTTCTCCTTCAAGTACAGCCGCCGCCCCGGCACGCCCGGCTCGGCGCTGCCGGACCAGGTCCCCGAGGCGGTCAAGACGGCGCGGCTCGCCGCGCTGCAGAGCCTGCTGGCGGCTCAGGCGCGTGCGTTCAACCAGTCGAAGGTCGGCCAGGTCGTGCCGGTGCTGCTCGCCGAGCCCGGCCGCAAGCCCGGCCAGGTCGTCGGCAAGACGCCGTGGCTGCAGTCGGTCCACCTCGATGGCAGCCCGCGCCTGATCGGCCGTGTCGCCGATGTCCGGCTGACGGCGGGCCACGCGAACAGCCTGGCCGGGGAGCTGGCCGGGCCGACGCTCGAGGAAAAGGCTGCATGAGCGATCCGTCGTCGGCGAGCGCAGGCGGTCGTTCGGCCGACGTGCGTCGCATGACGTTCGACGACAATGCCCTGATGGCGGTGCTCTACGGCAACCACGATCGCCACCTCGTGCGCATCGAGCAGCTGGCCGGCGTGCAGCTGAGCGCGCGCGGCAACCAGCTCTCGATCTCAGGCGTGCCTGATGACGCCGCGGTCGCCCACAAGGCGATCGGCCGGCTCTACGAGCGCCTGAAGCGCGGCCTGTCGATCGAGATGGCCGACGTCGATGCCGCCGTGCGCTTCGCTCGCACCGGCGCCGAGGCCGGCGAGGACGAGGGCATCCGCACGCGCCGCCGCACCGTGCAGGCGCGCTCGCCCGGCCAGCGCGGCTATCTCGCCGCGCTGCGCGAGCGCGACATGGTGTTCGCGCTGGGGCCCGCGGGCAGCGGCAAGACCTATCTCGCCGTCGCCATGGGCGTGTCGCTGCTGCTCGCCGGCAAGGTCGAGCGCATCGTGCTGTCGCGGCCGGCGGTCGAGGCGGGCGAGCGGCTGGGCTTCCTGCCCGGCGACATGAAGGAGAAGATCGATCCCTACCTGCGGCCGCTCTACGACGCGCTGCACGACATGATGCCGGCCGAGCAGATCGCCAACCGCATGGAATCGGGCGAGATCGAGATCGCCCCGCTCGCCTTCATGCGCGGCCGCACGCTCGCCCACTGCTACGTCATCCTCGACGAGGCACAGAACACCACGCCGATGCAGATGCGCATGTTCGTCACCCGCCTGGGCGAAGGCTCGCGCATGGTGATCACCGGCGATCCCAGCCAGACGGATTTGCCGGGCAACCAGCGCTCGGGCCTGATCGACGCGGTCGACACGCTCGGCTCGGTCGAGGGCGTGCGCTTCGTGCGCCTGACCTCCAAGGACGTCGTGCGGCACGACCTGGTGACCCGCATCGTTGAGGCCTACGACGCGCGCGACCAGCGGGCGCGCGACGAGCGCCGTTGAGGGCGCCTGCCGGCCTCGCGCTGCGCTGCAACGTGGTGCTGCTCGACGCGGCGTGGCAGCGCGCCTTGCCAGGAGTCGAGCGCCTGGTGCGGCGCGCCGCGCGCGCCGCGCTTGCCGGCGCGCGACGGTCGGGCAAGCGCTCGCTAACGATCGCGCTGGCCGACGACCGGCGCGTGCGCGCGCTCAACGCGCGCGACCGCAAGAAGGACAAGCCGACCAACGTGCTGTCCTATCCCTCGGGCGAGCACGCCTTCCTGGGCGACATCGTGCTCGCCCGCCAGACCGTGTGGCGCGAGGCGCGCGAGCAGGGGAAGAGTCCGGCCGATCATGTGAGTCACCTGGTGGTGCACGGCGCCTTGCATCTGCTCGGCTACGACCACGAGGACGATGTGGATGCCGAGCGCATGGAAGCCCTCGAGCGCCGCGTGCTGGCACGATTGGGAATCGCGGATCCGTACCTCTGATTCCGTAATCGAGGGAGGTGCCCGTCCTACGGGGCGGAGGGGGAATGCGGCGCAGTCGAAATTCATGAAGTTCCGACGTCGGAAACTGAGATGTCTCGATCGTGGCCTTCCCCCTCGGCCCTTCGGGCCACCTCCCCCGATGACGGGGGAGGCTTCGATATCACAGCATCTCGAGCGGCTGGCGGCCGCGCGGCGGCGGGAAGGCGCGGTCGAGCCTGGCCAGCAGGTCGGGCGAAAGGGTGACGTCGAGCGCGCCGAGGTTCTCCTTCACGCGCTCGCGGCTTGCCGACTTGGGAATGGTGACGACGCCGGGCTGCGCCAGCAGCCAGGCGATCGCCAGCTGGGCCGCCGTGCAGCCGGCCTCCTCGGAAAGCTTCACCATCGCCGGTTTGCGCAGCAGGCCGCCCTGGTCGAGCGGCGAGTAGGCCATCAGCGGGATGGCGCGCTCGCGCATCGCCGGCAGCAGGTCGAACTCGGGCCCGCGGCGCGACAGGCAATAGAGGACCTGGTTGCTGGCGGTGAGCCCGTTGTCGAGCTTCGCGGCGTCCTCCATGTCGTCGTGGTCGAAGTTGCTGACGCCGAAATCGGCGATCTTTCCCTGCTCGCGCAGGCGGTGGAAGGCCTCGAACGTCTCCGACAGGCGCGCGCTGCCGCGCCAGTGCAGCAGATAGAGATCGATGCGCTCGATGCCGAGGCGCTTGAGGCTGCGCTCGCAGGCGGCAACCGTGCCGCTGCGCGTGGCGTTGTGGGGGTAGACCTTGCTGACGATGAAGGGTCGCTGGCTGCGGCCGGCGATCGCCTCGCCGACGATCCTCTCGGCCTCACCGTCGCCGTACATCTCCGCCGTGTCGATCATCGGGTAGCCGAGATCGAGGCCGTGCGCGAGCGCGTCGAGCTCGTCGCTGCGCCGCCGGGCGCTTTCGCCCATGCGCCAGGTGCCGAGACCGAGGATCGGCATGGCCGCCCCGGAGGGAAGCTTGCAGGAACGCATCAGGAACCCCACGATTGCAACGCACGGGCGATAGCCTATCTTAGCAGCCATGCCTGATTCCACAGCGCACCCAGCACGGCCGGGCCTGGTCAGCCCGGCTTCGTCAGGTGAGTCGCCGGCGTCGCCCGCCGCGACGCTTCCGTCCGATGTTCCTTCCAGCGGCGGCATCCTGCGCGCCATCCTGCGTCGCCTGCGACGGCGAGAGAAGAACGATGCCGTGCGCGAGGCGATCGAGGAGCTGATCGAGGGAACGCCGGAGAGCGACACGCCGATCAGCGAGGATCAGCGTGTCCTGCTCGCCAACATCCTGAAGCTGCGCGACAAGACCGTTGCCGACGTCATGGTGCCGCGCGTCGACATCGTCGCCATCGCCGCCGACGCGCCGCTCGACGACGTCGTTCGCCTGATCCAGGCCGAGGCCCATTCGCGCTACCCGATCTATCGCGAATCGCTCGACGACGTGATCGGCATGATCCACATCAAGGACGTGCTGGCCTACTGGGGCACCTCGAAGAAGTTCAATCTGCGCGACATACTTCGCCGCGTCGTGTTCGTCGCCCCGACGCTGCCGGTGCTCGACATGCTGCTCGACATGCGCCGCTCGCGCACGCACATGGCGCTCGTGGTCGACGAGTTCGGCGGTACCGACGGCCTGCTCACCATCGAGGATCTGGTCGAGGAGATCGTCGGCGAGATCGAGGACGAGCACGACGTCGCCCAGCCGCCGACCTTGGCGCGACGCGTCGACGGTACGCTCGACGTCAATGGCCGCACGCCGATCGAGATGCTCGAGCAGGAGATAGGTCGCGTCCTGTCGGACGACGAGCGGCGCGAGATCGACACGGTGGGGGGCCTGATCTTCTCCCTGCTCGGCCGCATTCCCGAGCGCGGCGAGGTCGTGCGCCATCCGTCGGGCGTCGAGTTCGAGGTGCTCGATGTCGATCCGCGGCGCATTCGCCGTCTGCGGGTACGGCCGCCCGCCGTCGTTGCGCCGCGCACCCCCTGATCGCCGCAACCCCACAGCATGATGCTCGCGGGATGGCGCGCCCTCGGCGCGAGCTTTCTGGCCGGTGCGCTCGCCGCCCTGGCGATGCCGCCGCTTTACTGGTTGCCGCTTGCCGTCGTCGGCATCGTCGCCTTCGTCTGGCTGTGGCAGACCGCGCCCGGGCCGCGCGCCGCGTTCGGGCGCGGCATGGCCTGGGGCACCGGCCACTTCGCCGTGGGCTCCTACTGGATCGTCGAGGCGTTCTTCGTGCCGCCGGCCGACTACGCGCCGCTCGGGCCGCCGATCGTCGCCGGCCTTGCCCTGGTGCTCGGGTTCTTCCCCGGGATGGCTGCCGGCGTGGCGCGGTGGCTGGTCGAGCGCTGGCCCAGCCTCGACGGGCGCTACCGTCGCGTGGTGGTGCTGGCGCTCGCCTGGACGGCGGCCGAGTGGCTGCGCGGCCACGTCTTCACCGGCTATCCGTGGAATCCGCTCGCCCATGTGTGGGCATTTGCCACGTCGCTGCTGCAGGGCGCTGCGCTGGTCGGGGTCTACGGTCTCGGCCTGCTGAGCTTCCTCGTCCTGGCGGCACCCGTGCTCGGATGGCGAGCCTCGATCGCCGCCCTTGTCGTCCTGGCGCTCGGCGGGGTTGCAGGCCAGCAGATCATGGTGCCGTTGCCCGACGCCGGGCCGATCCTGCGCATCGTGCAGCCCAACACGCCGCAGGCCGAGAAATTCCGCCCGCAGCTGGCGGCGCGGCAGCTGGCGAAGCTCGTCGAGCTGAGCCGGCAGCCGGGCTTCGACGCGCTTGCGGCAGTGATCTGGCCGGAAACTGCGCTACCCCTGGTTATCGGGCCGGGTGACCCGGCTCTGGCGATCATGGCGCGCGCGGTTCCACCCAACGGCCTTCTGCTGACCGGTGCCGCGCGCAGCGGGAACCGGCCCGAGGACGGGGTCTGGAATTCCCTGCTCGTGGTCGACCGCGCGGGCGCCGTCGTCGCCACCTATGACAAGGTCCATCTGGTACCGCTCGGCGAGTACATCCCGTTTCACCGTCAACTGGCGCCCGTCTCGGGCCTGATCGGCCGCGGGTCGTTCGAGGAGGGCCTCTCGCGCGTGACCCTTGCGCTCGCGGGGCTGCCGCCGTTCTCGCCGATAATCTGCTACGAGGTGATTTTCCCGGCCGCCGTGACCGGCCCGGAGGGCCGGCCGCGCTGGCTGCTGAACATCACCAACGATGCCTGGTTCGGGGTGTCGAGCGGACCCTTCCAGCATCTGACGAGCGCACGCCTGCGTAGCATAGAGGAGGGGCTGCCGATGATCCGGGCGGCGAATACCGGCATTTCAGCGGTAATCGACGCCTATGGACAGGTTGTGGCCTCGATCGGAATGGAGCGGGAAGGTGTTCTCGACCACAAGTTGCCGGGCGCGAGATCCTCTACACCTTATGGTCGGTGGGGCGACGTGACGCTCCTGACCCTGGGCCTGCTCCTCGGCGGCGGGCTGCTCATTCGGCGAAAATGACACGGGTTCCAGGAACTCTGTGACTAAAGTCACGTTGTCTGTGGCCAAACTCACGTTTGGCTTGCAATAGTAGGCGCCCAGGATTATCTAATATGCAGCTTTCGCGTGCAGATATGCATAATTGCATAAAGGTAAGATCAGCAAGGTAAGCGTTGGAGTTGTATCCTTGAGAGCTTTTACAACTTCGGCGATGCACCGCAGGGTAGCGGCGAAAAGGTAGGAGAAATGGCAAGATCACATCCGGTTGACGTCCATGTCGGGGCGCGCATGCGTCAGCGTCGCACCCTCCTCGGCATGAGCCAGGAAAAGCTCGGAACGGCGGTCGGACTGACCTTTCAGCAAATCCAGAAGTACGAGCGGGGCTCCAACCGCATCGGCTCGAGCCGGCTCTTCGAGTTCTCCAAGGTGCTCGACGTGCCGGTGTCGTACTTCTTCGACGAGATGCCGTCGAACGTTCTGTCCGGCCGGCCGATGTCCGGTCGCGGCCGCAAGGGCGGGTTCGGCGAGGCCGGAACGCCCTTCGAGCAGGAAAAGGATCCCCTGATCAAGCGCGAGACGCTCGAGCTGGTGCGCGCCTACTACAAGATTCGCGAAAGCCGCGTGCGCAAGCGCATCTTCGAGATGGTGAAGTCGGTCGGCGCGGCTAGCCATGCCGAGGCGCTGGGCGGCAAGAAAGGCCGCTGAGCGGCGAGACCTCCGCATCCCCGGCCACAATAAGGATACGGGGATGGCGGCAGAGGCTCTTGATTTCCCCAGGCATCTGGAGTTTTTAGCGGCGCGGCCTCGATGGGCGACGCCGCCGCGGACGGATTTGGACGACTTGCCACCGCGACAATAAAGGCTAAGCCGGACTTTGGCGGCCCCTGCCGCCCTGCCCGGAGTCCAGTGCGAACTGTGGGAGGGCTGTCTTGGCGCTCAAGGATTTCATCTTTACCAGCGAGTCGGTTTCCGAAGGCCATCCGGACAAGGTCTGCGACCAGATCTCCGACGCCATCCTCGATGCCTTCATCGCCAACGACGTGAAGCTCGGCCACGCCGACGACAGCCACGCCAACACGCGTCTGGGCTGCGAGACGCTCGCCACCACCAACAAGATCGTCATCGCCGGCGAGGGCCGCGCCTCCGAGCCGTACATGCGCAAGTACGGCAAGCACACCGTCGTCAACCGCGAGGCGATCACGGAGGTCGCCCGCGAGGTCGTGCGCGACATCGGCTACGACCAGGACGGCTTCAGCTTCCACGGCGCCGATGTCGAGGTTCTGCTGCACGGTCAGTCGCCCGACATCGCCATGGGCGTCGACGCCAAGAAGAAGGGCGGCAACCTGGGCGAGCAGGAGGGCGCGGGCGATCAGGGCCTGATGTTCGGCTTCGCCTGCCGCGACAGCGAGGAGTACGAGAAGGGCTCCTTCATGCCGGCGCCGATCTACTTCTCCCACAAGATCCTCGAGGTGTTGAGCAAGGCGCGCCGTTCGGGCGAGTTGCCCGACCTGCAGCCCGATGCCAAGAGCCAGGTCACCGTGCGCTATGTCGACGGCAAGGCGGTCGGTGCGACCAAGGTGGTCGTCTCGACCCAGCACCGCGAGGCCAACGCCAAGGGCCGGAAGTACAACTCCGGATTGATCAAGGAGATGATCGCGGGCCATGTGACCAAGTCCCTGCCCAAGGGCTGGATGCCCAAGAAGGCGTCGGACTTCTTCGTCAACCCGACGGGCAATTTCGTGGTCGGTGGTCCGGACGGCGATTGCGGCCTGACCGGGCGCAAGATCATCGTCGACACCTACGGCGGCTTCGCGCCGCACGGCGGCGGTGCGTTCTCGGGCAAGGATCCGACCAAGGTCGACCGCTCGGCCGCCTATGCCGCCCGGTACCTCGCCAAGAACGTGGTGGCGGCGGGTCTTGCCGACCGGTGCCTGATCCAGGTCGCCTATGCCATCGGCGTCGCCGACCCGATGTCGCTCTATGTCGACACCCAGGGCACCGGCAAGGTCGACGAGCGAAAGCTCGAGAAGGTCCTGTCGGACGTCTTCCCGCTGCGCCCGACCCACATCCGCCGCACGCTGCAGCTCAACAAGCCGATCTACAAGCGGACCGCCGCCTATGGCCATTTCGGCCGCAAGCCGGAAAAGGACGGCGGCTTCTCGTGGGAGCGGACCGACCTCGTGCCTGAGCTCAAGCGCGCCTTCGGCGCGCGCTAGCCGCTCCTAGGCGAGCTCGACGCGCGCAACGTCGGTGCTCGCGAAGTCATTGCCGCAATACAGCAACGGCAGGCTGCGGCACTTGGCGAGCGCATAGGCGAAGCAATCGCCATAGTTGAGCGCGGCAGGGTGGCGGCCCTTGCCGAAGCGCCGCCAGGCAACGCGTGCAACCTCCGCCTGGTCGTGATCGACGGCGACGACCTCGATCGCCGCACGGTAGAGCAGGAGGTCGAGCTCGCGGCCGCCGGCCTCGCCCTTGCGGCTCTCGATGACGATTGACGCCTCGAGGAGGCTGGCGGCCGAGAGGAGCCGAGGAGACGCCGCCTCGATGGCCTGGGCAAGGCGGGGAGCTTCCGGCTCGCCCAGCAGCACGGCGACCAGGGATGACGTGTCGATGACCATCAGGAGGGCAGGCCGTGCCGGTCATAGCCGAGAATCTCGTCCGGCGGCCGCGCGTCGAGATCGGGCAAGGCCGCACAGCGCTCGCCGATCTCCAGAATTTCCATGGTCAAGCTGCGTCCCGCTCTCTCGCGACGGACATGTTGCAGGCGTTCCTCGGCAGCGCGTCGAATGGCCGTCGTGACGGTCTCACCAGTCAGCGCTGCAAGCTCGCGTACGGACTTCTCCGTCGCAGGGTCCTTTATGTTCAGGGCCATCAAATGAACCTTGGTGTATTTATTCTGCCTATAAATATAGAAACATCGCCTCGCACATACAATCTCGACCGGTTGTTTGGCGCAGGCGCCGCATCCGATCTCCTCAGTGCGACCTGCTTGCAAGGGAATCGAGAGATTAGAGAACTCGTATAAACTGTTGATTTTACCTGATTATTTCTCTATGATTTGCACCTCTGGAACGCGCGCGGAGCTGAGGGCGAATGGCCCGTCTCGAGGACGGCGGATCGCGGTCCGGGGATCGGGCCGACGACGTGGCGCAGCAACCCGGGGGACATCTGCCCGGGGGCCGGCTGCCCGGGGGGCCGCCGGTTGACAGCCCGCCGGTCGACGCCCTGTTGCGGGCCTTGCTCTTTCTCGCCCAACAGGCCGGACGCCCGTTGGGCGAGCCCGAGTTGCGACGGCTGGCAATCGTGCCCCCCGACGGCATCGACGAACAGACCTTCCTGACCGTCGGCGAGCGGCTAGGGCTTGCCGCTCACGCGACCGACCTCGACGCCGCTTCCCTGGACGAGACCGCGATCCCGTTTGCCGTCGTGGCGAGCGATCGCATGACTCATGTCGTCGTCGGCGGGCGGGGCGACAGCTGGGTGGCGCTCGACGTCGTCGAGGGGCGTGCCCGTCGCTTGTCTCGGCGTGAGGTGGCGGCGCTCGGCCGGCGCGTCCTGGCGCTGCGCCAGGGGCCGCCGGCGCGGGCACCCGGCGCCTGGCACAGGCCGCTCTGGCATCGCCTGCGCCCGGCGATCCTGCGACTTGCCCTGGCGTCGCTGGCGATCAACCTGCTCGGTCTCGCGACGCCTCTGGTCACGATGCTGGTGCTCGATCGGCTGGCTGGCCCGGCTGCCCCGGCCGAGACCGCGCGCACGGTAGCGGTGCTCTGCCTCGGCCTGCTGGCGACCTATGCGCTCGATCTCGGGTTGCGCGTGCTGCGCAGCCGCCTGACGGCGCGGTCCGGCAGCCGTCTCGACATCAGCCTGAACGGCGAGGTCCTGCATCACATGATGCAGCTGCCGTATCGTCATTTCGAGCGCACGTCCGCCGGCGTCGTGGCCGAGCAGCTGCGCCAGCTCGACGTCGTGCGCGGCTTTCTGACCAGCCAGCTTCCGGCGCTCGCCATCGACTTCGTTTTCGCGCTCCTGTTCCTGGCAGCGATCTTCGCGATCGACCCCATGCTGGGGCTGGTCGCGACGCTCGCGGTGGCGCTGATGCTCGCCCTCTCGCTCACCCTGCGCGGCGGCCAGCGCCGTCTGGCCGAGGCGACCTTCAGGGCGCAGGCCGCCAAGAGCTCGACCCTCGGCGAGGCCGTCGCCAACGTGGTGACCGTCAAGGCCCTGGGCCTCGAGCCGGAGATCGAGCGGCGCTGGCAGGCCCGGGTCGAGCAGTCGGCCCAGGCCAGCGAGCGCGCCGGTGCCAGCGCCGGCGTGATGGCGGCAGCGTCGGGAACCATTCAGCTCGCGGCGTCCCTTGCCATCCTGGCGATCGGCGCCGCCGCCGTGCTCGATCATCGCCTGTCGCTGGGTGCGCTGGTCGGGGCGAGCATGCTGGCGATGCGGGGGCTGCAGCCGATGCGCCAGCTCGCCGCGGCATGGCATCAGCTGCAGTCGGTGGCCGAAGCCTTTGCCCGCATCGATGCCTTGATGCGCGAGACGCCCGAGCCGGCGAATGCCGGCTTCGCACCGCCCGCGCCGCTGTCCGGCGAGATCGCGCTCGATGGCGTCGGCTATCGCCTCGACGACGCGTCGCCGCCGATCCTGCACGGCCTCGATCTGACCGTCGCCGCGGGCGAGATCATCGGGCTGGTCGGCCCATCCGGCTCGGGCAAGACGACGATTGCCAACCTGTTGCAGGGCCTCGTCGCGCCGACCGCTGGCCGGGTGACGATCGACGGCGACGACATTGCGCACATGCCGCCGGCGCGGCTGCGCGCCTGCTTCGGCTGCGTGCCGCAGGACGTCCAGCTGTTTGCCGGCACCATCGGAGAGAACATCGCGCTCGGCCTGGTCGACAAGGACCCGGGCCGCATCGTCGCGGCGGCGAAGTTCGTCGGCGCGCACGATTTCATCCAGCGCCTGCCGCAGGGCTACCATACGGTGCTGGGCGAGCACGGCCGCGGCCTGTCGATGGGCCAGCGCCAGCTCCTCTGCATCGCGCGCGCCGTGGTGCGCGACCCGGCCATCCTCGTCCTCGACGAGGCGACGAGTGCGCTCGATCCGGCGACCGAGGAACGGCTGCTGCGCCAGCTCAGGGCCAGCGCGCGCGGGCGCACCGTCGTCATGATCACGCATCGGCTCGCGCCGCTCGCCATCGCCGATCGCGTCGCCCTGGTCATGGAAGGCCGTATCGAGCGCATCGGCCCGCCCAGCGAGATCATGGCCTATGCCCGCCTGCGCATGGCCGAAGCCAGCGCCGGATGGACGGCACGACCCGCCTCGACGGCGCCGCGTGTCCCGGGTTCGCTGCTGCGCCTGTAGGAGCTCAACCGATCTCGGCGAACTCCGGATCGGCCAGGCGGGCCAGCCGCTCGGATGCCAGTCGGGCGCAGTCGACCAGCAAGGCCTTGCGGCGCGCCGGGGCTACGGGCCGGCGCGGCGGCTGGCGCAGGATCTCGCCGCCATAGGCGTCGGCGACGATCAGGCCGATCTCGACGGGTATCAGCGCCTGCGGGAAATCGACCGGCACGGCGACGAACAGCTGGTCGCACCATCCGAGATAGTCGGGCCACTTGGCGTCGACCCGCCAATCCTCGATCGAGGACTTCACCTCGACGATCGCCAGCTCGCCGGCGCGGCCAATGGCCAGGATGTCGGCCCGCCGTCCGTCGGGCAGCGGCACCTCGAGCAGCACCGAATGGCCGGACTGCCGCATCAGGCGGCTGGCGCCCCGGCAGACCGCCAGGGTCAGCTCCGGTCTCGCCTGCCGCTCGATCGTCGTCATTACCTGTCGCCGCGCCGCCCGGTCAGCGGCCCGGCAAGGCGCGCGGCGGAACCAGACGGGGCGGCGCGGCGTCGATCGGCCGTTCGAGGATGGGTTTGAAAGCCTGCGCCTGTGCCTCGGCCCGCTTGCGGTCGCGCTCGCCGATCTGCTCGCCGGCCTTCTCGCGGGCCGGGCGTGAATCGGGATGGCCGCCGCGCTCGGCGAGCACCAGCCACCTGTAGCCTTCGACCGGATCGCTCTGGCCGGCCGCGCCACCGATCAGCATGAGGCCGAGCGCATGCTGGGCCTGCGGCAAGCCCTGCTGAGCCGCGCGGCCATACCACATCTGCGCCTGGGCCGGATCGCGCGCCACGCCGACGCCGGCGAAGTAGGCATTGGCGAGCTTGAACTGGGCCGACGGCACGCCGCCATGGGCGGCGACCTGGTACCAGCTCAACGCAGACTGCACGATCCTCTCGTTGGCCGCCTTGTCGCGCGAGGCCGGCGTGCGGGCGGCCATGTCGCCCAGCGCCAGCGCCGCTTCCGGCACGCCATTCTCCTGGGCGAGGATCAGCCAGCGTTGCGCCGTCACGGGATCGCGCTTGAGGCCGGTGCCTTCGCTGAGCGCCAGCCCGTAGCGCAGCGCCGCCAGCATGTGGCCCTTCTCGGCGGCACGGCGGAACAGGTCGGCGGCACGTACCGGATCGGCAGGCGCCTGGTCGCTGCTCTCGTCCATGGCGCGACCCAGCGCATAGAGCGCCAGGGGGTCGCCGCCCGCCGCCGCTTTCTCGAGCCAGGCGCGTGCCTGGACGAGGTCGCGCGCCACCCCCTGGCCACGCAGGAACAGGATACCGAGATTCAGCTGGGCGCGCGCGTGCCCGGCCGATGCGGCCTTGAGGAACAGCTCGTACGCGCGAGCGTCGTTGCGCGTCGTGCCGGCGAGGCCCTGGGCAAGGATCAGCGCCAGCCGATGGGCGCCCTCGGCCGAGCCGGCGTCGGCAGCGCGCTGGATCAGGCGCAGTGCCTCGCGATCGGCCCCCCGCTCGAGCAGAACGGCGCCGAGCCAGGCCTCGGCATCGGCGTTGCCCGGCGCCAACGGGCGCAGGGCGGCCTCCGCCGTCGCGAGGTCGCCGTCGCGATAGGCCGCGACAGCGCTGCGCAAGGTCGGGGAGACATCGCCATTGTCCTGCGCCTGCACAGCGCCCGCGGCGGCGAGCAGTGCTGCGAACAGCGCCGCCCGGACCATCCTGGTCACTTGGTCTTGAACGTGTAGGCGGCTGCGTCCGCCTTTGCCTTCTCGATCTCCTGCGGCTTCAACTCGCGGGCCAGCTGCTCGAAGGATTGCGGCGCGACCGGCGCATTCCAGCGCTCGGCAATGACCAGCCACTTGTAGGCCTCGGCAGGGCTGCGCGGGACGCCCTTGCCTTCAGCGTAGGCACCGGCGAGCGGCAGCATGGCCGGGACGTACCCGCGCTCGGCCGCGTCGAGCAGCATCGGCGTCGCCTTGTTGACATCGTAGAACTTGGTGTCGGGGTTGCCGTAGATGTAGAGGCCGGCGATGAACTGGGCTCGCGGATCGCGTTCCTTGACCAGGAGCTGAAGCTCCTTTTCCGCAGTGGCCACGTCGCCTCCCTGCAGGGCCTTGATGCCTTCCTCGAATCCGGCAGCAGCCGGGCTGGCGTAGAGGGCCGCTGCCGCGGAGAAAGCAAGGAACGCGGGCAGTGCCTGGAAGGAACGGACGAATCGCACGAATCGGACTCCCGGAATCGATGGTCGGACGGGCGCGTGGCGAACTGGCAACTGCGCCCCTCTAGCATGGAATGCGGACCGAATCAGACAGCGAAGGATGAATTGGACCGCCGCAGCAAGGCAACAAGAAGGCTTGTTGGCAATTTTAGTGCAAACCTATATACATGATTGTAATAAAATGTATAATTTGCAGTGATCCAAAGCCGAGAATAGTGAAGGCACGTTCTGTAATTCATTGATAAAAAAAGATAAAGTCTCTCCGGAGGCGTGAACTTGGATGCTGCCTGCCTGCTGATCTCTGTCTATCTCCTGAAGGGAATCAGCCGCAATTTCCAGCGAATCCAGGGTGCCGGCAAAGGCAGATATGCAATATTGCAGGTGCCCGAGGGCGAATGCATTTGTTAGGGTTCATTCAACAGAGACGAACTGCCCACGAGAGAAAGGTTCTCACAAAGGTTCACAGCGGCGAGAACGGCAACCAGCCATCGCTGCAAGAGTTTCTCAGATAGCCCGCCGGCGGCCTCCCAAGCCGCTCATCGAAGCCCCCTTCCCACACACCCCAAGGCTTCGATAACCCCACACCCAGGCGGGCTCCTAAGGAAGGCCGGTCGTTCCCCAAGCGGCCGGCCTTTCGTATTTCTGGCGCAGTCGCCCGACGCGCCACGTGGGCTCCAATGCAGTGAGAATTGTTGCGCTTTTGACCCTGTCCCGGGCGTTGGCCACTGTCTATCCACCTGAAAGACAACCAGCCAAGAATTACCATAAACGCCTATCTCAAGTGGTAAGACCCCTTTAAAACGGCATTTCTCGACCCTCTAGATATGCATTTTTGCAAGTTATGGAGTCCCCCTCTCGTGATACAGTGCAGTGGGTAGGGCAATAGCAAATCTCGTGGCGTCGACATGAAAATCATTGGATTTCCCGTCCCGCTCGCCGGCTTGCGGGACACCCGCATCGCCCGCGACGAGGGTGTCAGGCGGACCCTGATCCAGACGACACTGGACTTGATCCAGGCCGGGGACGTCGAGCCGACGGCGGCGGCGGTCGCCACGATCGCCGGGGTCCCCAAGCCCACCCTGGTCCAGTGCTTTCCGAGCCTGGCCGATCTCTATGCCGCAGCCTTCGATCTGGCCGTTCAGCGCGTGCTCGATCTCGTCCGGGCCGTCGACAGCGCGACGCCGCTCGCCAATCGGGTCGAGTTGCTGGTGTCGGATCGCGCCCGGCTGTTCGAGGAGTGGCTGCCGCTGTGGCATTTTGCCGAGCGCGTCCGCGGCATCGCGCCGCCGGTCGGCCTCGGGGTCGTGCAGTTTCGCAAGGTCCTGCGCGAGCGTCTGGCGATCTGCTTTGCTCCCGAGCTCGGGGCGCTCGACCCCGATGCGCGCAACCTCGTGCTCGATTCGCTGGATGCCGCCTTCGGGCTCGACAGCTGGATGAACCTCCGGGCCCAGCTCCGGCTGTCGGCGGTGCGGGCGTCGCGCACCTGGCGTTTCACGGCCGGCGCCATCGTTCAGCGTGCCTTCGTCGTCGATCAGCGGCCGGCGGCGCTGTCCTGACGAAGCGGGGCGGAGCCAGCCCCTGAATAGCCAGCCCCTGAATCGAAGGTCCCCCGTCCACGGTGCTTGCGAAGCCGGCACCGCAGACGAGGGACCTTTGTAGATCGCCGTCCAGTCGCTCAGTTCGCCTTGGCGCGGAACTTGTCGTGGCAGGCGCCGCAGGTCTTGCCGGTGTCGCCGAACGCGGCGGTGAGGGCTGCCATGTCGCCCGAGCCGGCGGCGGCCGCGAGCTTGTCATAAGCGGCCATCGACGCCTTGCTGGCCGCCTCGAAACCCGACCAGTCGGTCCAGATGACCGGCAGTGCCTTGGTCTCGCCCTTGTCGGATCCCGCCGGGAACATCTTCACGAAGGCGAGCTCGAGCTCCTTGAGCTTTGCCGCCTGCTCGACCGCGCCCTTGGTGTCGCCCTTGGCGTCGATGACACCCTTGATGGCGCGCATCGCGGCGCCGGCCGCCTTGCGGTTGTCCTGCCGCTGCTTGATGACGTCGGCTTGCGCGAAAGCGATCGTCGCGCCCCCGACCATCGCTCCCGCGGCGAGCGCACCGATTGCGGCTGCGACAACAATCCTCTTCATGATGGCCATCCCCTTTGAATTCGTTACGACCGGCAGGCAAGCTGCGTCCCGACGGGGTAACAGTTGTTGCAGAGGTTGGCGTCAAAGCGAACAGGGCAGGCAACGACCCGCCATCACGACTGCGTGTGGTCGGCGTTCCGGGGGAGCAGACATGGCCGAGAGCAAATCCAGCAACGCCAGGATCAAGGTCTGGGACCTCCCGGTCCGGCTGTTCCACTGGACTCTGGTGATCCTGATCGTCGTGTCCTATCTCAGCGGACGCGCCGGTGGCGACTGGATCAGGCTGCATTTCTGGTCCGGTTACGCGATCCTCACCTTGTTGCTGTTCCGCATCGCCTGGGGCTTCGTCGGCAGCACGACGGCGCGCTTCTCGAGCTTCGTGAAGGGCCCTGTTGCAGCGCTTGGCTACCTGCGGAACCTGGCGACCGGACGGCCGACCTGGGAGGCCGGCCACAACCCGGCGGGCGGTGCGATGGTCGTCGTGCTGATCGTCGCGGTGCTCGCCCAGGCGGTCGCCGGCCTGTTCTCGGCAGACACCGACCTCGGCACGGTGAACGGCCCGCTCGCCAACATGATCGCCGACAAATGGGTCGACCGCCTGACCGACTTCCACAAGTTCTGGATCACCGTGCTGTGGTGGCTGATCGGCCTGCACGTCCTGGCGTCGCTGGTCTACCTCGTGTGGAAGCGGCAGAACCTGATCGCCGCGATGTTTACCGGCCACAAGCCGCGCGCCCATGTCGTGCCGCCGGGCCAGCCGGCGCCGGCGCTCGGCTTCGCTTCCGGCCGTCTGGCGCTGTCGCTGCTCGTGGTTGCCGCCGCCATCGTCTACTTCGTCGTGCGATAGAGGGGGCTGCGGCGGTGGTCTTGCTGCCGCGCGGACCCGCCGCCAGAGCGATTTCCGTTCAATGGAACCGCAAGAGGTTCCTTTGAACGGAAATGCGCGCTGGGGCAGTTGTTGCAGCAGGCACATTCGGTTCCGGCTGTTCCAGCCGAACCGAATGTGCTCTAGGGTGATTTTCAATCCCGTGAACTTGGATTTTGCATCATGAAATTTACCGGTACCGACTCGTATGTGGCCAGCGACGACCTGCGCGTGGCGGTGAATGCGGCCATCGCGCTCCAGCGGCCGCTGCTGATCAAGGGCGAGCCCGGCACCGGCAAGACGGTGCTGGCGCACGAGGTGGCCAAGGCGATCGGTGCCCCTCTGATCGAATGGCACATCAAGTCGACCACCAAGGCGATGCAGGGCCTCTACGAGTACGACGCGGTCTCCCGCCTGCGCGATTCCCAGCTCGGCGACGAGCGCGTCAAGGACATCGCCAACTACATCAAGCGCGGCAAGCTGTGGGACGCCTTCACCTCGGAGCAGCGGCCGGTGCTGCTGATCGACGAGATCGACAAGGCCGACATCGAGTTCCCCAACGACCTGCTGCTCGAGCTCGATCGCATGGAGTTCTACGTCTACGAGACCCAGCAGGTCGTGAAGGCCTCGCAGCGGCCGGTGGTGATGATCACCTCCAACAACGAGAAGGAGCTGCCCGACGCCTTCCTGCGCCGCTGCTTCTTCCACTACATCCGCTTCCCCGACCGCGAGACGATGACCCAGATCGTCGACGTCCACTTCCCCGACCTGCAGCGCAACCTGCTGCGCGAGGCGCTGAACATCTTCTACGACATCCGCGAGGTGCCCGGCCTCAAGAAGAAGCCATCGACCTCCGAGCTGCTCGACTGGCTGAAGCTGCTGATGGTCGAGGACATGCCGCCCGAGGCGCTGCGCTCCAAGGATTCCAAGCAGCTCATTCCGCCGCTGCACGGCGCGCTCCTCAAGAACGAGCAGGACGTCCACCTGTTCGAGCGCCTGGCCTTCATGGCGCGGCGGGAGCAGAGGCAGTGACGATTCATGTTCCTCTCCCCCGCCCTCATGAGCGCGTTCGGCTTCGCCGAGCCGCACACAAGGGGGAGAGGCTAGGTGAGGGGGCTTCGAAGGTTGTGAGATCATCCGCAACCCCCTCACCCAACCTCTCCCCCTTGTGTGCGGCTCGGCGAAGCCGAACGCGCTCATGAGGGCGGGGGAGAGGAGCATGAAGATGAGATGTGTCCACTCCCTGGCAGCGGAACTGGGGAGGAGAGTGTGAAGAGTGCACGGCACGACAGGTAGACAGGTAGGTAGCCCATGTTCACCAACTTCTTCCTCGAGCTGCGCCAGGCCAAGGTGCCGGTCTCCATCAAGGAGTATCTGGCGCTGATGGAGGCCATGGAGAAGGGCGTCTCGGACTACAAGGTCGACGACTTCTACTATCTGTCGCGCTCGGTGCTGGTGAAGGACGAGCGCAACCTCGACAAGTTCGACCGCGTGTTCGGCCACGTCTTCAAGGGGCTGGAGGCGCTGCCGGCCGACGGCACGACCGCCGAGATCCCCGAGGAGTGGCTGCGCAAGCTCGCCGAGAAGCTCCTGACCGACGAGGAGAAGGCGCAGATCGAGGCGATGGGCGGCTGGGAGAAGCTGATGGAGACGCTGAAGAAGCGTCTCGAGGAGCAGCAGAAGCGCCACCAGGGCGGCAGCAAGTGGATCGGCACCGCCGGCACCTCGCCGTTCGGCGCCTACGGCTTCAACCCGGAAGGCGTGCGGATTGGCCAAGACAAGAACCGCGAGGGCCGCGCCGTCAAAGTGTGGGACAAGCGCGAGTACAAGAACCTCGACGACACCGTCGAGATCGGCACGCGCAACATCAAGATCGCGCTGCGCCGGCTGCGCAAGTTCGCGCGCGAGGGCGCCGAGGTCGAGCTCGACATGCCCGACACGATCCGCTCGACGGCGCGCAATGCCGGCTACCTCGACATCAAGATGATCCCGGAGCGGCGCAACAAGGTGAAGCTCCTGCTGCTGTTCGACATCGGCGGCTCGATGGATGCCCATATCCGGGTGTGCGAGGAGCTGTTCTCGGCCGCGCGCACCGAGTTCAAGCACCTCGAGTTCTTCTACTTCCACAACTGCCTGTACGAGAAGCTGTGGAAGGACAACCGGCGGCGCCACGTCGATACCTACTCGACCCAGCAGCTGCTGCACACCTTCCCGCCCGACTACAAGATCATCTTCGTCGGCGATGCCTCGATGAGCCCGTACGAGATCGCCTATCCCGGCGGCTCGGTCGAGCACTGGAACGAGGAGGCGGGCCAGGTCTGGATCCAGCGCATGGCCGACACCTATCGCAGCATGGTGTGGCTCAACCCGGTGCCCGAGCGGCACTGGAGCTACACGCCGTCGATCCAGCTGCTGCAGCAACTGTCGAGCAACCGCATGTTCCCGCTGACCTTGGGCGGCCTCGACAGCGCGATGAAAGAGCTGAACAAGTAAGCAATGCAGCAAAGGTCCCTCGCTGCGCTCGGGACCTTTCCTTTCGTCATCGCAAACTCAATGTCGATGGCGACGAAAAAGTCACAGGCTCTGAGGAGCGGCCCGGCGGGCCGCGTCTCGATTCGGGCGAAGTAACCTTCGCCCTTAGTCGGCAACAGACAAGGTGTTGCGAACCACTTTTCTAGCGATTTCGTGTGTGGCCCATCCTTCGAGACGGCCACTGCGCGGCCTCCTCAGGATGAGGATTTTGTCGGGCCTTCGATCAAATTAGGCGCTTATGGGAAGAGCCCCCCTGAATCGGAATGCGGTCCACAAGGCCATTGCAAACGGGCGCGCAAAGCCGAAGGATGGCGCTTCTCTGTCCTCCTGACGAAGGGCTCGTGGCGGCGGCAAGCGGCGATGAGGTCCATAACTGCGCCGGGACGACATGATCGCGGGGCGTTCGAATTCGGGTTCCCGCGTGCCGCTTCGGATAACGAATTCGCGAGGGAGAAACGCACATGAAAACCGGCCCGGCGATCGCCGACATTCTGAAGAAGGAAGGCGTCGAGTATCTCTTCGCCTATCCGGTCAACCATCTGATCGAGGCCTGCGCCGCGGTCGACATCCGCCCCATCATCGTCCGCCAGGAGCGCATCGGCCTGCACATGGCCGACGCCATGTCGCGGCTCAGCAAGGGCCGCAGGATGGGCGTGTTCTGCATGCAGAGCGGCCCGGGCTCGGAGAACGCCTATGGCGGCGTCGCCCAGGCCTACGGCGAATCGGTGCCGCTGCTGGTGATCCCGCAGGGCTATCCGCGGCGCATCGCCCACGTCCCGCCGAACTTCAACTCGACGCTCGCCATGGCGCACGTCGCCAAGCATGCCGAGCCGATCACCAACGGCAAGGAAATCGTCAACATCATGCGCCGCGCCTTCAGCATGCTGCGCAACGGCCGCGGCGCGCCGGTGATCGTCGAGCTGCCGGCCGATGCCTATGCCGAGGACGCGCCCGATCCGCTGGATTACGAGCCCGTCGTCGTCACCCGGTACGGGCCCGACCCGGCGCAGGTGGCCGAAGCCGCCAAGGTGCTGATGGCCGGCAAGCGCCCGGTGATCTATGCTGGCCAGGGCGTGCATTGGGCCGAGGCCTATGCCGAGCTGAAGGAGCTCGCCGAGCTGCTCGCCATCCCGGTCTGCACCAGCCTCGAAGGCAAGAGCTGCTTCGACGAGACCCATCCGCTGGCGCTGGGCTCGGGCGGCCGCGCCTATCCCAAGGCGGTGCGCCAGTTTCTCGACCAGTCCGACGTGATCCTGGGCATCGGCTGCTCGTTCACCGAGACGAACTTCGGCATCTCCATGCCGAAGGGCAAGACCATCATCCATGCCACGCTCGATCCGGCGCACATCAACAAGGACGTGCCGGTCAAGTACGGCCTGGTCGGCGATGCGAAGCTGACGCTGGCGGCGCTGGTGGCGGCGTGCAAGGCGGCCGGCGCCACGAAGCGCGATGCCGGCCCGGTCGCCGCCGAGATCAAGGCGGTGGCCGACGAATGGCTGAAGGAGTGGATGCCCAAGCTCACCAACAACGAGGCGCCGCTCAATCCCTACCGCGTGCTGTGGGATCTGCAGAACACGGTCGACATGGCCAACACCATCATCACCCACGACGCCGGCAGCCCGCGCGACCAGCTCTCGCCATTCTGGAAGAACACCGCGCCGCACTCCTACATCGGCTGGGGCAAGACCACGCAGCTGGGCTACGGTCTCGGCCTCGCCATGGGCGCCAAGCTCGCCTGTCCCGACAAGCTCTGCATCAACGTGTGGGGCGACGCGGCCATCGGCTTCACCGGCATGGATTTCGAGACCGCCGTGCGCGAGCGCATCCCGATCATGTCGGTGCTGCTCAACAACTTCTCGATGGCGATCGAGCTGCACATCATGAAGGTGTCGACCGAGAAGTACCGCTCGACCGACATCTCGGGCGACTACGCCGCAATGGCGCGCGCCTTCGGCGGCTACGGCGAGCGGGTCACCAAGCCGGAGGACATCATCCCGGCGATCAAGCGCGGCATCGAGCAGACCCAGAAGGGCGTGCCGGTGCTGCTCGAGTTCATCACGTCGAAGGAAACCACGATCTCGGTACCGAAGTAGTGGGACTTCCTCCCCAGCGAAGCTGGGGAGGAAAGCACGAGTAAAGTCAGCGCCCATGGAGTCACGCGCTACCGGCGATGACCACGGCATTGCATTCTGCCCGATCGACGTGTCGGCGACACGATCTCGCCGCGCATCCGCGTCCTGACGCCTGCGTCGGGCTGACCGCCATCACACATCCGTGACGGCGGGCTCGGCTAGGCGCGAGCGATGCGCTCGGCTAGGCTCCGGCCACACTTACCCCATTGAGACGGGAGACCGGGATGGCTGTCCTCAACGTCAACGGCAAGTCCATGAACTTCAACGCCGATCCGCGCACGCCGCTGTTGTGGGTGCTGCGCGAGCAGCTCGGGCTCACCGGCACCAAGTACGGCTGCGGCATCGCCCAGTGCGGCTCCTGCACGGTGCACATCGACGGCGTGGCGACACGGTCCTGCCAGGTTCCGCTGAACTCGGTCGGCAACCGCAAGGTGGTGACCATCGAGGCGCTCGCGGCCAACGGCACCCTCACCAAGATCCAGGAAGCCTGGGTCAAGCTCGACGTCCCCCAGTGCGGCTACTGCCAGAGCGGCATGGTCATGGCAGCGACGGCGCTGCTGGCGGCCAAGCCGAAGCCGACCGACGCCGACATCGATGCGGCGATGACCAACATTTGTCGCTGCGGCACCTACCAGCAGGTGCGCGAGGCGATTCACGCCGCAGCCAAGGCCTGAGAGAGGAGGGACGAACCATGACGATTCAGACTCCGCTCGGCCGCACTTCGCTGCGTCGCCGCAACTTCCTGGTCAGCGCCGCCGCCGTCGCCGGCGGCTTCTCCCTCGGCATGCGCCTTCCTGTCGGCGATGGCATCGCGCAGGCAGCTGAGGTCAAGGAGCTCAACGCCTGGGTGGTGATCCATCCCGACGACAAGGTGGTGATCCGCATCGCCCGCTCGGAGATGGGCCAGGGCACGCTGACCGGTCTCTGCCAGCTGGTCGCCGAGGAGCTCGAGTGCGACTGGAAGAAGGTCGCCTGGGAGTATCCGACCCCGGGCGAGAACCTGAAGCGCAACCGCGTCTGGAAGAACTTCTCGACCGGCGGCAGCCGCGGCATCCGCGAGAGCCAGCAGTACGTGCGCGAGGGCGGCGCGATGGCGCGCCAGATGCTGATCGCCGCTGCCGCGGCCGACTGGAAGGTGCCGGCGGCAGAGTGCACGGCGTCGAACAGCGTCATCAGCCACCCGTCGGGCAAGAAGACCACGTTCGGCGCAGTCGCAGCCGCGGCGGCGCAGCTCGAGCCGCCGAAGGAGGTCAAGCTCAAGGACCCCAAGGACTGGAAGATCGCCGGCAAGCCGGTCAACCGGATCGACACCGTCGACAAGGTCACAGGCAAGCAGATCTACGGCATCGACTTCACCCTGCCGGGCATGCTGGTCGCGACCGTGCGCGCCTGCCCGGTGATCGGCGGCAAGCTCAAGAGCTTCGACGCCGGCCGGGTCGAGAAGATGCCGGGCGTGAAGAAGGTCTTCGCCATCGACGGCAATGCCGTCGTCGTCGTCGCCGACACCTACTGGAATGCGCGCACCGGCCTCGCCGCCCTGCCGACCGAGTGGGACGTCGGCAAGCTGGGCGAGGTCCAGACCGAGACCATCAATGCGATGCTGAAGGAAGGGCTCACCGCCACGGAGGCCTTCGTCGGCAACAAGGTGGGCGACGCCAGGGCGGCTATCGACGGGGCGGCCAAGAAGGTCGAGGCGACCTACAGCTTCCCCTACCAGCATCACGTCACCATGGAGCCGATGAACGCCACGGCCCGCTATACGCCCGAGCGGTGCGAGGTGTGGTGCGGTACGCAGAACGGCGAGGCGGCGATGGCGGCGGCGTCGGAGGCCTCCGGCCTGCCGGTCGCGCAGTGCGACGTCCACAAGCTGCTGCTGGGCGGCGGCTTCGGCCGCCGCGGTCGCTCCGACTACGTGCGCCAGGCGGTGCTCGCCGCCAAGCAGATGCCGGGCACGCCGATCAAGCTGATCTGGTCGCGCGAGGAGGACATGACGCACTGCCAGTATCATCCGACGACGATGTGCAAGCTGACGGGCGGTCTCGACGCTCAGGGCAACCTGGTCGGCCTGCACATGCGCATCTCGGGGCAGTCGATCCTGGCCTCGCTGCTGCCGCAGAACCTGCAGAATGGCATGGACCCGGTGATGTTCCAGGGCGTCATGGCGAGCGGCGTCGAGGCGGCCTACGGCTATACGGTGCCCAACCTGCTGATCGATCACGCCATGCGCAACCCGCACATCACGGCGGGCTTCTGGCGCGGCGTGAACACCAACCAGAACGCCGTCTACATGGAATCCTTCATGGACGAACTGGCGGAAGCGGCCGGGCAGGATCCGCTCGCCTTCCGGCTCAAGATCCTGAAGCCGAAATGGGCCGACGTGCTCAAGGCGGCGGCCGACAAGGCGGGCTACGGCAAGCCGCTGCCGGCCGGCCACTTCCACGGCATCGCCCAGGTGATGGGTTACGGCAGCTACGTCGCCGGCGTCGCCGAGGTCTCGGTGAGCCCCGACGGCGCGCTCAAGATCCACAAGATCACGGCCGCCACCAACTGCGGACACGTGGTCAACCCGGCGCAGATCGAGCGCCAGGTCGCGGGCTCGTTCGCCTATGGCCTGTCGGCGGCGCTCTACGGCGAGATCACCGTCAAGGACGGCGCCGTCGAGCAGACCAACTTCGACAGCTACAACATGCTGCGCATCGACGAGATGCCCCAGGTCGAGACGGTCCTGGTGCCGACGCACGATTTCTGGGGCGGCGTCGGCGAGCCGACCATCGCGGTGGCGGCGCCGGCCGTGCTGAATGCTATTGCCAAGGCCACCGGCAAGCGCGTACGCAACCTGCCGCTGATGCATCACGAGCTGAAGAAGGGTGCCTGATGCGACTGATCGTCCTGCCTGCGCTGGCCGGCCTGATCCTGCTGGCCGGCGCGGCAGAGGCGGCTGAGCCGCCGCCGGGCGCAAGCTCGTGCACCGGATGCCATGCGCCGATGAAGGTGACCGATTCGGTCATTCCCCGCATCGCCGGGCGCAAGGCATCGGACATCGTCGAGTTCATGCGCGAGTATCGCAGCGGCGCCTGGCCGTCGAGCGTGATGGGCCGCCTCGCCAAGGGCTTCGACGATGCCCAGACCAACGCCATCGCGGCCTGGTTCGCCGCCCAGCCGGAGTAGGGCCATGGCGACACGCCGCACCTTCCTGAAGCTCGGCGTCGCCGCCGGGCTTGCGCCGACGCTCGCCCCGTCGATCGCCTCGGCGCAGGGCGCCGGCCGGGTCGTCGTCGTGGGCGGCGGCTTCGGCGGCGCCACAGCAGCCCGCACGCTGAAGACGCTCGCGCCCACGCTCTCGGTCACCCTGGTCGAGCCGAATGCGACCTACACCGCCTGCCCGTTCAGCAACACCGTGCTGGCCAACCTGCGCCCCATGGACCAGCAGCAGTTCGGCTACGACAGCGTGACCAAGGCCGGCGTCACGGTGGCCCAACTGTCGGCGACCGCGGTCAACGCTTCCGCCAGGACGGTGACGCTGTCCGACGGCAGCGCGCTGCCCTACGACCGCCTGGTCCTGTCGCCGGGCATCGATTTCGACTGGAAGGCGATCCCGGGCTACGACGAGGCGGCGTCGCAGATCATGCCGCATGCCTGGAAGGCGGGCCCGCAGACCGTGCTGCTGCGCCAGCAACTGCAGAACATGGACGATGGCGGGCTGGTGGTGATCTCCTCGCCGGCCAACCCCTACCGCTGCCCGCCCGGTCCGTATGAGCGGGCCAGCCTGATCGCCTACTGGCTGAAAATCTGGAAGCCCAAATCCAAGCTGCTGATCCTCGATTCCAAGGACGCCTTCTCCAAGCAGCGCCTGTTCCAGAACGCCTGGGCGCAGCTTTATCCCGGCATGATCGACTGGGTGTCGCTGTCGAAAGGCGGCAAGGTCACCTCGGTCGATCCCTCGACCCTGACCCTGGTCACCGATTTCGGCCGCCACAAGGCCGCGGTCGCCAACGTCATCCCGCCGCAGAAGGCGGGCGCGATCGCCCACCAGGCCGGCGTCGCCGATCGCACCGGCTGGTGCCCGGTCGAGCCGGTGGCCTTCGAATCGACCCTGCAGCCCGGTATTCACGTGCTCGGCGATGCGGCGATCATGGGCGCCATGCCGAAATCGGCTTTCGCCGCCAACGCCCAGGCCAAGGTGTGTGCCGCCGCCATCGTCAACCTGCTGGCCGGCCGCAAGCCGCAGGACCCCATTCTGATCAACACCTGCTACAGCCTGGTCGCGGCCGACTACGGCATCTCCGTCGCTGGCGTGTACCGTCCTGACAAGGGCGTGCTGGCCGATGTGCCGGGAGCTGGTGGCGTCAGCCCGCTCGAGGTCGTCGGCGGCTTCCGCGGCCAGGAGGCGCTCTATGCCAGCAGCTGGTTTCGCACGATCACTGCCGAGGTCTTCGGCTGACGGGGATGACGCGGGCATGGCGGCTCGCCTTCCCGGTGGTCCTGGCGGCGGCTGCGGCCTCGGCGCAGGAGCCGCTCCGGCCCTACACGGTCACCGGCGACGCGATCCAGAGATCCCTCACCGGACGGCCGGGCGATGCCGCGCGCGGGCGGGCGATTGCCGCCAATCGCAGCGTCGGCCTCTGCCTGCTCTGTCATACCGGCCCGATCCCGGAGGAACGCTTCCAGGGGACGCTGGCGCCCACCCTCGCCGGTGCGGGCTCGCGCTGGTCGGCGGGCCAGCTGCGGCTGCGCATCGTCGACGGCGCCCGTCTCAATCCCGACACCATCATGCCGGCCTACTACCGGACGACCGGGCTGCAGCATGTCGCCAAGCCGTTTGCCGGCAAGACGATCCTCAGCGCCGAGCAGATCGAGGACGTCGTCGCCTGGCTGACGACGTTGAAGGAGTGAGGGGTTTGAAATTCGGTGGGAAGGCTTACGTTTTAATCCGGTCATGTTCCTCTCCCCCACCAGGGGGAGAGGCTAGGTGAGGGGGCTTCGACCAGTGCGAGATCACTTGCAACCCCCTCACCCAACCTCTCCCCCTAGCCGGGGAGAGGAGCACGACATTGAGATGTGTCGACTCCGTACCGGCACAGCTGGGGAGGAGCGGACAAGGGGGCTCGCGAATGACGGCATGTAAGCTCCAACGACGCACCTTCCTCGCCGGCACGGCGCTGGTGACGATGCTGCCGGCCGCTGCCTCGCACGCCACGCCCGAAGCGATGGCGGCCGCCATCAAGGAGGTCGTCGGCAATGCCACTGTCCGCGAGGGCAAGGTCACGCTCGACGTGCCGCCGCTGATCGAGAACGGCAGCACCGTGCCGCTCACCGTGTCGGTCGAGAGCCCGATGAGCGAGGCCGACCACGTCAAGGCGATCCACGTCTTCAACGAGAAGAACCCGCAGCCATACGTCTTCGACGCGACGCTCGGGCCGGCGAGCGGCAAGGCCGTCGTCGGCACCCGCATCAAGCTCGGCGATTCGCAGAGGATCGTGGCCATCGCCGTGACGAGCAAGGGCGAGTTCTGGAGCGGAAGCGCCGACGTGATCGTCACTCTGGCGGCCTGCCTCGAGGAGATGACCTGATGGCCAACGTGCTGATCAACGTCCCCAAGACGGCCAGGCGGGGCGAGGTGATCGAGATCAAGGCCATGATCCTCCACCCGATGGAGACCGGGTTCCGGCCGGGCACCAGCGGCCGCATCATTCCGCGCAACATCATCGAGCGCTTCACGGCGACGTGGAACGGCACGGAGGTCTTCAGCATGGCGATGTCGCCGGCGATCGCCGCCAACCCGTTCGTCTCCTTCTTCGCTGTGGCGCGCGAGAGCGGCACCATCGCCCTGCGCTGGACCGGCGACGAGGGCTTCGCCGTCGAGGAGCGGGTCGCGATCACCGTGGCATGAAGGCCGCGCGCGCCGTCCTGGGGCTCGTCGCGCTGTTCGCCGCGACCTGGGCCGCTGCCCAGGGCACGCTGGAAACGCGACGCTCCGGCTACCAGGACATGGGGCCGGCCCTCCGGCAGATGCAGGACGACGACACCGCCAATCCCGGCATGTTGTTCGTCCAGCTCGGCGACCAGGCGTGGAGCAGGCCCGCCGGCACCAGCGGCAAGTCCTGCGCCGACTGCCACGGCGCCGTTGCCGGCATGAAAGGCGTCGCCGCCCGCTACCCCGCGATCCCGCCGGGCGCCGACAAGCCTGTCGACCTCGGCGGGCGCATCAACCTGTGCCGCACCGGCCGGCAGCAGGCCGAGCCGTGGCCGGCGGAGAATCGCGATCTGCTGGCGCTCGAGGCCCTGGTTGCGCTCCAGTCGCGCGGCGAGCCGATCGCGCCGCCCGCCGATCCGCGCCTGGCACCGTTTCGCGAGAGGGGGGCCGAGATCTATCGCCGCCGCCAGGGCCAGCTCAACCTGAGCTGCGCCATCTGCCACGACGACAATGCCGGCAAGCAGCTGGCCGGCGTGGTCATCCCGCAGGCCCATCCGACCGGCTATCCGATCTACCGCCTGGAATGGCAGACTCTCGGCTCGCTGAAGCGTCGCCTGCGCAACTGCCTGGTCGGGGTGCGCGCCGACGCCTGGCCTCTCGACGCCATGGAGTATGTCGAGCTCGAGACCTACCTGATGGATCGCGCCCGAGGGATGAAGATCGAGTCGCCGGCGGTCAGGCCCTGATTCGGTAGCCACGCCGAAGACCCTGGCCGAGAGCGCGTTTGATGACCGAAAACACCGGCAAGCCGACAGCGCTACGGCGGGCGGGGAGCAAAATATTCTCCAGGTGCAGGATGGCGGAGACCGGATCCTTCGCGCGGCGCCCAACAACGGCTGTCCGTTTCATTGCCTGGGCTGCCGGCTTGGTGTCCTGTTGAGATTCCGGGCCGCAGGCTCGACAGTAGGCCAGCCATCTCGCGAGTGACGGATCATGGATGCGATCGACAAGAAGATCGTGGCCCTCCTGCAGGAGGATGCCAGCCTCTCGCTGGCGCAGATCGCCCATCGGGTCGGCCTGTCGCAAAGCCCTTGCTGGAAGCGTATCCAGCGTCTGGAGAAGGCCGGTGTCATCCTGCGCCGCGTGGCGCTGATCTCGCCCGAATCGATCGGCCTCGGCCTCACCGTGTTCGTGTCGATCGAGACTGGCGATCATTCGTCGGCCTGGCTCGCCCGGTTCGCCCAGACCGTCACCGCCATGCCCGAGGTCATGGAGTTCCATCGCATGGCCGGCGATATCGACTACATGCTGCGCGTCGCCGTGCCCGACATGAAGGCCTACGACACGTTCTACAAGAAGCTGATCGACACCATGCCGCTCAAGAACGTGACCTCGCGCTTCTCGATGGAGCGCATCAAGTCGACCACCTCCTACCCGCTCGCCATCGAGGTCAGGAACCCGAAGGACGGGAAGAAGAAGGCCTGACAGGAGGCCGATCGACCATCGCATCGCGCGGCAGGGCTGGAGCTTGCCGTCCGGCCGGTCTACGGTCGGAGGAACCGCCGATCAGCCAGGAGCGTTTCCGTGTCCGTGCATGCCCTCAAGACGTCGAAGGTCGCCGATCTCCGAACCAATGTGTCGCCCGAGGAGTGGCAGGCCAGGGTCGATCTGGCGGCGGCCTATCGCCTGATCGACCTCTACGGCATGTCCGACCTGATCGCCAACCACATCTCGATGCGCGTTCCCGGCGAGCCCGACGCCTTCCTGATCAACGCCTACGGGCTGCTCTACGAGGAGATCACCGCGTCGAGCCTGCTCAAGATCGACCACGAGGGCAACATCCTCGCCAAGCCGGATTTCGGCGGCCTCGAGTACGGCGTCAACCGCGCCGGCTTCGTGATCCACAGCGCCATACACATGGCCAAGCCGGAGGTCGCCTGCGTGATGCACACCCACACCTGGGCGGGCATGGCGGTGTCGACCATGGAATGCGGCCTGCTGCCCAACACCCAGACCGCGATGCGCTTCGCCCGGATCGGCTACCACGACTACGACGGCGTGGTGATCGACACCGCCTCGCGCGAGGCCCTGGTCAGGGACCTCGGCGACAACAACGCGATGATCCTGCGCAACCACGGCCTGCTGACGACCGGCGCCACCATTGCCGAGGCGTTCAACGCCATGCATCGGCTCGAGCTTTCCTGCAAGACGCAGATCGCGGCGATGTCGTGCAACACGAAGCTGATCGAGGTCGCGGCCGACGTGGTCGACGCCACCTACATGAACTACCAGCCGCATGTCCGCCGGCCGTTCGGCCTGCTCGACTGGCCGGCCCTGCTGCGCAAGCTCGATCGCATCGATCCGAGCTTCCGCGACTGAGTGGCCACCCGGCCTTCCTCGCTGCGCGCCTTCGCCGCCATCGCCTGCGGCTACTGGACTGCGCCCGGCCATCGCGCCGTCGCCTGGTCGCTGGCGGCGGGCATGGTGCTGTTCGGCGTGATCAATGTCGCGATCGCACTGTGGCTGAACATCTGGAACCGTGATTTCTTCGACGCCCTGGAGAAACGCGATACGACGCTGCTGGCCGAGCAGGTCTACATTCTCGCGGCCATCGTCGTGTCGGCGGGCGTCTCGGTCGCCATCCATCTGCACATCCGCCGTCGGCTGCAGATAAGCTGGCGAACCTGGCTCACGCACGTGACGACGCGGCGCTGGCTGCATGCCGGACGCCAGTACCAGCTCGGCCTGCTGGCCGACGATTGCGACAACCCGGACGGACGGATCGCCGAGGACATCCGCGTCTCCTGCGAGCTCGCCGTCGAGTTCGCGCAAAGCATCCTGCAATGCATCCTGCAGCTCGTCACCTTCCTCGGCGTGCTGTGGGTGCTGTCGGGCGAGCTGCCGATCCGCATCGGCTCCTTCGAATTCTCCCTGCCGGGCTACATGGTGTGGGCGGCGGTGCTCTACGCCCTGTTCGGCTCGATCCTCACCTATGCGCTCGGCAGCGGCCTGATCGCGGCCGGCAACGTCCGCCAGGCGCGCGAGGCCGACGTCCGGTCGGTGCTGATCCGCGCTCGCGAGAACGCCGAGGGCATCGCGCTGATGCGCGGCGAGGCCGACGAGCGCGAGCGGCTGCGCGGCGCCGTGACCGACCTCGGCAAGGCGTGGCATGCCCAGACGCGCGGCCAGGGCAGCCTGGCGCTGCTGACCAGCTCGCTCGCCTATATCGCGCCGGTCGTGCCGCTGATCCTGGCCCTGCCGCGCTATCTCGCCGGCGACATACAGCTCGGCGGCCTGATGCAGACGGCACAGGCCTTCTCCAACGTGCAGTGGGCGCTGTCTTGGATGATCGACAACTTCCCGCGCATCGCCGACTGGCGCGCCTCGGTCGACCGGGTGGTCCATCTCCATGCCGCCCTGCACGACCTCGAGGAGAGCGTCGAGGCAGGCGACGGCGGGCATATCGAGGTCACGCCCGGCAAGTCCGATCGCCTGATCCTGCGCGAGGTCGGCCTGTCGCGGCCCGATGGCGAGGCGCTGGTTGCCGAGGCCGAGGTCGAGATCCAGCCCGGCGAGAGGGTCCTGATCCGCGGCCAGTCGGGCAGTGGCAAGAGCACCATCATGCGCGCCATCGCCGGCGTCTGGCCGTGGGGGCACGGCGCCGTCGAGCTGCCCAAGGCCCGCATGACCTTCATGCCGCAGAAGCCGTACTTCCCGCTCGGCACCCTGCGCGAGGCCATTCTCTATCCCGAGCGGCCGGAGGGCGTCAGCGACGAGGACCTGCGCGAGGCGCTGCACAAGGTCGGTCTCGACCACCTGCGCGGCCGGCTCGACGAGACCGAGCGCTGGGATCACATCCTGTCGGGCGGCGAGCAGCAGCGCGTCGCCTTCGCGCGGGTGCTGGTCCAGAAGCCGCAATGGGTGTTCATGGACGAGGCGACGTCGGCGCTCGACGAGGCGGGCCAGGCCAACATCATGCGGCTGCTGGCCGAGGACCTGCCCAGCACGGCCGTCGTCAGCATCGGCCATCGGCCGGGCCTCGAGGAGTTTCACACCCGCGAGCTGGTGCTGGAGCCCGGCAAGCAGGGCGCGCAGCTCAGGGCACGGGCCGACCGGCGCAGCCTGCGCGACCTCTACCGCCGCATGGCGGCGACCAGCCGGGCCGAGACGGCCGGAACGGGCTTCTGGTCGGGCTTTCGCAGGACGCTGATCGGCCGCTGAGGTGTGTTCCGCTCGCGGGCGCCAGGCTTTCGGTTCTCCTCCCCAGCTTCGCTGCTACGGAGTGGACACATCTCAGGCTCGCGCTCTCCGGTCGGGGAAGACGTCGCCAATCGAGTCCTCTCCGCCCGCGTAGCGGGGGGAGAGGAAGGGGCCCCGCGCGAAGCGTGGGGGGAGGAGAGGTGGGTCGCTGTTACGGCATCGGTGCTCGCCAATTGGATTGCTGTCGATCGCCTCTCGGGCAACAGCCCCATGACCCACCTCTCCTGGCCTCTCCCCCCGCTACGCGGGCGGAGAGGAACATGAAAGGTACAGCCCTTGCACCGAATCTGAGGAAGCGACCCGAGAAGCTGGCGCCCATGAAGTGGCGCGCTTCCAGGAGACTGGTGCAGCCGGGTCGAACATGCTCTGGGTTCATCGAGCTGACCGGGTCGGCGGGGGAGAGACAATGCAGTGCGAACTGGGCAGCGCGACGATCCATTACGAGGAGCGGGGAGAGGGGCGGCCTATCGTCTTTCTCCACGGCTGGACCCTCGACCACAGCCTCGAGCTCGTCGACTACGAGCCGATCTTTGAGGCCCGTACCGGCTGGCGCCGCCTCTATGCCGACCTGCCCGGCATGGGCCGGTCGACGGCCAAGGCCATCGCCAACCAGGACGACATGCTGGGGGCAGTGCTCGCCTTCATCGATCGCGTCGTCGGTGGCGAGCGCTTCCTGCTCGCCGGCACGTCGCTGGGCGGCTACCTGGCGCGCGCGGTCGCCGTGCGCCGCAGGGCGCAGGTGGCCGGCCTGCTGCTGCGCCAGCCCGCCGTCATTGCCGACACAACGCGGCGCACCCTGCCGGCGTTTGCGCCCGTGGTGCGCGACGACGCTCTCGTCGCGGCCGTCCCCGAGCCGGAGCGGACGGCGCTGGGCAACGTCCTCGTGCAGACGCCCGATTATCTCGCCGCGGCACGGAAGAAGTCGCGGACCCTCTACCAGCCGGCGCTCGCGGCGACGGCGCCGCTCGCCGGCGAGATCCGCGCCGATCCCGGGCGCTATGGCTTCTCCTTCGATCTCGCGGCCGAGGAACGCGGCTTTGCGGCGCCCACCCTCGTCATCACCGGCCGGCAGGACACCACCGTGGGATATCGCGATGCCTGGGCGATCCTCGAGAGCTATCCACGCGCCACCTTCGCCGTGCTCGACTGCGCCGACCACACATGGCCGGTCGAGGCGCCCAACCTGCTCACGCCCCTGGTCGACGACTGGCTCTCCCGCATCGCCCTCGCCGAGCGATCGTGATCTCTCCGGTCCCCGTGTCTCGATCGGTCAGCCGGCGCTACAGCACCTCGTGGAAGCCGATGGCGACGCCGTCCGGAGCGCGCGTGGCGACGCCGACGAACAGCGACCGTTCCAGCCACTCGAGTTCCGGGTCCGACGTCTCGAAGCGCGGCGCGGTGCGGAACCGGTAGCTGTCGGGCGGCACCGGCTCGCCGCGCGACATGCGCGCCGCGATCTCCGGGCTGGCGACGCGCAGGCCCTCGTTCTGCACGTAGACCAGGGCGCCGGCGCTGCTGCGGATGGTGTAGCGCGCCACCACCTCGATCGTGCCGTCGGGCCGCACGATCTGCCAGTCGGCGCCGCCCGGCAGGATCTCTCCCGTGAGGCGCGGACCATCGACCTTGCCGCCCAGGATGTCGATGATGCGGCGATGGCCGCGGGCCGTCTGCCCGAGATCGCGGATCGGCGCCACCCTGGCCTCGATGGCGAAGGCGAAGCGGAGCGACGGCGGGGTGGCGATGAACCGGTCGATGTCGGTCATGCGGAAGCTGCCTTTTGCTTGCCGAGCAGGTGATCGGAGATGATGCGCTGCTGGATCTCCGAGGTGCCCTCGAAGATCTTGGTGAGCCGGGCGTCGCGCCAGTAGCGCTCGACGGCGTGCAGGGTGGTGTAGCCGGCGCCGCCGAACACCTGCAGCGCCTCCGAGGTGACGCGCTCGGCCATCTCGGAGGCGAACAGCTTCGCCATCGCCGCCTCCTTGTCGCAGCGCCGTTTCTGGTCGATCTCGTCGCACACGAAATAGAGCAGCTGGCGGGCCGCCTCGATGTCGGTCGCCATGCGGGCGAGCCGGAAGCGGGTGTTCTGGAACTCGCCGATCGCCTGGCCGAACTGCCGTCGCTCCTGGGCGTAGGCGGTGGCGTCCTCCAACGCGCCGCGCGCCAGCCCGATCGAGCGCGCCGCGGTGTGGGCGCGTGCCCGCTCGAGGCCGGCGGAGATGTAGTAGAAGGCACGGCCTTCCTCGCCGATCAGCGCCGAGCCGGGCAGGCGGCAATCGTCGAACGCCAGCTCCCACGTCTTCCAGCCGAAATAGCCGATCTTGGGGATCGGTGCGCCCTTGACGCCGGGCGGCAGCATGCCGCGCGGCTTCTCGATCAGGAAGGACGAGAGACCGACATGCTTGCGCGCGGGATCCGGCGGATCGGAGGTGCGGGCGACCAGCATGATGTAATCGGCGCCGTCGGCGAAGGTGCACCAGTACTTGTTGCCGTTGATCACCCAGTCGTCGCCGTCGCGGCGGGCGCGGCAGGCGATGCTGCCGAGATCGGAGCCGACGTTCGGCTCCGACATCGCCGCGGCACCCAGGAACTCGCCCCGGGCAGCGCGCGGCAGGAAGACGGCGCGCTGCGCGTCGGTCATGCCGCGCCCGGCCGAGAGCCCGTTGCCGCGGGCGATGATCGAGGCGACGCTCATCCAGGCGCGCGCCAGCTCCTCGGTGATCAGGCAATACTCGAACACGCCCAGACCGAGGCCGCCGTACTGCTCGGGAATGACGATGCCGAAATAGCCCATGTCGGCGAGCTTTTGGATCAGCTCGCGCGGGATGTCGCCCTTCTCCGGATCGAGCCTGTTGGCGACCGGCAGCACCTCCTTCATGGCGAAGGCGCGCGCCGTCTCCTGGATCAGGCGGCGCTCGTCGGTCATGTACCCCATGGCAATTCTCCCGTCGTTGCCCCAGCATACCAGCCTGGAGACTGGCTTGGAGACTGGCCCGGAAAATTGGGCTGGCCGGCTCGACAATTGCGGGGAGACGTGGATGCGAAGATGGTTCCTGGGCGCGGTGGCTCTCCTGCTTTCCGCGGCATCGGTGCAGGCGCAGGACTGGCCCGCCGCGCGCCCGATCGTCATCTACATGGGCTTCCCCGCCGGGTCGGGCGTCGACGTCGTCGGTCGCCTGCTGCAGCCCTCGCTCGAGAAGACGCTGGGGCAGCGCATCCTGATCGACTACAAGAGCGGCGCCGGCGGCAACGTGGCATCGGAGGCGGTCGCGAACGCCAAGCCCGACGGCTACACCTTCCTGCTCGGCACCGCCGCGACCCATGGGGTCAACGCCGCGCTCTATGCCAGGCTGCCGTTCGACGTCGAGACCGACTTCACGCCGATCTCGACCATCGTCGACGTGCCCAACGTGCTGGCCATCAATCCGGCGGTAATCGACGCCACGGACGTCAAGGACTTCATCGCCAAGGTCAAGGCGGCGCCCGGCAAGCTGAGCTTCGCCTCGACCGGCAACGGCACCGGCACGCACCTGGCGTTCGCCGCCTTCAACGCCCAGGCCGGGCTCGACATGGTGCACGTGCCCTACAAGGGCGGGCCCGACGCCACCAACTCGCTGCTCAAGGGCGAGACCTGCTGCGTCTTCGCCCTCCTGCAGGCGATGATGCAGCACGCCAAGGCGGGCAAGGTCCGTCTGCTCGGCGTGACCACGGCGAAGCGGGTCGCCGTCATGCCCGACCTGCCGACCATCGCCGAGCAGGGATTGCCGGGCTACGAGAGCTTCATCTGGTTCGGCCTGTTCGCGCCCAAGGGGCTCGATCCGGCGATCGCCGCCAGGATGAACGCGGCGCTCAGGACGGCGATCGAGGATCCCGAGATCAACGCCAGGCTGGTCGCGCTCGGCAACACCCCGCGCTACGAGACCCTCGAGCAGTTCAAGGCGACCGTAAAGCGAGACCGTGCCCGCTGGGCCGAGGTGGTGAAGGCGGTCGGGGCAAAGGTGGACTGAGATGAAGCACAGCAACGACCGCATCCTCACCACCCATGTCGGCAGCCTGCCGCGCAACCCGGTGCTCTCCGAGCTGCTGATCCGCGACGAGGCGGGAGAGGCGGTGGACAAGGCGGCGCTGGCGCGCGAGGCCGAGGCTGCCGTGCGCCATGTCGTGGCCGAGCAGGCCGCCGCCGGCATCGACGTGCTGAACGACGGCGAGCAGCCGCGCGTCGGTTTCCAGACCTACGTGGCGCAGCGCATGACGGGCTTCGGCGGCGAATCGAGGCGCCCGCGCTCGCCTGACTACACCCGCTTCCCGATCTGGGCGGCGCAGGTCGCCCATCGCCTGTCGCGGCGCGCCAAGGTCACCAACGCGCCGCAGGCCGTGGCCGACGTGGCCTACGACGACCTGACCGCGGCCCGCGAGGAGTGCCGCATGTTCCGCGCCGCGCTCGACGGTCTCGCGGCGCCGCCGGCGGAGGCCTTCATGACCGCGGCGTCGCCCGGCATCATCGCCACGACGATGCTCAATGCGCACTACGACAGCCACGAGGCCTACGTCTTCGCGCTGGCCCGCCAGATGAAGAAGGAATACGAGCTGATCGCCGGGGATTTCCTGCTGCAGATCGATGCGCCGGACCTCGCGATGGAGCGCGGCGTGCTGTTCCAGGACAAGAGCAACGCCGAGTTCGTGAAGATCGCCGAGATGCATGTCGCGGCGCTGAACGAGGCGCTGGCCGACATCCCGCCCGAGCGGGTGCGGCTGCATTGCTGCTGGGGCAACTACGAAGGCCCGCACCTGCACGACATCCCAATGCGCGAGATCCTGCCGGTGCTGTACGGCGCCAGGGTCGGCGGGCTCTCGATCGAGTTCGCCAACCCGCGCCACCAGCACGAGTATGCCGCGCTCAAGGCCAACAAGCTGCCCGACCGCTTCGTGCTGCTGCCCGGCGTGATCGACTCGCTCACCAACTTCGTCGAGCATCCCGAGGTGGTGGCCAACCGCATCTGCGAGGCGGTCGACGTGGTGGGCGACAGGAGCCGTGTCATCGCCTCGGTCGATTGCGGCTTCGGCACCTTCGCCGGCAGCCAGTTCGTCGCCGAGGACGTGGTGTGGCCCAAGCTCAAGGCCTGCCGCGAGGGCGCCGACATCGCGACCAAGCGGCTGTGGGGGAAGGCCGCATAGTTCCCGTTCCGCATCGCTGTTACAGGTATCGAGAACGATTTCTGGGCGAGAGTGCACCGTGCGACCAACCTGCCCCAGCAACAGAGACGATGATTCCCGGATGTGGAAGCGACCTGCGAGCGAATTGGCGGGGCGCCTGAAGCGTCGAAGTGTCGTCCTCGGGGCCGCGAGCATGGCCACCGTTGCTCCCGCTTTCGCCCAGCGCCCGAGCCACCCGTTTCGCATCGGGTATCTCGGCAGCGGCAGCCCGTCGGAATCGGCATTCACGCTGTTCGCCGACGGTTTCGCACGGATCGCCTGGGTGGAAGGTCGCGACTATGTGCTGAAGACCCGATTCGTGAATTCCGAGCTGTCGCGGCTGTCGAGCCTGCTCGACTCGCTCCTTGTCGACGGTATCGACGTGCTCGTGGTCATCGGCGCTTCGACACGCATTGTTCCCGAGGCCGAGCGCAAGGTGCCTGTTGTCTTCTCATTCAGCGGCGATCCGGTTGCGGCGGGATATGTTCGCAGCCTCGCCCGTCCCGGCGGCAACGCCACCGGCAACTCCCAGATGATGTGGGAACTGGTCGGCAAGAGGCTGGAGATTCTTCGCGAGATTGCGCCAGCGGCGCGGCGCACGTTGGTGGTGCAAAGTCCCGATCATCCCGGCGAGAGAGAGGAGCGAAGCCTGACCCTCAAGGCCGGAATGCAACTCGGTCTCGAGATGGTTGTGCGGCCGGTGCACGACCGTGGCAGCCTGGAGGCAGCACTTGCGGCGCCGGAGTCGGCGGCCTGCGACTCCCTGATCTGCTTCACCGATGCCGTGACGATTGCAAATCGCAAGATGATCGCTGAGCACGCCAGGCAGCGGCGTCTTCCGAGCGTCTTTCCGCGGCGCGAGTTCTGCGATGTTGGTGGGCTTGCAAGCTATGGCCCGAACATTGCCTCGCTGACGGGCCAGCTCGCGTTGTTCGTGCAGCGAATCGCCAGAGGATCGAAAGCGGGCGAGATCCCGGTGGAATGGCCCACACTGATCGAGACGGTCGCCAACATGCAGACAGCCAGGATGATCGGATGTGAGCTACCTGTCACATTCCTGTCTCGTGCCGACGACGTGATCTCTTGAATCGAGCGACCGCGCGATCTGCCCGCGGCCTTCTACCCACATCGCGTTCGCGAGGCGTGCCTCCTGCCACCGCATGCTGGATCCGCAAGTTTGCCGATTACCAGGCTGGGGGTGAACAGTTCGATCAGGCAAGATCGGTATTGGCGAAGTCGTTGCCCTTGTAAAAGAGCGGAATGCCGAGTGACTTGGCGCACGCGTAGGCGAAGCAATCACCGAAGTTGAGATCGGCGACGTGGCCGACCGCCTTGCCGTAGTGCACACCGGCTTCTATCGCCAATCGCCCGACCTCCGCAGAGATCGCAATCTCATCCGCCGCAATGCCTTCGGCGAATGCCTCGACGGCTTTGGACATCTGCCTCACGAGCTCAGGAGACGGCTTCTGGCCTTTCGATTTCTGACGGGCAAGCGCGAGAGAGGCCTCGAACTTCACCAACGGGGACACAAAGAACGGACCATGTGCTGTCGCCAGTCGCTTCTCGAGTTGCTCGTAGCCGGGTTCACGACCGAGAATGGAGACGATCGCCGATGCATCGAGGAACACTACTTCTCGTCCCACATCTCGTCGGTGAGCTTTTTCATATCGAAAGTCGGATCGCTTGGCCCTGCCGCGTCCGCCAGTGCCTTGGCGCGGGCCAATCGCTCCTCTAGGGGCAGGCTGCGTCGCGCGGCAATGAGCTGAGCCTGAAGGGCACGACGAACGGCCTCGGTCTTGGTCTTCGCCTTGGTGAGCCTGCGAACCTCTTCGGCGAGGGCATCCACCTCGGCATCTCGAATGAATAGAGCCATCTGCATATCTCCAACGGATATCCAGATATCATGGGATAGATATACATTCCAGAGCTGCACCGACCGGTGGCTCGTAGTGGAGACCTTTGGAGCACGGCCGTAGATTTCATTGATCTTTTCGCCGCCACGATGGCCCAGTTGAGAAACTCTTGCTGGCCCGGCGACGCCAAGACGCCGCCTAGGCTGCGTCCTGCAGGATCATCGCCGCGCCCTTCTCGCCGATCATGATCGTCGGCGCGTTGGTGTTGCCGGTGGTGAGCGTCGGCATCACCGAGGCGTCGATCACGCGCAGGCCCTGGATGCCGTGCACGCGCAGGCGCGAATCGACGACGGCGCGCGGGTCCTCGCCCATCTTGCAGGTGCCGACCGGGTGATAGAGCGTGTTGCCGGCGCGGCGGGCGTAGGCGAGCACGTCGGCGTCGCTCTCGATGTCGGGGCCGGGACTGGTCTCGCCCACGCTGTGCTGCGCCAGCGCGGGCGAGGCGAAGATGCGGCGCACGTGACGCACGCCGCTCAGCAGCGCCAGCTCATCGGTGCGGCTCGTCAGGTAGTTGGGCCTGATCGCCGGGCGGGCGAACGGATCGGCCGACTCGGCCATGATGGTGCCGCGTGAATCGGGCTTCACCACGCAGACGACGCAGCTCATCGCCGGCTTGTCGTCGAGCTGGCCGAACTTCAGCGTGTTGGTGCTGCCCGGCGTGAACAGCAGCTGCAGGTCGGGCGAGGCCAGGCCCTCGCGGCTGTCGCAGAACACCTGCGCGGTGGTGACGCCGAAGGTGAGCGCGCCCTTGCCCGTGAGAAAGAACCGCGCGATCTCGGGCAGCACGCCGGGGAAGCGCGCCAGCTCGTTCACCGTCGGCGTGCCCTGCACGCGATTGACGACGCGGACCACGTAGTGGTCGATCAGGTGCGAGCCGACGCCCGGCAGGTCGTGCACGACCGGGATGCCGAGCGATTGCAGATGGGCCGCCGGGCCGACGCCCGAGATCTGCAGGATGTGCGGCGAGTTCACCGTGCCGCCCGACACGATCACCTCGCGGTTGGCGCGCACCGTGGTGAGGTTGCCGCCGCGCTGGAAGGTGACGCCGGTGCAGCGCTTGCCGTCGAACAGAAGCTTGCCGCCCTGCGCATCGGTCTCGACCCGCAGGTTGGGCCGGCGCCGCGCTTCGCGCAAAAAGGTCTGCGCCGTCGAGCCGCGCCAGCGGCCGCGCCGCGTCATCTGCGAGTAGCCGACGCCGTAGCGCTGCTTGCCGTTGAGGTCCGGGTTGAACGGGAAGCCCGCCTGCTGGGCGGCCTCGACGAAGCGATGGGTGAGCGGCAGGATGGTGCGGTAGTCCTCGACCTTGAGCGGGCCGCCCTGGCCGCGCACCTCGGGGTCGCCCTTCTGCACGTAGTGCTCCGACTTCATGAAGTAGGGCAGCACCTCGTCGTAGGTCCAGCCGCGGCAGCCCATCTGCGCCCAGCCGTCGAAGTCGGCCGGCGCGCCGCGCACGTAGAGCATGCCGTTGATCGACGACGAGCCGCCCAGGGTGCGCCCGCGCGGCCAGTCGAGGCGCCGCTCGCCCGAGCCCTTCTCCGGCTCGGTCGTGTAGTTCCAGTTGACCAGCGGGTTGCGCAGCAGCGAGCGCATGCCGGCGGGAATGTGGATCATCGGGTACCAGTCGCTCGGACCGGCCTCGAGCAGGATCACCGAGGCACCGCTTTCCGAGAGGCGGGCGGCGACGGTGCAGCCCGCAGAGCCGGCGCCGACGACGACGTAATCTGCCTGCATGTGCGTTACTCCCTCATGCTCTTCCTCTTCCGGACCGCGAGCGTCCCGCTCGCTCAGGGTCATGAGCGAGCGGGACGCTCGCGGTCCGGAAGAGCATGATCAGATCGTCCCGACGCGCCTGTCGCGCGGCACGAAGTAGTCGGTGGGCGCGAGCTCGGGGTCTTCCTGCTCGAACATGTTCTGGACGTGGCGGGCGACGTCGGCCCTGAAAAGGCTGTGCGAGATCGCCTGGACCACACGCGTCGCGCCGACGAAGAGGCCCGGGATGTCGCCCGCCAGGGCGCCCTGGCTCATGATGCTGCCCCAGTTGAAGAGATGGATGTCGCCGAGCCGCGGCGTCGTGCCGGGCGTACGCTCTAGCATCTCGAAGCCGGGGCCGAGATAGGGATAGAGCGCCGCCTCCGGGTTGGCCTGCGCCTCGGCGGCCGGCCGGATGTCGCCCCACAGCTTCACGTTCGAGGCGAAGGCCGCGAGCTCCGACACACGCGACAGATCGACATCGAAGCCGGTTCCGAGCAACACGGCGTCGAAGCGTTCCGTGGACTTGGTCGTCTTCACGGTCACGCCGTCCTGCCCGACGATGACATCGGTCCACGGCTCGGCGAAGCGGAACGAGAAGCCGGGCAGCTTCTGGACGCGCAGCACCGATTCGTGCGGCGGCGGCGAGCCGGCCGACAGCATGTAGGTGTAGATCTTCCAGCGCCAGTCGTCGTCGAGCATGCCCTGGCCACGCTGGAAGCCGGGAAACGACACGCCCTTCGACTTGTTGACCTGCGGCAGGTGCTGGCGGCGGGCATAGCAGATCGCTTCCCGCGCGCCGGCCTCGAGCGCGGTCGCGGCATTGTCGATCGCCGTCGCCAGCACGCCCAGGATGCCGATGCGCTTGCCGGCCAGGCGATCGAAATCGATGTCCTCCAGCGTGTGATGAACGAGGCCGCGGCGCCGCGGATCGACTGGATCGAACGACGGGAATCGCGGCCAGCGGAAGCCGCCCGATCCGTCGCGGCCGTTGGCCATGACGACCTTGCGCGCCTGCACGATCTCGCCGTTCGACAGCCGCGCGCGCAGCAGGTCGCCGGCCGGCTCGAGCGACTGCAGGGCGAGGCCGTTCTCGACCTCGAGGCCGACGACCTCGCGCACCCACAGGAGATAGTCCAGCCAATCGAGGCGGGCGATCTTGTAGAGAGCGGCCCAGCCGTCGCGACCGTGCTGCGCCTCGTACCAGGCGCGGAAGGTGAGGCTGGGCACGCCGAGATCGGGGCCGGTCAGGTGCTTGGGCGAGCGCAGGATCGGCATGCGCGCCGTGGTGTTCCACGGCCCTTCCTTGCGGTGCGGGGCGCGCTCGATCACCCGGATGTTGCGGATGCCCTCGCGCAGCAGGCCCCAGCCGACGGTCTGGCCGCACATGCCAGCGCCTACCACCAGAACGTCGAGCACCCGCCGGCCGTCCGGGCCGGTGCGCTCGGGCACCCAGTTGGCCGGCGGATAGTTGAGCCGGGCGAGATCGTGCCGCGCCGCGTCGGCCAGCGCTGCCAGTCCCGCAGCGCGGCTGGCGATGGAATCCGCCTCGACAACACCGACCATGCGTGCTCTCACCCCTCACGGGTTCCATAGCAGGGCAATGCCAGGGAGAAAATGCCATGCGCGGTCGGCAGGTATTCATGGAAACGCTGGTGGCGCACGGTGTCGACCGCATCTTCGGCAATCCCGGCACCACCGAGAGCCCCTTGCTCGACTCGCTGCTCGACTATCCGCAGATCGAGTACATCGTGCACCTGCACGAGGGCGTGGCGGTCGGCGCGGCGAGCTTCTACGGCCAGGCGGCGGCCAGGACAGCGTTCGTCAACCTGCATGTCGCGCCGGGCCTCGGCAACGCCATCGGCATGATCTACGGCGCGCTCAAGAACAACACCGCCATGGTGGTCACGGCGGGCCAGCAGGACACGCGGCTGCGCCTGCGCGATCCCGTGCTCGGCCACGATCTCGCGGCGATGGCGGCGCCGGTCACCAAGTGGAGCGTCCAGGTCGAGACCGCCGACGAGCTCGGCCCGATCCTGCAGCGCGCCTTCAAGATCGCCAGCGAGGCGCCGGCCGGCCCGGTGTTCGTGGCGCTCCCGATCAACGTCATGGAGCAGGAGACCCAGGTGCCGCCCGGCCGGCCCGGGCAGGCCTTTGCCCGCAGCCGGCCCGACCCGGCCGGCATCGCCGCGATGGCGCAGCTGATCATGGCGGCGCAGAGCCCGGCCATCGTCGCCGGCGACGAGATCGCGCGGGCCGGCGCCGGTGAGGCCCTGGTGTCGCTGGTCGAGCGCATCGGTGCCGCGGTGTGGTTCGAGGGCCTGCGCGGTCGCAACAGCTTCCCGACCGAGCACCCGGCGTGGCGCGGCACGCTCGCCTTCGATGCGCCCGGCCTCGCCCGGCAATTCGCCGGCAACGACCTGGTGCTGATGGTCGGCGGGCCGTTCTTCGAGGAGGTGTGGTACGCGCCCGGCTCGCCCTTCGCGGCCGGCTGCAAGGTGCTGCAGATCGAATCGGCGCCGGCGCGGCTCGCCTACAATTTCGCGCTCGATGCCGGCGTGATCGCCGATGTCGGCGCGGCGCTGGAGGCGCTGGCCCAGGCCACCGGCGGCATCGACGCCGCGGCGGTGAAGGCGCGCCACGCCGCGCTCGCGGCCCAGAAGCAGGCCGAGGCGGCGTCGCAGAAGGCGCGCGTCGAGAAGGCGTGGGCGCGCACGCCGACCTCGATGGCGCGCGCCATGGCCGAGATCCGCGCCGGCGCGCCGGCCGACGCGATCGTCGTCGACGAGACCATCACGGCCAATCTCGACCTGTTCAAGACCTTCGCCTTCGACGGCCCCATGGACTACTTCAGCGGCCGCGGCGGCGGCATCGGCCAGGGCGTCGCCGGCGCGATCGGCGTGGCGGTGGCCGCGCCCGGGCGCCCGGTGCTGTGCCTGTCGGGCGACGGCTCGTCGATGTACTCGATCCAGGCCCTGTGGACGGCGGCGCACCACGACCTGCCGATCGTGTTCGTCATCCTCGCCAACCGCGAGTACCGCGTGCTGAAGCACAACATCGACGCCTACCGCCAGCGCTTCGACGTCAAGTCCAACAAGCCCTACATGCACATGGACCTGACCGGTCCGGTGCTGGGCTTCGTCGACATGGCCAGGGGCATGGGCATCGCCGGCACGCACGTGACGAAGGCCGACGACATCGCCCCTGCTATCGCCGATGCCTTCCGCTCCGGCAAGCCGCACCTGGTCGAGATCGAGATCGAGGGGAAGCGGTAAACGACTTCGCCCCTCAACGCGCTCATGAGGGCGGGGGAGAGGAGTATGAGGTGCCGCGACGGCGCGCCTCACCCCGCGAGCGCGCGCACCTTCGCCTGGTGGGCGCGGGCGGCGGCGGTGAGCATGGGGAGGTCGTTGCCGGCGAGCACGAGCTTCATGCCCTTGCCGATGTAGAGCTTCAGCAGGTCCTCGCCGTAGGCGCCGCCCATGCCGGCCCATTTGCCGTGCTTCGTGCACGCGGCGACCAGCGTGTCGGCGGCGGCCTGGATCTTGGCGTGGCCGTTCTCGCCCGGGATGCCGAGCTCCATCGACAGATCGCTCGAGCCCATGAGGAGGCAGTCGATGCCGGGCACCGCGGCGATCGCCTCGGCGTTCTCGACCGCCCTGGGCGTTTCGATCATCACCGTCACCAGCGTGTTGTCGTCCATCGCCCTGGTCATCTCGCCGAGCGGCATTGGGGCGTAGTCGAATTGCGCCTGGCCGCCGCCCACCGAGCGGTGGCCGCGCGGCGGGTAGCGCAGCTTGTCGGCGATCTCGCGCGCCTCCTCGGCCGTGTCGACGTGCGGGATGACCACGCCCAGCGCGCCGCCGTCGAGCACGCGGGTCGCCATGGTGAGCTCGCCATAGGGCACGCGCACGATCGGCGCGATGCCGGAATCCTGCGAGGCGGTGGCGATCTCGCACGCCGTCTCGATCGACATGGAGCCGTGCTCGAGGTCGAGGAACAGCCAGTCGAAGCCGGCCGCCTTCATCACCTTGATGATGTCGACGTTGCGCACCAGGCGGACGCCGATGCCGAGCGCCAGCTCGCCCTTGCGCAATCGTGCCTTGGCGGCGTTGATCGCCTGCGCCATGCTCTCTCCTCCACCTCGTTTTGCCACAGGCTAGACGCCATGACCTTCCATGTCGAACGAATCGATCACGTCGTGCTGCGCGTCCGCGATCTGCCGGCCATGATCCGCTTCTACGAGCAGGCGCTGGGCTTCAACGTCGAGCGCCGGCTCGACCGCATCAACCTGGTGCAGATGCGGGCCGGCGCCTCGATGCTCGACCTGATCCTGAGCGACGCGCGGGCGCCGGCGGCCGCGTCCGAGGCGCCGCCGTCGCAGTCGCAGGCGCCCAACATGGATCACCTCTGCTTCCGCATCGAGCCGTTCGACCGCGCGGCGATCGAGGCCCGCCTCGGCCCGCTCGGGATCGCGGTCGGCGAGACCTTCCAGCGCTACGGCGCCGAGGGCACCGGGCCGTCGGTCTACTTCCACGACCCGGAAGGCAACCAGATCGAGCTCAAGGGGCCGCCGGCTCCGGCGGGCTAGATCCTCGCATCGCCAGATCCTCGCATCGCCGGACCCTCGCATTGCCACTTGGCCATCGCACAGGATGTGTATAGCTTCGGGCCAAACGGGGACGAACCGAGGCGCCGTCAACGGCGCGAACCTGGGAGGAATTGAGTATGCGTAAGGGTCTGGCCATCGTGGCCGGGATGTTCGCCGCTGTCGCGGTCGCAGGTCCTGCCTTCGCCCAGAAGCAGGGCGGCACGCTCAAGGTCACGCATCGCGACAACCCGCCGAGCGCCTCGATCCACGAGGAGGCGACGATCTCGACGATCATGCCGTTCATGCCAGTGTTCAACAACCTCGTCGTGTTCGATCCCAAGGACAAGATCAACTCGCCCGACAACATCGTGCCCGACCTCGCCGAGAGCTGGTCGTGGAGCGCCGACAGGAGCAAGCTCACCTTCAAGCTGCGCTCCGGCGTCAAGTGGCACGACGGCAAGCCGTTCTCGGCCGACGACGTCAAGTGCACCTTCGATGCGCTGATCGGCAAGGACGACAAGACCAAGGACCTGATCCGCAAGAACCCGCGCCAGGTCTGGTACATGAACCTCAAGGAGACGACCGTGGGGTCGCCGACCGAGGTCACCTTCCATCTGGAGCGGCCGCAGCCGTCGTTCCTGTCGATGCTGGCCTCGGGCTACACGCCCGTGTACTCCTGCCACGTCGACGGCCGCGCCATGCGGTCCAAGCCGATCGGCACCGGCCCGTTCAAGGTGGTCGACTTCAAGCGCAACGAGTCGATCAAGCTCGCCCGCAACGCCGACTACTGGAAGAAGGGCCTGCCCTATCTCGACGGCATCGAGTTCAAGATCGTCCCCAACCGCAGCACCCGCGTGCTGGGCTTCGTGGCCGGCGAGTTCGACCTGACCTTCGATTCCGACATCACCTTCCCGCTGCTCAAGGACGTCAAGAGCCAGGCGCCCAACGCGGTCTGCATCGCGCGGCCCCAGAACGTGCGCTCCAACCTGATCGTCAACCGCGAGAAGGAGCCGTTCGACAACCCGAAGATCCGCGAGGCGCTGGTGCTGGCGATCGACCGCAAGCCGTTCAGCGACATCCTCGCCCAGGGCAATGACCTGGTCGGCGCCGCCATGCAGCCGCCGCCGGCCGGGGTGTGGGGCATGCCGGCCGACGAGCTCGCCAAGCTGCCGGGCTACGGGCCCGACACGGCCAAGAACGTCGCCGACGCGCAGAAGATCATGCAGAGCCTGGGCTACGGTCCCGACAAGCCGCTCAAGGTCAAGGTGGCGACGCGCAACATCGCCATCTACCGCGATCCGGCGGTCATCCTGATCGACCAGCTGAAGAAGATCTACATCGACGGCGAGCTCGACCCGATCGACACGACGGTGTGGTTCACCCGGGTCCAGCAGAAGAACTACCAGATCGGCCTCAACCTGACCGGCGCCGGCGTCGACGATCCCGACGTGATGTTCTTCGAGAATTTCTACAGCACGTCGAGCCGCAACTACACCGGCTACAGCAATCCCGAGGTCGACAAGCTGATCGTCCAGCAGTCGTCCGAATCCGACAAGGCCAAGCGCATGAAGCTGGTGGCCGAGATCGAGACCATCCTGAACAAGGACGCGGCCCGGCCGACCATCCTGCACAACGTCGCCAACACCTGCATGCAGCCCTTCGTCAAGGGGCTGACGCTGCAGGACAACAGCATCTACAACGGCTGGCGCTTCGAGAGCGTCTGGCTGGACAAGTAGGCGCGCCGGCAGCCCGGGGACAATCACGATGGGAGCCTACCTGACGCGGCGTGTGCTCCTGATGATCCTGACGCTGTTCGGGATGTCGGTGCTCATCTTCGTCATGCTGCGCCTCGTTCCGGGCAACATCGCCGACATCCTTGTCGACTCGGCCGGCATCGTCTCGGCCGAGGAGAAGGCCAAGATCGTCGGCGAGCTCGGCCTCGACCGGCCGATCTTCGAGCAGTACCTGCAATGGGTCGGCGGGCTGTTCCGCGGCGACCTCGGCTTCGCCTACGTCTCGGAGCGGCCGGCGATCGAGGAGATCGCCCCGCGCATCCCGGTCAGCGCCAAGCTCGCCCTGCTGGCGCTGATCTACTCGGTGATCCTCGGCGTGCCGCTCGGCGTCATCAGCGCGGTGCGCCAGAACACCGGCCTCGACTACTTCCTGCGCGTGATGAGCCTCAGCGGGCTGTCGCTGCCGTCGTTCTGGCTGGCGCTGCTCATCCTCATGGCGTCGGTCCAGTGGTTCGGCGTGATCCCCATCTACACCAACGAGCCGCGCAGCCTGCTCGACGAGATGCTGCTGCTGAGCGTCCCGGCGGCCGCCGTCGGATTCCGCAGCTCGGCGCTGATCATGCGGCTGACCCGCTCGTCGATGCTCGAGGTCCTGCGCCAGGACTACATCCGCACCGCCCGCTCCAAGGGCGCGTCGCAGACCTCGGTGAACTACCAGCACGCGCTGCGCAACGCCCTGCTGCCCGTCGTCACCATCATCGGCATCGAGGCGGCGTTCCTGATCGGGGGCCTGATCGTAACCGAAACGGTGTTCAACATCCCCGGCGTCGCCCGCTTCCTGGTCGAGGCGATCCTGTGGCGTGACTACCCGATCGTGCAGAACCTCGTGATGCTGATCGCCTTCATCGTCGTGACGGTGAACTTCCTGGTCGACATGGCCTACATGGCGCTCGACCCCCGCATCAAGTACGCAGACTGAGGGATCATGGCCAGCATCGACCATGACGCTGCACTCGCCCGCGCCGGCGCCAACGTCACCGGCTTCTGGAGCCAGGCCGCCCACCTGGCGCGGCGCTACCCGCTCGGCGCGGTCGGCGGGATCATCGTCATCGTCTTCGTGCTGACCGCGGCCTTCGCCAACGTCATCGCCCCGCTCGACCCGCTGTCGACCAACTCGAAGGCGTCGCTCGCCGCGCCCAGCGGCACCTTCTGGCTCGGCGCCGATTTCATGGGCCGCGACATGTTCAGCCGCATCGTCTACGGCGCCCGCATCTCGCTGGCCGTCGCCGCCGGCGCCACGGCGCTGGGCTTCGCCGCCGGGATCGTGATCGGGCTGGCCAGCGGCTTCCTGGGCGGCTGGTTCGACCTCGCGATGCAGCGCCTGATGGACATCATGCAGGCCCTGCCGCTGCTCGTCCTGGCGCTGGTCATGGCGGCCTCGCTCGGCCCCTCGCTCGAGAACACCATCATCGCCATCGCCGTCGCCCTGGTGCCCAACGTGGCGCGCGTCGTGCGCTCCAGCACGCTGTCGCTGCGCGAGCAGCCGTTCGTCGAGGCGGCGCGCGCGGTCGGCATGGGCGAGGTCCGGATCGCCGTCCGCCACGTGCTGCCCAACACCATGGCGCCGCTGATCGTGCTGGCGACGGCGCAGCTCGGCTCGGCCATCCTGACCGAGGCGTCGCTCTCCTTCCTCGGCCTCGGCATTCCCGAGCCCTACCCGTCGTGGGGCCGCATGCTGTCGGAGTCGGCCGCCGAGTACGTGCGCACGGCGCCCTGGCTGGTCGTCTTCCCCGGCGTCGCCATCAGCCTCACCGTGTTCGGCACCAACCTGCTGGGCGACGCCCTGCGCGACATCTTCGACCCGCGGGAGCGTACATGAGCGCTCTCCTCGAGGTCGAGGACCTCGGCACGTGGTTCTACACGCGGCAGGGCATCGTCAAGGCGGTCGACGGCGTCGACTTCGCGGTCGCCTCGGGCGAGACCCTGGCGATCGTCGGCGAATCGGGCTGCGGCAAGAGCATGACGGCGCTGTCGCTGATGCGCCTGATCCCCGAACCGCCGGGGCGCATCGTCTCGGGCGCCGTGCGACTCGCCGGCCGCGATCTCCTGAAGCTCAGCGAGGAGGAGATGCGGGGGGTGCGCGGCAACGAGATCTCGATGATCTTCCAGGAGCCGATGACCTCGCTCAACCCGGTGATGACCATCGGCAAGCAGATCGCCGAGGCGCTGATCCTGCACCGCGACATGGACCGCAAGGCGGCGCTCAAGCGCGCCGTCGAGATGCTCGACCTGGTGCGCATCCCCGAGCCCGGGCAGCGCGCCAAGGAGTATCCGCACCAGCTGTCGGGCGGCATGCGCCAGCGCGCCATGATCGCCATGGCGCTCGCCTGCAATCCCAAGGTGCTGATCGCCGACGAGCCGACGACGGCGCTCGACGTCACCATTCAGGCGCAGATCCTCGAGCTGATCGTCGAGCTGCAGCGCGAGTTCGGCGCCGCCGTCATCCTGATCACCCACGACCTCGGCGTGGTCGCCGAGACGGCGCGCCGCGTCATCGTCATGTACGCCGGCCGCAAGGTCGAGGAGGCCGAGGTCGGCGAGCTGTTCGGCCGGCCGATGCATCCCTACACCGTGGGCCTGCTGGCCTCGATCCCGCGCCTCGACCTGATGCGCGGCGAGGTCGAGCGCGTCGGCCAGCGCCTGCAGGAGATCCCCGGCATCGTGCCGCCGCTGTTCGACCTGCCCGACGGTTGCGCCTTCGCGCCGCGCTGCGAGCGCGCCGACGACCTGTGCCGCCGCGAGCGCCCGTCCTACCAGGAGAAGCGGCCCGGCCACTGGGCCGCCTGCTGGCACAGCGATGGTTGAGGGCCTCATGCGCCGGCAGCGTGCCACTCCTCATTCTCCTCCCCAGCTTCGCTGGGGAGGTGTCCGCGTCTTCGCGGACAGAGGGGTCATGAGCAACGGGGCTGGGGCTCATGACCCCTCCGTCGCCGTAAGACGGCGACACCTCCCCAGCCTTGCTGGGGAGGAGCATGAACATCGCGCCTCCAGCCGAGCCATGCCATGACCGCCGCCGGCGCCAACACCCCCGTCGTCGCGGTCGAGGACCTCAAGAAGCACTTCCCGGTGCGCAAGGGACTGCTGCGGCGCACCGTCGGCCATGTCTACGCGGTCGACGGCGTGAGCTTCTCCATCGGCGTCGGCGAAACGCTCGGCCTGGTGGGCGAGAGCGGCTGCGGCAAGACCACGGCGGGCCGCGCCGTGCTGCGCCTGATCGAGCCGACGTCGGGCAAGATCGAGGTCGGCGGCACCGACATCACGCAGCTCGGCAAGGCCGAGATGCGGCCCTACCGCCGGCAGATGCAGATCATCTTCCAGGACCCGTTCTCCTCGCTCAACCCGCGCATGACCGCCGGCGACATCGTCGGCGAGCCGCTGCTGGTGCACGGCGTCGCCAACCGGCGCGAGCGCGAGGAGCAGGTCGCCGCCCTGTTCGCCCGGGTCGGGCTCAGGCCGGCGCAGATGAGCAATTTCCCGCATCAGTTCTCGGGCGGCCAGCGCCAGCGGATCGGCATCGCCCGCGCGCTGGCGCTCGGCCCCAAGCTGATCGTCGGCGACGAGCCGGTGTCGGCGCTCGACGTCTCGATCCAGGCCCAGGTGATCAACCTGCTGCAGGACCTGCAGCGCGAGCGCCAGCTCTCCTACCTGTTCATCTCGCACAACCTCGCGGTGGTCGAGCACATCAGCCACCAGATCGCCGTGATGTATCTCGGCCGCATCGTCGAGCACGCCGATACGCGCACGATCTTCACCCGGCCGCAGCATCCCTACACCGAGGCGCTGCTGTCCGCCGTGCCGGTGCCCGACCCGGCGATCCGCCGCCAGAAGCGGGTCCTCCAGGGCGACGTGCCGAGCCCGGTCAAGCCGCCGCCCGGTTGCCACTTCCACACCCGCTGCCCCTACGCCGTGGCCCGCTGCAAGGTCGAATCGCCCCCGCTCCGCGAAATCGCCCCGGGGCACAAGGTGTCCTGTCATTTGCGGTGACTCTTTCCCCTCCCACGCTTCGCGTGGGAGGGGAAAGAGTGCCGTTGCTTGTGGTGCTTTTCTCCTCCCTACGCGAAGCGTGGGGAGGTGTCCGCGTAGGCGCTGTTTACAGCGCCATTAGCGGACGGAGGGGTCATGGGCGACGCGGCGTTCGTCCACCCGAGAATCATGAATCATGATCGTGAATTGACGCGGATACCTGGGGCTCATGACCCCTCCGTCCGCTTTGCGGACACCTCCCCGGCGATGCGCCGGGGAGGGGAAGGATGACGTCGTTTGCGGTGGCTCTTTCCCCTCCCCACGCTTCGCGTGGGGAGGGGAAACTTGTGATATGACTCCCCCCAACGGGAGGTCACGAGCGTCATGGCGGACTGGGATTATGTGATCGTGGGCGGCGGCTCGGCGGGCTGCGTGCTCGCCAACCGGCTGAGCGAGGATGCCAACGTCAAGGTCCTGCTGCTCGAGGCCGGGCCAGCCGACAAGTCGATGTGGATCGACGTGCCCGCCGGCTTCACCAAGCTGCTCAACCACAAGACCTTCAACTGGAACTTCGAGATGGAGGCCGAGGACAACGTCAAGGGCCGGCGCATCCCGTGCCCGCGCGGCCGGACGCTCGGCGGCTCGAGCTCGATCAACGGCATGCTCTACGTGCGCGGCCAGCCGCTCGACTACGACACCTGGGGCCAGCTCGGCAACCGCGGCTGGTCGTACTCGCAGGTGCTGCCCTACTTCAAGAAGTCGGAGAATTTCGAGCGCGGCGGCGACGACAGCCGCGGCAAGGGCGGCCTGCTGAACGTCGCCGACATGTGCGACACCCACGAGCTGTGCGACGCCTTCATCGATGCCGCCGCCGCCTTGGGCTACCCGAAGAACAAGGACTACAACGACGGCAACCAGGAAGGCTTCGGCTACTACCAGGTGACCATGAAGAACGGCAAACGCCAGTCGACGGCGCGCGCCTTCCTCGACCCGGCGCGCAGCCGCCCGAACCTGTCGATCGAGACCGACGCCCTGGTGAGCCGGGTCGTCCTCGAGGGCAAGCGCGCGGTCGGCGTCGCCTATACCGTGCACGGCCAGGCGCGCGAGGCGCGGGCCGGCCGCGAGGTCATCGTGTCGTGCGGCTCGGTGCAGTCGCCCGGCGTGCTCGAGCATTCCGGCATCGGCCAGCCCGAGCTGCTGAAGCGCTACGGCATCGAGGTCCGCCACGAGCTGAAGGGCGTCGGCGAGAACTACGGCGATCACTTCGCGCCGCGCATGAACTGGCGCGTCAAGCTGCCGATCACGCTCAACGAGCAGACCCGCGGCCTCAGCCTCGTGAAAGAAGTCATCAAGTACTACACCACCGGGCGCGGCGCGCTGGCGCTCACCGCCGGCGTGGTCTACGGCTTCGTGCGCACCCGGCCCGGCCTCGACTCGCCCGACATGCAGTTCCACATGGCGCACGCCAGCTACGACACGGCGGCGAAGCGGCTGCTCGAGAAGGAGCCGGGCATGACCGTCGTGATCGGCCAGTGCCGGCCCGACTCGCGCGGCTCGATCCACATCAAGTCGGCGACGCCCGGCGTCGAGCCGGCGATCCGGCCGAACTTCCTGTCGGCCCAGATCGACCGCGACGCCACGGTCGCCGGCATGCAGATTGCCCGCAAGATCGTCTCCCATCCGTCGCTGGAGCGATACATCGCCTTCGAGAACAACCCGGGCAAGGACGTGAACACCTACGACGAATGGCTCGACTTCGCCCGCCGCAACGGCCAGACGACCTACCACGTGGTCGGCACCTGCAAGATGGGCAGCGACCCGATGGCGGTGGTCGACGACCGGCTGCGCGTGCACGGCATTGCCGGCCTGCGCGTGATCGACGCCTCGATCATGCCGACCGTGCCGTCGGGCAACACCAACGCGCCGACCATCATGGTGGCCGAGAAGGGCGCCGACATGATCAAGGAGGACGCCCGGGCCGGCCTCAGGCAGGCGGCCTGAGCGTGGAACGGGGAGGAAGCCTCGGCACGCGGGCTTCACCAAGAGACCAGAGGGGATAGCGATGAGAGTGTTCAGGTCGTTCGTCGTCGCCGCGGGGCTGGCTGCCGCCCTGACCGCCTGCGCGAGCACGCCGCCCAGCAACGAGCAGATGCTGCAGCAGGCCGGCTTCAAGGCGATCCCGATCAAGACGTCGGCGCAGCAGGCCTCGTTCGCCGGCATGACCCCGCATCAGCTCACGCGCACCACCTACAAGGGCAAGGCGGTCTGGGTCTATCCCGATCGCGACCACTGCAACTGCCTCTACATCGGCAACACCGCCGCCCGCACGGCCTACATGAAGCACGCCTACTCGCTGCTGGTCGGCCAGGCGGTGACCAACAAGATGGAGGACGACCCCTACTGGCCGACCGCCGAGATGAACTCGCTCGACTGGGACGCCTGGGGCGACCCGGAGGCCTACGGGCTTTACGTGAACTGACCTTTTCCTCCCCAGCTTCGCTGCTTCGGAGTGGACGCATCCAAGCTGGTACTTCTACTTGCAGATCGGGATGGAGGTCGCCTTGTTGAGTCCTCTCCGCCCGCGTAAGCGGGGGAGAGGAAGGGGCCCCGCGCATAGCGCGGGGGAGGAGAGGTGGGTGGATGCCGCCAGCACCCGAACCAAGCGAGCGCGCGCGACCTTCGCCGCCGCTGCACGCCTCGCGAATAAGTCAGCTCCTGGGTGGCGCCCCATGACCCACCTCTCCTAGCCTCTCCCCCCGCTACGCGGGCGGAGAGGAACACGAGGCTTTGCATTTTCTTCGCCCGCGTCAGCGGGAGAAACGCGAGTTGTGTCCACTCCGTAGCAGCTTCGCTGGCGAGGAGCAGGGGATCACCCACCCAGCAGAGCCGGCGCCGCCTTGATCTCCTGGCGCTCGACCTTCTTCACGATCTCGGTCAGCTTCGCATGGGTGGGGGCGGGGACGCCGATGTAGGTGCCGCGCTCGGCGATGTAGCCGTTCATGAACTCGATCTCGGTGCGGCGGCCCTTGCGGATGTCCTGGGCCATCGACGGGCGCTGGATGTCGGCACGCGGGTTGGGGTTGGTGTTGGAGCCGGGGCGCAGGATGGCCTCGACCTCGTCGAGCGCCTCCTTGTCGCCTTCCGACGCCCTGGCCAGAGTCTCGGGCTCGAACTTGCCGATCTTCTCGATGTGGTAGCCGAGCGCCTGGCCGACCCGCACCGCCTCGCCGCCGAGCTTGATCGAGAAGCGGCGGATCGCGTCGTTGCGGTCGCAGTCGCTGCCAGTGAGGCCGGTGGCGGCCGACACGCCGTTCTTCATGCCGTTCTGGCAGAGCTTGGACCAGCGCTCGCCCCACAGGTTGGTCGTGGTCTTGGCGCTGTCGATGCGGCCCACCATGTCGCGCAGCTCCTCGACGCGGCTGGTGATGCGGCCATGGACCTCGCCGACCCGGAACACGGTGTGCTTGTCGCCGCCTTTGGCGACGGTGCGGCGGATGCGGGCGGGCTCGAACATGTCGACCGAGATCAGCGAGGCGATCATGCCCACCGTCTTGCCCCAGCCGACGACGCCGGCGATGCGCTCCTCGTTCAGGCAGTTCTGCAGCGACACGACATAGCCGTCGGGCGCCAGGTACTGCTTGATCAGCGCGGTCGCCCATTCGGTGTCGTAGGACTTCATCGACACGAAGGCGATGTCGATCGGCTTCTGGCGCGACAGGTCCTGCATCTCGGTGAGATGCATGGTCCTGGCGTTCCTCACCGTGATCTTCTCCTCCGGCGTGACGCCGTCGAGCTCCAGCCCGTTCCTGCGGATGGTCTCGATGTTCTCCGGCCAGAAATCGATCAGGGTGACGTCCTCGCCCGTGTGGGCGAGCCAGCCGCCGACATAGCCGCCCAGCGCGCCGACGCCGACGACCGCAATACGCTTGCCCATCTTCTCCTCCTCAGGCTGCCGGCAGCTTGGCGAGGAACGCCTCGACCGCCTTGTTGAACAGTTCGGGTTGATGCAGGTTCGCGGCATGGCCGGCGTCGGGAATGACCACCTTGGCCGCTCCCTTGATCTTTGCCGCCATGTAGTCGGTGGCGGCCAGGAAGTTGGTGTCGTTGGCGCCGACCAGCACCAGCGTCGGCACGGCGACCTTGTCGAGCGACTGGATCACCCGGTCGTTGTCCTGGGCCAGCATGCCGAGCGCGGCGCGGGCGAGGCCGGAGGCGTCGCGATGGCGCGTCAGCCTGACCTCGTCGGACGAGTTGAGCGCCGCCAGCCCGTTGGCCTCGAGATTGGCGGCACGCTGCTTCGCCGTCTCGTTCCACTTGGCGCGGGCCTCGTCCTTCTTGAAGCCCGGCCCGGTGTCGAACAGCATCAGCGCGCGCACCCGTTCGGGATGGCTGGCCGTGAAGGCGAGCGACATGTAGCCGCCGAGCGACAGGCCGGCGATGATCGCCTTGTCGGCACCGGCGAGATCGAGCAGCGCCTTCATGTCGCCGACCGTGAGCGCCTCGGAATAGCGGCTCTGGTCGGCCGGATAGTCGCTCTCGCCGTGTCCGCGCATGTCCCACACGATCACGCGGTAGCGATCCTTCAGGGCGGCGATCTGGCCGTCCCACATGCGCGCCGTCGAGCTGTAGCCGTGGCTCAGCAGCAGCACCGGGCCGCTTGTGCCGTGGACCTCGTAGTGGATCCCGACTCCGTCACGATCGAGCCTGGGCATGGTTCCTCCGGTGGTTACACCTCCCCCGTCATCGGGGGAGGTGGCCCGCAGGGCCGGAGGGGGAAGGCCACAGTCGGGATTCATGAAATTCCGACGTCGGAATCATCGGGACCTCGACTGGGGCTTTTCCCCCCCCCCCCCTGGCGGGGGCACCTCCCCCGTAAGACGGGGGAGGAAAATGAAAGTGCGATCTCCTCACCGCGCCACCCGAGGCTCCTTCGCCGCACGCTCGCGATAGGCGTCCGCGTCCTCGGCGAGCAGGAGACGGTCGGCCAGCAGCGCGGCCACCACGGCCTCGACCCTGGCCCGGTAGTCGGCGGCACTCGCGTAGCGCTCGGCGATCGACGGGCGCGGATCGCCCGCGGCCTGTCGCGCTGCCGCATCGGCGGCAAAGGGCAGGCAGCTGCCGTCGCGGTCGGCCAGCTCGCCGGCGGGGTAGGGCGGCTTGTACTCGTTCCAGCCGGTGTAGGTGGCGAGCGGCACGGCGATGTCGGGCAGGCGGATGCCGTCCGCCTCGTTGCCGTCCGCATCGACCTTGCACACCAGGGTGCGATAGGCGCTGGCCGGCGGCGTCGGGCTCACCCAGTCGCCCGGCGGTGCCACCTGGTTGGTGACCTTGACCACCGCGGCGCCCGGAACGGCGGGAAAGCCGGTCTCGGCTGCCTCGACCAGGGTCCCCGCCGTCAACGTCGGCACGCGGCTCGCCGGCGGCGCCTGGCCGGAGACCACCCACGCGTCGAGCGCCAGCAGCAGCGCACGCACCGCCGGCATGGGGTTGTGCGGGTTGCGCGGATTGACGTTGGGACCGGGATCGGTCGTCGCCCCGGCGCGGCCGCCATGCTGCGTTCCCGCGATCATGTAGACGCGCGAGTTGTCGGGCAGCGCCACGTCGACCGTGCCGAGCGGGTCGGTGTGCAGGAGCGAGGCGCCCTTCTGCCAGTACTCGGTCGAGGTGTTGGTCTCGATCAGCAGGGGATCGCTGCCGTCGCCGCGCAACAGCGAGCCCGTCTTGCCCGTCAGGGGATCGCTCTGAACCGCGGTCGAGAACGGGAACTCGTTCTCGGGGAAGAAATGATCCTCGTGCTGCGTGCCGGTTCGTGCCGGCTGGCCGAACGGCGTATTGAAGAAGATGCGGCCGACGCCGGCGATGTGCGAATGGATGCCGTCGAAGACCTTCCTGCCCTGCTCGTCGCGATTGAAGCCTTCGGAGACGTGGTTGCGCAGATAGCGGCCGGCCTGCGAGAATCCGATCGCCAGCGCGTGGCTGATCGGCCCGCCGGTGACCGCGCGCGCCGCCGCGTCGTAGCGCAGCCAGCTCACCACGTCGCGGGTCGCCGCGAAGCCCAGGCCCAGCACCTTGGGGTTCGTGGCCTCGTAGTGAAGCTCGTAGATCCAGCCCGGCCTGGGCTTGTCGGCCAGCTTGACCGAGCGGGCGTCGACGAACGACCACTGGTCCGGCGGCAGCGCGCGCGGCGCGTCGCCGGCGCGCTCGCGCACCGTCAGCCGCGCCCGCTCCTGCTCGAGGCTCGCCGCCGCATAGGAGAGCTTGAAGGCCTCCAGCGCGCCGCCGCGCGTGCCCGAGACGAACTCGTCGCGCACCTTCTGCACGATCGGCTTGCCGCCGTCGGTCGCGACCGGCGCGGTGAGGCCGAGACCCATGTTGGCGCGCGGCGCGTCGGGGTCCCAGCCCGACCACACGACGGTGTAGCCCTGGCGCAGCGGGAAGCCGTTGCCGACGTCGGCCATCGTCCTGGGGTCGTTCACGCCCTGCGGGCCGTCGGCGATGTTGCCGAACAGCATCTTGCGGCCGCGGTTGTTGACCTCGTAGAGGATCCGCCCGTTGCCCCTGGCCGGATCTGCGGGCCTCAGGATGAAGATGTCCGTCGTGTACTCGACCTTGCCGTCCGCATTACGCGGCGCCTTGTCGATCAGGGCGATGCCGCTGTTGCCGGGCGCGGTGGGATCGACCGCGCCCCTGGCCTTGCCGATGACGCGCTCGTAGGCGCCGACCGCACCGAAGGAAGCGCCGTCGGCCAGTGGCTCGACGCGCTCGATCTCGAGGGAAATAAGCACTTACGAGGGCGCCTTCTGAACCTCTTCCGGCGGGAAGTTCAGCTCGACGCCGACGCCGTCGGGATCGTACAGGAAGATCTGGCCGGCGCCGGTGCGCGGCACGATTTGCTCGCGGAACTTCACGTTCCGCGCCTGCAGCCGCTGGCGTACGCCGGCCAGGTCGGTGGCGGCGAAGGCGATGTGATCGAAGCGGCCGGTGTCCTCGAACTTCCTCTCGCTCCCGCGCACGGTGATGCCCTCGCGCGGCACGCGCGGGCCCAGCAGGTGCACGGTCGCGACGCCGCCGGAATAGAGCCAGTAGCCCGGGAAGCCGAGCGGCGGGCGGTCGCCGTTCTCCAGACCCAGGACGTCGCAGTAGAAGTCCTTGGTGCGCTCCAGGTCGGAGGGCTCGATGGTGTAGTGCTGCAGGACGCCGAGCGGCATGACGCGTCTCCCGATCAGACGAAGGTGAAGTCGGCCTCGGCGCCCATCATCCAGGCGCCGACGGTCTCGAAGTGGGACAGCCGTCCCTGGAGCTGCTGCGTGACGGTGTGGATGTCGCGGAAGCGCCGCTCCAGCGGATGGCTCTCGAAGATCGCCGTCGCGCCGGCGGCGTTGTAGGCGAAGTCGACCGCCTCGCGCGCCTGGTGGATGGCATTGGTCGAGGCCATGCGGATGGCGAGCCGCTGCTCGAGCGAGAGCTTGCCGCCGGCCGAGATGTCGCGCCAGATCCCGGCCACGGTCTGCAGCAGGAAGGCGCGCGCCGAGCCGATCCCGACCTCGGCCTGGGCGAGCTGGGTCTGCACAACGGCGCTGTCGCGGATCGGGCTCTTCTTGCCGCGCGGGATCTTGTTCTTCGCCACGTCGACGAAGCTGTCGAGCGCGCCCCGCGCGATGCCCAGCGCCACGCCCGAGAAGCCGACCTCGTAGCAGGTCATCGCCGACATGCGGTAGAGCGGTCCGGTCTCGCGGCATTCGCGCTCGAAATCGCGGGTGATCGAGTACCCCGCCGGCACGAAGTGATGGTTCAGCGCGAACTGGTCGCTCGCCGTGCCGCGCAGGCCGACGACGCTCCAGATGTCGGTCCATTCGACGTCGTTGCTGCGGACGAGGAACGTGCGCTCGACCTGCCGACCTTCGTCGTCGAGCTCGGGCGTGCTGCCGTCGGCCTGCCAGATCGGGCAGTGCGCGCCGAGCCAGGTGGCGTGCCGCCCGCCCGAGGCGAAGGCCCACGTGCCGGTGACCCTGTAGCCGCCCTCGCACGCGATCGCCCTGACCCTGGGGCCAGGCCCCCAGGCCAGCACGGCGCGCGGATCGTCGCCGAAGATCGCCTGCGCCACCAGCAGGTCGAGATAGGCCGCCGACATGGCGCAGCCGCCGGCCTGGCTCAGGCACCAGGCGGTGCTGGCGTCGGCCCGCGCGATCGTCTCGATGCAGCGGAAGAAAGTGACGGGATCGGTCTCGATGCCGTCGGCCGAGCGCGGCAGCAGCAGGCGGAACAACCGTGCCTCGTGCAGCCTGTCGAGCAGCGCCGGCGGCAGGCGCCGGCCCTCCTCGATCTCGTCGGACAGGGCTTCGACGACGGGCCGCAGTTGCTCGGCGCGCGCGATCAGGGCCGGATCGCCGGCGAGGTCGACGGTAGACGGGTTCGTCGCATCCAAGGTCAACGCACTCCAATTTGCGCAGCGGCCAGCGCCGGCTCGCCGGCGCACGGTCGATCTGCCTGCTCGATCTGCTCCCGGTCTCGGGCTTGCGGAAACAATAGACACGCCGGCCGCCGGGAACCAGCCGTGCGCGCCTGGCGCCCGGCTGCGAGAGGCTACGCCCCCGCCTGCGAGGGTGCCAAGCCTAAGCCGGTCGCGGGTTTGCCCGTCGAAACGGCCGCTGTAGCGCAGATGTCGCGCGTGCCAATCGCGCAGGCGTACAGACCTCATCCTGAGAGCCTGTGACTTTTTCGACAGGTACTGCGAGCACGCGACGAGCGTGAAAGGAAAGGTCCCTCGCTGCGCTCGGGATGACATCGAGGGTGTTGCTACAAAGGTGATGTCATCCCGAGCGCAGCGAGGGACCTTTCCTTTCTCCGTCGCACAGGCGGAGGCAACAGCGCCGAAACAAGTCACATCCTCTCAGGATGAGGTGGTCGCAGAGCGAGAACATGAGGATCGAGACTTCTCGCGCTTTGGCTCGGGCCATCTCGACCTGTTAGTAATCGAGGAAGCCTGCGACCACGATTGGGGAGACGCCATCATGAACTGGACCGACCGCCGCAAGCGCTTCCGCGCGATCCTCGAGGGCGAGCGCTGCGTCCATCCCGGCTCGGTGTTCGATCCGATCTCCGCCCGCATCGCCGAGGATCTCGGCTTCGAGCTCGGCATGTTCGCGGGCTCGACGGCGTCCCTCACGGTGCTGGGCGCGCCCGACCTGATCGTGCTCACCCTGTCGGAGTTCGCCGGCCAGGCCTACCGCATCAACCGCGCCGGCAACCTTCCGCTGATGGTCGACGCCGATCACGGCTACGGCAATGCGCTGAACGCCAAACGAACCGTCGAGGAGCTGGAGACGGCGGGCGTCGGCGGCCTCAGCCTCGAGGACACCGACCTGCCGACGCCGTTCGGCACCGACAAGCCGCGCCTGATTTCGATCGCCGAGGGAGTCGGCAAGATGAAGGCGGCTCTCGCCGGACGCCAGGATCCGGCTCTGTGCATCGCCGGCCGCACCAGCGCGATCGCGATCAGCGGGCTGGACGACGCCATCGCCCGCGGCCAGGCCTACGAGCAGGCCGGCGTCGATGCCCTGTTCTTCGTCGGCGTCCGCACCCGCGCCGAGCTCGATGCACTCTCCGCCGCGACCCGCCTGCCGCTGATCCTGGGCGGCGTGTCGGGCGAGCTCACCGACCGCGACTACCTCGCCGCGCGCCGGGTCCGCATCGCCCTGCAGGGCCATCAGCCGTTCGCCGCCGCGGTCAAGGCCATCCACGACACGCTGAAGGCGCTGCGCGACGGCACGCCGCCCGGCAAGCTCGCCGGCATCGCCGACGCCGAGCTGATGAAGCGCGTCACCCGCGACGCCGACTACACGCGCTGGACGAAGGAATTCCTCTCGTAGGCGGTTTCCAGGCGAGCTGCCTGTACCTGTCGGGCAGGATCATTCGAGGCGCATCGGCTCGGCGGGGCGAGCAACGCCGGCCGATCCAAGCGCCTCGACATCGGCATTGGTGAGCCCGATTTCCCGGCTTGCTTCCGAGAGGGCCGTGCCGAGCCGCAGTCGGCCCTCGGGGCGCACGGCGGCTTCCAGGATGGCGCGCATTTCCGCTTCAGTGCTGCGATTGTGCTGCGCTGCTCTGACCTTGAGGGCGCGGTGCGCCTCGTCGGAGAGGTTGCGGATGGTGACGGCGGCCATGATGACTTCTCCCGTGGCTTGGCTGCGACGCGTAGGCCAGGCGCGTTCCTGGCAGAAGGCTGCTGCTCAAGCTGCCCGCAGCCGAACCTGGACCCTGCTCCCGGTCGCTTCGGCGTAGCGCAACAGGGTCTTGGTGCTGGGAAGCGTTTGACCGCTCTCCAGGCGAGCAATCGTTGATTGGCTGGTCCCCATGCGGACGGCCAGCTCGGCCTGGGAAAATCCGGCTCGCCTGCGAGCACGCAGCAACTCGGCGGCAATCTCGAACTCCGGCGCGAGCGCGTCGTACTCGGCCTTGACCTTCGGGTTGGCGAGCAGGCGCGTCTTCAGCTTCTCGAACGGGATCGTCATACAATGTCTTCCGCGAGGGCGGCGATCTCGGCGGCCACGATCTCGTTCAGAATTTCGACACGCCAAGTCGCCTCATACGTGTATCTTATTCTTGCGATTGAGCCAAGCGCCCGTTGCCCGCTCACCGCTGCAGCGGGCGTCCCGCCATCTCCGGCATGCGCAGCGTGGCGAGCAGGGCCAGGAAAGCGGTCGCCATCATGTACCAGGCCGGCGCGAAATCGTCGGCGGTGCGGGCGACCAGCCAGGTCGCGACCCACGGCGCCGTGCCGCCGAACAGGCCGAGGCAGAGATTGTAGGCGATGCCGCCCGCGCTGCAGCGCACGCGCGCCGGCACCAGCTCGACCATGACCGCGATGGTGAGCGACCAGCCGACGCCGTTGATCAGGGCGAAGCTCATCTGGGCGAAGACCACCCAGGCGAGGCTCGGCTGATGCATCGCCCACCACAGCGGCCACGAGGCCGCGAGCCCGCCGAGGGCGACGAGCAGCATCAGCGGCCGCCTGCCGTAGCGGTCGGCGAGATGGCCGGCGCAGGGCGCGACGACGACCTGCAGCGCCAGCGCCAGCGTCGTGATGTCGAGCGCCTGGGCGGTCGAGAAGTGCATCCGCTCGACCAGCCAGGACGAGGCATAGACGAAGCACATGTAGAAGGTGACGGCGACCGGCAGCACCAGGCAGACGATCATGCCGATCGCGCGGTAGTGGTGGCGCAGCGCCTCGACCACCGGCAGCGCCGATTTGCCTTCCGCCGGCGGCGGCGACTCCGACAGGCTGCGGCGCGTCACCAGGACATGGACGGCGATCACGGCGCCGAGGAGGAAGGGGATGCGCCAGCCCCAGTCGGCCATCGCCGCCTCGCCGAGCACGGTGCCGACCAGGGCGCCCACGCCCGAGCCCAGCAGGAAGCCGAGATTGCAGGCCGCCATCACCCAGCCGCCGACCAGTCCGCGCCGGCCCGCCGGCGCCTGCTCGACCAGCAGCACGGCCGAGGTGCCGTACTCGCCGGCCACCGAGATGCCCTGCAGGGCGCGCAGCACCAGCAACAGCACCGACGCGGCGGCGCCGATCTCGGCATGCCCGGGCAGCACGGCGATGCCCAGGGTGGCGGTCCCCATCAGCGCCATCGACAGGGTGAGGGTGGGCTTGCGGCCGATGCGATCGCCGAGATGGCCGAACAGCACGCTGCCGAGCGGCCGCGCGAAATAGCCCACCGCCATGGCGCCGTACGCCGCCAGCAGCGAGGTCACGGGATCGCCGGAGGGAAAGAACACCTTGCCGATCAGCGGCGCCATGAAGCCGTAGACGGCGAAGTCGTACCACTCGAGGACGTTGCCGACGGCGCCGGCATAGACCTGCCTGTGCTCGAGTCGCTGGCTCGTCAACCGCTCTCCCCCGATCCTCGGGCATCCCGTTGCCGTGCCCGCGATGCGGCCCTCGCCGGGGGCCGCAGGCTGTCTACGGGCGCAGGGCGGCGCGTTCAAGCAGCGGGTGTAACGCGAGCCGTCCGGCTCTCAGGTCGACGCCTGTGATGGCCCGGCGCCGACCAGCGTCCCGCAATGCAGGCACTTCGGCGTGAACGGGTTTCGCCGCGTCCAGGTCCACCAGAAGAAGCGCCCGCACCGGGGACAGCGAAAGGCGGCCATCCAGAGCATCGACCACGCGAGCAACGCCATCCACGTGCCCGCGACCGAGACCTGGATCGGGCCTTCGGGGAAGAGGCGGACGGCACCCACGACCGGCAGGCAGGCGAGGACGAGCATGCCCAAGGTCCATCGTCTCGTGCGCAGGCTGCGCCACGCCGCTGCGTAGCGCTCGCGCTCGACCTCGCCCGGAGCGGCCGAACCACCGTCTGTCGCCATGGATCGACTATCGTCGCGCCCTCCTGCGCCGTCCACTGTCGCCGACCAGGGGATGCGGCGTGGCCGAGAGAACGACGCTCCGGGCCGTGCTAAGGTCGGCGTCGGGACCCACCCCACCGGAAGGCCGCCCCGAGGACGCCATGCCCCGCCCGCTTGCGCCCGATATCGCGCCGACGCGGCGCCTGCGGCATCCTGAGCGCCTGCTGGTGCTGCTGGCCGCTGCGGTGCTCGCGATGGCGATCGTGGTCTCGATCGTCGTGCTCGTGGCGACCGACGAGCTGGGCTGGGGCGCGCCGCGCTGGACCTATTTCCTCTATCTCGGCGGTCTCGTGGCGGCGGGCGCGCTGCTGGTGCGCAGGCCGCGACTCGCGGCGGTCGCGCTGGGGCTCGCGACGGTCGACCTGTGCCTGGGCATCGGATCGCTGTGCCTGAGCAGGGCCGGGCTGGCCCACAGCGCCCTGCTGCCGGGCCGCTACGACGATCCGCCGCGCTTTCAGTGGCATCCGCTTCTGCAGGCGGTTCCGATCCCGTCGATCCAGCGCAGGGTCGTTCATCTCAGCATCGGGCACAGCCGCGAAGGCACCCGCGGTCGCGACTACACCCCGGCGGAGCTGGTCGGCCGTACCGTGATCGCGGCCTTCGGAGGGTCGACGACCTACGGCATCAGCGTCAGCGACGACGAGACCTGGGCGAGCAGGCTCGAGACGAAGCTCGGGAGCGATCGCTTCGCCGTCATCAATCACGGCGTGCCCGGCTACACCACGGTCGAGCACCTCGTGCAGACCGCCTTCTATCAGGTGCGCTTCGGGGCGGAGCCTCGATGCGCGATCTACTACGTGGGCTGGAACGACCTGCGCAACGCCCACCTGCGCGGCCTCGATCCGGGCTACGCGGACTTTCACCTGCCGTCCCAGGTCGACGGCCTCCAGGTGCGGCGCATCGGCGGCACGACGGCCTTCGTCTCGCCGGCATTCAGCCTGCTGGTGCGGGCGGCCAGCCTGTGGATCGACACGGCGCGCCGTCCCGTCCAGCCGGTCGGCGATGGACGCGAGGGCCCGGATCGCGCCTTCGAGGAGGTCTTCCTCCGCAACGTTCGGGCGATCTCCGCCATCAACCGCTCGCGCGGGATCACGACGATCTGGATCGGCCAGGTCCTGAACGAGGCGCGCTACGCCGACGACGCGGTCGACGGCTGGCTGCCGCTCCTGCGCAACAGGGACGTCCTGCCCCAGCTCAGGCACCTGCTGGGCCGCCTGCGCGCCGCGGCCGACGCGCTCGGCGACGTCTACGTCGACGTGCCGGCCGCCGCCTTCGGGCCGGCCGACTTCCGCGACAACGGCCATTTCCTTCCCTCGGGCTCGCGGCTGTTCGCGCGACTCGTCGCCCCGGCGGTCGGACGGGCCTGCCGATAGCGCCGCCGGTTCCTGCACGCGTTCCATCTCGTTGCTGACCGCCATCCTGATTGCCGGGTTATGGCCGATCCGGCCAGGCGCGCCGACGAGAATCTCGGCGGGCTGGATGGGTGGTTTCCTGGTTATGGGCGCCGCTCAGGCGACCTTCGGCCCGTAGCGCCGGACGGTGATCTTGTTCGGATGGACTTGGGCGAGATCGTAGGCAACCTGCATGCGCAGCCAGGTCTCTGCCCCGCCGCCGAATGCCTTGTCGAGCCGGACGGCCATTTCCGGCGATATGCCGGCGTTACCGTTGACCAGATTGTTGAGCGCCTGGCGGCTGACGCCGAGGACGGCGGCGCCTTCCGTTACGCTGAGTCCAAGCGGCTCCAAGCAGTCGTGACGGATCGCCAGGCCCGGATGCGGGGGATTCTTCATGGCCATGCGACACCTCCCTTCAATGATAGTCGATCAAGTTCACGTTGCCGGGCTGGCCGTCCTCGAACGTAAAGACGATGCGCCAGTTGCCAGTGACGCTGACAGACCAGAAGCGTTTGAGGTCGCCCTTGAGCGGATGGAGCCGGTATCCAGGCAATGCCATTTGGCCCGGGTCCGTGATGATGTCGAGGCGTTGAAGAATGCGCTCGATTTTCGCGGCCATGTCTGGCCTGACACCGGACCTGTCGCCGCTCTCGTACAACCGTTTCAGGCCCCGGTGCTTAAGGCTTCCAATCATGCATGCAAACAATGATGATCTGACAAGCATAACTTGTCAAATATCCAGGCTGGCCGAGACGATTGCTGCACCAGGCGAACCAGGTGTTGTCGTAGGTGACCTCGCGACGCGGCCCATGGCGTCGGTGAGGGCTGACGATCCGGTCGAGCCCGTCATACGCCATCTGGGTCACCAGGTTCAGCCCGTCGTGGTCCTGGATGTCGAAGCGCGCCTTGCCGCGCGGGTTGTAGTAGAGCACGCGCCGGGTGCCGTGGGGATCGACCTCCTCGCTGCGGTAGCCGGCGAAGAAGTAGCAAACTCAGTTTTCTCAAGCCACTTTACTCATCTACGATAGGCGCGCGCTCGCGCGCTCGCAAGGGGCGCGCAACCGGTACGACACGCTCGGCCGGGTGGCGACTCACTGATGGTCCACCAGCCAGCGGAGGTCGAGAAGTGGCGCCAGGAACGTCATCACTTCGAGGACCACAAAGAGGAAACCGGGCCCCTCCCACATGAACTACTTGACGGGTTACGGCAATCTAGCGAAGTGCCCGTCGCCGCCGCTGTTCGCCTACCAAATATTCCAAAGTTTGCCAGTGCCATCTTGGAACATGGCGGCTTCCGATCCCACGCGATCTTCTTCGCGCAGTGATATTGCGACGATGGTTTCGTTGTCGAAGTGAAGTGAGATCGCTGCTGTCCGGTCAGAGACAGCGGCAACGACGAGCCTACCGATCTGCCCGCAAAGAACGTCGCGATAGCCTGGTGTATGCCGTTCAAATACTCCAAGAGCATTGCTGAGCTTAGGCCACACATAGGCGTTCAAAACGGGGCCATCGAAGTGAAGCTGAATGTAGTCCCTGACAAACGTGACTGCACTCAGCTCCCTATTCTCAAGATAGGTGAGAGGATCATCTCCAGGACTCGGTGCGCTCATCTGATTGCTCATTGCGGCGGTTGTGCCGGTATGCCGCCTGCCGGGGTGTAGGCGAAGGTGGTGGTGAAGCCCAGCACGTCGACCACCGAGGCGAGGTTGCCTGCGGCGTCGTAGGCGTAGCCGACGCTGCGGCCGGTGTTGTCGGTCACGGCCGTGAGCTGCTTTGCATCGTTGTAGGTGAGCCTGAGAGTGCGGCCGAGTCCGTTGCTCACCCCGATCGGCAGCGGCGGGGTGAAAGAAGTAATAGGTGATGGTGGTGGTGAAGCCCGACGGCACGAGCCAGATCGAGAGGTTGCCGTTGGCGTCGAAGCCGAGCGTCGTAGCGTCCTTGTAGCGCAGCGCGTAGGTGTTGCCATGCCTGATCTTGGTAAGGCGAGATGAGTTTTGGTCGGCAAGTGGGTAGCGAGCGGCCAGCCTTGGGTGAGTAGCGAGGCGACCTCGGTCGGCAAGGCGGGCTTTCGATCTCAATGGGAATTGTGATCGTCAAGCCAAGCTTTCGCAGCGGTTCCAAAAAACCAAGAGCAAGCGGCGCCACCAATCAAGAGTGGAACAGCCCACCATTGGTATCCCCGGCGCTGCATGATAACCCAATCACCGGTCACAATTGTAAGACCGACCACTGACAAAACAAGAATGGCAAAAGAAATAAGTCTGGCAATCTCAAGGATATGCCTGAGGTACATGGCCAAACTCAAGGATTATACCTGTTTGGGGAGGATCTGTCCCAAATCTGCCAGATGACGTCCATTTGAGTCGGTTAACTTTCAAGAACACAAGTGAACCGCGCCCTCTGCGAGTGCTGATCACTTTGCACCTAGAGGTGAGTAGCCCACGCTCGGACCAATGCTCGGCGAGGATAGTGATCCCTCCTGAAGGTCGTAGTGAATCCTTCTCCAGTAGTCCACATCGCGGGGTCCAGTTCAGTATTTACCCTCCCCAATTTTCTCCTAGTGCGACACTGCAAGCTCTGCAGAAGCTCGGGCCGCACACTCGTCCGATATATTTTACTCTTGCTATCAACCGCCTGCTTTCGCGACCTGCTGAAGCCAACGAGTGAAGTGGCACCGAGTCACAAAGGCATACGCAACTACCGCAAGCAGAATTGCCCCAACCAGCGCCGTGAAGATGATCAGCCCTTTTACACCGGCTAGAATTAGGATCGCAAGGACAAGAATGATGGACGCAGGCACTATGGTACGAAGTCGATCGATTTCGACGCTGTATTTTATCTCGATCGAGGTCCCTTGCTCGCGAACTTCAACCCTTCCCCAGCGGATCGTCTGCAGGGGCGTTCTATCAAGTCTATGAACGCCTTGAAATATCATCATCTGTGCGGTGCGCTGAAGCAGTTTGCCGCCAGCTGCCGAGAGGGCAGAATCTAGCGAATCCATGATTTCGTCAACAGAAAGTGAACGCGCTTCGCGATTAACGTTCAAAGTCCCGTGAAAGCTGAACGGAATAGGCATCGAATCTACTTCCCCGGTCTTCGTAGACTAGGTTGTACCGTATAGTTCGTGGATGGAGTGAACGATGGAGCCAAAGCAGGAGTGACCGGCAAGCCAAATGGCGCAGAGCCAAACTGCAAAGCGCCTGCCAGCGGGTCCGAGCGCACGGGTGAAGAGAGAGCCAAATCCCGTCCTGATTGGTCCGTAAACGTCACAATCGGAACTATTTGTGTGTACTGTTGCTGATAGGCAATCCCGGCTCCGGTCGCCAGACCGAGCGATCCACCATAGCTTGTGTACCCTGCCGATCCACTTCCGTAGTCGCCAACTTCGATCGCCCCACCAACGCCAACGCCAAAAGTAGCGCTGGCGCTGGTCGTGAGACCCGTAGGTGTCAGGCTACTCTGAAGGTCAAATATTGTGTTCGCCGTGGTGTATGCACCGCCAGCCCCAAGTCGCACGTATCCACCAGCACCCGGACCAGCACCCACACTACCAAACAAGCCTGCGTTTCCGCGAGAGTCAGCCACAATGCCAGCATTGATTGTCACGGAAATGACTCCAAGCTCTAAGCTAAAAGTCCCGCCGACCTGGAGAGTCCAGAGTCCTAACGGATCTATCAAATTCAACGGCTCATTCTTCGCATAGTCATAGAGGTTTGAGCCCATGGCATAACCGGTTGGATCAACCTGCAAGAATCTCCCCAAAGTCGATGAGTAGTGCCTCGCCCGGTAGTAGTATAAACTACCGGCCTCCAGATCAATTCGCTGCCCCGTATAGGCGAAAGGATTGGCTGATGCAGCACTACCGCCATAGGGCTGGTAGCTGAACTTCGCCACCGACCCGGCGGAGTTGAACGTGGCAATGATTGATCCCTGAATATCCGGCAAGAGCAACGCGCGCGTGCCGGCAGGAACGTTCATCTGGCCGAGCACGCCGTTCGGTCCGAGATCGTAGGCGTACCATCGCAGGACGGCGCCGCTGCCGCCGTCGTACTCCAGCACCTCGCGGTTGTCGGTGTCGGTCACCGAGATCGTGGTGGTGCCGTTGACGGTGCGGCTCTTGCGCCAGCCGCGGCCGTCGTAGGCGTAGGCCGAGCTGTTGCCGGCGCCGGTGGCCGAGACCATCCGGTTCTCGGCATCGTAGCCGTAGGTGTAGGTGCCGTCGCCGGTGAGGTTGCCATTGGCGTCGTAGCCCGGCGTGAGGCCGGTGACCGCGCTGTAGCGGTTGAGCTTGTCGGCCGTGTAGGTGGTGTCGGGCGCCCCTGCCGGGTAGGCGAGCCAGGTGTTGTCGCTCGCCTCCTGCCTGATCCGCCGGTTGGTCCTGTCGTAGCCGTGCTCGAAGGTCACCAGGGTGCCGGCGGCAGGCGGCGTCATCGCCGGCGCCGGGTCCCAGTCGACCCTGGTCGGCCGGTTCAGGGCATCGTAGGCGTAGGTCGTGCCGTAGGTCACGGTGCTGCCGCCCGGCGGCGCCGCCGCCGCGATCGGCGGGCTGTCGTCGCCGACGGAGATCTGCCGGCTGGCGAGGTCGTAGCCGTAGGTCACGACCGGCCCCGCTGGCGGCGTCTTCTTGATCAGCCGGTAGAGCGAGTCGTACTCGAAGGTGATGAAGGCGCCGGCCCGCGTCTTGCGCGACAGGACGTTGTCGACGCTGTCGTAGGTGTAGAACTCGGTGCTGCCGGGAAGGCCGCTGACGGGATCGGGATAGGTCGTGACGCCGAGCCGGTTGAAGCCGTCGTACTGGAAGGTGGTGGTGTTGCCGTTGGCGTCGGTCAGGCTGGCGAGCTTGCCGTCGCCGGTCCAGGTCCGGGTGAGCAGCGCGGCGGGCTCGGTCGGCGCGGCGGGGTTCCGGATCTCCGGGTTGAAGGTCTGGAGCGGCCGGCTCACGGCGTCGTAGGTGAACCTCGTGACGCGGCCCATGGCGTCGGTGAGGGCGACCCGGCGGTCGAGCAGGTCGTAGGCGTAGCGGGTGACGTTGCCGCTGGCGTCGGTCGTGGTCTCGGGCTTGCCGGTCGGCGTCCAGGTGGCGCTGGTGGTGCGCAGCACCGTGCCGGCGCTGCTCTGCTCGACCCGCAGCAGGCGGCCGTCGGCGTCGAAGCTGTTGGTGGTGACGATGCCGCCGGGCGCGGCGCTGGTGCCGGGCGAGGTGGTGGCGAACAGCCGCCGGCCGGCATCGTAGGCCGAGCGGGTGACGTTGCCGTTGGGATCGGTCAGCGCGACGACGTCGCCCCGCTCGTCGTAGCTGTAGAGCGTCGTGCGGTTGAGCCGGCCCGGCCCGGCATCCTCGACCATCGAGAGCCGGTTGCCGGCCGCATCGTAGGCGAAGGCGGTGACGGTGCCCATCGGGTCGGTGATCGAGGCGACCTGGCCCAGCGCGGTGTAGGTGTAGGCGGTGCGCGGCGCGATCCTGCCGCTGTCGGGCACGATCGAGGCGACGTTGCCGGTGGCCGGGTCGTAGGTCACGGTGGTGACCTGGCAGGTCACGCAGGGCGGCGGGTTGGGCTCCGGGATGGGCGGCGGCCGGGTGATCCGGGTCGGCTTGTTGAAGGTCGGGTCGTGGACGTAGCGGGTGGTGATGCCCGCCGTCTGCTGGCGCGGCACGCGCTCGGCGCTGGCGATGTTGTTGGCCCACGGGTTGAGCGTCGTGTCGTAGGTGTATCGCGTGAAGTCGCCCTGGGCGTTGTAGCCCAGCGGCAGGGTCGCCCTGACGATCCGGTCGAGGCCGTCATACGCCATCTGGGTCACCAGGCCGAGCCCGTCGAGGTCCTGGATGTCGAACCGCGCCTTGCCGCGCGGGTTGTAGTAGAGCACGCGCCGGGTGCCGTGGGGGTCGACCTCCTCGCTGCGGTAGCCGGCGAAGAAGCTGCCGTCGTGTAAAACACCGCTTTCGATTGTGAACTCTTCGAGTGTTACACACTTCGTGTGTTGCATATGACATGTCGTGCTATTCAGCCACCGACAATAGTAAATCATATATCTGCATTGCTGATGCGAAGTTCTTCAAGAACAACATTGACAATATCTCTCTGTTCGTCTTCGGATCGCACTAGCGCCCGGAACCGAGTCTCGCGAAGACTGCTCCTTCTCTCTTCGTTCGTTGGCTTTCCGTCGGAGTTCAGGAAAATGAATAAGGCCGTGTCAAATGGCTGCTCCAAGCTTTGCAGCTTAACAAACACTGCCATTTGGCCATATTGATCGGAATACAAAAAGCTACTCCGAGAATAATCTCGCAATAGCATGCCATAAGGTACAATGTTTCTAAACCCTTCACCTTCCAGTGTATAAGAGATGCTGTTACTAACGATTGCCGAATACAGTGAACTGGCAATAATATCCCAATCATCGTAGTTCTTGCCATCTCTCCAATCTATGCCGACTTTTGTGACATGCCGCGATAGGGCGCGAAGGCAATCACTGAATATCACCAGAGTTTCAGTTATTGTGCCGAATTTTTTTTCCATAGCTTAGCTCAATCCTTCGGGAACACTTTATCTAACAGATCGAGCTCCTCGCTGGCAGGGGGCCGTTCCGCTCTTCCAAATCCCTGTCCCGGAACAACTTCCTTAGTACGGCCACCCGTGACGTCAAGCACTACCTGTCCCTTATCATCGGTAATCCACACACGATCTCCAGACCTTGATGGAATCGCACTATTTGGAGGTCCTACTATATCTTTTACATTTTCGCCACTTCTACCCCCACTTTGAGGTGGAAAATCAGGGCGCGGTGAGATCGTGGGTGACGCGGTGGCTGGCGCTTCGGCGGGCTTTGCTTGCTCATTGAGTAGAATAATTCCGCTAGCGACACTACCGCCAAGTAGGATACCGCCTAGGGCCTGCAGGCCCGTGATTCCTAACCCTGCCGCACAACCTGCCGGACCAAAGGTACAACCTGCTAATGCTGCCTGAGCTTGATGGATATTGGGATCTACGCTCTGAGTTCGGGGGGTGGAGTCTGATAGCGTAGGATTTGGTTGGGCAACCTCTCGTAGACCGGTTGGATCTCTGCGGTTTAGTGGATTGTTGTTGGTGTATGCATATAGGTTCGTGCCACTCGCGTAGCCAACTGGATCTGGTTGCAGAAACCGACCTAACGGCGGCGAGTAGTGTCTTGCCCGATAGTAGTAGAGTCCGCCAGTCTCAGGATCAATTCGCTGTCCGGTGTAGGCGAATGGACTCGCCGGAGCGACGCTGCCTCCGTAGGCCAGGTAGGTCGCCTTGGCGAGCGCTCCCGCCGAATTGAACGTTCCAACGACCGAGCCCTGGATGTCGGGCACATACGTCGAGCGCGTGCCGGCAGGAACGTTCATCTGGCCGAGCACGCCGTTCGGTCCGAGATCGTAGGCGTACCATCGCAGGACGGCGCCGCTGCCGCCGTCGTACTCCAGCACCTCGCGGTTGTCGGTGTCGGTCACCGAGATCGTGGTGGTGCCGTTGACGGTGCGGCTCTTGCGCCAGC